>Ga0307931_1000560_pt1 | contig 23614 bp, 23 predicted proteins | sample OrgLakmetageno47_FD_201816 | JGI IMG/M metagenome (GOLD analysis project Ga0307931, IMG submission 201816) | Saline water microbial communities from Organic Lake, Antarctica - #47 | ecosystem: Environmental > Aquatic > Non-marine Saline and Alkaline > Saline | place: Antarctica: Organic Lake...
TTCATTTCTTTCTTCTGCAGCAGCAGCCACCAATGGTTGTTGCACTACAGGGAGACTAGATGCGTCATCGGTGGAGCGCGATGTAACAGCTGGGTTTGTAGGCGCCTCCGAGGTAACGGCACTAGTGACAACGCGGATGAAAGGCTGAGCAAACTCGTCATCATCATCGTCATTATTCACAACGCCACTTAAAGGCTTGCCCACAACATTCAATGGCTCTCTGTTCAATTTATGAACATCGTCGTCGTCGTGAAAGTTTGCGTCCATGCCTTCTGTGCTATCATCACCCAAACCGCTGCAGCAATTCGCAACGGTACGAAGAAAAATACAAGGCAGAATGAAGAGTGAGCAAGAACCACTAAAAGCCACGATAAAATAACACAACGCATGGTGTAGACGCCTCTACAGGTGCATGCAAAGCTGTGCTACTCCACGAAATGCCCATGGAAAGTTTCCTCGACTAGCTCCTGACTTATTCTTAGACTCTCGGACACAGTTACCTTTACATACTCCTAGGGCAAAGGTCAAGTTTACCTGTCGTCGGACATGAACATGGCCGCGCGAGCTCGTTGGTACGCGCTCAAACCATTGAATGCTTGCGGAGCAGGTGGCACTTCTGGCTCGGATGCTGCTGGTGCACTTGTTGGAGGAGCAGTAGACTCTGGGTCAAGGACCTCTTGGTTTTTGTGGCTTGGAACCTCGGGACTAGAAGCGAATAAACGGGCGAAATGAAGGAGTGAAAAACAATAGAATGTACGAGGAAAGAGAAGATGAACTGACTGGAAAGTAAAAAAAAAATACGGCAAGGTGATTGCACCCATTTCATGTACGATCAACATTCACGAAACATATCAAATACTTTCCACAACCGTCACCTTAGAGACCCATCCTCTGAGCGGTCAAACGAAGGCTCGGACGTTTGAAAGGACGCTTCTTCCAAGTCCTCAACTTCATCTTCATCAATAGCTGCGGCAGCGTCTTCAGTGTCCTGGACCTGCTCTTCCTTTACGTCGTCGCCACCTCCCTCTTGGCGCAACGCTGCCGGCTCTTCCAAGGCTTGCTCGAATCCCGTGTTGGGATCGGTTTCTTGTGCACTCTGAGCGTGTAAGCTTGAAGTAGCTTCAACAGCACTTTTAGCAGGGCCGACCACGCAGGTCGGAGCTGATTCACTCAATGGAATCTCAGGAGCTGAACGCTTGTTGCCATCGTCAGCATTGATTTCTACGGCATCAGCAGCAGCAGCAGCAGCAGCATCAGCTTCCCGATTGACTGAACCTTCACCCATCGATCTATCGGTTGATGTTGTGGCACCTTCACCTGATCTCGGATCAACGTGAGGGGCCGAGCCTCGAGCTATGGAGCCTCCAGCCATAGACCCTTCATGAACCGAACTTCTGGCAAGAGAGCCTTCAGCGACGGAGCCCTCAGCCACGGACCCATCAACAACAGAACCATCGCCACCCGTGCTCGCAAAACCTCCGCTCCCTGTTTGCAATATAATTCAATGATGTGCAAAGAATAAAGATGATTGAATCAAGAGAAACAAAAGAATTGTAACATTAAAATATTGTTTATTACTACACATTACGCACCGAAAAAGCCTTTCACTGCCGCGACGTCCATGGATGCATCCGTTGAACTTTGCGGACTGAAGGGAACCACGCCGTCCTCATTTTCGTCGTCGTCGTCGTCCAAAGCAGAGCTGCCACCCGACTCTGGAAACGCAAACCCACCGACTAGCTCATCGTTGCTCTCTAAAGTTGCCAGAGAAGGCGCTCGGTGGCCCGTTGCTATGATTAAGTTTTCCCCGGGTGCTACAATCGTTGGAGGTACAGAAGATTCCGCAGCGGGCTCATTTGGTGCAGACGCTGCACTGGAAACAGACTCTTGTTGCCCTTTGTTGGTACTGGAATCTGCAGGGGTGATTTCGCGAATCATCGCTTCGGGCACAGACCGCTCTTTGTCGCCATCTTCGTATTGAATGCCGTAAGTGCCATTCCCGTTGATCTTACAGCATAACATAAAACACAGTTGATTTTGACGAAATGCATGCTAGAAAATGACTTCTCTTCCAGCAAACAAACAAAAAAACATACAGATGAAGAAGAAGGATAACGGGGTTTATAAATTTTGAGAAACCGAATCAAATATATAGGCAGCGTTACATTCCCCAGAATCAAACTGGCGATGGCAAGCAAGCCAGGCCAATCTTCCCCCTTTGAAAAAACGCAAGCAAGCAAGCAAGCAAGCACCTTTCGCACAACGCCCGGGTAGTAGCGTGTAGTGCCAGTAAACTGGGCTTCGACGGATTGCCCTACATAGAATTTAAAGCCAGCCCGCGCACTGGCAGTTGGAGACATGGGCGACTCGGACAGCACCGAGGACTCCTGTTTGTTACGAGGTAAGTACAAGAGAGAATATCAAAAATGCAATCATATATCGAAAAGAATGCGAAAGTAATATAAACTATCACTGACGCAGTGAATTGTGGGTCAGGAGACAGAGAGCTTTCTTTAGGTGCTCGAATGCCAAACAAAAACTCCTTAGACCATTTGAAGGCATTAGCCATTTTTCGGACAGACAGACCTCCTCCTCGTAGCCTGACGTTTCGTCGCCTAACGCTTGAGAATCGTCTACACTGCCGTCATTGTCGGTCTCATTCATTGCATGGTCCAAGAGTCTAGGCCCAACGAGAGGGCCGTCAACAAGTCCTTCTTCTTCGCCTTCATCACCTGAAAGCACGTCTATAGCGCGAATGCACTCCTCACGAGCGCTGATCTCTCGATCACCGTCGTCGTAGTGTATCTTGTAGGTGCCATCACCATTGACTTCGACAATTTCACCCGGATAATATTTGCTCTTCCCGCCAAATCGACACTCCACTCGCTGCCCAATACCATAGAGCCCGGTCAACAGAGGTGGCGCGCCTACTATACTTCCGCCCATAGCAGCAGACACCACGCTCGGTGCATCGTCTCCAGGTCCAGCCGGTGGGACACCAGTCAACGGGCTCATGCTTTCGATATCATCTTCAACGACTACATTGCCATCACTATCGCCGCCGCCGCCGCCATCAGAGGCACTTAGAATGGATGCCTCAATTGGTTCGAATTCAATGACTCCAGACTTTTCTTCTTCGGCGTCGCCACCAATACTCTCCTCCGCATCCGCGCTGTCTTCCATCAAAAGCCCCCCTCGGGCGGGCGGGGGCACATGTGCATGGAGGGTTTCAGGCAATTCGTCGTCGTCATCCGAGTCCTGTTGCCAAAAAATGAAGTTATATACTTGAAAATAATGTCAGACAGTATGCCTTTAAAATTAGGGAGTGTCTCAAAGAGGAACCTAGCTCGAGGCTCAAGCATGTTTATAAAAGAAATCACACACACACAGATCGGGCACAAATGTAGTCGCCCAGCTACAGGTACAGCAAGCCACAGCATTGAAATGCACCCCCTACAAACCTCGTTGAGCGGTGCATCCATGTCGCCGTGCGCTCCACTGGTGTCTTGAGGCAACTCGAGGCCACTTCCTCGTGATCCATGGCTTCCTGACCGGTCCGAGTGCAACACTTCTTCTTCTTCTTCTTCTTCTTCTTCGTTGTCGTCGTCCACCGCTGACCCGCTGCCCGAGTGTTCGCCCAAGTGCTCCACCACGGATTCCCCTCCACCATCTAAGCCCGGCCACAGCGCGTGCCCACCTGGTAGTGGTCCACCAGTGTGCGGAGGCCGAGGACTGAGCCCGCCTTGGCTGCTGCTGCTGCTGCCAGCGCTATTCCCACGGGGATCCACGCTGGAAACGCTTCCGGCGCGCGGGCGATTATTGCCGTGGTCATTTGGACTGCTGCCAGCTGAGAGCCCCCCAAGGCTGAGGCTCCGGCTGCGCGGATCGTTGACTGCCAAAGGTGGAACCTGCTGCTCCGGAGGCGGCAGCGGCATAGGCAGGGGCGGCGGGCGCTGAGCGAGGTCGAGGTGGCACGCGTGCAGTTTCTCAGCGAAAGCGCGATTGGTTGGGTGCTCCCTGGGCGAATGGTTGAAACAGCGAATTAAAAACCCAAAGGCTTTACATAAAACTAACGATCACGGGACCAACTCGCGCAACACTTGGTACACTTGCAAACTATAAACACCTGCACAACACTGATTCATGTATCTAAATTGCTGTACTGCGAAAACAAATCGAAAAGTAAGGCTAGCACGTACCAGACAGTTTTATCTTCGGGCCAGCTCGCATGCCTATACAAAAGAAGAAATCGCACGATCATTGCAAGAGATCAGATGTTTTCATAGATTCTTCGTGTACATTGTCAAACAAGGGCGTACCAGTAGAACGGCCGGCCGTCGTCAGTGTAGTCTCTGTCCCAGCCTTCAGGTACGCGCCCGTGCTCGACGAGGGAATCGAACGCGATCTATAATCATACCCAAGATCGCACAGTTTAAACACTTAGGCTTTTTGAAAAGCGCTGATAAGCTAGGAACACGAACCTTCATTTGGTCGCGGTCGCGCACGTCTTGGAAGAGCTGCATGTTCAAGAAGAAGCGTCCGTGGTTCATCACCTCAACGAATAGATCGCGATCAGTCTCCCATGGAAAGTCTGACATTATTGCTATCAATCACGGGTTACTCCAGGCTAATTGTAATAATGATGAATTGTCTAGCTTCAATAGCTCCCAACGGAAGACAGAGACATTTTTTGAAAGAAAAAATACAAACGTCTTGTTACCCCCAAGAGGGAAAATCGTCCGAATACAGGGTAGACGAGATTTTCTTTTGGGAGAGTGATAAAATAAGCACAAAGAATGTTCGCGGAAACTACCAAATAATTGCGAAAAGCAGCAAGAACTCTCTCGATGGAGCACTGTGCACCCACAGTGTGCACAACCATCAGGTATGACGGCATATTCACCATTTCTTGAGAGAGCAATAATTCTCTTCGAAAGTGCTTGCCGGCGTGCTTATCATTTTAGAACAACCGATGGTATCGCAGCGATTGCCTCAACAATCATTGGCCCAGTTTCGTCGCGAGCCACATTCGGTGCTTGCACTACACTTCAATGCAACCCCGAGCTTGCTTTGGGCCTAGCCTTAGAATCTGGACACATAGAATGCAACCAGACGGACTCAATTATTCAAGATTCGTTGATTGTGAAGGCTAAAGCTGCTGTTGCAAGTGCTTCTTCGGAAAGGAGGGAAGCTACCGCACCATCTGCCGAGCGCATAGCTCTGTGGCTCTCAAAGCACCCCCACGAATTAAACAAATCAAAATCAGATGCAGCAGCACTCAAAGTTTTAGCCAATTTATGTGTTGAGAAACAGTATTTGCGGCACGAAGATTCAGAAGGTGTTGATGCTCAAGTTACATCTCACCTTAAGCACTTAGTGATAAGCGCGATTAACGCTGTTGATGTTCGATGTATCCCAATCTTCACACAACCACCTATCCGAACACCAATGTTTTACGCCCTAGTTAAGAACGCTGTGCGCACTCTAGCAGAAAAATCTTGCGCTGCAGAAGCAAAGGCAGCAAAGCTGGCTGAAAGAGGGTCAACCTCTCTCGCGGGGCGCAAGGTGTCACGCGTAGCAGAGGCGCGTGCTTTAAGAAACCTCCGAGCTGCAAGACGCAACGCAAATTCAACTGTTGCACAGGCTGAAACAATGGAACCTCTACACATTGGGCCATCTCGTAGAGCTTTGCAAAAAGCGGCCCATCACCGACGTTATAAGCAACAGCGCCTCAACTTAAACTTGGAGCGCGGCAAACCGGATACAAAACCTAAATTTCGATGCACCGGAAGAAGCAGGGACCGAGATGCGAAATTCATCGAGTATACCGACTTCGATGATACGTAGCGAGAGTTATTGTGCAGGATACCTGTGTAATGGAAGTAATGGTTACCTACCGTGCCTATGTGTGAAATCTTTGGTAAAGTGCGTACTGTAATATAATTTTGGCCCTTAAATCCTTGCGGCACATCACGAGATCCTTACTGCACATGGGAACCCTCCGCGCTTTAATGCGACACATGTGGTTTGATATTTATACCGCATACTTCATTGTTCACTTCGCCGTTGTCTTGTTTGGAGGTAGAGCGCTGTTGCTATCTCACTCTCTCTTAGAGAACTTAGAGTCCTTGTCCTTCGCGTAGATATATCTAACAATAGCATTATAGCTCGAATGAGGAACAATGTGCGATTTACGGCTTTGAAAGCACGAGAATGGCACTAGCAAAAGAAACTAATAAAGAGAGTGATCTTAGTGTAAAGTTGGTACAAGCGAATGGCCACTTTTAAACGTCCGAGCGAAATCATCATCGCGCGTCTCGCGCGTTAGCGGGCAACGCAAACGAAGTCGACTTTCCTTTCTTCTTCTTCTCTGTCGATGGAGGCGGAGAGTTCATCAATCCATGCGGCTGGGGAGAGGCAGGAGGGCCGGCGCCTGTGTCGTTGCCTTCCCCATTGTTACTGGAGCTGCTAAGCAAGGTAGAGGTTACTAATGAGGCAGTGCTGGGGTCGGAGTGCCTTTTTTGAGCTGCTGCTAAGCGCTTCTCACGAGCGGCAGGAGTCTTCGGTCGCCCGGCTGTCGAGCGCACGCTTGAAGGTTGAGACTGTAGCACACTTTCGTCGTCGTTGCCGCCGCGAACTGCGTCAGAAGAGTCGTTGGAGCTTCTTCGGCGCAAGTTCTGCGACGCAATGCCTCCCTTGGGGGTGCCAATTTTTCCACTGTAGGGACTCGTTTCCTCCGGTGGGCTCAGGGAGCGAGAACGGCTGCTGATGCTGGCACCTTTGCTGACGTCTTCGCCGGTGTTGCGACTATTGCTACTGCTGTTGCTTCCACCACTGTTCGGCGAAGGCAGTTTTTCAGCAGCGCGTGATCGAGATACTGAGCGATTCACTCCACCACCACGGTTTAGGGCATCTTTTCCACCGCTTCCTGGACTCAGGCTTCTCGACGAGGAGGTGTCTTTCGAGGGCACTCTTACAGTTCGTTTGTTGTTGGGCGGTTGCTGGCGCTTTACTGAAGCAGCAGGCCGCACGGAAGACGAGGAACCAGAAGACACACTCGATGAAGACGACGAAGATGTACTAGTAGCAGTACTGGTGTTGCCACCACGACTGCGGCTTGTACTCCGGCTGTCGTTGGTCTGCCCGCTTGGCCCTGACGCAGCCCTGCTTATCCGATTGACGCTGCTATTGCTGTCCCGGGCCTGAGGTCGGCTTTGAGACCGGCTCTGAGACCTACTCTGAGATCGGCTGGCTGGCTGTTTTTCAACCGATCTTCCACGTACTACACTGCCTTGCCGGCTGTTGGTTCCGCCGCTGACTCCACCTCGAGCACTTTTCCAGCCAGCCAATGAGTCCACTTCGCTGCTATTCAAGACCGCATTTACAGCTCCTTTGGTGTCGCTCTCTTGGGGCAGCGGCGGAGGTACGAAGGTCCATAGAGACGCAGCGTTGCAAGGAGGACTGGGAAAGCTGCTGCTGTTGCTGCTGTCATTAGTGGCTACCATAACTGCCTCACGCAGGGCTTTAGCGGCTGCTGTGCCAGGGAAGTCGGGAATTGGGCCACTATTCACATCATCGTTGCTCGTAGCATACGCCAAACTTGGAGCAGCTGTGTCCTCGGATGCAGTGGAGGGTAAATTTTGGCCAATCAGCGCCGTTTCTACAAGCAGAGCCCATGCAGTAGGCCCACCTACGAGGTCCTGCAAGCACTGACACGCTTTGGTGGAGGACGAGCGCACTGCTGGCTGGTCGTGAAGCAAACCTGCGCCTAAGCCGAAAAGCAACGTAGGCACGTTCAAAGAGGCCACACGAGCGGTGATAACACTCGCTGGTACCACAGCAGCAGCATCAGCAGCATCAGCGGCGGAATTACTAGTGTATTTTCGACCAGAGCAGCCTGCAGCGCTGTGGAGAATAGTGAGCGCAGCAGCACAAAATTCGACCGTTGCGGCTGCCACGTCGTCGTTTGAATGTCCGCAAAATGAACCCACGCAACCAACCAAAGACGCCAGCAGCGGCAATGAAAGTGTCTGACTAGCATTATTTATTTCTGTCGACGCAGTTACCAACTTAAAAGGGTTCGCAGGAACGCCATTGCCGCTGCACGAGTCTTCCGTTGACTTTTCCACTGGATTCGTAGGGTTGGAGGTACCCAAAGCCGCTGCCAAGGCTGCTGCCGCATTCTCTCTTAAAAGTGCAGGAGTGGAAGAAGCATGCAATTCCACCAGCGAATCAGCTAAAGGCTCCAACGCTGCTGGCGGCAGAACAAGCACACCATTCAGTTTGGCAGGCGACACAGGAGCATTCGAAGAAGCAGCAACGTTGGTAGCACTGGCAGCACTGGCAGTAGCAGCTTCTGCGGTGGTACACGAACGATGAACAGCAGCAAAGAGTTCGGCGACACACAAAAGGGCGTTGTGCACTAAAGCAGTGTTGCTGTACGCGTCTCTGCTGCACGCCTTGGCAAGCGCATGACAACAGTGCGGCACAATACGCGCGAGAGGAGGACCCAAAGACACTGGTTGGTGTTTCAATAACCTTCGTAGAGCAGTGATGGCGTCGAAGATCGCGCGCCGTGATAGCTCAGAGCCCGAGTGCGCGCCTCTCCAGCCATCCCTGCTCGTGCTACTGGAGTTTAGGTCAATGCTGTTGCCACTGTTGGTGCGACACTTCGGTGCGAGTGCAGGAAGCACCACATTGGCCAGTAAATACGCTGGCTCAGAGGCAGCTTCGGCCTCACTTCTGTGGCGATTGAGGCTGTCTCTCCCACCCTTTTCTGTTTGGTGGCTCGTAGTCGTAATGGAACTGGCGTTGGTGGGCGAGGAACCTCCTTCTGTTTTGTCCCACGAGTCTGTCACGCTTTCCTTGTCTGTGGCTACGCTATCTGAGTCCGTGTTCATCGAAGAATTGCTGCCTCGGGCGTCCTTCAGCGTTGTGCGCCCCATCGCACTATCCTCTGCATGCTTCATCTCATCAGGTGCAGGGCGTGTAGTTGAAGAGTCGAAACTATCACCAGAAGTGGTGTTGCTGCCGTCTTCTTTCTTCAAGCCAAACGGCTGGAGCTCGTGTGGTAACAATACAACCAATGCCACTTCACGAGCGCCATTATCAGCAGAGTTTTTGCTTCGAGTACTAACAGAGTCGGCAAATGACACACTTGCGAAGGGTTCTCCTCGAGAGCGCCGCCGAGCGGCTGCCTGTAAACACCTCGCGGCGTCCTCGCGTGAATCTCGGCTGCTTGCAGCGTCAATTCCGTTGTCACCCCCATCGAAAGAAGACTCGAGCTCAGACTCGCTTTCACTGTCGTCGTCTTCGTCTTCTTCCTCGTCGTCAGAGGCTTCGAAAAAGACTTTGAGCGGTTCTTTACGCTGTAAAGGGCAAGGTGAGGGCGGCACCCACGATTCAGACGCAGATGCCACCTTGTTGCACGGGAAACGAATGGGAACAAGGGAGTCAAATAAGCAACGAGAGTGGCAGAAGGAAGAGAAACCGGAAATAAACGAGAAGAATTAGGAAAGGGAGACTTCAATTAGGCAAACATAGGCCACCGTGTAACTAAAAGTCTCTAAAAAGGAATGGTCAACGCAAAGAAAGGAGCACTACAGTAAGGCGCGAGGGCTCATGACCCAATCCCATACCTCATTGATGTCCACCATCATCAGGCCGCGCAAACCGTCGAAGTTGCCCCTTGGGTTGGGGGCTTTGGGGGCGGAGTCGCCCGGCCGCGGCGTGCGTGGCCGTTGGCCAGCGTTAGGCGACAACAGAGGAGCACTGTCTAGGTTTAAGCCTCGGCTGCCCAGAGAACTGCCGCCACCAAGCCCTACGCCGCCTAAGCGAGCAACAGCGCTTGCGTCCTGATCCATAGTGCTGTTGCTGCTGTCATTGCCGCTGCTAGAGAGAATAGTGCTACCATTACTACTAATACTAGAAGCTGGCATACTGGTCGAGACACGGCTCCCGTGATCAATAGTTGAAGGTCCTTTAACAGAGGATGCATCCTCTGCGCCACCAACTCTCACGCTGCCGCTGCTCTCACTGAGAAGCCCTACATGTGCGACCGCTTTCGCCGTCTCACCACCACTTAGTTTGTCTTTGGGCACTCGCTTCGGTAAATTACTTTTGCCCCCGCGCCGGCGAGCCTTCGAATACACAGTCCATTTCACCCACACGCGGAAGCAGGGAGAGGGAGGAACGTGGTGAGCAACGCAACAAAAATCGGGGGAAAACAGGGATGGGTGGCAAATCGCTGCCTGCCAGGGCAATGCAGCAATATCATGGTAGAAACTTTAAATCTACAGATCTGTAGTGACAATCAGGAAGTTTTGAGATGTACCACGGCATAACGCGGGCTCTTCTCAAGGTCAAGGCCGGGCGTTGGAATCAATCGCTTCAGGACTTTGCCATTGTAGCTTTGAGCCTAGACCACAGAGAGGTAGCCAAAATGTTCGCATGATATAGAAAGCTTCGGGAAGGAGGGGTTTCTTATGTTTATATAAATTGGTGTTTTCTATCCCCTGCCCATGCTTTGCACATCGCGGATTTATCTAACGAGAAGAACAATCTGCTGAATGAGAGAAAGGCTTATATGAGTGTACCGCAGGCCGAATAGTGGCGCTACGACCAAGGTCAACGCCCGTAGGCGGGGGCGGCGGTGGATCAAGAATATTGCCGTTAATATCTACGCGTGAATTTTGAGGCGGTGGCTTCGCCGCACCTGTGCAAGTGCAAACAGAGGCTTTAGTACATCTGCACAGTTAGGCAACGGCTCCTAGAAGTCCTCCCACAATGGTAGGCTGGCTAAGTATGCTGACACAAAAACACACCTACACCGAAAAGAGTTCGAAAGAATTTAAGAGATATTGAATTCCTTTCTTATACCTGCCGCCCCTCCTTGGCCTGGCCCTTTCCCGTGCTGATTCATCTGCGCATCGCTTCCTTTACTTTCTCGGAGCTCGGCATTTCTTTCTGTTGGAGGACGAAACGACCGGCCACTCAGCAACGCCTCAATGGTATAGAATAGAACAAGAAAAACCCGAGAATTCTGGAATTCTGCCACGCCACGGCCACGGGGGTCGGGGTGCCGGGGTGTCGTGAGTCGTGGTGGACTCTGGCTTTTGACTTAGATCTTAGCACTGGAGCTGGTTAGCCGACAACCAGCTTTCGCTTTGCGTAATTCATATTCCGGCGAGTTCGGAGCTAAGAGCCATACTGGATACTGGATACTGGGCTGAAACGGCAACGGCAACGGCAATTGCTTCACACTTCGAAGAGCAAGGGGTCGTAACGAAGGGACGAACATTGGGCTACTTATGGGCTTGGCACGCTGCTTCAGTCGCACTAAAAGACATGGGGCTAAATGTTGATCGGACAAGGACCAGGCACCTTGGTTTCATCCTACCACTGCGAGTACAGTGTCGACTTGACAGTGGACGGCGGTGTGAACCACACCATTTTCCCTTTGGGGCCCGGGCGAGATGCCACCCTAACCCCCCCTGTACTCACACCTTCGCCATCCAGGACCCCCGTCGAGGCACTCCCCCTCCCAAGCACCAGAGCCCGGTGGCGCCGAATGTCGCGCTCCTTTGGCCGTGCCCCGGGCGCTAAGCTCATAGAGCCCAGTGCCGAGGGCGCCCCTCGTCCGTGGGAAGCCAGGTAGGCAGGGCCCCACTTATGGTTGGCTTGAGGCGTGCTGCAAATGTCGGCCGGCCTTTCTCCACGGTCGTTGCGAGTGCACCTGTAAGTCACAACAGGAGCAGCGTATAGCAGAACAGGGCACCAGAAATGTCAATGGCGGCACTATCGCGGTAGCATGAAAGGATAGAACGGAAGCGGTAGGGTTTTTAAAGGAAAACGCACCAGAGGGTGGGAGAGGCAAACAAAGAAGACAAGAGAGGGAAGAACATGGCCGAGGAGTGATCCTTGCGCATATGTGACTATCTCAATCAAACACTCACCAATCAAATCCATGCTCAAGGGCCACGCGAGCTAGCGTAGTCGTGGCAGCAGGGCGAGATCGCAGCATTGATTCCGCTGCCAGTGCTGCTGACGCTGGCATCGAGGAGGAAGAAGAGGATAAAGGCAACGATGATAGCGTCTTCTTCTTCGCACTGGAGTCAAGGTCAATGGGCGTTCGACCCACATGTGGGTTGCGCAAAATGATGTGCATCAGCGTGTCACCTTTGCAAATGAACAAACCATGGGCACTGCTATCGCTGCTACTCATACCGCGACCATTGCCGCCAGCGTTGGCATTTTCACTCCTGGTTGTAATAGCTGTAGTCTTCACTGTATTCATTCCATCCGGCGTCAGTGGCTCGTCTAGAGTTGGCCGCTCTCCTCGATGACCCGCAACGCTCGTTGCGCTTCGGAGAGGAGCAGGAGGAGGAGGTGTAGGTGGTGGTGGTGCAGTGAAGTAAAAGTCGCAGTTGGTGAGGTGGGTCACCCAGGGACCAGGAGGCTGTGGTCTTTGCGCGAAATAACGGCTTTTCTGGCTCCCACTAACGGCTTTCGATGAGGATGTTGGACCAGCATCGATACCCTCGGAATCAGGAGCGGACTGTGGAGGCGCCGGTGATAGTGGTGGTTCATCCGTTGACAAGATCAAAGGATTGCTGAGCGGCTGAGCGCCGTCAGCTACAGTATTGGTGGTGCTATTGTGAGAGTTATTGCTGGCAGCATCCCTTGGAACGGTACGATTAGCGCGTAAACCGCCTGCGCTGTCCTCGTCCTCCATGTCACCTCCTGCACCAACATTGGTGCCACTGCCATCAACAATCTGGTGCTCTATTTCTTCGTCTCCTTCATCATGACTTGCATGATCTTCCTCCTCGGTCAGGAAAAGCGCACTGCTTTCGTTGTTCACGTCCTTATGGCCTTTCTCCAGAGGTGGCGTGGCCGGAGGTGAGAATGTTGTTTGCGTCAACAGCATCGACGACGACGAAGCTTCAGTCGCAGGATGGTTGCCGTTCGCATTGGCACCCTTCTCATTGGCCTTGGCACTTTCAGCTTGATTTTGATTGGTTGGTTTGCGCCGTCGCCTCTTCTTGCCGCCTTGCGCAGGAGCATGCACGTGATGGGTGGGTTCGGGGAGCTGAAACCCGAGCCATTGCCGGTAGAACTCCCCTGTAGCTTCGACGGCCCCGGGAGGCACGCGAGGCAGCAGGCAGTTGCCGAATTTGCCCTAATATTGCGCACATACGATGAAGAAGACCCAGGTCAATTGGTGAAACCACTAGCACACTGTGAGCATGATAGAACAGTCAAAGTTTCGAAATGCATGCGTGCCATGGACAGAGAAAAAGCGAAAAATTACACAAAAGCTTGAAAAACACTGAGCGCTCCAAAGAAATAGTAGCTCCTCCCCATCCCCCCCACACAGACAACGCACACACGCACGCACGCAATCACCTGGCTGTTGGATGGTGCTGTTTCTTGCTGTTGGCCGTCAAACGACGAAGCTGACGAGTTCGCGGTGTCTTCCGTGTCGCTGGCTTGCGAAGACCACGCTGCTGACTCGTTGTCGTTGGCAGAGTTGGCGCCGTCTGAATATCGCACACAAGAGAGAGAGAGAGGGGCACACATGAGAATAATCGCGCTGATCAAAAGCGAGCATGTAGAACCCAAGGAAAGGAGAAAAGGAGCAAAAGTCACGAAAGACCAGCTACGGTTCCTACGGTAGTAGCATGATTTTGATTGGTTGCTTGCCCCCTAATACACCTCCATCCCCTAGTAGTACCTTCCGCGGCCGTGTCGTCGTCAAACAGCGCGTCTGACACTTGTTCGTTGGGGTCCACTCCTTCCACCGACAATGCCGCTGCTAGCGCACTCGCATCGCCGTTAACCACAGCGATTAAAACCGGCTCGCCCCACTGCAAGAAACTCCTGCAAAATAGGAGCAGGAGTAGACGTACAGTATGCAAAAAGAAAAGGTGAGCTCAATTAAATATTAGGCAAGCGGGGAGACTTAATCGTAGACAATAGAAGTTATAGTGCTTTGGTTTTGCATTCCTTTCTGTTGTAGAATGAATATAGCGGCTTTCTATGCTTATGCTGTGACACAGGATTATCATACCTTTTCGTAAAGCGCGATTTCACTTGAAGGCCTCGCAAGATCGCCTCTCGTTCCAACTTCGTCGCTTTAATTGGTGCGCCAATTGGCTCTGTCATTTTGTGCCCAGACAAGGAAAGCACAACGAGAAATGCACGTACAACAAGAAATTATCGTTTATGAGAACAAAATATTAGGAGAAACACGGTAGCAACGAGAGATAACAAAAAATGTACAGATGTCCTCACAACGAATAATCCCTCTTGTTAGATTTCTTGCATACCGCCAAGGAGGCGCCTGCGTTCATATTCTGCTTGGTGTTTCTCGCGCAGCACCTTGTCAACCAGTTTTTGCATCCGAAAGTTGGCTCTTGAAGCCACAATCGAGGCGTCGGGTTCTCGCCGCAGGCTCTGGGCGTACCTAACATGTAGAAGAAATATGACAGAGAAACCGAAGAACAATCCCATGGACTTAAACAGGGCATCGGTAAATGCAAGGTGCCGTTTAGATACAAATACGACGCTCAATAATTATCTCCTATCTCCTTTGACGCACAAACAAAACAAAAGCCCTCTCTTGTTCACCGTGCATTGGTCGCTGCAAACCCGCCCTCCGCGTCCCGTGGCCCGCGCATTTGCCATCGCCGCACTCGAGCATCGGCGTGGGCGCGGCGCCGTGGCCCGACTTTCTCCACGGCTGGAAGCGTGCCTGCAGGCAAAGGTGGGCCGCTACCAGAACCTCGGCTGCCACTGCTGCAATTGCCGGCTGAGGACCGAATCATTGGCATGCGGGCTGCCACGCCGCGTTCAGCCAAGCTTAGGTCCGCCATGCTATGAAACTGCGAACTGTTGAACCGCATGTTGTCGACGAGGGAGCCGCCATCTAGGGACGCTGGAGCACAACCAGTGCCGGCCCAAGAGGGTACGCTCACACCAGTCGTCCATTCCCTAGAATCGCCTACGATACTCATCGATCGTGAGGAGAAGCTAACACTGATGCTTTAGTTAAATGTAGCTATAATTTATCGTTGTTTCCGGCAATCTCGGACCAAAAAGCAGCGCGAGCCACGGTGGCGTGCACTAGCATCCACGGCGCCTGCTTACTGTATGCATCTTCTGATGCAGATATTTGAGAGCTTCAGCTTCAGCTGGGTTTGGTCGGCGTTGTGCTGGGAATGCACGAAAAAGTTCCAATTCACTCCTGTTCGGGGGTGTAAAGTGTAAATTCCTTTCCATCGGCCTGAGCTGAAGACAAGCAGACGAGCAGGGCTGAGGTCCCAGCTGTAGCACTGCTGTCGATAATGCCCTAAATTAACGCGAATGGGCATATGGAGATATGCTGTTCTATGAAGTCACAAGTACCTTCGTGCTGGCACGTCCTAATCTAGATCTTAGGTTTAATAGCAAACAAAGCACAAAACCACAGCCACGTCCGTGCTCGAGGGAAGACCACAAGAGCACCTCGCACAATGGCAAGAACAGCTACCACTAGTAGATCAGAATTCACAGCAAATTGGCTGAAAGCTCTTAGCAACACTTCTTCTCATCGGCAAGGTTCTGCTAAAAATGCATGCATTCTCATCGGCAAGGTTCTGCTAAAGCACACTACACCATTCAAAGCAGCGCTTGGTTCTGTTGCAATCGCATTTTGTGCGGCTTGTCGCGGGGTTGCACGAAATGGTCGCGATCTCCCGAATCAGGCCCAAAGCCGCACGGGTGCATCCAGGCCGGCGGGCCCCGGGTCACTGGACCAGGCAGCGCAGTGAACCCGTACGCGGACAGCTGCCGCCGGAGCGACTCGTACCTGTAAACGAAAGTTACCCAGGTGAACAGTGAATAATGCAATTTGAAAAAGCGAAATAGGAGAGAAAAAAAAAGAGGCATGTTAATTTGAATTAGTGAAGTGAAAGCATCCCAAGAGGCCTAGAAGTGCTATTATCCTTTTCGGTGTTTAAATGCGACGTACTTTTGGGTGCGAAAGCCTGCCTGCTCCATGAGTGCGCCCATTTGTGGGTGGGTGTGGGTGTAAGGGAGCACAAACGCAGGGAGGTGCGGCTCTGGCACAGCGTCTGCGGCAGCTCCACTGCTGTTGCTGTTGCTTTTGCCAGGCTGCCTGTTGCCCACATCCACGGGCTGCACGGCCACCCAGGTCACTGCGCCCGGCAAATCGACCAGCCGGCGCAAGCATTGCACGAACGGAAAGCGCGACGAACCACTTGGAGTTAACTTCCGAGACGCAGAACTACTTCCGTCTGGTGCAGTAGTTGCAGTCGGGGATCCCGATGCACTCGTGGTCATCTCTTCTCGGTCTTCGAACTCATCATGCTCATCGTTTTCGCTGTTGAATCCGCTACTTGCGTCTTTGTCGTTCGTATTGCTGTGGGTATGCTGCATGCTGTTGCCAAGGGTTGTTGTCACCAAGGTTTGAGCATGTCGCATGTTCATGTGTTTTGAAAGGCCATTTTTTCCCTTGCAGATTTGGTGGCACACTGGGCAAGGTAAGGAAGGGCTCGTCTCTGAAGCACTGCGTTCCACAACTCCCGTACCACTTTGCTCGAGCTCGACACTCGCGCCTCTAACTGTGTTGCCGTTACCACAATCAGTAGAGCCCGTGGTTGCCTCATTGCTTGCATCAGCCTCATTGTCCTCTGGTTTCTTGACGCTCGACTCCTTTGGACCATCTTCCTCAGTGCCGTCTCCGATACCTGAATCCTTCTCAGTTTCGGGTGATGCATCTTTGGCTACCAGAATAGCCTCATCCTCGCTCTTCATAATCTTCTCATTAATTTCCCCATATTTTTCGTCGACTATTTCGTCGCCACCTTCACTTGCACCGTGCTCCTCGTTTCTTTCATCTCCACCATTGTTTGGGCCATCTTCTCGTTCTTCATCATTTTCTTTTTCATCTTCGTCCTCATCATTTTCGTCATCGTTTTCGTCATCTTCATCGTCGTCACCGTCATTGTTGCCATCCTCGTCGCCGCCACTGTCACCATTTTTCTTCTTACGGCTTCTGGCTGCCGCAACAGCTATCAAGCGCCGGCGCTCGGTCCAATGAGCCTCGACTTCTTCGTCCGAGAGCACAACCACTGCGGCAGCATCCACCCACAAACCAGTAATTCCGTTTGCTTGACGCCGTGTGGTGGCCTGCTGCCATCATTGCGCACAATTAAAATACAGAGGTGCACAAGGTCTGAGTAAAATAAAGTAGGATTGAAAGTACGAAGAGATATTTTGAAGTATTGAACACAATTTTAAAAGCTGCAAGAGAATATTGAATTTTTAAATCGTGCACTGCAGCAGTTTATAGCCAACATCTCACCTTTTCAGGGAGTTGAATTCCGCGCTTCGTCACTTTCAGCGCCGAGTCCAGCACCGGTTCGAGAACAATTTGAAGCAGCCGCCCACCAGCGCCGCGCACCACTGGCCCAAGCCGCCGGTACAGCCGTCGCAAAGAGTCCGACGCAATTTTGCAAAGCTGTAAACCCGCTGCCGGTGCATGTTCAACTACTCCTGGTGCAGCATCGTCTTCAGTGCTTGCTGCCGTGCCAAAATTTGCATCACTATCGGGCGGAATGCCGGTGCCGTCACTAGTTGCATCGTTAGCTGGTCCAGTGGTAGCCGTTAGCGCTTGCTGCTGCACCAACGATGGTGCCGCAGCGAGACGATCAAGATGCGCAGTGTGTTGCGCGGTCTTGGCCTTGGCATCCGCGTTGTAAGTCCCAGCCACGCAAGCCCACGCACCTCGCCCCGACCCAGCCGCCCAGAGCGGGGACAACTCCGCTGCAGACATCATTTCGTGGTCAGGTCGGTTGGAAGGCTGGGCAGTCCGCTCCACTGACTTTGACGACGAAGGGGAAGTTGACGCTGCATTTTTGGGCTGCATAGTGCCGTACAGGGCAGCATCGCCGAGAGCACCTCCACCAGCCATGGAATTACTTCCACCGCCACCTCCGCCGCTGGTGTGCGCTGTCATAAGGCCATGCGATTCGGCCAACGCAAAATTGTCAGTAGCGTCGAAAGGCTGCACGATGCGGTAGTCGACCCAGCGCCGCCGCCCCCGAGATCCACCTCCGAGTCCATCGCTGTTTTTACTCGCTCGCTGCTTGCGCCGCTTACCGACTCCGCCGACTCCACCGTTCCCACCGCCAGTGTCCGAGCCCGAAGAGTTCGCATCGTCGTCGCTGTCTCCAGTCGAAGCGTTCTTTGAAGCGCTAGCGTTATCACCGAAGCCAGGTGCTGTCGGCATCGGAAGCTCTTCGATGCGCAGGTGGGTTCCCTCCGCGCCCAGCACTCGATGCGGCCTCCGAGGCGCCTTGTCGGTTTCCACAACAACCTTTGGAGACGAAATGACCACGAAATTATGAATTAAGAGCGCGGAATTTCAAGTTATGAAACAGAATAGAGAATTTATAAAATGAGAGAGCAAATTATTTTTTTCGACGAGGGAGAATGACAAAAAGAGGTGTCTCAAAGTAGATCAAGGTGAGCTTCATTATAGCCAAGATCTTACCACTGCGCCAGGCCCAAGAACTTCCAACAAGAGGGCTGCTTTACTTGGAGTACGCCAGCGACCATTGCTGCTTCCTGATGTGGCAGCTTTACCCGAAGATCCGTTGTAATTGTTGTTTCCTTCGTTGCTGCCTGGGTCCCCCACGTGTGTTGATGCTGATGAAAAGTCAAAACTATTCTCGGCACGGAGGCGGCGCTTGGCATCACGCAGCTCGGCCCGAAGCCTCGTAATGAGGGCTTTTTGCGCTGCTGCTTGCGCACGCTGAGCAGCGAGTTCCTCGAGCATTTCTTGGGTATCTTCAAAGCCTAAGAAGGCATCATCACCGGTGAGAAAAACGAATAAGTGGAATTAGCCAGTGATACACTACTGTAGTACTCAATTTCTATAGATGTGCTCTGATTGACACAATAGAAGAAACAAAACTACACGTGTGCGTATACTGAGATTTTATATTCTATAGAAACATACCAGATGCACTGCTGGCGACCACTCCAGTGGCCCTTTTACCATCCGGACCTTTCCGTGCTCGCACATTGTCACTCTGGTCTGAGTTTGTCGGCTCGAAAGCTGCACGCCAGATCGCTTCTGACTTGGAAGCCATGATCACAAACCCGCCTATTTCAGTGATTTCTTTGTCCCCCTGTTCAACTGTATTGCTGGCATGCTCGTAGCTCCTGGAAGATGCCGTGAGGGCCCATGAATCCGCGTCGTAGTTGGCAGCAGGAGTTCTAGCTCTCTTGCCCTTCATGTCTTTTGGCGAAGTCTCGCCTAGTTCGTCACTGGCTTCAGCACGAGACAAGCGACGAGGTTTGAACTTGTTTAGGTTGGGCGAAGAGGAGCGGGCAGGCGACTTGAACGGTGGGTCTGGGCTCGACGTTGGGCTTTGTTTGTTGCCTCCCTTGAGCTTGGCTGCACTCGAGGCTGACATGCGGCCAGACGAAGAACTGCTTCCTTCAAATTGCAGACGGTGCCCACTAGACGTGCGCTCAATTTTTCCATTGCAACAATACGAAACCTGTACACATGTGAAGGCGAAAGGGTGGGGAGGGTGTGGAATGTAAGTGGAGTGGGGGGAGTGAAAAGGAGAAAAGGAGTTCATATGCAAGATTTCCAGAAATTTTGAGCATCATTGAGAGGTAACGCGAAATAATTCAATATAACTCCGACCATTTCTCGAAATACAATTTATTAATTACGGTGAAAGTCTTTGCACGATTGTGCATTTAATGGGGTCAAAGGCTAAGATAATACATGCATAGGATAGGGAGGGGCACATGGTATAGTGTGCAGAGGTCTCATTGTATCCTTCTCATATGATTATGATGACAACCTGGGAAGGTGGGATACCCAGGGAAATCGCTGCATCTTGACCACTGTTAAAAGATTGAACTACAGCTCCCGAATCGTCCAAGAGCTGCACAATTTTGCGCTTTTTTTGTTTTCGTTCGCCGTAAGGTTCTGCCATCCTCGTTTCGTTTCAAATCCTATCCTTTGAACTTGCGGCAAAGAACATAAGCAATGTAAGTGCATACAGAAGTAAACATAAGAAATAAGCTATTACACGTCAGTAGATACAGATATGTTGAAATAATGCATTGGTATTATTAGCCCACCTTCAATAGACTGAGCGTCAAAGTAACTCTGCTCAGTCCGGAGAGAGGAGAGAGAGTGGAGCGAGCTGGAACTCTCAACTCTCTCAACCCAAACATCCAGAGAATATTTTTTTGAGGATAAAAAGATGGAATCTGCTTGTTGGTTTTTAGGGTTGTTAGAACATGAACCAATTCCTGGTTTCACCTCGAACAGCACGACAGCGCTCCTGAGTTGTCAGATGTCAGCCGTGCCACACAGCTACGTACAGGGCAGTAGTTAAGGTGCACCTGTAAATCGTTGTATCATGCATATATCTGCAGCATGGGAGCACAGGACCGCCCGGATAGAAGGCCGCAGGGAGCGCATCTGCAATCGAGAGAAGAGGGTTACGGTTGGCTGAAAATACTTGCGCTAGAGGGCAAATGGCCTAGTCAGAGCTTCCCAGTAATGTTTCAGTCGACAAAAATATTTCGCTGTTTGTTAGGTATGGCAGCGCGCGCTGTATGTTTCTGAATTCCTTGTTGTGGTAAAAATACCGGGCCTCAGTGGAAAGGCCACATGGACACATTTAGAGGTGATCCCAATCCAGACTCGGTTTGCGTGTGCTATGGCCACGACTCTTCTTCTGGATCGCCTGAGGGACTTCGTTGTAGTCCCCTCCTCTGCGGGCGGAAACTCTTCTTTTGAGCTGCTCTCTCAGAGCACGGAGGAGCGTGTTACTTCGGGCCACTACCATCACTTCCATGGCCACTCGGGCATGTGCGCCTGATTAGCTTCGTAGGTTTAGTTTTCGCTGCTTTGCTTTTTTTCTCTCCCTGCTAACCTTCTCATTCCGGCCCTTCGAGGCCTGTCTCAATAAAGAAACGAAAGTCAGAGGTGACACCCCTTAAGTCGCCAGTTAGTCAATCGTTTCCGGTTCGAGGCCCCTATATGCGCTTGAGAATTCTCTAAATTCGTGATGCAGTATTTTTTACTCGCTACTTGACTTGGATTTCTTAGATTTTTACGAAACTAGAATTATTACCCTTAGTTGTTGGTTGTTAGTTGCTGATGCTTTTATCAATTATCCCGTCAGAACCAGGCTTCTTATTCTCCAAGCAACTCTTGCCTTTGAATACGCACGGGAATACCGTTGATATATTCGGAATGGGCCCAGTTGGGATCACTGTTTTTATCGCACGGCGTCGTTGTTGCCCACGTTTCGAAGTGGGTGCGCTGCGCTGTTGACGGCGCGCACGGCGGTCCGAACAAAGGTGTTGCGCTGCCCGGCCCGCATTTTTGAGGTCAACACGTCCAATCGCTCGCGCTCCTTTTTTTCATATTCACGCAAAAAGTGGCGTTCGAGGTGCAGTTTAAGAAGGAAACAAGCGGAAAACTGCATAACAGTAAAAGGAGAAGGCAACATGGCCACGTACACACATTTACCACCGCATTCAGGTGATTATACCTCTCCTTCTGGCAGCCTGAGCCGTCGCTCGGCCGCGAAACCAAAGGTGAGCTCGATTTCTGCCTGAAAGTGGACAAGGAGGAAAAAGAAGGGGAAAAGAAAGGGGAGGTTTAAAGGCGTGAAAAGAGAGAAGACACGAGGTAGCTGACCGCTTAGTCTGCAACGACTGTACACCAAAAGGCTTGTATACAAAACTTTTCACGGTAAAGAAATCAAATCAAAAAAGGAAAGCACAGAGACAAGATTGTGCCAATTACACCAGACGGAAGAAATGAACTGCCTAATTTGGATTGATTCTTTTGAATTCATTTCTATATTATGATCACTGTATTTTTGATTTATCAATAATTACCTTCGCCCAGCTCCACGATTTCTTTTCCCACGCAGTCTCCAGACAGTCCACCAGAGCATTCCGCAGGCTAGCATACACTTCCTTCTTTTTGGCGGTTGCGCCCTCTTTCTCGTCTTCACTTTCAAGGCCAAATTCGAGTGACGCAAGCGACGGAAGCAAGTCCCAATTTTCACGCACCACCTGAGACAAAAGAGAAAAAAAAACAGAGAAACAACTTTTTGAATGACATCTTTTACCGTAGTCTCCGAACAAAGCGTAAAAATAAAATTGTCTGAAGTGACTGCATACAAGTGTACTGCAAACCAAATACTTCTTTTTCCTCTCTCTCAATTTCTTTTACATTTGGCCATTCTCTTTTTAAATCACTCTTTAAACCACTTCACCCCTACCAACACCGCAACCACTGTCACCATCTCACACCTTCATGGCGGCTGCATAAGTGTACGTGTCGTCGCTGGTCAGGGCTAACCGGGTCCCCACTCCCAGCACCATCGCCCGCGCCCGCGCCTCCATCACACCTAGTTGCACCCCTGTAATACTGCTCCTAATGTCGTCACCAGCGTGCCCTGCGTCTTCGCTGGTACTGCTAGCATTTGCAACAGCGGCAGCAGCATCGGCATCGGCAAAACACGACAACCGCTGCCGTACAGCACTGCAAAGAGCTATCAAGGGATCCTGAAAGGAAAGGGCAAGCAAACGAAGAGGTGGCTGAAGGAGAAAAATACAATGCGGTCGGAACGTTGTTGATCATTCTCTTTCATGCTTGAAACATCTCCTGATTGGTGCTCGCAGTAAAACCAAACCAAAAAAATCATTCCAACCACCTACGTCTAAACGCGTGAAAAGACAAAGCGCGCACACACTTGATCGTTTCATATTCTCTAGGCCATGATGTGTATACACATATATCTAATTTACCCGAGCATCTTTCGGCGCCTTGGCGGGCGCATTCCATATCCTGGCACCGCCGCTCTTCGAATCAACCCACGCGTTGGAGAGAGCGTCTAAGAACAGCTGAGCAGTGTGGGGGTTTAACTGCGCTTCTACTAGCCGCTGGCAAAGAGCGGCAGCTTTACTCGCCTGATCATCGAGAATAAGAAGGGAAGTTTAAGAATGATTTGTAAGTATAGTGGGGATAACGATGGCAAAAAACAACCAGGAATAGCCAAACAGTGCAATGCACGTTTGAATGCACGTGCAACACCGTGATGGCTGCTTCCAGTAAGACGGCACCGTACGCTTAATTTTTCTACCACTATCCTCTTTAAGAACATGCACGCGCAAATGCTATTACCTTGCTTCCGCTCAGAGCCTTGCTCACTTTCTCTAGCGCTGCCCCACAGTCCACTCCTGCAGCTGCGTCCGGTGCTGGCGCTGGAGTTGGTGCCTCGACTGACGGCGCAATACTAGTACTGCCCGCAGCAGAACCTGCTGCTCCTGCGCGACCTCCTCCTTCCAAATAGTAGCCCTGCCCCTGGACGCCCGACCGAAACACATAGCCCGGCACTGCTCCAGCCCACGCAGCACTCGGTATAAAAGTGGCTTGAGACGTGCTTCGTGCTTCTGCTGCTGTCGCTGCTACTGCACTTTCATAGCCCATGGTTGCCCCACTACTGCTACTGGTTGAGGGTGCTACCGCTGCCACATATGCAGGAGGCGCCAT
>Ga0307931_1000561_pt1 | contig 23610 bp, 35 predicted proteins | sample OrgLakmetageno47_FD_201816 | JGI IMG/M metagenome (GOLD analysis project Ga0307931, IMG submission 201816) | Saline water microbial communities from Organic Lake, Antarctica - #47 | ecosystem: Environmental > Aquatic > Non-marine Saline and Alkaline > Saline | place: Antarctica: Organic Lake...
ACATGCCCGAGTGGCCATGGAAGTGATGGTAGCGGTCCAAAGTGGCACGCTCCTCCATGCTCTGAGAGTGCAGCTCAAAAGAAGAGTTTCCGCCCGCAGAGGAGGGGATTTTTAATCCTTGACAGTGCAAGCGACTTGTAAAAATCGGAAAATCTGTTGTGAGATCCGGAAAATTCGTATAAATGGGAAAACTGGCCCCGCTCTATGTAAACATGGTTCTAAGAGAAGGAAACCACTAGAGAGATATACATCAGATGCTCGGCGTTTTAAAATGGTTTGACTGCATCCCCAATCTCAACGAGTATACTTCCCTCGTGGGCTCGAGGGGATTGGGATTGGTGACTGACTAGAGAGCTAGCAAGTGCAGGTGAGATTCGGTTCCTCAGGAATAAACGAACCCAAACGAACAGAAGCTCGGAGTTCAAAAAGATATCGAACCCAAACGAATAAGAGGTTCGGTTCATGAAAAATTAACGAACCCAGGTGAATCGAGCAAAAAGTTCGTTAATTTTGCGCAGTTCGTTAACGTTCGGCGAACCACACTAACGAAATCCGGGCGCTGGCGGCGAGTGAGCCGGGGTTAGCCCCAAATCAAAGAATTCAAGAGCAAGCGACATCTTTCTTGCTTCATGCATTATTCTAAACAGTCTCCTATCAGTCTCGCGCTGCAAAGCTACTCACGCAAAAATCGCTTGGCGTAGATATTTAGAAAAATTGCGAATGATCCAGCGTGACTACGATGTTATTTAGCAGGTAGCATTCAACGTGTTTTGTAGGTTATAACCTAGTGCTCGAGTAGCTTATTATACCATTTTATAAAACTTGACTGGGTCTTCACGTCTGGATCGCGACGACCACAAATGATGAGACGGACTTCCTTGCTGGGCCCGCGGCGCGACAAAGAGGCTAGCGCACGCGAAGAAGCTAACATCCGAGGCAGTATATATCGCCAAGGATCATCTTGGCACCATGATGTGAGTTATTTAGAGAGGCTCTGTTTTTGCGATCTTTTCGCCTCAATGGACACTGTGGGCACCAATTTTATCGTCTTAGCTCCTTTCGCTCTCGCAGGCAAACGCTATGCTTGGCACAAGTACGTCAAACTTTGCGGGGGACAGTTCCGATCTTCCAGAATCAGATCAAGACGAAGGTGCCCCCTTGCCGTGCATCGTAGAGTTGCTCGGCTGCGACGGCGTTCCTGCCGCGGGAAGCACTGCCTCGCCCAACGCAGATCACAACACTGCGAACCGCAGCGTCAACCCTTTTTGCACTATGAAAGTCGTACCTTTTGCCACTCTTGACGATGCTGACAGCACGACTCGCAGCTCAAGCATTGGAGAAGAGCGCCGCTGGCCATTCAAGAGCAAAACTGCTTCTCCCCGCTGGCACAAAGTGCGCGATTTGGGCACCTACCAGCGTGGAGACCTTTTGCGCATCACTGTGCATCTGCACCGCTCTCCTTCTTCAAATGCTTCTACCCCTGCCGCTTCATCTTCGCCAGGCGCAGCAACTGCTGCTGCTGCGGAAACCGCTCGAAGCGAGCCCGTGGCAAGAACGGACCTGATGTTGGCAGACATTGAGGTGGGCGTGGTGTACACGGTTATGGTGCCGGTGCTGCCCGCCGAGGTCGCGAAAAGAGGTAGCAACAGTGGTAGCCTAGCTAGCCGCAGTAGTGGCGAATCGTACTCGTCGCTCAAGTCTCACAAAGAAATTCCACCGCTCGTCCTTACCTTGCGTTTGATTCCTCCGCGCGCCGCTCGCAAAACCCTCTTCATCATTCGGCACGGCGAAAGGTAAGCGCAAAAACGTGCAGACCGAGGTCGGCTCTTCAGTCCATTTGATTTTATTGCAAGGATTGTATTAAGCGTTTCGGCTGAGTGCACTGTGAATTTCTTTCTTGACTAAGCTTACCTGAGCGAATACAGAGAGAGAATATTCACTTTTCTCCTTACCGTCGGGGTGTTTTCGTGTGCGTTGTGTGCCATTTTTGTGTGCGATGCCCTCTCTTTCTAATAGCAAATGGAACGAAGCCCAATCCAAGCACAACATAGTTGGATTAGCGGATGTAGATCATGGTTTAACGCACGTGGGTCGCCAACAGGTATGGCAGTCGTTGGCACCTACACACAGTAGGCATGTACTTCAGATGCTTGCCACATGTTGCTGGCACCATTTGGTTGGGCCATCCCACTCCTGTGATTTTGCAGAACTATGCACGCTGATTTTGTTGTGTTGTGTTGCCTTTCTTTTTCTTTTTTTTTTTGACTCTGAAGGCAGAGCAGCTCTATCGTCAGCTCGAACTCGAACTGCAAGCTGCGGGTGCGGCGGAAGCTGCTCACGCCGATGTGCTCCCGAATCGATGCACTCCTCTGCCAGCAGACCATGCCACGAAGGATGCCGCGTACCGTAAATTCATGGCCTCGCGCTCCCCGGATGAAGCCACGGCCGCTGCGCAGCACGTTCGCCAGTTGTGGTCGTCGGACACGGCAGTGTGGTCTTCGCCGCTCACTCGCACTTTGCAGACCGCCCTGATTGGGCTACAGGGGCACCCTTCGCTCGTACTAGGAAGCACCGACAATGACGACCAGAAGGAGGAGGAGAATAAAGAGGGGAAAAACGAGAAGAAGCCTGGTAGTGGTGGTGGTGGTGGCCTCGTGCTAATTGCCGACGCCCGTGAAGTGAAAGGAATGGGCAGTTTGGACTCGATTGGCCGCGCAAGAGGCAACCAAGCCATTACCCAACTTCTTAACAGCGAACTTTGCTACCTCTACAACAAGAGCGCGGACACTGCAACCGCCGCTTCTAGTGCTTCTTCTTCGTCGTCGTTGACCCTTTCTCATCCGCCAGCTGCTGTCGCTGCCGAAGGCGTCACGTACGCAAGAAGGGCAAGTTCCATACTACCTACGGGAGCCAGCTACAGCGCTACGAGTAGTAAGAGTTCGGCAATCGTGAACGCTCTTTTGGCGCCTCGCCTCGATGCGCTAGACGCTGAAGACGAATGGTGGACCAGCGCGTTCAGCAGCGACTCCAAGAATGACGTAAGGATGTTGCTTAAATGCATCTCAAGTTTCATATTTAATAATATAGCCACTTCACTTGTACTTCATTTTCTTTTCTAAAGTGAGTTATCGTAGCCTTTTGCATTCTCCGTGAAATGAAACGCCATATGTGCATAATTTCTACTCTCTTGATGGTCTTCTCTTCTAGTCTACTCCCTCATATACGCGCACGCGCTTCCCTCTGTACTCAGGTCAACATGCGACTCAACGAGCTTTTAAACGCCGTCAAATTTGCCGAAGCCTCTACGGTGGTGCTCGTGTCCCACTCCAATTTGCTCCGTGCGCTCATGGGCCGAAGGCTCCACCCCTCTCTGCGCGATGAAAAGCCAGCGCTGACCCAAATTGCGGGCGCCCAAAAGCTGAAAAACTGCGCTATCGTGCGGCTCGAGTTGGACTTCACGCAGGATTTAAGCAATGGCGTGATGGCCTTGGAGCCCATGTTCGTGGACCAACCAGAGGCCGCGTTTTTGCCGCCTGGGAAATAACAAGCAGCCATAAGATTTTAAAAGGAGTCCACATGGTTCCATTCGAATTGCGAATGGGCTTTTCTTCTCTGCTTTCGACGGGTAGGGGCACGTGGCATCAGGGACATGAAGGCCGCATGATAAAGAAGAAGCCCTTTTGCTGTTTAGGGAGCTAAATTGCTCACTACTGTGCTTCAGTTAATACTTGGGGATTCGCTGATAAAAAGGCACCCCCGCGTGTGGAATTGGGGCGCTACTATGCCACTTCATTCCTTCTAGTTCCTAGTTTTCTAGAAGTTCTAGGCAAAATTTGACGAGCGCTTCCTCTAGTTCTACTCCATTCTAATTGCACTTGCACTTGTGTTCCCCTTTTCTATTTGCTATTTGTAAGGCCAAGGCCCAAATGCCTGAAGTGGCTTCTATTACTTTTAAAGTGGCTTATAAATCGCTTTCCTCGTTACTCACAGGGACCCACTTCCAACTAGCGAGCAGCGAGCAGCGCCCGTTTCGATTAATAGTTTGCCGTTTGAGTTCCATGAGCCAAAGCAAAGTGCCCAGAAAATGGCTCTTCGGAAATGCGCTCTCACTTGAACGACGCTCACCCGCACCTCTTGCAGGGCGCTCACTTTTTCAATATAATGTCAAAGCCTTTCGCGCCTTGGCCGTCAAAACCGGGTCGGTGGTCTTCGAGATCAAATGTGTCAGGAAAAAGCCGCAAAAAATCCTTTAAAAAAAACAAAGTTCCCAAGCACAAAGAAAGTATTGGTGAAGTAATTGATCAAGTCACACAGTTATTCATCGCTAATAAATCTCTTATCATCTTATTTTTTCAAACTATCATGAGTGTGATATTCTCCCTCCGTTTCTCTGCTTTTCACACTCTCTCTCTTGTTAAGTACCTTGAGGCTACCGTACACTAATTTAATACTCGAAGAAGCGTCTCGCCCTCCAAGGCTGTCCACCGGTTGAGCTTTTAGGATGACGCCCACCTGACAACACACATGAGTAAAAACGAATGAAAACGTAAATTAATCGTAAAACCATGCGATAATAAGAGATGCTATAACGCCAGTACTAAACACGTGAATGCACGCACCATTCTCCCCATGTACTAAATAAAGTGGAAAAATGAAGAAGTGAACAAGAGAACGCAAGAAGATACACATCTCAATTCAGTTATTTTTGCTGAGCCGAGCCAAAAAAATGGCTCTTTTTCGTGCATGAGGTTTTCAATCACCTGTCGAGAACTGCGCCGAGGTTGTTGCGAGTTTTTGTTTGCAAATTTAAGCACCTGCAGGTAGTATAGCCCATCGGAGACAAGTAGAATCGATGGTCATGCGCAGGGAAACAATTCATTGGAAATGGAAACGATAATGATAATATCCGATTGGGTACAGGAAATGGTCCAAAGGACGAGAATGAGATCAGAGAACACATGTGTGCTACGCATGCAGAGAATGTTTTACCGCTTTTTGCACAATAGCAATCATTTCCGCTTCGACCACTTCCGAAATGACACTGCTGCTGCTCGTTCTACTGCTGCTGCTGCTCGTGTCACGAGGAGGCGTTATTGCAACCGACGTGGCGCTGGTCATGTCTTCGTAGTCTCGCATAAGAGCCGCGGCGGCTGCGTACTCGGCAATCTCCTCTTCATCCTCATCCTCAAGATCATCAACACCTTCTTCATCGTCTTCGACTCCTTCACCTCCGTAATCCCTTTCGTAAACATCGTCGTCATCGTCAAGGGCTTCGTTGTAGCTCTTTTCGTGGTAATACGGCGCCGCTTTCGAAGATGACGACGACGATGATGATGATGATGATGATGATGAAGACGACGACGACGAAGGTGATGAAGAATGCGTGAGTTTAGGGCCCATCAGAGCTTGCGCCTGAGCACCGGCAACGGCTTCTGACAAACGATCGACTAATTCCTGTAAGTCAATACAAGAGACGAAGCAGCAACGAAGACGTAAAAAATGAGACCAATTAATCAAAAGGGGGCAGGGATGCAATGTTTTATGCTCTTGTCATTGCTGCGTGGTGTACATCAAATGTTGCATTCACGTATGCAAGTACAAGAAAAAAAAGAAAAAATGAAAAACGAAGAGGTGCACCTGTTTTCGGCCGGACACGGGCAGCTTGAGGGCGCGCAGCCACTCTTTCAGCTCGGGCACGACCATGCGGTTAATGATGGCATCGTCCAAAATCGCCAAATCTTCCAACTAGGAGTGCACACGTATGCAGGTACGATGTAAGGAGGACGTATTTGCAAGAGGTGCACTTCATTCATCGGAGCGAGTTCAATAGTACTCTCATCGATCGAGCAGGAGAAAATTGAGCATGAAGATAGAAAAACGCCAATCATGTACCGGTAGCAAGGCTAGTTCATCTCCTTCTTCGCCGCTGCTTTCCGCAAAATCGTAATCGTCATCGAAATCTTCGCCATCGGTCAGTAAACTGTAATCCTCCTCGTCTTCTTCCTCATCATCGTCCTCATTTTCTTCATCATGGCCGCCACTGTTCGATTGTCTTCGGTTCGCCGCCGCAAAAGCTGACGTCAGAGCATCTTGGCTTCCCCTACTTGCTTGGTTGCTGGGCATTTGGTTTCCGCGAGCACTTTTCGAACGACTGCTGCTGCTAGCGCCACGGTTGCTATCAACACCCCTCTCACCACAATCGCCCTCGTTACCGTCATCCACATCGTCCTCGTTACCGTCGTCGTCGCTGTCATCATCGGGCAAGCTGGCTGCAAGGAGGGACGCTTGTTGCAGACCCAAGCGCTCGGCAAATCCCGGCACCAGCCGCACAAAAAAGTCCGTGGTGCCTTGCGACAACGAACAACAAGATTTATGTGAATACAGAGATAGAGACAGTCACAATCATTTTTTGTATTCATTCAAAGTTGCAAGTACTAACAGAGACAGGAGCTTGGGCAACAAAATAAATCACAATTTCAACATAAATCCGCCTTCTCGAATGCCTACAACCCTTTCTTCCCTCATATTCACCGGTTACGGGGCTGGTGGTGAAGGCGTCGGGGTGGTCTTTGCAGAACTTGGCCATCCCGCCGGCGTTGTCGTAGAGCCACTTCATCCCCGTGAGCGCGTCGCACCTTGGGTACGTATTATATTAGGAGAAAGAGAATGCGAGTTTTGAAGAAGCGAAGAAGAAGAAGACATCAGAGAGTAATAAGTATTGATTAACAATGCCGTACCAACAAAAAGACTAAGTGTAGTTGCAAATCGACTACAACAGTATCAGCCCGTGTCAAAGAGTATATAAGCAAGCAATCTTACTTGAATTCGTGCAATCGCACACTGCGAAGGAGAGCTCCGAGAACTCGAGCCGTCATAGGCCCTTCCTCAAAGGGTGATGGCGGCTCGTCTCTATTACTACTACCACTGCTGCCACTGCTGCTGCTGCTGCTAGACGCATCCGAAGAAGATGATGGAGCTCCGTTGAGGGACTCGTACAGCTCCGCAAAAGGGCCTTCGCTCGGCGGGCCGTGTTCGTGGGCGTCAAGCAGAGCAACCACCGTAGACAAGACCTATTGAGGAGGAGGAGGAGAAGAGGAGGAGGAAGAAGAGGAGGGTCAGTAATTAGATTCATTTACTCACTGCGCAGAAACAAAGTTGACGCTACATTGTCAACACATGTCGCCAAAAAAAAAACGTTCTCTTTGGCTCATTCACATCACTGAGAAAAATCACTACTTCTCAAGGCATCACCCACCTTGAGCTCCAATGCAGCCCGCTTTTCTTGCGACAGAACCGGGACGTCCCTCGGCAAAGCCATTCCCCCTGTACTGACGGAGCGCCGAGCCCCGGGCTTCAACGGAACAATGAGCTCCTTCAAGTGGTGTTCCAAAAATATCGGCGAAAAGTCGCGGATGTGGCTCTGATATTGAAGCGTACGGGAAACAACGAAAACAAGATTATCGTATCGTGAATTCAATCACAGCGTTAGCGAATAGAGGCGTGAAGAGCACGAGTCGGGAAATATTGTAGCACAAAGGAAAGGTGATGAGTTCAAGTAATCTGAGGAAGAGAACGACAGCAATAATATCGGAACAAATACGATTAAGTGCCATAAAATTGAGATTCGTCCGCCCGCTCACACACCTGAGGTTGCAAGAGGTCCCGGTTGCAGTTGGCCCGCATGGTGGCGAGCGCTACACGCTTCCCCTTTTGCCGTGTCCGCGTCATCACCGGCATGAAGTCCTTGTCGCCGGTCAGGAGCACCTGGACAAGAATAACAAGATGGTACCAATCGCAGATGCAGCACGTGGAAAAATTACCGCATCATTTTGGTGCTCGTGCCTCTTCAGTTACAATCATTTTGTTAGATTTGAAGCATGCACTTTCATGTATGCGCACCGAACTCAACAAGCGTTATTATCATTGTATGCCTCTGTCTACTGTATTTGCATACCGCCAAATCGTAAGCTCCCGGCACGGTGGCATAGTGGAGCATCTCAACCGCCAAAGCAATGTCCACGCACTTCTCCCGCTCGCCCTCGGTTTGCGACATATGAACTTCCATGTTGGCCGCCTGCATGTCTCGGAACATGGTGATTCTTGGGCTAGACGGCGCCGTAGTAGCTCTAGCTGAGGTAAACACCACCGTACGAGTGACCTTTTTTTTTATTCAATAATATTTGATATGGTCAAGAGAGTGCAACAGGAATGGTGAACACGAAGGGAATAGCAGGTGCCTACTTTGAGAAAAGTGTATCCGCTAGGTAGAAGAAGCCGCACACTGTGTGTGGAGAAGAAATTAAGTACTAGCACAAGCACAACGCAGACGTCTCTATTCCAACTATCATTCTCCATTTCACACCTCCACGTGTCGCTCAACACGCTGCGTGGCTCGTAGCTCGGCTTCTATCGCTTTCGCCAAGAGACGAGGCAACATGGACCATTGTACACTGTGGCTGGACCGCCTTCAATAAACCAAAACAGAAGAAAGACGCGAGCAGTGTGAGATCGCAAATTTTAAGCTTTCTTGGCCATTTTTGCTGTCGTTATAATCTCAACCAAAATTAGGCACAAAAAAATCACTCACCAGTTAGCACCGAGTGCCTGTTTGATGGCGCATCGCTCCGTGGGCCGCTCGTGAATGGCGTAATAGAGCCAAGTGCCGTCGATGAACACCATGGTCTTTAGAGGAGACACCACGTGATCCAAATAGTTGTCATTGTTAGCAAACGTTGCCACTGGCGTTCTCGTGGATGCTCTTGGCACACGAGAGTTTCGCGCTGCCTGCGTGGTGGAGCGCTGTTGTTGCAAAGCCTGCCTCCTTGGAGACACTACTTCTTTATCCTCTTCAAACTCATCGTCATCATCAACAGTGTTATCATCGTCTTCATCCTCGAGTTGCTCTAGCACCGTGGTGTAGTCTGGGGTGAGGGACACGAGGAAGTCGGTCGAGCCATTCAACTGTCACGGAAAAGACATGGCGAGGGCATATTAGGCACCAATCTAGAAACCATTGCGTAGAAGAAGGCTCTCAAGCCAGTACTAGAAGTAACAAGAGGAGAAGATGACGACTACGAAGAAATAGATACAAGCGCACGCGGACATGAATACATGAACACAGGTGAACGTGCGTGCGACAAACCTCGTCAATGGTTATCACATCTGCGTGATCCCGGCAAAACCTCGCTACGCCACCAACGTAGTTATACAACCGTTTTAATCCAACCAGCGTGCTGCATTCGTACTTTCGGATGGGCACGCCTTTCAGCATGGTGCCTAACATGCGGGCGCTCATGGGTCCGGTGCTCTCCTCTCTCGTGTAGTCCTCGTCCATACCGTCTTCTTGCACTTTCCCAGCGCCGCTAGCCTGGAAGAGAGAGTGGTACTCCTCAGATCCACTTGCACGTCCCTCTAAAACGGACACCACCGTGCGCAGCACCGTGCGCTCGAGGGAAGCCCGCACGCGTGGTGAGAGCGAGGGCTGATTGTTACTGTTGCCGCTGTTGCCGCTGTTGCTCCGTCTTGCAGGAGAATTCGTTGGCACATCCGACAAGGCCTCATTGATACTACTGTGCCCACCCCATGAGCCAACACCATTGTCGCCGAGCTCGTTGCCCCAACTGCGTTCATCGACTCCTACCCAGCGTCGAGTACTCTTCATGATTGACAGCCTTGGTGAAAAGCTAAATGCACTATTGCAGAGCACGAGCACCAGGCCAACTATCGAATACAGTTTCGATTCCATGTCGAGTGATTTTGCTGCAAAATACGCACTAGTAGAATCAAGGCAGCTCGTGCAGTCTCCTCGGCAGTGAAAATGCACAAGAGCTACGATTACTTCAACGAAATGGTGCCATTGTTTTGGCTGACGGTATCCCGCAAAATTATGGTGTCTTCCAGAAAGACCCAATTCCACGAATCCACGAACAAAAGAAACACGAGATTTTTTTTTCTCGACTGTATGAAGTATACAGTAAGAAGGAAGATAGAGAAGAAGACCGTGAATCCGTGACACCGTGGCCGCGTTAAAGAAATCAAGCGGAAGTGGGAAGCTCGAAGAAAGCAATCCTAGAAATGTCATCTGTTTCAAAGCGCAAGGGTTTATCTACCTCCGGCTCTGCTGTGGGCGTAGGGGCGAAACGCTCAAAGGGTGGAGAGGCAAGGGGGAACACAAACACCGAAGTAGGCCTGAAAAGCCCTCGAGTCAAAGACGAGGCTACCAATCGAACTCACGATGTTTCTAAATTACCAACCACGCCGATTATCCAAGTTCAGAAGTCACCAGTATCAGTGGTAAAACGTATCAATGCCGGGGATCATGCATCATCAAGTATCCCCCAAGCAGACACTTCAGCAACCACGTCAATCGGCAAAGATACCAAAAGCGACAACGACGGGCATCACTCGATTGGATTTCTTGCAGTCGCATATGCCTTGGCTGGTTTGATGGCTCTTTCGTGGTTCGACATTCCCTGGACACAGCATCGATGTGTCGTCGCGGCACAGGCTATGGGGCAAGCGACTTTTTCCCCCGAAGTGTGGGCAGCCCTCAGCTGGCTTGGGGAAGGGATCCGAGCTCAATTGTACCTCTATGGGCCCTCAGACCTGGCACTCTCTGAAAATGACCCTCAACCTCAGCTTCTGTTGACTCATGGTGCGTGTTTGGCAACTTTGACGCACGTTGTATCTTCGTTTGATCTCTCTGGTTGCGCATTGATGAGTCAACGCTCTTCACTGTCGAAGCTATCCTCATACCTTGCCGAATTGCATGTGCATGCTTGCACGCAAATACTCTCTTCGATTTTTCGGTTTCACTCCTGGTGTATTTGCTGGATACTGTGGTCTTGTCTGCTTTCTTGGCTGCACAGGCATTCCCATGTTCTTCGTGCTCATTGCATTGGAGTGGGCCATTCTCGCAGCGCGCCGATGGCCAAAATCGCACCAAATCTACCGCTTCAATGACGCGCTCAGCTCCGTGCTCGTTGGCACTTTTCAGCAAGTTGCTGTGCTGTTGGTTGAAGTACTCTTGGGTGTCTCAGTGGAGACGACTTTTTATAAGGTGACACCTATATTGTGAACAGGATGCCTTCCCACTCCTAATTATTCTCGTGGCCGATAATTTTATCGCTTTGGTCATTTCCTACAACTAATTGCGCTTCTTCACTCTTGTTCACTTATTCGCAGCGCCATACTATCTTGTGCGTTTTTACTGTCCCAACAGTTTGTGTACGATCATTGCCGCGTGGCCACGATGAGTGCCAGGGAGCAACCTGAGCTCGTGTTCTGGCTCTTGTTGCTCGGGAAAGATTTGGGCTATTACGCGGCCCACCGGTGGCTGCACGAGTATCACGTTGGCTGGATTGGGCATGGCGTGCACCACAGGTGATACGTTTGTATTTGCGTGTTTGTACGTGTGCTGCATTGTGTGTGAAAACGGAGGATCTATTGTAGAAATTTTACGTCGCGAAAGGTGCTTGCATTTCGCTGTGGCGATGTAGCGCTGAATGCAGATGCACCTTTTTACTTGTCATCATTACATCATTTCCCTACTGGTGGCATGTAAACAGTGGCGAAGACTACAACCTCGCCACCGCCCTTCGCCAAGGCGCCCTGCAACCCTTGCTGGGGTGGCCGTTTTACTTGCCCCTGGCAATCATGGGCTTGCCGCCGAGAGCTTTCTCCGCCCACGCCCAGCTCAACACGCTGTACATGTTTTGGATCCACACCGACCTGGTATCTCCCGACAACTTGTTGAGTACATTCACTTCTTTCTCGGTTATTTCTGGTTATTTCTTCTCAGAAGTGCTTTTCGTTCGTGCACGAATGCATGTATGCATATGCTTGTGCATTTGTAAGTTTTCGTCGTGCCCCTATTTCGATTCATATCCCCCAAAGGTCAAGCAGTTGGGTGCCCTGGAATACGTTCTCAACACCCCATCGCATCACCGCGTCCATCACACGAAGTCGACTTGCAACTCCAATTACGCGGGCATGCTCATTGTCTGGGACCGTTTGTTTGGAACCTTTCGGCCAGAACTCACCCAACAAGACCGGTAATGGGGGGAAACTTTCCAAGACTATTTTTCTTTTGTGGGCGTGTGTGTGCCGTTAGGAATGTTCATGAATGCGGACAAGAGCTTCGTAGGGCTGAAAACAAAACATGTCCAAAACCAGCCCTGTATTATTTCATTGTGTTTTACTCACGTGTTTCTGAGTAAGTTGACTTTGACTGGTGTGTATGTTTGTGGGTGCTGCTTTCTTTCACTCAGGTACGGCCTTGTGCGACCTCCCAATTCTTTCGACCCTATCTCCGTGAACATGCACCATTTCAACACGGTTGCCACTCTCGCACAAAGTGCTTACGAAGATGTCGAGCGAGAAGGCCCTCTCGCAACCATGGTAAGCAGAAGCAAATATCCACAAGAGTCCGCAGTGTTATTATGTATTATTTATGATAGCAGTGCCGGTGTTTGTATGCAGTACTGTTCGCTGCCAATGTGTCTGAGTTGGGTGCCATTAGTAAGTATGCCATTCTGCCGCTGTGTGCTCATTCCGAGAGTTAGGTTTTGATTTGGAAATATAATGCGCTAAAATTGTGTTGTTTGTGTGAACTCTTTGTTCCGGATCTGCTTGTGTGCACATCGTGTGCATGTATATACCGATGTTTACGTGTATGCAAGCTGCGGGTTCTGTCTTCGCGCCGCGTAGCGCCTCGTTGGGTGCTTCATTTCAGTGGTCTGGCGTCGCCCATTCCGCCGCTTGCAATCCCACATGAGCAACGCGAAGAAGAAGCATTGCATGTGAGTGGAGATACAACGAGCAGCGCCAGGAGTGCAACTAGCGCCAGTGTCAGCGACGGAGCTCATCATGACAACAGCGATCTCAAAACAGCCGCTGGACGAGAGGCAGCAGCAGCAGCGGCAGCAGCAGGGGTATCCGCGTGGTCTAGACACAAATGGGATGGAGAATCGCCCCTTTTAGGGCTTTGGGCTGGTGCAGCGCTCCTGGCCTCTGCACCAGCAGTGGGATGCTCAGTGGCGTTGCTCGTCGCTGCGCGATCTATGTCGTTGCTGGACTGCATTGCAGCTTGTGTGCTTGCGCTGGGCGCGCTCTCTGCTGCTGGCCGTATACTCGACCAGCGGAGCATGATTTCATCAGGGCCTGGAAAAACTGATTCCGATGCCCGTGGGGTGGAGGATAAGCCGCCAGCGAAAGCGCAAGGCCTCTCGCTGGTTCTGGTGCCAGTGCTCGCAGTGTTTCTTTTCGTGCAGCCGTGGGCTTCTTTTCTTCATCAGACAGAAGGGCTTGCATTAAGTTGATGGATTTGTGGGAATCTTCCGAAGGCGCGTCTCCTTCACTCAGGAATTCCGACATGAGAAAAACATTGAGACGATGGCCTGCTGGGGCAAAAATAGCCCAGAGAATTGCCTCGTGGACCTGGGACGTGACACACGAACGAGCACTCAGTCCCGCCGACTTGTTTGGAGGAAAGGCGCCAGTTGGAGCCTTAATTGGCCTTCTGGAGCGAATTTGCTAGCGCATTTGCAGCTCAAGTGCATTCTTTATGTGCCTCTGTGACTGCTGTGTTCTTGCCTTTCTTTGTTTTTGGGAGAGTATTAACTAGACTAGACAAGTGCCAAGTGGCTACTTATTCAGACTTCGGGTTTCATAAAGAAGGCGCATGCCCATTAGGAGAATTATTAAGCCAGTACTAGTAGAGAGGCCAACCAAGAAGACATTGTTTTGACCTCTGACCATGCATTTTTGAAAATTAAAGGACGACGAGGTATGCGAGTACTAAGTACATGTAATCCCCTTGGTCGTACGTATTTACACGGGAATTTTACATGCTACTAACTCCGGTGTTGGATGTTCCGTTGGGTGGCGGCGGATCTCATGAGAATAGACACGGAGCTGCCCGGAAGATTGCGCCATGCCGCTTACCGTCGCCTTAGTCTAACTTTAGTCAGAGGCACCGCGCTAGCTTAGTCAGAGGCACTCAGGCTCAGGCACTGCTTACGTGTTACACAACTATACAGAACGATCAATTCTTTTCCTTCCCAGATAAGCCCAACTGATTTCTTGACGTGTAACGCTGTACCACACTTTGTTTACCTCCACTGCCTTACATCGATTGAGGAGTGATTAAACATATATTGATCATCAAAACAACTCAAATCCGGTCCAGTCCAGTGTCCAGTGTGCCGTATAATTGGCAGGCGGATTCCCTTCTATATTGCCTGAGGACTAGTAGCAGCCCAGTAGCCAGCAGCCCCTTCTCTTCCTCCTCGTCTCCTCTGGCCTCGGCCTCTGTAAACTGCGAATCTGCGAATGCGGATATGCGGATCTGCTTCCCAGAGAAACTCTCAAGGGAAGGATGACTGGGCCAATTTTGCCTAATCGCTTCCATGGCCGCTACAGCGTGTGTTCCTGATTAGATCTTCTTCTGATAAAAGCTACATTGTATTCTCTATTTGCCTTTTGGTTCTCTAATTCCGGCCATTCGGGGCTTCCAAGCCCCGCACTCGGGTTGGATGCCAACGCATACCAATTTACCTTGTCGAGATTCGATTCCAGCAAGTGAATCGCGCCAAGTGAGTCCACAAGTGCCAAAACAAGCTTCGAGATTCGAGATCTTTCTTTGAGATCTTTCTTCGTTGTTGCTGCTTCTTCGATTTCCCGCTTTTTTGTTCTTGCTTGCTTGAAGACCGCGACCGTAAAAGAGGAGCCTAGCTAGGCGTCTTCAGTAGCCTGAAGCTAGCCCCACAAAGCCCTTTTTGATTTCGTAGATCAAAAGAAAATACCAATATGGTTCAAGGCGTCGATATCGTTGGCGGTTGCATTGTCGATTGCGACCCTGCGACTGGCAAGGTACCACGAATGGATGACTTTGATTTGGTTGAATCTTCCGTGGTTTAGCTTGCTCGGTTTTATTTTAGCAAGCAAGTATACATGAATTACTTAGCTAGGGATTCTCACCACTCCCTACTGTTCATCGTAGGTGGTCGATCGCGTAAAATGCTCGACGACCGAGGAGGTCGAGGCTATGATCGTTTCTGCGCGTTCTGCTCAAACAGCATGGCAGGTTAGTGCTAGCGCTATGTACTCTAGAGGCAGAATAGTTCTACGCTTTGAACTCTGCACACATTATTCAGCTGATTTTATAGGCTAGTAGAGTAGCTGCAAAGAGATACCTCACTATAACTCGAAGTGTGTCGTCACTGTTGCCCGTTGCACATGTGCGACATCCGCAGATGACTCCGCTGGCAGAGCGCGCGGCCGCTTGCAAAGCCGCAGTCTCGAGCCTGAACAACAAGGCTAGCATCGCAGCGCTCACGGCTCTGATCACCCGAGAAATGGGGAAAGTAGCTTCCGAAGCAGCAGAAGAGGTGGAGGGTGCAGTGGACAAGAGCAACTTCATTGATCTCATCGCTGCGGCAAACGAAGATCAAATTGTGGGCGCATCCAACGGCCCTCAGAGCATCATTACTCGGCAGGTACATGAAATTCCATCCGCAGTTTTGTCAGCCCTAACTATTAAGAAGCCGCAATTTACTGGCGCACGCGGCTGTCACGGACCTGGCTCATCCTAAGAAGATCAGTTTCTGCACGTCTTAAAATTCTTGTTGTCGTCTATTATTACCTGGATTACGTGCCCTTTGCTTCCTTCCTCCTCTGTACCTTTAATGATTTCTTTCGAATCATTTCTAGGCAGTGGGCGTAGTTGTGGTGCTTGCGCCATGGAACTTCCCTGCCGACGAAATCTTGCTCTTGGCGCTGCCTGCACTGGTCGCGGGCAATTGTGTAATCGTGAAGCCTTCAGAGGTGGCCCCCTTGTGTGGTGCCACCGTGGTGGGAGCACTTGCTAGTAATTTGCCTGCACATGTGTGCCAGCTTGCTCAAGGCGACGGCGAGGTTTGATCATTAGGGTAGCTTATTCTTGATGGCAAGCAGGATTTGGCTGTATAATGGCAGACTTGCATGTATAATATCACTGTCAGGGCAAAACAATAATTTGGGGGCTGTAATGGTTTGGGTATTGTACGCTACGACGGTGCGAGATGCTCGATGGATTTTTTTCCTCCTACACAACCTTCCTTTGTTGAAGCAGTACCTTTCGCCAACCTTTTTTCTTCTCCCGCTTGCATATTATCATCAGGTGGGAGCTCAGCTGGTTGGTGGCGACATTGACATGGTCGCTATGACGGGCTCCTCGGCAGTGGGCAAAAAGGTAGATTCTTTGACATGAATGTCTTTGCTTCTTTGCCTAGCGCACTCCCATTTCTCACTTGTTTCTTTATTTCTTGTACTTACTCCAAATCTTCTTTGTTTCCTCTCTTAGGTCATGGCTGCGTGCGCTCCAAGCTTAAAGCGACTGGTACTTGAGTTAGGCGGCAAAGATCCCATGGTGGTGTTTGCAGACGCAGATTTAGACGCGGCTGCTGCGGATGCGGTGCAATTCTCACTCTTCAACTGCGGCCAGGTACGCGTTTTTTTCTTCCATTCTAGTACTTTCATTGTTTCCCTATTTGCTGTTGAAAGTGTCAACGGACCATTTCAATTTGTACTTCCGATTGACGAGTTGAATTTGGGGTAGTTTCGTATTTAATACAGTTCCGTCCATTTTTTTTCATTCCCAATTAATTCCGTCCAGCTCACCTAGGCACTTTTGCTCTTCTTCCTCGGGAGGTGTGCTGCTCTGTAGAGCGCGTTTACGTTGAAGCCTCCGTGGCCGCCGAATTCGAACGCAAAGTAGTCGCCCTCGCCTCTCAGTGGCAAGTCGGGCCGGGGCATGACCCGCAGTCCAAAGTGGGACCCATGGTCTCCGGCACGCAGCGCGACCTCGTCGCAGCGCAGGTGGCGGCGGCGGTCACGAGCGGCGCCCGCATGGCTTTTCAGAGCTCGATTCCGCCATGTCCTGCTGCTGCTGCTCCTGATGAGCCTTCAACAGCTGTGGCCGCTCCGGCAGCAACGTCGTCGTCGTCGTTTGCTTCCGCATCGAATTGGTTTCCGGTGACGGTACTGGCGGATCTGCAGCAAAGCATGGCCATTCAGCGGAACGAAACCTTTGGGCCTGTAATCGCCTTGGCTACTTTTCATGGTGCGTGGTATATACATCGACATTGGGGTGAAAGATGTGGAGAAGATATGGGTTTGTGGATGCATTTGTTTAGCAGCGCTCAGAGGAAGAGCCAGAAACATACAGAAGCGCTCTTGATTTAGCACTGTTTGAACTGCTTGAAAAGCTGCGCCTACTTCGGAGCTTAATCTTGGCTATTACTTCCTTTTCCATCGCCAGGCTCTGAAGCTGACGCCATTCAACTCGCCAACGACACCGAATATGGCCTCGCCGCTTACGTGTACACGCAGGATCCGGTCAAAGCTCGTCGAGTAGCAAGCGGCATCAAAGCGGGCCAAGTGGGGATCAACTGCTACTCGCTGTTCCATGCCCATCCCGAATGCCCCTGGGCGGGCCACAAGGGTAGTGGGTTTGGGTACCATTCCGGCGCAGACGGGTGGCGCCAGTTTAGCGTGCCCAAGTCGTTTGTATACGACGTGGCTGTCCCAAGCTCGACATAAAGCCCATGGCCCTTTGTTTTATGTAGAAGCTTGAAAACCAATTGGGCATGTTGGTTTTGGGATGTATGTGTTTTTCCTATTTAACATAAAAACCGAAAAGCCAATTTTAAAAATAAATCGACAAAAGGAAGGTGGCTTCCGGCTTCCAATTCCAATTCCAGACATGGGACATGGAGTGGAGCTCTATGTGGCTTTCTGGCATTAGCCCCGTGGCCTACCCGACGCCGAGGGCCGAGGGGGCGGAATTAGAAGGCCAGCGGGCAGAAATACAAAGCAAAGGAGCTCGTACTAGGAGATGGGAGCTAGGAGAGGAGCCAATACCAGAAGGGGGGCAATCAACAATCAGGCACATGAGGTATTTAGATTAGATTAGATTATATGTCCCAATTGCAAAGAAACAACAACAAATAGCATAAAGCTGCGTTTTGATGAATCCTCCAGAACAAGTCTGACTGGGCTGAGTGTCCAGTTGCGTAATGCAATGTTCATCTTTACTCTCATGAACCCTGTAGGATCAATTCTCGGAAGGAGGCATAGGTTTCGAGTACGTCCGCGATCTCCTCTCGTTTGATCAAAGGCAGGCACAATGGAGGGTTGATTTATTTTGGCGGCAGCTAAAAGCATTGTCATGTCAGCACGATCTTGCCGATCACTAGCGCGGAACCTGCACTCTTCGGGGTATACGCAGTCGACTTGCTCTTAAGGTGGAGGGCCTTGCGAGGGTTTCGAAAAACGCTGGAGGACGACCACGACTAGCGTCCGTGGCGTTTGATGGAAGATTTATGGGTTTAGCTCTATGATAGGGAGGGGCCGCTAGGCCACAAGCGGCCCGTTTGCATGTTACTGTTTGTATTTTTAGGGGGGGGGGGGCTTTTCTATTCACTGCCACTCCGCGAACGAGGAAGGAGTTCCTGCCCCGTCAAAGCCTTTTATGAGTCGCTCGGCCTCCCGACTCACTGGTCAAAACGTAAGAGGACTTACACTTCCTCTTTACGATTTTGACTTGCGCGCATCGCATGCGCGTACACTTCTGCCCGCAGCATTGGCTTCTGTGTCATTTGGGTTTGTATTAGTTCGAGTTCGAGTTCGGCTCAGGGGCAGAACAATAGGCGCCTTGCGCGCTGAAAGGCACACTTTGACCTCTGTCGAGTGGACCTCGTGTTCCACATGTCACGAGCTTCTTTGCTCGCGCGCCTTCCTCTTTATTGTTCTGCGGAGTGCGCAATACCCACAAATCCCTCGCTTTTTGCAAATTTTCCGAGTAATTTGGCCAATGCCCCTCTCCCTCCTGAACATTCCGCGAATCCAGTTCAGATTGGCGAATTCAACGTCAGAGCTGGCTTGCACCTCGACTTCAATGGGCCGATGGACACCCGCTGGCCCGCTGGGGCTTGAACGGCAAATCTTCATGACACAGAAACAGAATACCACACTGCTCGGATACAGAACCCGGAGCTCGGGAAACAGAACTTCGTGCTGTCACCGAGAAACCTCGGACCTTCGACGTGACAGTTGAGTTGTTGAGGTCGTTGGAGTCAAGTCAACTACTTCACCTCTGGGCAGCAACCCGTTGTGTTCCCGTCCCGTCCCTGTTGCCGTCTCGATCGCGGCGGCACCTAATGCCGCTGAAGTTGTGCACACAACTCAGCCTTGCAACTCTGTTTGCAACGGTCGGCGCAAGAAGCTACGGTAGTGGCAGCTATGGCTCCTACCCGGGCCAAGCGGATGTGGACATGACACTCATGCACACTCGAATAGGCACACCTTTCAATGCCAGAGCAATCGCTGGTCTCTTCAGGGTAGAATCTAAGGTGTCTGATGAACTTACTGTGGGCGCGCGCTTAGCAACAAGCGGCTCGTTGATCCGGTCAGCTTTTGCCCGCTTCGACTTCGGAAACGGCTTCACAGCCAACCTGAATTCAGAGGGCACTTCAGCCGTGAAAGGAGACTTAACGTGGGACGATGATTTACACTTTCGAGGGCATCGAGCTAGGTCGATGAAGAAGACTACTCTAAACCCAATTTCTCATAGAGACAAGCAGTCGAAAGTGATTATGCACCTAGACTCAGCCTCGTCGGCAGCGGTGGAGCGAGTGAGTTTCTACCATACTAACCAAGGCTGGACCATGAACCCTTCGGTCAATCTCCGCACTCGCCGCATTGACCTTGTCGCATCTACCGACTGCTCTCCTACTACCCACTTGAAAGTGGCCGTCAAAGGCGATGGATCGTCGCTCGTTGAGGTAGACCATGCTCTCGACGAAGCAACTTCGGTGAAAGTGAAAGGTAAAGGAGTTGGCGTGAAAGGCCTCTCATTGGAAGTCACGCATCATGTTGACAAGCACAATTGCGTGCGGCCATGCTACGATGTCGACTCCAAGAGCTTTCTTTTGTCATGGATTCACAAGCTTGACGGCTACAACTTCGGGGGCTTCGGTGGGAGCGGGAGCAGGCCACAACAGTACTCCACTTATGACCGTCGTCGCAACCTACCATCGTCGTCAGGAGCATTTTATGACGGCAGAGATGGCCAGGGCGGGTCAGAACGGGTGACCCCACAAGAATTTGCTGCTCGCGACGCTCATTACCACCACGGCCGCCGCATGACCGTGAATGTTGTGCCTTACCATTACGCTAGCGTGGAGCTCGAGAGCGACGATTCGGAAGATTGGTCCGCCTCTTTGTCGATGCCGTGGGGTGACGCCAAGAGCACCACTTTATCTTTCTCAAGAAAGTATCCGATGTAGGCCCTGGCGTAGAACTCGAACTCGAACTAATACAAACCCAAATGACAGCCAATACTGCGGGCAGAAGTTGGAATGCGCGTGCGTTGCGCAAACAAAGCAAGTGCGGGATGATTCAGGAGGGAGAGTTTCATTGGCCAAATTACTCGGAAAATTTGCAAAAAGCGAAGTATTTGTGGGTGTTGCGCACTCCGCAGAACAATAAAGAGGAAGGCGCGCGAGTAAAGAAGCTCTTGACATGCAAAACACCAGGTCCACTCGACAGAGGTCAAAGTGTGCCTTAAGCCTTTCAGCGCGCAAGGCGCCTATCGTTCTGCCCCTGAGCCATAGGAGGCCTTGACGGGACAGGAAATACTTGTTCGGAGGAAAGGCGCCAGTTGGAGCCTTAATTGGCCTTCTGGAGCGAATTCGCTAGCGCATTTGCAGCTCAAGTGCATTCTTTTATGTGCCTCAGTGACTGCTGTGTACTTGCCTTTCTTTGTTTTTGGGAGAGTATTAACTAGACTAGACTAGAAATCCTTCCTCGTCCGCGGAGTGGCAGTGAATATAAAAGCCCCCCCCTCAAAATACAAACAGTAACAGTAACATAACATGTAACATACAAGCGGGCCGCTTGTGGCCTAGCGGCCCCTCCCTATCATACAGCTAAACCTAAACCCATATGTCTTCCATAGAAAAGATTTATGTGGTCGCATATAAAGTGGCGAACTATGCGAGGGCGCGGCGGTTCGCGTCAGAATTTATATCATCCACTTCCAATCTCCCACCAATTGAATTGAAGCATATGAATGGAATTTCTAAATAAGTGTTTAGATTTGAGCTGCAAAAATATTTCCCAGACATCTAGATCCCATAGCTCGGCTGAGAATTACGCCCGTTTATCGTAAACGATACGGGATTTCGTTTCGATTTCGTCAAAGGGGAGAACGTAAGACGCCGAAAGAACGCAAAATCGTGCTTTATTTAGCGAAATATCGAAAAAATATGGCAAATTTAGACGACACGATTATCGTAATACCCAGCCAAGTCCCATAGATAGACTATTCTCTCTCTCTCCCTCCCTCCTCCCCCCCCCGCCACCCCGCTCCCAGTTCTTATGCCAAAACTTAGTGGGAAGCCGGAAGTCCTCGTCCCGGTGGTCGAAATTTGGTCGCTGCGCTAGCCACTGCGCACTGCGACACCGAAGTTACGCCCTCATGCCAGAGGAGAAGGGGAGGTTCGTCTTTAGCTTGGCGCGCCCAAGCGACTGAAGAAGGGGTTGCTCTCTCCAATATAGAAACAGGTACAGAATTTTAATCATCCTCTTTGAAATTTTGACTTGTGCGCAACGTGTGAATGCTCGCGAGAGCATTAGAGTTACAGGGGGAAATATAGACTGGAGTTATCCAGGGAGAAATGAACTGACTTCTTACACCATTGATTAGACAAACTTACTGCCCCAGAGTAGTAGCGGGATTAGCAGGGTTTAGCTCGAAAGACAGGGAGTCTTTATAGCTTGGGAAAGGTAGTATCAACAGGTAGTGGGCTCAGTTGAACATTTCCTCAAGCGGTGTACCATCCATATATCTCTTCCTCGTTACGCACTAACCGACGACACGAAACAAGATGGAAACTGGGTCTAGTGCGGAAGTGGTCGATGTTGTGTAAAAGCAGTGAGAACAATGTGGGCCGTCGCCCAGTAAGTGGAAAGCAGCAGCAGTCGCGTGATGGCGGCTTCGAGAAGAAAAGCAGTGAGAACAATGTGGGCTGTCGGCCAGTAAGTGGAAAGCAGCAGCAGCAGTCGTGTGGTAGCGGCTTCGAGAAGAAAAGCAGTGAGAACAATGTGGGCCGTCGGCCAGTAAGTGGAAAGCAGCAGCAGTCGCGTGGTGGCGGCTTCGAGAAGAAAAGCAGTGAGAACAATGTGGGCCGTCGGCCAGTAAGCGGAAAGCAGCAGCAGTCGCGTGGTGGCGGCTTCGAGAAGGACACTATTGGGAAATGTGTGAGATTTAAGCTCGGTAGTGAGACGCAGGAGCAATTGAGTAGTGGCAGCTTCGAGACGCATCGCGATGGTAAAAATGCCCCGGGGCGTGCTAATTCGGCATCTCAGCCTCGGCACGGAAAAAGCAAAACAAGGCGGATAGACGCGCAATGGCCAAGGCTACCGCCGCTGCTCGCGCGTGTGCTCTTCGCGACTCCAAAGCTGCTCGCTTGCAGGCGGCACGATCGGCCAAGCGGGCACGTCAGCGTTCTCGTGCTCTGGAATGTGAACCTGTAGTGCCGTCCTCGATTTGTGAACCTCTTTTGTTGGCCGAGAGTTCAATGATTGTGGACTCTGGTGCGGGCGAAACCTTTGTCACTACGGAGGTATACCGTGCTCTTGGTTCGCCGTCTTTGAACGACACTATCACCGTGGCCGACGTTTCAAATACAGTAACTACTGCTCGAAGTTTTGGACCGCTATTTGCATTTGTAAAAAATGTTCACGGCGCGTGGGTGCGGGTACTCTTGGCGCAGAAGGCATACACTTCTAAAGCTTTCGGTGTCAATTTATTCAGCGTCGGCGCTGGACTGCGGTTAGGCTGGGAAGCAACGTTCAAATCAAACCTGTTGCGATCGGATGCTGAAGTTATACCGTTGGTGGCGGACTGTAATACTTGGTCGTTTACAATGCGGGTGGCAGCAGAGCCGTTGGGTGCTGCGCATATCAGTCCTCAAGTGGATGCCTCAAATGGATCGATGGATCACCCGATTCCTGCTTCACTACCTATCGTATATGCGCAGTCTGCTCGACTTAACCCGTTCGGCCGATCTGGACGCCAGTCCAGTGTTCAATGGGTTTCCAATTCAACCACTGACGAGGTTACGGCAGCCGATGGTGACTGCGTGCATGATGATGGCACGGTCAGTGACGGTAATGGTGACAAAGTCGGCAGCACCAGTGGTCGCGCTGCTAGTGCAGCTGGTGGTGATTGTGTGAACGATGACAGCACGGACAGTGACGGTGACAAAGTCGGCAGCACCAGTGGTCGCGCCGCTAGTGCAGCTGGTGGTGATTGTGCGAACGATGACAGCACGGACAGTGACGGTAACGGTGACGAAGTCGGCAGCAACAGTTGCGCTGCTCGCGCACATCAGTCACCAGTCTTAGAAGATGGCGCTAAAATGGATGCCATGGCCGATAAAATTGTCTTGGCTGAACATCGGTTGCAGGCCAGGCGTGACGCATGGATTTACTATCATAACGTCTTCAATCATCAAGATGCTGCAGTTCGTGCACTCGCCAAACAAGGTCTTATTGACGTCACGG
>Ga0307931_1000566_pt1 | contig 23537 bp, 24 predicted proteins | sample OrgLakmetageno47_FD_201816 | JGI IMG/M metagenome (GOLD analysis project Ga0307931, IMG submission 201816) | Saline water microbial communities from Organic Lake, Antarctica - #47 | ecosystem: Environmental > Aquatic > Non-marine Saline and Alkaline > Saline | place: Antarctica: Organic Lake...
GCAGCAATCGCGTTCGAGACATTTCAAATTCAAAAGCGCAAGGTGGAGGAGTGCAGAGAAACACTATCAAACCTGGCAAACAATAACTTCTTCTTGTGAGGTGGAAAGAATTTTCAAAAAAAAATCCCACGTACAGTACTGTAGTAGTATGTAGTACAGTACGAAAAAAAGGGCGGACACCAACCACGAACGAAATTCCATTTAATAGAAAGGATGAGAGATTCCTTGCTTTTCGTTCGTTGGCTGAAGCACTGATGAAGCATAGCGATGAAGGAAATGGAGAAGCGTCACAGCAAAGGGCAGCATGTTGAAGCATGGCAGGGTCAGTCCACGGATGGCCTCACGCGGCTAGAAATGAGTGCTGCAGCAGCTCACGGGCACGGTGGTGCTGCTGATGCTTTGGTCATCGCAGCCAAGCTGAACTTAGTGGCGGAGGTCGAACGGTTGCTAGCGGAACCTTCTTCGTCCGATGAGCAGTACGGTTTAGACCCTAACGACGGCACCGTGGACGGATTCACGCCTCTGCTGGTGGCCGCTCAAGAAGGGCATGATGCTGTGGTGGAACTGTTGTTGGCGGTGAGCTTATATAATATTTCAGATGCCCTTCAAACGGCCAGAATGCAAAATCCCCGAGAAGAGTCTAACTGCCATTGGGCATTCGAATCGATGGTGCAGTCGCTGACCAGGATTTCTTTTTCATTCCAAACTAATACGTCCACAACTCCCCCATTTTTTTCCTTGATGTATGAATGCATGCCTCGAGGGCCTAGGAATGTGATTTCTTGCTATCTTGCCAAGGATGTGTATCACAAATACCGTAATGCGCGGCGTTTTCGCGTGTGCTTGATAATAGGACCCTCGCGTGGACATCAACCGCCCCGCTTACAACGGCAGCACAGCACTGGTGCTAGCAGCTCTCGGCGGCTCCGTAGGGCATTACAATGCAGTGGCTCGCTTGCTTCGCCATCGTGACTGCAATCCGAACCTTCGGACACTCGCCGGCCATTCGCCTTTGTACGGTTATTTTTCGTTGCAATCGAAATCTATTCAATGGAAATACCTCACTGCGATTCATTGAAACTTTGTTCTGCTCTCATTCTATTTTCTTCTCTCGAGGGCATTCAACTCGAAGCGTGGATGCTCCTCATCGCCACAACATTTCACTGACAAACAGCCTTGATCCTTCATTATCCACCCTGTATAGGTATGTCGCGAGCGGCCGAGGCCGAGCTCGAACCGTGGCCCTGCTCCTGGCTGATCCTCGGACAGCTGCAGATGCACCTACGGTAGAAGGGGACACCGCACTCGTGGTGCGTGCTACTAAGGATTGAGATCGGTGTTATTTGGGGGAAAAAAAGCGAGGAAAGAGATTGATTACCATTACACAATGACCTGTTCGAGCAATAAAGATAACAAGAACCAACGCACTCTTGCCAAAATACGATATACTTCTCCTTCTCTTTCCGTTTACCCTGAAATTTCTTATAAAGTCTTTGCTTTACTTCAACGCGTGCTCATTCTCGGTGCCCTCGCGCGTAAGGTGGCCGCCCATGAGGGCCACACCCAAGTGGTGAAGCTGTTGCTCGCCGACGCCCGTGTGAACCCAAATGCGGGCAGCGACACTGGAGCCACTCCTCTGGCCGCTGCAGCACAACAGGTACACTGTGATATGGTTGAGGGCGAGTGTCTTTCTTTTGGAAGGCAATGCTGAATAGGTTCCTTGTTAGTGACGCTCACTCTCGAGGAACCCTCTCCCACGCACGTACTTGAGAGCCCGTTATTCCCTTATCTCCACCTCTCCGCTCACAGCATGATTACTGTGCGATATTATCCCTTCTTCTTTACCTTCCATTCTATTCTAGGGCCACGAGGCCACCATTACCGCGCTCCTGGCCTGTTCTCGTGTGGACCCCAACCAATCGGCACGAGGCGCACCCCCCGTGGCCATAGCCGCGCACCAGGGGCGGCTCCCTGCCCTTGCGCTCTTGCTGAGAGACCCGAGGGTGAACCCCAACCAATCGACGGCTCGGGTATGTGTTGCAAAGTACTACAGTAGCTGCAACCTGTTTGATCTGTAAATTTTGCTCGAAGGCGCTTTTCGAAGAATAACCTCACTTCCAGATGTGTTTGCACCCGCTGTCGTCTCTGTTCGCCTTCCTGTTTTTGTTTCCGCTCGTTTTGTTTCCCCGCTTTTATTTTACCTCCTTTTATCTCGTCTATCTATTTCAACACCTCTCCTTTCTTCAATATTATCCTCTAGGGTGAAACGGCACTGGCAGTAGCTGCGGGCCGTGGGCACGTTGGAGCCGTTGAAATGCTGTTAGCAGCCGTTGCAGACCCCAATCAGGGGGCCCCTGGCGGTCACACCCCCTTGGTAACAATACAAAGACAAAGATCCACAATGTGATGCAGCTAGAATCTACACCTTGCATTCACTCGCCTTTCTGCCTTCCTTCTAACCTGTCTCCTATGCTTTCGTCTAATTTGCGTATGATGCAATGAACAAGTAGCCGTAGTCTTTCTCTCTCTTCACTGATATGTTTATCCCCCCTCCCCCCGATTTTTGATTATATAACACTCTCTCAACCTCCTTAAAACCACTTATTCTATTCATTTGCCTGCTCTGTCTTTTTTTCAATCCTTAACGTCGTCACTATTGTCAACAACAACCCCATCTTCTGCAGATCGTGGCTGCCGCCAAAGGCCATGTCGGCGCTTGCGAGGCCCTATTAGGCGACCCACGCTGTAACCCCAACGCCACCACAGCCCAGGGGGCGTCGGCCCTCGCGATTGCTTGCCAGGTGAGAGCTTCAAGTGTTACAGAAAAGTACAGTGATATAGTAAACATGCAGAATTGAGGAAGAATGTAATGAATAAACGAGGCACGTGGAGAAATACGGGACTGAAATGAGATTTCAAACAATCTCTGATGCTGCACAATGGATCCCGCATTCTACTTTGATGTTGCACCTTTGGTGAACGTGCGTGCGAATTTTGTTCGTTCCTTCTCACAGGAAGCATCCCGAGTGCCAGCATGCCTCGACGTCGTGAAATTGCTCCTAGCAGACGATCGGTTATTGCCAGATTACGCCACAACACCGTGCGATGCCAGCAGCAATCCTGCTTCAGCTGCTACCGCAGCTTCAGTCACAGGAGCAACGCCATCAACAAATATGCCCAAAAGTACGCCTGAAGCCAACTCCACAGCGGCAGCAGCAGAAGCGGTGGTGCCACCTGCGAAAAGTCAAGCGAAGAGCGCTGCTAGCACTGTGGCCGGCCGCCGTCGGCGCAGTGGCACGGTGGACGAAGAGCATTATATTAGAGCACATGCCCCAAGGCCCGCTTCTACCAGTAGTGACGAAGGCGACGACGACGATGATGATGATGACCGTGATGAAGATGAGGAAAAGGGTCAGGAAAATGGTGCCGAGTCAAGTGGCAAGAGGAGTGCACCCTCTGCAGCAACTTCATCGCATCCAGCAACGGCAGAAACTCCCGCAACAAAGGAGTCTCCCTCTGAGGAGATCATGACGCCGCTGTTAGTAGCGTGCCAAGAAGGCGCGGCAGGTGCCGTTGCCCTCTTATTGCGAGACGGTAAATATGCTTCTAAAATAATGTATAAAAGATGAAGGGCATGCAACAGAATAAGAATAGCTTGTTTTATAATTTCTAAACCCTTTTCCTCTATCCTTCTATCGTTCACTTCTTGTCCTCAAAGGTCGCGCCAACCCTCGCGTCCGCACGGGTCCTCAAGGCCGGCAAGCACTGACACTGGCCTGCCTGCATGGCCACGCGAATGTGGTATGGGGAAGGAAAATAGAGGAGACAATGAGACAATGTTGAAATTATGAGAGCGGGTAGATGCATTAACACTCGTCAGTTTTGGAGTCGCTCGATTTTACTCTCGTACGCTCATTCGTTCATTCGTTCATATGCGCATACCTTTACCTTCTTAGGTGCAACTTTTGCTCGCGGATTCCCGCGTCAACCCATGCGAGGCGAGCAACGATGGCGTCACGCCCGTGTTTGTGGCCGCAGCCAAAGGACATGCTGAAGTGCTGTCTTTACTGGTGGCGGATCCAAGAGTCGACCCTTCGCTGAGTCGGCCCGATGGCTTAACGCCGCTGTTCGTGGCCGCGGGGCAGGTACACTAATATGATACACGCCGTTGCTATACAGATGATTCTGGTGGTGTTGTGCTCTCTCTTTCTTTGGCCCGAATTGCAGGTAGTTTACATTTTTGGGTACCCTCTGCCTACCATCGTCTCTTTTTCTCTCTCACACACACTTTCTTACTCTCTGTCGCCAAACTTTTCTTGTGGTCCCCTCTCTCTTGTAATCCTGTCTCTCTGCGTGTATCTCCCCTTAGGGCCACGGAGAGTGCGTCTCAGTGCTCTTAAAAGACGCCCGCGTGAACCCTTCTCACCCTCTGGGAGGTTCGGTGGGCGGTGGGGCTAGGCCATTAACCATTGCCGCTGATCGCAACCGCCTTGAGGTGCGTTAGCGGTGAATTCATCTTCGTATTGTAGTGCGTGCATTAGATTGTGATGACGGAAAAGCATATTATTGTTGCCATGGCAATAGTATTGCTAGCCCCTTCCACAGTCTCATCAAAATGACAATTAAAATATGCGGTCCGAACGGTGGCACGTCTCATCTTACCACTTCAAATCCGCTGCTACTGTGATATGCCAGGTGCTCGACTTGCTTCTAGCCGATAGCCGAGTTGACCCTAACGCTCAAACCAACGATGGCGCTACAGCCCTGTACGCTGCTTGCCAGGTATGCGAGGGGGAGACTATTCATGATTTTGTGTGTGTTTTGCTAGTTGGCCATGTGTATTGCGATGAATTGGGATGCATTGTGTGTTTTTGTCTTGAAAAGAATACGCGAAAGATAAACGTACATCTGTACATAAGTGGATATATTTGCCTGTCTCTTTCTATACCCCTCATTGCGTTACCTCTTCTTCTAATCTTATCACTCTCCTTCTCGAATCTCTTTTTCCAATTCATCATAGGCGGGTCACTCTGAAGCATGCCGCAAGTTGCTCGCGCACCCTCTTACCAACCCCAACTGTGCTTGCACCGAAGACGGCCGGTCAGCACTCGTGGTCGCCGCATTTCTGGGACGAGCTGCGTGCGTAGGGGTGCTGCTGTTGCACCCTAACACCAACCCCAACATGGCCGATGCTCTCGACGGCACCACTCCGCTATTGGCCGCAGCGTCTGCTGGGCACACGGATGTGGTATTTTTTTGTTCTTCTTCTTCTTTTGAACTTCCTTTTTATTGAGTTACTTTTCTCGTTTTTTTCTGTTACGCAATCTCCGCCTCCCTCTTAGTTCTTCTGTGTAACATTCCAACTGACACTTTGTGTGTATGTGTGTAAACATGTATGCATATTAGGTGTGGCTGTTGCTAGCTGATGCGCGTGTGCAGCCGAATTTGCGCGATATGCGCGGGATGACTGCGCTGGATTTAGCCCTCAGCCGGCGGTAAGAATGTGATAGATACATACTCTATGTATCGTGTGTTAGTGCTGCGACAAGGCTATCGTTCCGCTCAATTGATCCTTGACTTCATTGGCTCCCTCAGATTCTCCTTACTTACTCCTTCTCCTTCCTACGTCTTCTTTTTCCTCTTCTTTATCATGCTTGCAGCCACGACGAAGTTGCCGCTTTATTAGCAGCTGGCTCTCCTACTGTCGCAGATGCCGACCTTCTGGACCCCACGCCACCGCCGCAGCGCCCTTCTTTATCATCGCCATTGCCTTCTTCATCTTCTTCACACCATCACCAGGCATCACAGCAAAATGTATCATCATCCTCTCCATCGTCTGCAGCTGGCCCTCAAGCCGTCAGCCCCACAGGGAAATTGTCCCGATTGTTGATGACGTCATCATCATCTTCTCAACCGTCGGCTTCTTCCTCGGCTCAACCGTCGGCTCAACCGTCGGTAGCCCGTGAAGCAACTTCCGTCAACGACAGTGGTGCAAACAGCACCAACACTAGTACTTCGAGTACTACCGCCTTCAGTTTCCGGCTCAAGAGCATGATTCGCTTGCCTTCACCCAATCTTCGTAATTGGTCTCCTTTAGACGCATCTTCACGGACAGGTGCCTTGGCGTGCTCTTTCTACTTCTCTTGTTTGTACTTTTGATGGAGGAAAAAGGGTGGATCTTTAATGGGGGCTGTTATTCTATTACTCTGATGATATACATATATTTGACGCTGTATTCTTGCTTGGTCATCTCTTGGTCTTATAACTTCACCTTTGTCTTCCTCTTGTACCTTCCCAACTGCGCTGCTGGCTGAAACAGGTAGCGTAGTAGATCACGACAACAGCCGCCCATCTTCGTCGTCCCACCGCAGCTTGCAGCGCCCGCCGGCCTCCACGCATCGATCCCGGTCGGAATCCCGGCCCCGTTCGGCCCTTACCACTACTGCCTCGTCGAATCCTTCGAGTGGCAAATCAACACCTCGTGGGGGGGCCTGGTCGCGTGGTGCCTTCTTCAGCAGTGGTAGCAGCAGCAGTACAGGCGGTGGCGGTGCTAATAACAGTAGTGTCAGTGTGAGCGGTAGCGTCAGCGGTCGCTCTACGCCTGGCATCGGTGGCGGCGGTAATGGAGGCAGCAGCCGCGACTCGAGTCGATCGCGCGGCCGGTCTCCGTTTGGATCCTTTTCGTTCTTTGGGCCGAGCCTCAGCAACAGCGGCAGCAACCTTGGCCGCTCGTCAACAGCTAACAATGGAGCAAAGCCGTCAACGCCTAAGCTTACGAAGCAAACTCAACAACAAGCTGGCCAAAATGATGCTCAAGCAGCGAATGCAATGCCTGAAACAGCGAGCAAGAAGCGCGGCAGCAACAGCCACGCCAACTACAGCCAGATCAGCAGTACCAACAACGATACCAACATCAAGACCAACGGCCACAGTGCCACCACTACCACCAGTAGAAGTCAAGACACAGTCGCAGATCGGGTAGCAGCAGCTCTGATCGCAAGTGGCGCGGGTGCATCTTCATCGTCATCCACGACGCATTACCGCAACCGTAATGAGCTTACTCCGTCGCCGGCGTTTTCAATTGCGTCCTCCAACGAAGAACCACACCATCTTCGTCGTCAGCACACTCAGAAGGCTCCCTTTGCACCGGCCAAATCTTCGCCCCCTCGAGCCTGGGGCTTCAGCAGCAAGGGCCGCAAGAAGCAACTCTTACGCCAACAACAACAACAACAGAAAGCGGGGTTGAAGAGTGGTGCGAGCCAAAAACTAAGTCAAGATCGTGCAAAGGGTGTAGATTACGACAACGAAGAGAAGAAAGAAGACGTTCACGATGGTGATGGCGAAAATCAAGAATATGACGACGACGACGACGACGACGAAGAAGAAGAAGATTTGGGCGCTGAGATGGCCGCCTGGGCCGACGCTAACGGCTCGAGTCGAGGTCCTTCCCCCGCCCTGCCTTTGCCCTCACCTGCGTTTGGCCAAGCACAACCACTCCCCACTCCTACGCCACCGCCACCGCCACCGCCAATGAGTGGGCTGAGTACCCGCAGCAGCGGCTACAGCACTTTCAGTAGCAACAGCAACAGCCGCCGAACCTCCCCGTTGCGCCGCTCTTCCTCCTCCAGTAGTGGTGCGACCAACGGTGCTCCTGCCCTCTCTCGCAGCAACAGCAGTAGTACTAGCAATTGGCTGTCGCGCAAGCGAGTGCCTATACCTAGCAACCTGCTTGGTAGTAGCAATAGCAGCAGCAGCAGTCGAAGTGCTATGGCCACTCCAGACCTTGGATCCTCTTCCTCCTCCTCGTCATCATTGCCAGCTGGCGCAGTACAAGCCCCTCGTAAAGCGTCTCCGCCGCAGGCTTGGGGCTGGGGTGGCGTTGGCAGCAGCAGCGGCGGCGGCGATCATTATGGCAGCGATCATTATGGCAGCGATCATTATGGCAGCAGCAGCAGTAGCAGTGGGAAGCGCAGCAGTGGTGGCACCCCTCTTTTTGGGGCATCTGCCTCTGGAGCCAGGCTGCCATCTCCGGCTGCTTTTCCTGCTGGTGATTCCGAAGGCGCAGAGCACAACTATACCAGCACTAGCACTAGCAGCGCTACTGCTGCCACTGCTCTGTCGTTCAGTGGGCGCTTGTCTCCAGCTCTGTCCCCGGACGGCGCAACCACCATCTCTGCGGCGACCCCTGCTCTGAGCTCCTCATTCTCCTCAACAACACCACCAGCAGGAGGAGCACCTGCTAAGGGCAGCGGTATCTTGTCTCCAACGCAATTTCGAGCCGTCAGTGGTGTTAACCAAACTACAGTGCGCCCACCCTCGTCGTCTTCTCTAGCAGCACCATCTCCGGCACCAGGAGCAGGCATCGACAACCTGTTTCACGATGTGTCTCAACCTCGGTCCCGATCCCAGCAGAAAGTGCGACAAAGTACGAGCAAGAGCAACCACAAAAGCAACCGCTTCAAGAACAGCAGCAGCAGTGGGCTTGGCAAGAAGAAGGGTATATCTGTACTTGCCCCGGAGCCTTTGCGAACCAGCGCTTCTTGGGGCTCGTTTACTATTTACCAAAGCAATCCTGCTGATGCTACGAACAACAGCCAGAGCGGCGGTATCACCTCTAACAACAACCATAGTAGCTTCGGTAAACCGTCAGACTTGCACCTCGCTCGCAGTGGGTCGTCAGGCTCAGTTGCGTCTTTAGGATCCGTGTCTTCGAGCAGCCGTAGCAGCAGCCACGCCAGCAGCAGCAACAGTCACGGGCCTATCGCTAATCACATGTCACAGCCTCGCATGGTGCCATTGTCCTCGTTTTCTGGAAGCGGCGTTGCTATTGCTGATAGCGGAGCTCCATCTTCTCCAGTGTCAGCGCCTGCGGAATGGGGTAGCAATCAGCCACTACGCTCTACTACTACCAGCAACAACAACGCCACCAAAAAGAAGAGGTCGTCTTCTGCGAAGCAGCAATCACACAAGCCAAAAGGGAGCCCTGTTGGTGGCAGCCGCGGCAGTGCGGGCAGCAACAGCAGCAATGGTACTACAGGTAGCCATGGTAGTGGTGGACTATGGGTGAAGACTAGTGCTGTAGAAAAGGACGCGCCACTCAACCACAATGCTCCTCTCTCGACGCCCAGCAACCGCGGCCACAGTCGCAAACCCCGCAACAGCAGCAACGCAAGCAGCAAGGTGCCAGCATCAGAGCCCAAAGCTCCTCGTGCTGCTGCTGCTGCTGCTGCTGCTGCTGCTTCATCTCTGCATGCACTCTTGAGCCCACCGCCATCACGCCCGTCTGACAGTGCCACCAGTTGTGGTGACATGAACAATGCTGACGGTGCATTGACCCCGAAGCGGTCGCCGTTGAAAGGCACCACGAGTTTTACTACCGGCCACCAAAAGAAGGCCAGGGACAGCACCCACAGCAATAACGATACCACTGGCAGGAGCGGGAGCAGCAGTCGCCGTCACCGCCAGAGCGACTTAGGCACCTTGACTCAAACCAGCAGTGGCAGTAGTAGCGTAGCCAGCGCGTTAGCTGCTGAAGCTGGGCCGGAGGTTCATGCGGACGATAAAAAAGGTGGCTGCAGCATCAGCCCAGCGCGGCCAGGAGGGCGCCTTCCTCCTCCCAAGGCCGCTTCACGGCCTCTGGCGAGCAGAAAACGGCCCAACAAAGCCCCTCCGCGCGCAGCTTCGCGCTATGACACGCCTACTTGAGGGCCCTACGTTGAACTGCATGGTAAAGTGGCCAACTACAAAAAGCAAAGAAGAACCAACAAAGTCATTAATATAGATATAAGCGCCGTTATTATACCATATTCCGGATGTGCTATTGTTATGCTGCTATGCTATTTTATAAAGGTTCTAGATTTCCAATTCCAATTACCACGAACCACTCCATACTAAAAGCTAGTGCTTAAAGCTTCCAGGGCCATGGCGGAATCGCCTTTGGCAATTATTTAGAGGACCGAGATTACGCTTCGGCTTTAAAGCCGGCGTTTTGCGTTTTGCGAGTGGATTTATGGGTTGCGGGTGGTTTGAGTCTAAGCTCTGTGATAGTTGTACAATAATTCCAATTTTGAATGGCAGCTGGGCTACTTGGGATGAAGTAATGGCGAGTTCTCATTCGGGTTGAGTTTAATTCACTGCCAATCCAAGAGGTAGCCAGTGACACCATGTGCCTCTGGAGAAGGAGAAGGGATGCGGGAACAAGCAATTTCTCACAAGACAAGAACAGGATCGGCTTCACTTCCGGTTCCCTTCCAAACGAGCGCCTCGAGGTTGGACTGTGAATAAAATCTGTTAACAAAGAGAATAAGACAACAAAGAGAGTAAGAATGGTGTGTTAAGATTCACAGCCAACAAGAATGTTCACTATCCCTGATAAAAAGGGCACCAGAAAGAAAATATTGGCAGAGCAAAACCCTACGGAGTATGGGCATAATATACGCACGAACTCAAGCGTCAACGTGCACCGATAAACACTCAAAGCCGTTCTTTTTCGTGTTGCTCGGAGCGATGAAAAGCACGACTTTTCAACTTACCCTTTCTTGTGCGTCTTGGTGCGAAGGGATTCCCGCAACTTTTCGCTCTTCACCTTGGCCACCTTCGCAGGCACAGAGCTAGGCTTCGACGTACTCCGCGCCTTTGCTTTGGGCTTTGCGTTGTTTGCTTTTTTGTTTTTCGCGCCATTCGCCTTCATGTTGACGGCTAAACTTTCGCGCTTTGCTCCTGAGGAGACGAGCCCTTCTGCAGCGGCCTTCAAGACAGGTGCGGCGATGGCCACGGCAGCCTTTGCCGGCTCCGGGATCGACAACTGGTTGCGGGGCGCCAGCGGTGACGCTGCTCTAATAGGTGATGCTACATCACTTTTGCCCATGTTTTCTTTGTCCGGGCTGAGAAGGCCAACACCAACTGAAAGCCTCTGCAGAAGGAGCACAGGGTGGAGAGTATAATTTGAGCTGCTAGGAAATGATGAAGACAAGACATTGACGCTGAAGATGAAGAAGTCTTAATCAAGGTGCTTGAATGATAAGGATGAATAATCAATTTCATTGCAGCACACCTTGATTGGTGAAGTAAAAGCGTTCCAGATTGCAGCCATGCTTGTTGTTCTTGAAGCAAATTTGAAAGTATCACCACCCTGTCACCATCACAAGGGTAGTTCAAAAGAAGGAGTGCTTAGAAAAAAAATCATTCACAAGGTTGTTATCATTTTGAAAAGGTGATATGATACTGCTTAAAGCACGCCTCAAGCCCTTTTGGCCTCGTAGCGGGGCTGTTCTTTGGACTACTTCAGGGGTGACCTGTTCGTCGAGAATTATGGATTGAGAAGAAACGTCAAAACCTCAAAACGCGAACAAAAAAAACGTCTAGCAGAGTAATTCGTCGGTTTACGGATATCCATGTTTCCACCACTTTTTGAAAAGTGTGAAGAAGCTTCTTGTTGCTTGGGCTTCGCGCGCACAATGGACAACTGGAGCAGTGGCTTCGCCGAGGCTGATATTGATGATGAATTCGATGAAGACTTCGGGTAAGATTCTAATGCATTTCTCTAGCGTAATTCATCATCTTTTCAGACATGTGTATTCGCATTGCCCACGTTAATCGATGTGACTCGTTTGGGTAGGTATGAACAAGAGTATGATGAAGGCGAAGATGGTGAAGCAGAGCCAGCCACCGCTTCTACATCGACTAAAGATTTCGGAGCACCAAAGGGGTCTTCGAGTGTTACCGCATCAGTGCAGCCGGCAGAGCTGGCGCATGCTTCATCCGCTGCCACCTCAACTGACACAAGCAACACTGCTACTGCTCAGGTTTATACAACAAAAACATTCTAGTCCGTTTCTCATTGCGCTACGCTACATCTAAGTGCTGATCAACACGAATGATCTTTATCATGCTTTCCTACCTTCCTAGCAGTCAGACTCATTCTAGGTCTGTTGGCTCATTGGCTTATGCACTTCATCTACTTCTTCGTCTTGAACCTCGCCTATTTCCTGCACACTCAATTACCTTCTTTGGCCATCTAGATGTCGTCCTATGCCGCAGACATTCTGAACAAGCCGATGACGGCAAATACGACACTCCTTGAGGAAGCCCCAGCTCTACCGTCTTTGTCGTCGTCGTCGATTGACGAGCCGTACCAGTCGACCCTGAGCGAATCCTTGAACGGCGGTGGCCGCTGGCGCTCAGGCAATGGCACAACCCCAGCCGCAAGTGCCGCACAGGGGCAGAGGCACACCAACAAGCGGGCGCGCCGCACAGCAGTAGCGGCGGCCACCATCAGTGGCGGCTCTGGTGGCATTGGAGGCGTAGCGGGAAAGATGAACGGTGCCGGTGGCGGGGGGCTGGTGCCAGGCGTGGGCTTTGCACTGGCCACACGGATGGCTTTGCACACCGATCGATTGGACGCGAAAGATTACGGCGCCTTCGACCGACCACCGCTGGTGCGTGTGAATTTGTGGCCTTGAAAGTGCTGACAAGAAACACAGTACCGTTCACTCTTCCTGGGATGCCTACTGAAGGACCATTGGAATATATTTTTTTGTTGAAATGCATACATATTTGTTGAGCTCCATCTTACACTTTTTACAGCCAGTGGCGATATGAGGATTCCAAAATTTCAGTTACCTAAGAGTTATCTTCTTATCTATCTGCCACCCCATTCTTTTCTCCCCTCTCGCAGGAGGAAACGGTGATGTGCACCTTAGCCAACGGCAACCGCCTGTACGTACCCCTGGCCTCCTCTGACTCTGCTTCTTCATCTTCTTCTTCGTCAAGTGCTAGCGCGGTAGCTCCAACGTCAAGTCTGCTAGCAGTGCCGATGGCCGAATTGCGCAGCGAAGTGAACCAGTTGCGCCTCGCCCAGGCAGCGGTGCAGCAAACAAACGCGGCCAGCAACGACAACGACGATGGCGACGACAGCAGCCACAGGAGCGAGAAACCTGCTGTAGCGATGAAGGCTGCCACTGCAGCCGCGTCCTTGCCTGCGTCCGCTTTAGTGCTCATGACGGGCGCCGAAGTCGAGACGACGAAGTTGCAAGGTGTTCACGCGGGGGTTGACAACGACGACGACGACGACGACGGTAACGACAAGGAAGACCAGGCCAACGACACAGGCATGCAAAGTTCTTCTGCTCAGAATGACGGAGAAGCAGTCGACAGCGATAGCGACGAGGACATCGGCAAGGTCGGCATGGAGGATGATGAGGATGATGAAGAAGGAAAGGAGGATGACGAGGATGCAGATGAGAAGTCGGGGTCAAAACTGAAGGTCGCACCTAATACCAAAAAGGCAGCAGCGCCTCGCGCCGCAAACGGTCGCAACGAGGCCGGCTCCCGCGAGCTCTGGGTGCAAAAGTATGCGCCGAAGCATTTTTCCGAACTTTTGTCGGCTGAAGCTCTGAATCGCGGAGTGCTCCATGCTCTCAAGGTGACAAAAAGTGAATCACAAACTAGTATCATGAAAGCACGCTCGTATGAAAGGAGAGAGAAAGAAATCGACAGTCGCTGCTTTCCAGACACGCTCGAGTTGTGATATGTATTTACCGGTAGATAGATGCACAGACACTCAATGATCTGCTTTCTACCTCGCTCGCTTGCTTGCTCTCTCTCGCACTCATCCTCAAACATAAAAGGCCTGGGACGCGCACGTGTTCAAAACGCCACTTGAAGAAGCTCGCTCCCACGAATCGGCGGCCTCGGCAGGCCTCTTCGGCGCAGCCAAGGTATCATATTCCAACACGTTTAATTTTGGTGTAAATGAAGATCCAGTGGGCGTGTGTGCCCGCGCGCTCATGTTTTATCATCTCCATCTCTAATCTCTCTTTGCGTGCATTCTAAAAAGGCGGTGGCCGATAAAGCACTTCGCGACGACAACAGCTCGTCTTCCAAACAAGCCAACCAGAATGCGATGGACGGTGATGATAACGATGAGGCCAGTGAAGGCAGCCGCCGCAAGGTTGCAAATGAAGCGTGATACGTCTCGTTGCCCGTTCTTCTTCTTCTTTTTGCCATCTGCATTCTTTTGATTTGGCCATCTGCGCGTTGGCTGTCGTGCTCCTTCATTGTCTCCTTTTCTAGGTCTGATTACGGTTATCGCATTTCTCTGTGTGCTTTCCTGTCCCATTTTCTCTTCTTGTTCGTCACACGCACATACAACCTATCAATTCTTCTATAGGTCGACCAGCGGCCCCGGGTGCGGATTGTGCTCTTGTGTGGTCCCCCAGGCACCGGCAAAACCACTTTAGCACATGTAGCGGCGCGGCACGCCGGCTATGCCCCGCGCGAAATCAACGCATCGGACGATCGGTCGGCAGAAGCACTGCGAGAAGGTATTCTCACACATGTGTACTTGTAGACACCGAGTCAGTCTCCTGCCTTCTTTAATTGGCGTTCGTGTGTGGGGCAAGAGAAAAGTGGCTTTTGTATGAACCAAGGTCTCTTTCAATTTGAAGTCCATTTTTGTCGGTCTTGCTGTTGGTTTTACTAGTGGTGTCGTTGTTTCTTTTATGGTCTCTCTTATAATATGTTCTTCGTCTCTCTCTCTCTCTCTGATTATCTAATTCAATGAATCGATGGTACAATTTCAGGCGTGACCCGAGCGATGGAGTCTCAGAGCATGTTCGGGGACAAGAAGCCCAATTGTGTCATTTTGGACGAAATCGACGGCGCCGACGCCAAGGGCGCCATTCAAGCGGTGAGATAAGATGTGATACTACCAAAAAGAAAAACGCTCGCGCTGGTGTTTGTAGGCATTGGTGTTGTCGAAATTTGATTTGTAGGTGTGTATTGGTCATTTTCTTTCGTTGAATACCCTTTTCTGCGTCCCTTCTCTCCCACTGTCTTCACTTTGTCTGTGAACATTTCAATTACCTCATTTTCAACTACTCTTGTTTTTCTCATACGGATGTTTACCCTGTGCTATGCTATTTCTTTTCTTCTATTCTATTTTCTTCTATTCTATTCTATTCTATTCTATGCAGGTGGTGGACATGGCCAAAGCTCCGTTGCGCCCCAAACACCACAAGAAAGGCGGCGCCACTCCCTTGACCAGGCCGCTGGTGTGCATTTGCAACGATCCGTTTGCGCCGCACCTTCGCCCCCTGCGTGAGGTACAATGAACACTCGCTTGAAAGCGAAACAGGGAGATCCGGCCCTTTGGAACTTTCTCCTCGATGAAATTTTTGCCTCTTTTTTTGCTTTGCACATACCCATCATGGCCGCATTTCTTGTAATCGCAGACCTACTTAGAGAAGATGACTCCCTCGCCGTCACATCTTGTATTTGCACTTTTTTTCCTATCTCTCTTGTCTGTAGGTGGCGCTAACCTTTCATTTCAAGGGTACGCCCGAAGCCCGCCTTCTGTCGAGACTCAAGTTCATTTGCAAGGCAGAAGCGCAGAATTCCGCTGCACAAGCAGCAGCACAGGCCTCGATTACTAGTGCAAAAGGAGGAAAAGGCCCTGCGAAGATCAAGAGGTGAGGTCATTTTGAGAGAGGCAGGAAGTTTGAAGCGATTTTTTTGTGAAGTGAAAGAAAATGACAGAAAGTGCGTGTAGTCATCATTGTGTCCTCTCTTCAATTTCTTTCTTGATTTGTCCTTTTCCCCAAACATTCTAATCATCATTGATCTGTATGCGCCCATCTCAGCATTACAACAAGCATGAGTGGCACTTTGGGAGATATGAATGCTTCCGCCTTGTCGGCACTCTGCGCAGCCACCGGCAACGACATGCGATCCAGCATCAACATCCTTCAGGTAATGCATAAGACGTTCTAGTAGTAGGTGAGCATTGATGTAGAAAAGGAAAAGGAAGTAAGCATATTGTTAAGATGCATGCATGTGTATTCTTTGATAATCAATCTCACTACGCGTTATTTGCGCCTTTGTGTTTGTGCATGTATGTATGGTATGTTCCATGCAATGTTGCTACAGTTCGTGTCAATGCGCAAGGCTACCCTCGCGCACGACGATATGCAATTCAAAGCTCCTCTTCCTAGTGGCACGTCATCCTCGTCGGCTCCTGCGGACTCTTCTTCTATTCCTCCGGATGTGCTGCCCCCACCGCCGCCTCCTCCACCGAGTTCGTCGTTTCTGCTGCTGCGGACACTGGAAGCCGGCATCAAAGACGAGCGCCACGATTTGCTCGAGGTGCGATAATGCGAGGAACGATACTAGCAGTACCCTTCGCATTACACTGCAGTGCATGACATCGTCATCTTGTTGTTCACTTTGGTAATGTCTTCTGCAATTACTTCCTCGTTTTTTTAACGGTTGCGCATTCCTTCACCCCCGCACACAATACTTGTACACGCTCCCCTAGGTGTTGACCACAGTCTTTTGGCGCAAGAAAGCAACTGCGACGTCATCATCTAGCGGCGGCGGCGGAGGCAACAACAGCGTCCAAGCTGCGCAGAGGCTCCGGGGCGCCGCGATCAGCGAAGCAGCCAACAACGCCTCAACTGCTCCTTCTTCTTCTTCTTCCTCTGGGGCACAAGCAGGAACCACCGCCACCACAATCAACAAGAGCAAAAACACGAACACTTCGGCGGTGAGTGCCACTATGGCGTCTGCTGCTAACCATGGCGAGCATGCTTCCATCGCGCTGGGGATTTACGAAAACTTTGGCAGCATTTCGTTCCGCGACCCCTGGATGGTGAAAACCGCCGAGCTCTTGGACTGGCTGGCCTGGCAGGTACTGCTACTATATTAGGGTGCACTGTGTACTGGCAATTGATTGATTGTATCTTAGGGTGGCTGCCCCATCATAGACGGACAAGATCAAGAGAAGGTAGACTTAGGTAAACTCTATTCTTGAAGCTATTTCCCCTCATTTCTGCCTTCTCTGTGTGGCGATTATGGCCATCCATTCTTCTCCTTTTGTACACATTTAGTCTACGTTGCAGCGCCGCGTAGACGAAGACCAGCAGTACGCGCTTCTCGGGTTGATGCCAGCTGCTGCCGCCGCCGCGCACTGTCTGTGCAGCAGCGACTTGCGCCCTCCCAAACTGCAGCGGCCACAAGAATGGCGCAAACGCAAACAAATCAGCGACCAGCGGCAAAGCATTTTGCAGTCGTTTGTGGACGGCGCACAACTTCAACCATCCCAAGATCACAGGAGTGCCAGCAGCAAGACCGCAGACAAAAGCGATGCTGCTTCGACGGCTGAAGAGAAAGGAAGCGGGCGCACGTGCGTGGACCGGTCGACTGCTGTCGCGGTGAGATTGAGGCGCTAGCATAGAATAGAGAATGAAAAGTCGAATCCAGCTGGAGGTCAAGGAACCAAATCTTGTATCGTGAGCGTAAAGCGTGATTCCTGCTTTTTTTTTTTCTTAATTATCCATTGTTTGCACATGACCTCTCAACTTTTTCCATTTCTTTTACATGTGCCAACGCACACACTCCCACAGGTGTTGGATGTGATTCCGCACTTGCTCACGGTGCTCAGCCCGGAAATTCGCGGCAGCATGAACCCTGACCTGTTTACGCCCCAAGAAAAAGCGGCGATGGCGCAGAGCATCGACGTGTTAGGCGCCTATGGCCTGTCGTATGGCCCTTCCTTCGTCGACAGTGCTACAGCGCGTCACTCTGGCCTTGGTAGCGGCGAGGTATGGTATTTGCGCGTTGAATGTTTCACAAATTGTTTTTATCGGATGTGCGCGTTCCTTCCGTCGTGTCGTTATGTTTGTTCTCTAAGCGTGGCTTTGTTCGTTCATTTATCTCTCCTATTTCATCAGAGTAGAAAGAACTGTGCGTTTTTGTATCTTCGTGAGAAATCATCAGTTGCATTTCACCCCTTTTGGCTTGTGCTAACATATTTTCTTCGTGTAGGTGCCCTACCAACTGCTGCCTGAAATTGACTTGCTCGTCAGCTTCGAAGCTCAAAACAGCAACAACGATGGCAGCGCCCCAGGCTACCACAAACCAAACAACAAAGGATCAGGTGCGGCAGCAGCAGCCTCTGAGTGGGCAACCGGCGTGGCATCAGCTCTTGCTCACAACGTGCGGCGCGCGCCTGGCGTCGCTAGCCTCGTGCCAAATTCGGTAATAATTGATGAAGTTTTAGGAAGGAAAAAGATTGGAGGGTGGAATGTTGAAGATATGAGGCTGGAATATTGGTGCATTGCAGACTGCATCTTCTTCTGTTAGGCTAAAGTGTTTTTGTGTTCTCTTCCCAAATGTGCACATGTGCAGGTGCGCGTTGCCACGGCACGCGAAGTGGCTATCAACAAACTGCGCCGCCAAGAAGCAGCGCGTCAGAATTCCGAAGACTTGTCGTCAGCTTTTGCTTCTTCGTCTACTTCATCATCTTCATCTTCGTCAAGTGCTGCTGCTGCTACGAACAAGGCTGCTGCTGCTGCTGCTGCAACAGCAATCGCACCGACCTCCAAAGCTACACCAGCCGCAGTGGCAGCCGCAGCAGCAGAATCTACCCGAAAACGTGATTTTTTCGGAAATCTCATGCCGGAGCCCAGCGCCGCGAACAGTGGTGGTGGTGGGAGTAGTACGGATGGCGCTCGAAAAGTTCCGAAACATGAGGCGGAAGCCGCGGCGGCAGCGGCGGCGGCGGCCGTGCCCATCAAGTACCAGTTCAAGAAAGGGTTCACGAATGCGATCAAGCGGCCAGTGTACATGGCGGACTTCCTGTAGTGTGCATTGCCATGGATTGAAGCGCATTGAACGAAACCATTTGCATCGCAAGTACCTGAGCTACTCCGCGAAAAGAATAATGAATCAGCGACCTGCTTGTAAATTTGCACAATACCGCGTTGGCGCTTTGCTAATTAGAGCGGATTTAAGAGGGGCAATGGAAATAAGTATCGTGTTAAACCCCGAGTTCCGAATCGGGCCATTTGAGCCTAAAGTTTTTAGTTCCAAATCGCGCATTTCGTATTGCTGCTTTAATCGCAGCGAGCGCATAAGTATTATAGTGCATGGTTAGTTGCGGAAGAGATAGAATAAGAATAGAGATAGAATAGGGGTTCTCGGCAGTAACCAAGAAAACCGCGGGTTTTCCGGGGTTTTACCCACTTCGGCTCAGCAGAAGACCCGGTGATTACTAATAACGCTGAAGGAAAAACGAAGGAAAACCCAGCAGCCTCTTGGGTTTTCTTGGTTACTGGTTCTCGGCCCGGTTCACCATTTGAATAACTCTCACTTCTAGTGGAACTGGAATATATCGGAGTGGGCTGATCATTAATTCCCAACAACAGACAACAGGCGATTGCAGTCTATTTTCCATTCCGATCACTTTCGGCATGGAAGATTCTCTGTTGCATACCTCACCTCCTCTGTTTTTGCCACTTCCTTCTTTTCTTCTACGCCATTTTTTAAAAACTTCATTTTTTACGCGCACATACTTCAGCTTTCCCCTCTTCTTCAAGTTCTTCTTCTTCTACAGGGCTAAAAACCCCATGGCCTTTCGGACTTCCACCAGAGTTTGGTCCGCCACCTCGTTGGCTTCTTCGGCTCCTTTCGCCAGCACCGCCATCAGAGCCGGCTTGTCGGCCATGATCTCGGCGTACCGGGCCTGAATCGGCGTCAAGTGCTCGACCACCGCGGCGCCCAAAATCGGCTTGAAATCGCCCCACCTGAGTGGATGGTGTGAATGAAGGGTCAAAAGAGATAGGTTGTGTTTGGTGCAATAACCGGCTTGCTCGAGGGAGTACCTATGCAGGTTTGGGCGCTTTGATAGCATTCTCTTTGTTCCTGTAATCTTATCTTACAGGATGTAATCTAGTCATATCTTCTCATAAAAATGAAAGCCCTACCGCATGGTTGCCACTTCCGCTTCGATTTCTTCGCGCGACTTGTCTGTAACGGCGGCATACATGTTCAACAAGTTGGTCGCTTCGGGCCGCAGCGGGTTGCCCCACTCGATGCCTTCGAATTCGTCAGTCTTGCACCGCTTAATTTTCTTCATGATCAACTGTTTAAAATTGGTGCGTTTTGAGTTATGAGCGACGAGACGAGAACGAGACATAGTGAGCACTAACATGAATGAGTGTGAAATTGAAGAAAACCAAAGTATACAAGAAAGATAGGAAGCAAACGCGACGCTGAATGCAGCAGAGCGACGCAGGAGAACATCAAATATTAGGTAATACATGTAATGCATGTGATACATGTGCCACACACGAACCTCCGGCGGGTCCAGCAAGTTAATGCGGCTGTTGTCGTTTTCGGCGGATTTGGACATCTTCGAGGTGCCGTCCAATAGGGACATCACGCGCGCGCCGTCTTTGACGATCAGCGCCTCAGGCGGCCGCAGCGGCTGCGTGTGTGAATGCGCGTTGAGTGTGTAGAAAAGAGCAAAGGGTTATTGGAGAATGCCACGTAGGTGCCGAAAAAAATGAGTTCATGCGAGGCACACACAAATCAAAATTGGGCCGAGGAAGAGAGGAAAATAAAATGACATGGGAAAAAAGAAAAAGAAGTTTCACTTTTATCCCCTCTGATAGACATTTCCCCTTCTAAGAACAGCTGCAACTCACACATAGTGCATACATACCTTTCGCTTGGCCTTCTTGGCGTACAAATCGTTGAACCGGCCCGCTATGTCCCGCGTCAGCTCCAAGTGCTGCCTCTGGTCCTCGCCCACCGGCACTTTGGCAGCTTGGTACAGCAAAATATCGGCCGCCATCAGGACGGGGTAGTCAAACAACCCCACCCCAACGTTGTCGCCCTGCTTTAAGGCTTTCTCCTTGTACTGGATCATGCGCTCCAGCCAGTTCATGGGAGTCTGAGTGTTGAGGAGCCAGCACAACTCGCTGTGGGCGCGCACATGGCTCTGCACAAATATACGGCTCTTGGCGGGGTCTACGCCGGCAGCCAAGTAGATCTTCATTTGTTGGATAGACAGCAGAAACAGAAACGATACACGACAAGGGCAGTGGTCGGTCAGACGCGGTTTGTGCCACGAGGTGAATACTAAAAAGCCCACAAGAGTTCCTAAGTTCGATGCATGCAGGCTCGCAAGATCAAAAGCAAAAGTAAAATAATACAAAGGAGGAATCTTCCATGAAAAGAGGCCTCGGCTAGAGATTTTCTAGCGCATTAGAGTGCTCTACTTAGCGTACCGCAGCAGCCGAGAGAGTTGCGTCCGAGAGCTCTTTAGGGTTGTGCGGTGCAGTGATAGCGTGTAAGTCAACGACGCAATAAAAAGTGTCGTAGTCTTCCTGAAAACGGCCCAAATTAAGAAATAAAAAAAAAAGGAACGAATAATAAGGTTTTGGAAAACGAACCATGCGCAGGGCGATTCGTTGGATGTTGAGAGCTACACTACAGCTTGAAATATGATTGTACTTTGCTTTTCAAATTCGCCATTTTAGATATGATTTTGATACGTCTCTGGGTCCGCAACTTCCAAACAAGCAGAATAAGGCTTTCTCTGGCTATCTGACTATCTCGCATAATGCTTATGCTAAACGCTCCGCATAATATTGTGCAGAGCGCCCCTCAGTTATTACCTGCAGGTCAACCCATTGGCGAATAGCTCCCAGGTAATTACCAATGGTCAGCTTCCCTGTAGGCTGCACCCCCGACAATACACGAGGCTTCGCCTTGACTCCACTGCCACCTTCTGCAGCACTTTCTGCGCCAGTTGCTTTACTGGCGGCATCGAGCGTGCCAGAGGACGCTGCTCGTGTGAATACAGCACGCCGAGCTGCTGGTCCCCACGCTTGACGTACAATAGCAGGAGACCACGCCACAGCGCCCCCCGTGATGCTAAGAGCTAGAGCCATTGACTTCATAGAAAAGTTTCAAATCGAGCGGTAAATAAGCAAACCTAGCCTTGAACTTCTTGCGGCACGCTCGAAGAGGCCACGTTGACGTTCCTCTACTTGCAGAAAATTTAGAAATTAATACAAAAAGAAAAAAAAACGTCATCATCAGAAAAGAGAAAAACGCCTACGTGTCGTCGTCTTGTCGTGTTGACGACTTGTCAGGTTGTCAGGTTTGTTCAGGTTCAGGTGCCTACCACCACGAACCACGAACCACGAACCACGAACCACCAACGGTCGATTCTTTATCTATTTGAGGGATCTGCCACTTGCGCCAGCATAATAACAGACGCAGAGAATTCCCGATGGAGGTATCAATCATTTAAGTTACCACAGAACTGTTTTCGGTCGTCTGTTCCGGGTAACAAGTCCATCATCCCCGTCTCATCTAACAGAGCAACGGTGTGCTCTCTTACTCTCTTCAATGCAGATGGGAGTACACAAAAGCGACCTGAGTCGGGTTCCATTTTTTTTCATGTGAGATGTCCAAAATAGAGGAAGCTTAAAGAATCGTGCTTTCTTCTCAATAAACACTGTCCTTTTTTACGAGTCTGACTTGCGCGCAAAGCACTTGTGTACACTTCTGCCCGAAGTACTGCCTTCTGTGTCATTTAGGTCTGTGTTCTAGTTCTAGTTCGAGTTGTATAGTTCATCAGTATTGAACTTAAATTCGTAATTATATAAACCGAAATAACACAGGGGCCAATGCTTCGGGAAAGAGGTCACGCGTGTGCGTTGTGCGCAAGTTAAAATTTTAAAGAGTAAAATCCAAGACCGTGAACTAACTCGTAATTGTGTAAACCCAAATGACACAGGAGCTAACGCTTTGGGTAAAAGTTCGATGGCCACTCGGGCATGTGCGCCTGATTAGCTTCTTAGGTTTAGTTTGCGCTGCTTTGCTTTTCTTCTCTACCTGTTAGTCTTCTAGCGCACGTGCGTTGCGCAAGTTGAAATTTTGAATGCCCCATAAGACGCCAAGGGGACTGCGAAGCGCAGGTATATTTCGGTCGCTTGGTGGCTATAAGTATCTAGCTCCGATTTTCTGAGCCCCCCTCTTGATAGTTGATAGTCCGCTCACCCGTTCACTCGCTTTTGGTTTTTCTCGTATCGCCCCCCGTTTTGACTCAATGATTGATTCGGTTCATGGCGCCTCATTGACGAAGCTACCAAAACGCGGCCCGCGCCGCTTCTCCGGCTGTCGCAGTCCATCTACGCGGGCCCATAACTAAGTTATGGGCCTGCGTAGATGGACTGCGACACGAGGTGGTTTTAAACTGGTTTCTAATTGAAATTGTAGGCTTATAACTATCCATAACTAACCATAACTAAACCATACAAAACCATTTCATATAGTATTAAAAAATATAAAAGCCCATACGTCAACCTATCTTTTATTTCATACATTTTTGTCTAATCGATTTTATTGATATTACCACTTATGACATATATATAATCAAAATTCATTTGAACAAAAATAAATTCTTCTACATGCATGTATAGAGTGAAAGGTTGCCCTATGGTTCATTTTGGTTTTATTCTTATAAAGTAAAGGCTCATACGTCAACCTTTTCTTTTACAACCAAATAATCAATTATACACAAATTTATAAATCTTAAATAAATGTATGACTATTTTTATATAAATGTTTCACAAAGCCAAAACGGAAGCCGAACGCCAAAAGATATTCGATGAATACCTCTTAGGAATTCTAAAGAAAAAGAAAGTAATAAAAACCAACAAGAAAATCATAGATGAAAGCGG
>Ga0307931_1000567_pt1 | contig 23522 bp, 18 predicted proteins | sample OrgLakmetageno47_FD_201816 | JGI IMG/M metagenome (GOLD analysis project Ga0307931, IMG submission 201816) | Saline water microbial communities from Organic Lake, Antarctica - #47 | ecosystem: Environmental > Aquatic > Non-marine Saline and Alkaline > Saline | place: Antarctica: Organic Lake...
CAGCAACGAAAATCACCTCGAAAGCGTCGAAGTTGCGCTCGATGTCCACCATGGACACTTTGGCCGCTTCCGAGTCCTTCTTGAAGCTGTCCAAGCCGCGGCTCAGTTGGTCCGAGGGGTCCCGCAACCGCGCCGCCCAAAACTTGCACATCCCGACCGTGTCCTCCTTGCGGCCATGCTCCACGTGCAAGAAATGCACCAAAGTGTCCCACAGCGCGTAGCAACCCGCGCGCGTGCCCTCGTCCTGAAAGAAGTCGTATTGCCGCGCGAACGGGTGCAACAGACCGGATGCCACTTTCCCGACTACGTTGCGGAGCACCCAGACCTTGTTTTCCGACGCTGAAATCGAAAAGGAGATGCATTTCACCCCGTCTAAAATCGCGGGGTTTTTGTCCAGTGTGTGCAGGCTCGGCAGCCGCTCGGCGGCGCGACCGGTGACCCCGGCACCCGGCAAAGAGGCCACGGTGATGGACACGTAAGACATGAACATGAAGATCATAAACACCCAGTGCCACCCGGGGGGCGTTTGGGTGAAGTAAAATTTGGCGCCAAAAATCACAAAGGTGTCTTCCACGGGCACCCCTTGGTATATTTCAAAGTCATCTTCGGAGGTGAGCGCGCCACAATCGGCGCTGTCGTCGTCGTCGACCTATCAAGAAGAAAAAGCAATGACAAGAGAAAGAATTAGAGACAAAAGAAACAAAAAACTATGAGTCAAATGCCCGCAAATTGCTGTAAACACAAAGAAATTGCAAACAATTCGAGAAAACAAAAACACACACGTAGTAGTTGGTATCGCTTCCAAACTACAGGCACAGTATGCAACAACATGTGCTCACCAGATAATCGTCGACGCCGCTAGGATAGCGCTTGTTCGTGTTAGGTCCCGTTTTCGAGGTGCACACTTTGCCAATGAGGTCGCGCAATGGGATGCGGCCATTCTCGCAGCGCGGCGGGTCGTTGATTTTGGTGCCACACGACCCCCCACACGCGCCCACCACCGCCAAGCACGTGTCGTCGAAAGGTGGACCCTTGGTAGGTGGCAAAGTCGCAAAGTCAAAGTAGTTGTCAATCACGCACGCCACCACGTAAGCGGGGCCAGGGCGGCCGTGGCAGCACTTCATCAGCTGCTGGTCGGTCTCCGATACCGCGTAGTCGTCCCCTGTAATCACGTGCTCCGACGCAGACGCCAAATGCCGCTGCAGGTCCTGCGTCAAGGCATCACTCCGGCTGCTGCTCCCGGAAGTGGCCCAGTCGACAATGCTCTTGCCTCGCAATCCGCTGCCTTCCTCGTCTTTATTTGCTTGGTAGAATGCGCCATTAGCTGCTGTTGCGGCAACAGCGTCTGCCACGCTAGCGCGTTCCTTCGCGACTCGCGCTGCCAACTCTTCTTGCTCCTGGTGGTACGCAGCGACTTCCTCTGGCTGTGATGCATCGACGTAGGGAGGCAGCAATGTTTCTGCTGTCAACCTACGCACCTCTTCATTGTTCCCCTCTTGCACCCTCGCTGCAGGAGCTCCTGTAGTCACATCTTCGCCGCTCACGACAGCGTCATCGATTGATGGCGTAGGCGCAGGCATGGGACTGGGCGCACAGTTGCTGTCGTCATCGTCGCAAGCGCTGGTAGGCCTGGGGGTGACTTCTAGGCTGGGCGCATAAGTCAATTGTGCAGGCACTTTGCAGACGTCCAAAGTTTGGTTCAGCTCGGTCTGCACCGAATTCAAAATCGTGGGCTGCGACGACTGGTACCACGGGCCTTCCCACTTGTCCGAGGTGAAGGTAATCACGTACTGCGCTCCGTCAGACTGCGCCGACACGTTGTTGACCTGTTTGCAGAATATGCGTTGGATAGTGTGTAGATGGTTCGTCTCGCTTATTAGAACAAGAGCACCGAGGAGAGCAACAAACATTCTCCAACAAATGACACGCAGATGACACGCACACGTAGTGGAGAAAAGAGACCCCCCTCCCCCCAACCACCACACACCTACCTGAACTTGAATCGGCCACCGTGCCGAGCCCGGATAATAGTGACAGCTGGCGCAATTGTCAGGAGTGCCGAGCGGTTCGCCCACGAACTCAACGCTGCCCCAGGGGTTCCAATGTGGGTGCGGATTGGTGTGCTTGATGTGATCGATCGTCATCAACTACACTCCCGACATACCCACCCCCCAAACACGCGTGCACGCACACACAAAAGAAGTGAGCTAGTAATGTAAAAATATGATTATGCAAAGCATTTATAAGAAACACTCGCACATCCTTGGATCCTTCGGCAAAGAAAAGATACCATTGCTTCAAATGAATCGACGATTGACGATTTATTCAAGGAGTAAGACACGAAGAGAAAAACTCGCCAATCAGTCTAAATTATTGGACTAAGTTGCACATTTGCCTAACTTTTAGGACAGGAATGACCATGGCTTGCGAGTCAGAAGCGGAACGAACCTTCATCCAAAGCGGCCATCCGACGAGAATGGTGTAGGTGCATATCCGATAAATCCTACCCGGCAAGGCGACAATAAAGCAAAATAGGTAAAGACAAAAGACACCAGAGCTCCGATTACAATCAATTGCACGTGTGCTAGAGTTCCCTCATGTGGGCTGTCGCAATCAGGAATAGCGCGCGCGACTCACAGGCGTGATGATAGCGTCCGATTGTAGCGCATTTTGCCTTTTTGTCCAACCCTTGCCTCTCTATCTCTTGATCTTTTTTTCTTTGTGCAAAACTGCAGCTTCTTGAAGAACGCTGGTTGGTGCAAATTTTGTAAACTGTCCTTCAGGTTAAAACTCAGTGACCGCGTGGATTGAGCCACATCCACCAGCGGACACAGGAGCGCAGAGAGGGAGCTTGTCAATAAATGAGTTCATCTACCTGCACTCCGAGTTGTTTGGAACTTTGAGTAATTCCGGTGAAACTATCGAACACTATGAAGTTTAGCGAAAACACCAGTGCCATACACAGAAAAAGTCTGTGGAAAAAGTGACCGCTACCATCACTTCCATGGCCACTCGGGCATGTGCGCCTGATTAGCTTCCTAGTTTTAGTTTACGCTTCTTCGCTTTTCTTCTCTACCTGTTAGCCTTCTAATTCCGGCCCTTCGGTTCGGGGCCTGTCCAAAAGAAAAAGTGATGATAAGTGCAGAAAAAATCTTCACTTAACTTTTGAGACAGGCCCCGAAGGGCTGAAATTAGATGGCTTACAGGTAGAGAAGAAAAGCAGCGCGAACTAAACCTAGGAAACTTATCAGGCGCACATGCCCGAGTGGCCATGGAAGTATTGATAGCGGTCCAAAGTGGCACGCTCTTCCATGCTCTGAGAGTTCAGCTCAAAAGAAGAGTTCCGCCCGCAGCGGAGGGGACTACAACGATGTCCCTAAGGCGATCGAGAAGAAGAGTCGCCCATCCCCGAACAGCTGCTTAACTTTTCGATTTCTGAACTTATCTCCACTTTAAGGTTCACAGTGATTTGCCTTCATCACTTCACTTTACACTACTTTTTTCTTTCACTTGTTACAGCCAGTTGCGAGTGAAAAGAATCTCGAGCCTTCTAATTCCGGCCCTTTGGGGCCTGTCTCGAGAAGAAACACTCATGTTAATAAGCTCTTGAGGGGTAAAAATTAGTGATTTTTGTTAGAAACTGAGGGAGTTTTGCTCTAGCTTCTAGAGATTTGGGCCTTTCTTATCTGCCTGTCTGTCGGTCGCCTAAGAAAGTGAGGGAAGATCACGCGGGAATCTAAGAAACGGCCAAAAAAACGAGAAGGTCGGCCGTTTTCCTGCTTTCTTATCACCCGCAACTGGCTGTATATATGATATCGACAGTGAGAGATTCAACGAGGAATTTCAAGGGCCGTGACTCTAAAAAATGTCTAGATTTATCCGAACCCAAGAACCCACTCCCCCCAGGCGTGTTGCGTGTACCTAGGACACAACACAAAAATTGGCACCTAGCCCCCTCCGACTTGATTAATTGAATGGCGCTACGTGCAGTTGGAGCCACAATTGGCCTTTTAGAACGAATCCCTAGCGCATTTGTAACTCCAGCATTCTTTGATTCGCCTTATGCTTCGCTTAAATTGAATATCATAATTTTTATAGCTAAAATTCTTCCATAATACGATAACACCGAAAGGCAAGCAAATAACAGTCGCAAAACAATGCGCCAAAACAATTATAACACACACGCAAGCATAACCACAACGCACTGGCCGCAACGCCACCGAATACCATGCATAATTAAATCCAGGTTTCCGTATTCCCAGGCAGCGTACAAATATTCAACACGTGAATCGAAATCGTGCCCGTTTATTTGAGATATTTGATGCGCGGTGGGCGCGTGGATAATGAAAGGGGGCGAATCCCGAATCGCAACAACCTAAGCTGCATTCCTTCTGTCTCCTTGGGTGCGAAATAGGAATTTGATTTATACCTCGGGCCGCTGCAATTCCGGATATCAAAGAAGATCAATGGTTCGGTTTCGGAATTCACTTCGGAATAGTCCCGTATTTCGGTCGAATGTCCCGGATGTCGCGGAGATTCAACTGCTTCAGACCGTTTCCGTAAATCGCAAATTTGTCTGCCTCCATCTCAACTCCCACTCCCCTGTCCCACCTCGACCTCCACGAAAAGTTTTTGCCCACTGAATCTTTAACCGCTGGAGGGAACAAGGAACAAAGGACAAACCGGCAGCTAAATGGGGTCACTTTTCGTAAGAGTGGCAGTTTTGAGCTTTTTCGGCTCTTGCGCTGCGTAAATATGTTACAACCGCCCCATAACGCATGCGCAAACCACATGTGCCATGCTCGGTGTGATCTTGTGCCGTAAATCCGCAAAAAATTATCCATTAGGTACGACATTTTCAGTTTTGGTGCTCCTTTCACACAGCAAATTCATCTCTGCTGCACTAGGAAATTCGAGCAATTTTGGCCAATTCTAGGCCTTAAATTCAATCGAATGACGCAGTTCTTCGTAGTGGAATTCCGCCTAGATGCGATCAAACTTTCGGGGCCCGGGGCCCGGGGCCCTGGCCCTATGATAGCCCTATGTGCTCGGTTAGGGGGAATCGGGAATCCCGTTGCGATTTCGATTTCGATTTGCGTATGCATATACCATGGCCAAAAAAGTTAATTTCTCAGAAATGACCCCCCTTTGGCTGCTAGTTGCTTAAAGAGCGCTTCAAAGAAGCGAACTCTCGTAGTGGTTTATCCCCTTGTTGCCGCTGCTTTTTAATTGCCAATTGGGAATTTGCCGTTTCTTTGTCACTGCGACACTGCGACTTGCCGCGCATCCCAAGTAGAAAATCTATGGTGATCTAAGATCCATGAGAATCAAAAAGGAAGGCGACGCCGTGAAGTCGTTAGGACATAGACAGGTAATAAGGTATCTAGATGTGAAATCATTACCCTAAGGCGATTTCTGTGAATTTAGAGCAGCCTGCATTTCATAGTAATGGCGGCGAGAGCGCTCAGCATCAGTTCCTAGATTCAGGAGACACCGCCCGAAGTCGATTCCGCCGTCAATGTTAACTATTGCCATCGCACCAGTTATACAGGCACCGAAGGCGGAAGGGTCTTCTGCAAGATGCGCACACGCATTCACCATAACGTCCTCGCGCGGCTGTCGAGACTTGAGCAACTGTTTCGCGTGATCTTTCCATGATCTCTTGACTGAAGAATACAAGGGATCACCAGGCCAGGAGTCCAGACCATCGGCTTCATTGCTGCCGTAACTGCTTCGCATCAATCTCACGAGCGCCACACTGGCTCCAGAAACGCAACCCACATACAATGCGCGCCCTGGCATGGCGCCGCTTGCAGCTTTATTCACATAAATACGGTAGCAATGATTATGCGCATCAATCAAGGATGCCGAATTCACAAAGAAGTGAGCGCCAGTCGTAATTGCGCACGATACGGCGCCGAGCGATGTGGACCTTCCTTCGTCCATTGGAGACGATCGTGCCGCTGTCGCGCAAACTTTCGAGTCTATTGGATGCATGTTATAAGTGCTCGCTTGAATGGTGCATGCGCCAGCGAGCATGTCCTTCTCATCCAGGTAACGACTAAACGTTGCGTAGCCTGATGTTTCGGCAATTCTCAAAGGGACTTGAGAATGATTGTGGAACATAGGTACGCGAGTAACCGTGAGCGAATCTTTGCGATCAGTGCACACAGCCGGGAAATTTCGTCGCACAGTATCAAATAGCCGCACCCATTTCAAGTCTCCATTTTTTGGCCAAGCATAGCGTTTAGGGTTCGCTTCAAAGACACCAACGGCAGTCGATATGTCGGTTGCAACCATCCATAGCCCTGTTAAACATGTAAGGTACTCGATACCAAGTTCAGCTAAAGTGTACATAGCAGGTGCCCAGCCCCCTCCAACCGCAATACAAACAGCTTCTCCTCGCCGAAGCACCTTGTAGCATTCAACATGAAGTCACGAAGACAAGTGCAAATTAAGAGATAAGGATGATGAGGTCTAGAAACCTAGAAGGCAGCACCAGTGTTCAATACCTCAACGACAGAAAGAGGTTTCTGTGCGGTCGCCAAGGACTCCACGGCAAACATGAAGGCGCCGTGACCAAAACCGTGCAAACATTCGTCTGTCCAAGAGCGAGTTGGAGTGCTAAAAGAAGCCTGAGTAGGTGAACAAAGCTTGTACATGTTCTCAACACTATCGCCCACGAGCAACTTCAATGGACCTTGGCTATAGTAGTCGTCAATTTTAGCTCTAGGGTCATCGCTAAAATACATGTCCCCACGCTCCAAGGAGTCCATCAGAATGCCCCATCCAGCTCCATGTACAAAAAAAGACCAATCTGGGTGGCTGCCTAGAAACTCCAACAATTGTGCAGGGGTGCCTGGAATGCCTTTTCTGAGCGCCAATCGCATCGCGTGTGAGCCAAGATGATGCCAATCAGCATACCCCGTGCTTTTGGCTGCTTTGGCTGTCTGAAACATTGAGGATCTGAAATCACACCAACAACAATGTTTTCGGTAATGAGTTGAGGAGCCTGAAAGAAATAAAGATCAATCCGGTGATAGCACAGCAGCAAGACTTACGCGTCGCCATTAGCGTTTGATAAGGCTACTCGAATAGCTGCAAAGAAACGCGGAAGCCCCACAGTTGCAATGCTGCTTGAATACATATCGTTCACTTGAGCCACTACGCGGGCAGATTCTGCGGCTGTTGCATTCTGATGAAACACTTCTCCGATAAACTTTTGTGCGAGACGTCGTACGACAGGGTCGCTACGATAGTCATCACTTTCAGAGTACGATGAAAAGTTTAGGCGATTTGACGCATTAAAGAGCTCGCTCATCGAGTAAGCAGGCTTTCCAGAGGCTTCAGCAAGTAACTCATGATAGCGAGCAAGATATGCTTTCCCAGAAGCTAGACAGCCCCTATCTAAGCTTTCACCTAGCCCTGGAACTATGGGTATATTGAGTGAGAGTAAAAGTACAATGCTACTGAAGCAAGTCAACTTCTGCCCATTGCGAAGGCGGCGCACCATTGGGTTGGCCCAGTGCTAGGATTATCGGTTCAATAAAGATCTGTACCTGTTTACAGGGGGTATTTTCAGTTGATGAACACCTATTATACGCTTTTTGTTCACTCTGTCGTCAGTCGTCAGTCGTCATATTCTGGTACAGGCACAAGGTGTGAAGAACCTACTCAATTTCGCGGAGACCTATACAGCGGGCAGATAATGGTATGCTTTCGAAGTTGCGAAAGTTGAAGACCATTCCACTTTCACCTTCTTGAGATAGCGCCAACCTGCGCAGCGACGCAATTATGAGCTGAAATCGCGGCTCTCTGGAGTCACAACCATCTTCCTAGTGAGAGTAGAACGATGCGCCTGAAGATATATATATCATCGCACATTTTCAAACGTCTTGATCTCGACATTGCCCAGCTCCCAGCTCCACAAGGGGCGCGCGCAATTATGAAGAACGTGGTGACAGCGCTGTGGATCGCGCTGAGATCAGACCCAGTATATCACCAGTATTCCTGATAATAGGCTCGCCGAAGAGATTGATCATGGAGCTCGAATTCGCGGAGACCAACATGGCTGACAGATAATGGCATGCTTTCGACAATGTGGAGGTTTGAGACCACATGCCACTGAAACCTTCCCGAGATACGATATATGATCCATCCATCCATCCCGCTGTTGGAGTATGGGGCACCCCTGTAGTATACAGAGGGGGTTGGCCCGTCGACTGTGCATCTTGCTTGTATGCACTGATGCCTTATCCGCGTTAGCACCGAAACTTCAGTGGGTTATGGGCCCATATGGGCTTTACGCTTCGGCCCCCGCCTCGGCGGCGGGGGCCACTCTGCGTGGTGCGCGCGGCTCGCCAAGGAACTGGATCGTACTCCTCATCATGCTTGCGAATTTTTAGCGCGCTTGATGGGTGGGAGGTGGGAGGATGTTGGAGATCCAGTGCTTCTTGTTGACACGTCAGGTGCTTCTTGTTGACACGTCAGGATAATTTTGACGTCAGAAGCCTTTTGATTTGGAGACGCCACGATAGGATTGGACGCTGTGCGCTCTGCAAATATTCGATGCTGTTCATTCTAGAAAGTGACGGCATGCATGCATGGTAGCGACGCGTATCTTTAGCGCTCGTCAAACTCCTTAGTCGTTTCCCCGGAAAACATCGGATTACGGAACTGGTGAAAGTGTTCCACACTTAGACGGGAAGAACCTTTGTGCGCCTGGTGGCTGCCATCGGTTGAAGGACGTGTAGAGTCCGACCCTTCAGTGCAGATAGAGCTGTTGGGGTGAATCCTGCCATGGAGGTCATGTGGGATAGGTGGGGTGGGTGCCGACCCACTGTCACCGAATTGGTCGGTTTTGTTTTAGCGGAAGACGCACGCCCCTTTGGTGCCGGGATTGCCAAAGGAAGTTCGCTCAGATTTATCTGGGGCCAGGAGTTTTTAAACCGAGGTCATGTTGACTGGGTTCAGCCCATGAAACCTCCATTGAAGTTATTATTTATTTTGGGAGAGTCCTCCTCGTCCACGAAGGACGCCTACCACATCGGCATAGAAGACTCAAGCTTTGGGCTACACCAAGAGCAGCTGGAGAGATAGTATCGCGGCCTAAGACTGCAGGAAGCAGCAGCCGGATATTGAAGACCTCGCGACATAAGACTGAACACTATCAGCCGGAGAACAAAGAATTCTCGGCGGCAACGGCGGTGTGACACCAACAGCCGGAGACAAAGAATGTCTCGGCGGCAACGACGGTAGCGGTCGGAGGCATTAGCTCGCTGCGCAGACGGTGGAATTTGAGAGCCCAAATGCGGAAGAAGGCCGACGAACTGGTCTTCACCCATGATCCTTGGACAAGAGACGCCTCAGGAATACACGATTCGCTGAAGAGCTATCACCACGCAAGAAAAAGCTGCACCTCCCACGAAATGAAAAGATACAATCGTGGTGTGAGTCCACAGGGCAGTAGGAACTGCGAAGCAAGAAGCGAAGCAGGAATGAGTTGCGAATTTATGCATCGTGCGCACCGTGCGAGCACGGAAGGGCGCAAGATGGGTGGGAGTGTTGGAGTATGGGGCACCCCTGTAGTATACAGAGGGGGTTGGCCCGTCGACTGTGCATCTTGCTTGTATGCACTGATCCCATATCCGTGTTAGCACTTAGCACCGAAACTTTAGTACCCGCAACTAGCCCGGAACCAATCAAAAGCTCCTACTGTATGGGTGTGTTCTTCGTTCGGTCATATACTTCATACTTTCAGCATACACTCAGCCAGATGGCAAGAAACAGAGAACCTCGCCACATGGAACGCAGTAGCTAGTATGCGGCGGGCTGTATTCTTTGGAATTTAGAAGGCACCAGGGCTCCTTATAACTCATAAACGATTCCAGCCAACGCGGTGAACCGGTAAGAGGAAGAAGTCGCCACTTGGGGCTTGGGAGTAAAAGAGAAACAGCCAAGAGATGCCAGCGCAGCGCCTATTACTCTGGTGCTGATGCAGCAAAGGCAGTAAGAGGCAGAATCTCTATAGATCTGCTGAGCCACCGAACACGCGCTCGGCGGGGCCCGACATGAAAATGCGCCCATCCGATTCGCGCCACTCGATTTCCAAATCACCTCCAGGCAGGGACACAGTGCATACGCGCTCAGAAGTCTTCCCCGCGAGCACAGCTGCCACGTGGAGCGCGCAAGCACCCGTGCCGCATGCTAAAGTTGCGCCGGCGCCACGCTCCCACACCTTCATCTTCAGGTGAGTGGGCGACAGCACCTGCACGAATTCAGTGTTGGTCTTCGCGGGAAACACAGGGTGGGACTCGAAAATGGGCCCCACAGTGGCAAGCTCCACGGAGTCCAAATCATCAACGAAAACCTAAATATCGCGGCGAAAATACAAGACGCGAGATGTGAAGCGAAAGGAAGCGTGCTTGAGTGAGTCAATCAAAAGAAAATGAGGGGAAGAAAAAGACAAAAACAAGCATGCTGCCATTGTCATTTTAACCAAAGTATTCCTTTCATCCATGCTCATGCAATGTCAAAATATGCCTACTCACGATAGCGTGGGGGTTTCCCATGCTCACGCAGGTGGCGAGCCACTCTTTTCCGCCAACAGTCATGGGTGCGTCCACGACTTGATCTCCATCGCGTGTGGGTGTGAGAGTCGTCGGAACTTTCGGCCCTTCCAGCACCGGAAACCCCATGTCCACGCGGACCAGGCCATCTTCGCGTACGGCAGGCACAATGGGTCCCGCGCCCGTTTCAATGGTGTAGGTTTTTGCGCTGCCCGCTGGCAAGTCTTCGAGCGCGAACAGGTATTTAGCCATGCAACGGATACCGTTGCCGCACATTTCAGGCTCGCTGCCGTCGCTGTTGTAGATGCGCATTTTGTAGTCGGCCGTGGCGGGATCTACGGGCGGCATGGCAAAAATAACGCCGTCGCCGCCGACTCCGAAATTGCGATCGCAAAGTTTTGCCGCTTGCGCTGGAGTGAGGACTGGCTCTGCGCTATCGCGATTGTCTACTAAAATGAAGTCGTTGCCAATACCATGATACTTCTGCAAAGACAAGCAAAACGATTAGACATGCATCGCATTCTACCCATTACGAGATAAAGACTGTCCCTAGGCTAGCCATACCGTGAAATCTAGGTATGCACATCTAGCTAGCTATCATGAACGACTGCGTGAAATGCCACGGTTGAAACTGAGCAAATCTCAGCAATCTATGCAAACCTCAAAGGAGACGCTCGAAGCCATGCTAGAAGTAGTCGATCGGGCGATACGACTGGTGTGTACGGGACGAACGAAAGCCTAACAAAGGTAGCCAGCAAATAGGAAAAGTGTTCATTATGATAAGCAATTCATCTACAAGACATGACGAATCTGGCTCGAAGAGGGATCCCCTAATAAAAGAACAAAGAATGTACCTCAACAGGGTTAGCTACGAACAGAGCCAAGAAAATAGCTTGAAACATGGTGGGCTCTATGCAGAACAAAGAAGCGCGGTGCGACGCTCAATGCAGTTGCAGTGCTGAGTGAGAGGCAGAGCTGCAGAGCAATGCTCAAAAAAAGTGGTGAAGGTTGAAAAGTTGAAAAAGAGATGAGAGGACGAGAGACGGCAGAGACAACAAGAAAGATGATGATGATGTCGACTCGAAAACAGACGTATTCTTTTATATTAGTGCAATGACGTGGTACTTTTGTTCCGATGCGCCGTGTCGCGTCGCGATGATGACATACAAAGAAATCTTGTGTTCTTAGGCCTTCGTAGCGTTGTTGGCCAAGACATAGCACGATATCAGAGTAGCTCGAAGCATGGTAAGCAACCTCACAGTATCTGAACCTCAATTTGAATCTCTAACTAACTCATTCTATGCTTTCTAGTCATCATTTAAGCCCAAGAGAGACACCAGATGCGTGGAAGATTTGGAATCTCAAGCAAGGAAGGCTGGTCGGTGGTGTGCCATGATCAGTTGCTTGTCGATTGTGGGCCTCATGATGACTATTCCATTCAGCTCAAGCCAGCGAGACAAGCACAGGTATCACTTCTTGGCTGCTGCAATTTGATCGTCAATGAAGTGTTCATAAGTTCGGAAGATAGGTCGTTTGAATGTATCAGGGTGTTGCGTGTGATGCCGTTTCCGTTGTCGTGCATGGCGTTGTTCGACTTGCTGTCACCACTGGTGAACTCATTAACCAAAATATATGTGTCTGTTATTTGGAGCAGTTGCGACGCGCTTTGCGTGGGAAGCATGACCTCGACGAGGTCGGCGCTAGGATTAGTGGGAGGCGTGATAGTGGGCCGTTTGAGCGACCATTACGGGCGGCGGTCCGCGCTAGTGTTAGGCCTTCTAGCTGGCATTATGAGCACAATCATCTTCGGGCTCGTCGACTCCTTGCAAGGGCTGTGGCTCAGCATGTTACCGAGCGCGCTTCTGAGCCACCAGTTCTTGGTGCTGAAAGCTCTGTCCTCAGATTGGGCTCAAGCGGTTGGGTTTACCGCCGCACAGCGCGGCGCTGTAATGGGCCAGCTTGGCACTGCGGTAAATGAACGCGTGCTGAATAGACCATACTGTCAATGATAGTGCTTTTGTTCGAAGTGCTGCACGAGTATATGCGATTTTCTAGATTAATTTTATCTCGACAGCGAAGCCTTGTGGTTATCACATTCAAACTTTGACCTCTTACCATTTGATACCATGTCTCTTGGATGAAAGGTCGGCGTGGGCTTCATGATTGGACCTGCAGCGGGTGGATTTCTAGTCAGTGACTTCCGAACCTGCGCGTGCTTGAGCGGCGCGATTCAGTTAGTGGTGACTTTCCTTGCACTGCACACTTTTCCCACGCCACCTGCAGCGTCAGCTACCGCAGCAGCCGCACTCGAGAACCTTGCCGCCTCGGCAGGAAGCCCGAAGGGTTTGAAAGGAGATGGAGGACCGTCTGCGGCAGCGATTGCCGCGGGTGACGATTCGTGGACAGAGAAACCATTCACAGCTCCTTCGCGCCCTGACGAAAAAGCCAAGGCAGGAGCAACTTCCCCCTCCAAATCAAAGAAGACCAACAAGTCCGCAATGCCAGGATTCTTGTCGTTTTTGTCGACAGGAGTGTTGCGCACCCGGGGCGCGCTCTTTTTGCTTGCGTTAAGGTTTGGCTTGGCGATAGCGTACCACATCTTCAACACCGCCTTTCAAGCTTCGCTCCGGACCAGATTCGACTTCACTCCCAAGCTTTATTCGACTTACTTGGTGCGTTTTGTACGATTGAAAATGTTTCTCTCTCATGGTGCTTATATTTTCGCTCACGCATTGTCATTAAATGTGTTGTCAATTTATTTAGATGTTCATAGTGCGTTCTTCATGCCACCCTCCTTGCTTTCATCAGATGTTTGCAGGCGCCACCTACGCGCTTTCTCAAGCAGCAGCAGCCAAGCCTCTGATGGCCTTCTTTGAGAAGAACCACACCCCTTTGCTCTGCTCCTGCCTCTTGGCCCTCGCCTGCGGCCGCACCGTAGCTGCCTTAGCGCTGTCGCTACCCGGCATGTTCGCAGGGACCTTCGTGGTGATCATGTCACTCGGTGTCATCAACACTGTGCTCTCGGCCGCGGTAAGAAAGAGTTATATGTTTGATATGTTCTTTTTCTTTTTCTTCTTCTTTTTCGAAATACAGGCTGACGTACTTGTGCGTCTTTTCTATGCTGTGTGATTCTTTTCAAGCATTGAACCTGTGGTCACGGGCATGTCTGAGGGTGTGTTTGATGTATACATTTGTCTGTGCTCATAAGGTCTCCACCATATCCCCCTCGGACGAGACCGGGGGTCTCTTCGGGGTGATGGAAGCAGTCGAGTCGGTGGCGGGCGTGGTAGGCCCGACCTTAGGTGGTGTTGTCGTAGCGTGGGGCACGGCGAGCGGGTAAGAACGAATTCTTAGACGAGGCTGTTGACAGAAATTGAGGGAGCTCACTTCTTTCTGAATGAAATTTTGCTCCGATTTTGCTTCCTTGTTGCATGCTTCTTCTTCGTCGTCGAAGCATTTTTTTGCAATTATACTCACTCAATTAATGTTGCTTATTCTTTTGACCTCCTCAGATACGAGCAGCCTGCGCTTCTGGCGGTTCTCGTAGCCTACGGTTTACTGGGTGCTGCTGTCGCAGCGCAGTACAGCGCCACGGTAATGGCACAAGCACGTGCACTTTTGTTGAAGGACAAGTCAAAGGTCGGAAGTAGTGACGAGGGTGGCAGTGGCAGTGGCAGTGAAATTGCAGCCAAAATCAAATCCGAATAAACGCAAACACCGCGTGATTAGTCCGCAATTGCATTTCTCTTTATTTGAGAGCAAAAAAATGTGGAATGGGCCCGCCTTCGTTCAGTTTTAGATATAAGCGTTTAGGGACATGCTTGCTTCTTGTGTCTTGCATTGGGCATAAGGCGTAAGGACATATCTACATACCTACCTGAACTTAAAATCCAGATACTAGGGTTGGAATTCCGCGTAAATCAAGCTCATGCTACGCCTGAATTAAATTTATAGCCTCCGCACATGAATACCGCGTGCACGTGAAACGAAACCTTCTTTATTGTTCAGATATGCCTAGTCACTAACCCAAAGAGCGCATTAAAAAAAAAACTAGAATTCTATGACCCCAGCGGAGCGGCTGGATTACGCGAGTCCTAAACCGCAAGCTCCTCGGCTTCTTCCTCATCTTCTGCTGCTTCGGCGGGGACCCCCCTTGCTTCGCCCTGTGCGGCTGGCTCTGGCTCTGTCGGCAGTGGGGCAGCATTTGGGGCTTCTGTCTTGCCTGACTCGACCGGCTCCTCTTTTTTCACTTCTTTCGCTGGAGTAGGAGGAGTTGATGCTAAGTTAATTGCCCCCTTCAGTTCCTTTTTCGCTTCCTTGGCTGATGAAGCTGAAGCCGCTGCCGCTCCGGCGCTCGACACTGGCTGGCCGTTGAGGCAGCGGACTTTACAGGGCTTTTCGTCAACTTCTCCGTGAGGGCAGGGCTCGCCGCGAGGCAAGTGCCGCTCGTGGGGGCGGTGCAAGATCTGCCGCGTGCGCTTCACGGTGCTCTTGGCACCGCACTTGCCTTCGCACGGGGACCACGGCGTCCAAGGCGTGGCGTGGCACTCGCCTTTCAGCAGAGTTCGCACGGCGCTCCCCTCGTGCTCGGAGCCGCCTGTCTTGAGCTGTGCCGAATACAGACCAAAGAAGAGGCGAATGGATTAGGATGCCTCTAAGAATATTAGTTTTGCAACAAAGAAGAAACACGACTGGGCTTCAAGGCGGCAAAGGGGCCTGGATTGATTCTTCGCTGACACAGGCCCTTACCGTGGTGCCTTCATCGTTGATGTGAGCCAGCTTCGAGTGTTTCTTCACAGCTTCAACCAGATGGCCGGCTGCCTCCCCAAAGTCGAAATTCCTTGCAACATTTAAATCTTCCAAATGCGAATCGTCCTTCGCAATGGCTGCCGCTAGTGCCTTCATCCCGCCCTCTCCGAATCCGGTCGAATGCAAGTCTAACCGTTTCACTTTGGTAGTGCCCAGGACACCGGCGAGGACTTCGACGCCCTCGTTACCAAAGGCGCCGTTGAAGCTGACATCGAGGCTATGAATGAGAGTGTTTGGAAGCACTTCCGCGAGCGCAAGAGCATGGTCTAGCGTTAAACCGCCATCTGCGTACGCGCGCCAAACGTCACGGCTCAGTGTCAGTTCAGTCAGCGCTGGGTGATGCTCCAGAGACGCAATCAACAAGTCGCTCCGCGGGTGGTCGCCGTCGATGGTGAGTGACGTGCAATTTAAAGGCACATGGTACGAGTGCCCATCAGCGCTCAGTACGATGTCAGCATCAGTACAGCTCATAGCCTGGGCGGAGCTACCTACGACGATGCTTAGCAGGATTAGTCCAACCTTGACTAGAACACGATCCATCATACTCTAGGCTTCAAGAGAAGTTTCGCAAACTTGAAGTGGCGATAATGTTTGAAGCGCACAAGCTGCACGTCAACTAGGTCTATTAGGCAAAGTGCTTGAAGAGCCGCGAATCTGCGAACCGTTCACCGGTCACTAGCTAGATAAGCTAGCTACACGAAAAGAAAAAAGAGAGAAGAGAATAACATCATCGTGCAAGCTCGAGAGGGCGTGGCGTGGGTACGTAATAAGTTAAGTACGTGGGTAGCTACTACAGGGATGACTGCAGCGGCGCGGGAGCGCCGCGCCACGATCAACGAAAGTTTATTTTACGTGGAGATGGTTCGTTGAAATGGACGTCGCGCATGCCATCATATATGGCTATTACACGTAGAAACTGCAGCGGCGTGCGCGCCGCCACGCCACGATCGACGTAGTTGATTTCAATGACGTGACAAGGTGTCAGAACATGGTTGATGTCAGTGACGTGGCAACGTGTCAGAACAAGCACGCAAGGTTTTTTTGTGTCTGTGATGTGACGGACGGACAAAAATCCTTGGTAGGCACTTTTTGGTCGTGGTCGCATAAAACATCAAACTACGTTGATCTATTGAGTAGATGTTACTACTATTAACGTATCTGTGAGTTCGACGAGAATGCTGTTTGACAGGAGTTGACCTGTGAAAACAACAGAACATGTTGATGTCAGTGACGACGTGTCAGAACAAGCACGCAAGGGTTTTTTTGTCGTATGTTGATGTCAGTGACAACGTGGGAGAATAAGCACGCACGTTTTTTTTGTCGTTGTGATGTGACAGACGGACTGACGGACAAAAATCCTTGGTAGGCACTTTTTGGTCGTGGTCGCATAAAACTGCAGCGGCGTGCGCGCCGCCACGCCACGATCAACGTAGTTGATTTCAATGACGTGACAAGGTGTCAGAACATGGTTGATGTCAGTGACGTGACAACGTGTCAGAACAAGCACGCAAGGGTTTTTTGTGTCTGTGATGTGACGGACGGACGGACAAAAATCCTTGGTAGGCACTTTTTGGTCGTGGCAGGTACTAAACATCAAACTACGTTGATCTATTGCTTTTTCGTGGATGCTTGCACCGGCGCGACTTCTTACCTTGAATTTCACTATATCGAGCGTAAATAGAAGAAATGCGTTGTTCCGTCTCGGCAATGCTCCACGAATACATGACTTGATCGACGTCGTAGGGATTGGAGGCACTCTGAATCGACGTGGAATTCTCGATGCCTTTAAGATTTCGTTCATAAAGATTTCCTGGCAAGAAGTTATACTTTTGATGGGTGAAAGAAATTGTATTCGGGCGGAAGACATCGCTCAAATGCTCAGCATCAACTCCACTAAATGCATCTCCTGAGTACTGTAAGGCTTTAATACCCTCCATGTCTGCGGCGTATATGATCGCGTAAAGCACGCAAGCGATAAAAATACAAATGCTATACATGATTTTTCAGTTGCAAAGCTATCCTATCCCTCTCTGCCTCTTTGTCTGTGCGTAGTGCTGTGTAACCGTTTCAAAAATTCTTACTGCTGTTTGAACACCGTTTGAAAAATCTCGATCGCTCTTGCTGACATGTGCTGCACTTTTTACACGTGCTGCGCTATGGTACGCAAACCAGTCAAATAAAACTAAAGTTTTTATATTACTTAGCAACCTATGTTAAGCACGTGCTTACGGTAAGGTATGTTACACATATGAGACCATAGTGTGTAAGCATGTGAACCTATGTTTGATAGCATATGACAAGGTTTCAGAACAAGCACGCAAGGGTTTTTTGTCGTTGTGATGTAACGGAAGGAATGACTGACGGACAAAAATCATTGGTAGGCACTTTCTGGTCGTGGTCGCATAAAACATCAACTCTTTCGTTGATCTATTTTTGGTCTGCCTTGTAGGTTCCGACTGTTCCGACAACACTTTGCACTTCCACTACGCTACGCACTGCTGTCCCTACTGTGCCTACTCCGCCTCGGCCTCTCCTCGCCCAACCAAACTCACACCCCGCCTCCACCGTCTGCCAAGGAGTAAGGAGTCTCCTGGCTGAGCTCACTTAATTTGAATGAACTTAGGCATCTGCACATAGCATTTTATCAGATGGCGACTATCGGCAATGGCAATGTCATAAAACATAAAGAGGAAATCGAGGGCCGAACAAAATAAAAAGAAACAATTTCCAAATTTCACCAACTATTCGAAGGAAGGGCCCATACGGCACTTCGCCCCACTAAGATCCCAAGATTTCAGCAGAAAGCGGAGGCGACGGAAGCTTTTTCAAATTCCGTTTTTTTGCTCTTGGCACCGCCGTTTGAAGACGCCTAACCTCATTCCCAGGTGGCGTGCGCTCACCTGCGAGCCCAAATAGGGTAGGCGAAGTCTGCCGCATCAGAGCACTGGCATTGGTTGCTGGCTCGCCAGCGTGCTTGCCCTTGCCGTGGCCACTTCGACCGTTGCCTGTGCGCGGGAACTCAAGTGACTTCGCATTTTGTTTGATGATATATCGCAACTGCTTCACGGCCTGAAGTTTAAGGCGGCTGTCCGAAAGTGCGGCTAGCATTTCCTTCTGTTGCCTTTGAAGTTCCGCGGCTCGAGCTTCAGTCTCTCTCACGCGACGGGTGGCGGCTAAACCTGCATCTGGGTGGCGGTTATCGGCGAGTTTGTGAGCTTGGCCTTGCAGTTCCGACAAGGTCACGTCCAAGGCCGCGATTTCGTTCGCTTGAGCAGATAAAGAGTTCTCTCGCTGCGTGATATCTTGCTGACGCTCCTGAATTTCTGCCGCCAGTTCCCGGAGCCGATCTTTTGCTCGTGCCGCTGGGTTGGGTGGCTTGGTGTACCCCTTGCAGCGCCATGGAGTGCCGATCTCAGTTGGGGGCTTGACTCGCGGTTGCACTTTGCTGTCGATGCCGCCAACTGGCGGCTCCTTGTCGTCGTTACCAGATGCATTGCGCGCACTGGGAGAGCCAATCACTGGGAAGCGCGTCGCACCTGCCCCATCTGCTGTTGTTTCGGACTGCGAAAAGAGGCTTCCGTTGTTCTCACCAGGCATGTTGTGGTTGCCGCCGCCACCATCGAAATCAGCACTGCCAATGACTGGTGATTGAACGTTGAGAGTAGCCACCTCAGCTTGCAAGGCCTTCACAGCTTGAGCAAGGACACGATTTTGCTCCAACAATTCTCCATCCAGCCTTTCCGTGAGAAAAGGCAAGCTAATCGTTCGTTGTCGCCATTGCACGGTCTCGCTCTCCCGATCAAGACTGCTGTTGCTGTCGTCGCTCTTAGCGCCTGGAGGGCTGTCAACACGAGCTGCATGGTAACTTTGCACATCTGCCGTAGGCAATTCGTCAGAAAGTAGCGGCAGGGACGGCGGGCGCGTCGGCCAGGATATTGCGTCGACATGAGTGGGCAGAGGTGCTGCATATGCCTGCGTGGTGTAAATAATAAAAATGCGCATGGTGAAAGTTAGGTCATTTAAAAAAAAACGAATGAAATATTACATGTTCACTCATTAAGTAGACTTCAAGATCTTTCGATAGAATATTTACAACTAAACACACAGACCTGAACAAGATTGTGGCGGTTATGAGGAGAAGTCTTGATCAGCGGAGATAAAACAAAGCTATTGCTTGGTGGTTTGGCTGCAGCTGGAAGCAGTGACAGCGGCGCTGGCTGTGAAAGAGAGCTGCTGCTATTAGAGCTATCCTGTTGAGCCTTCAACTGATGGAGTTGTTGCTTCTGAGCCTCGCGCTTTGCTGCCTCAAGATAAGCTCTTTGGTCAAGCAAGCGAGTGTTGTCAACGAGCAGCTGTGCATCAAGTCGATCCACCAGGTCTGCTTCGCAAGCGGCCTGCATCTTGGCCTCGGACTTCGCTGCCTTCATAGCTGCTTTGACGATGCGCTCTTGATGGGCAGCCTCTTCAGCTCTTTCGAAAGCTTCACGTTCAGCATTCGCTGCAAGTCGCGCTTCACTTTCAGTGCGCATCGCGTCAACCTCAAGTTTTGACGCGCGTCGCCTGGACATCGATTGTATTTTCAAGGCAGAAACCTCTCGTTGCGCTGCATCTTCACGCCGAGCTTGCACCCGCTGACGAGCCTTTCGTTGACGTGCGAGGCTTTGCATCTTAATAGCAGCATCATCATCATTGCGTGCTTTTTCTTCAGCTGCGTCCAGCTCGGCTTGAACCTTTAGGCTTTGGCGCATCCGCGCTTCTTCATTTTCAACGCGTTTCGTCTGCACTCTAGCTTTTGAAGAGCGACATCTGGACATTGATTGTATCTTCAAGGCTGCGTCGGCTTCAGAGCGTGCTTTTTCCTCACCAGCATGAACTCGTGCCTCATTTTCAGTGCGCATCGCCTGAACCTTCGCTTTTGATGAGCGACGTCTAGACATGGACTGTATTTTCAAAGCTGAATTCTTTTGTTCCAATGCATGTTCGCGACGGGCCTGTACGCGAAGACGAGCCGTTCTTTGGCGCAATAAACCTTGCACCTTCATAGCAGCATGATCTTCAATGCGTGTTTTGTCTGCAGCAGCTTCACGCTCAGCTGCTTCAGCCTCGAGGCTTTGCCGAATTCGTGCTTCTTTCTTTTCTTTGCGTACTGCTTTTACTTTAACTCTTGAAGCACGACTCCTGGAAATTGACTGTATCTTCAAAGCTGCGTCGTCTTCAGAGCGTGCTCTCCTTTCATTGCGAATGGTTTGGGCCCGGCTTTTTGCAGTGCGCTTGCGGGATAAGCCTTGAAGCTTTGTTGCAGCGACATCCTGCTGCAGTGCTTCTCTCTTTGACTCCTCGCGCAGGGCGCCGACTCGATTTTTCGCCACATGCTTCCTTCGAAGGCCTTGTACTTTAATCGCTGCCACATCGTGCTCTGTGGTTAGACCTTCGGCAAAATTGTTGGACTCGTTTTGTGGTATCATCGCCTGAGATGAATGCGCATTGCCAACATCCAGGGAACTGGTTTCATCGGCGTTACCTTTCTCTGCAGGGACTTCCTCCACTGCTGGCTTCTCGGGAGCATAATTTACAGCCCTGCCTGTTTTGTTATCAGAGGGTGTAGACTCGTTCGATGGCAAATTGTCTATTACATCGATAGCTGGTTTCTCAACTGATACCTCGGCGGCATGAGGTGAAGATGCACCCACATTCTCCAGAGGAGACGTTGGCAGCTCTACCTTATCTTCTGTATTGATTGCATTGATATCCATTTCTCCCGTAGGAGCCTCTCCCACCGCGGAGTATGAAGGGGTGCAACCTTCAGGAACCCCATTGTCATTAGATGAAGGTGTACTCTCGCTTGTTGGCTCGTTACTTTCTTTGAAGAACTTTGACTCCTCAAGCGGCGCTTCGGCAGCGTAAGTTGAAGAAACATCGACAGTGTCCCGGGAAGACCCTGCAATACCCCCCTCTTCACCGGTGCTGGGGACACCTGTCTTAGGTTGTTCCGCTTCTACAGCTATGGAACTTTCTTGTGCATAATCTGTATCGACAGCACCTATATCACCCGTTGATGAGGCGTCCAGTATACTTGGTTTTGTAGCAGCGTCCGTACTTTTCGTTGACGAGGCATCTAACGGGCTCGAATGAACAGCTGGCTCCAACGCCATCTTTTCGTGACGTAAATTATCGACAACTGCATCGCCTACAACGTTCTCTGCGGTGCAAGAGGCGTCAGCATCGGGTCGCTTCATTTCGGCAACTACATTTTCTGGACTTTCAGCAGCAGACTCGAGAACACCTTCCGCATTCGGCCTCGAATCCAAAAACGGTTTTACCAATTCAGTAGCTGCCATCAACGCTTCAGCACGCAAAATTTGCGCTCGGAGCCGAGCTACATCTGCCAACGCCTTCTTTAATAAGCGGGGGTCGCTATACTTCAATAAACAATCCACGCGCCCGCCGTCTCTGCATGCAGCCAGAGATGCCTTGAGCTCAGCTAAGCTGCTTATTGATACTCCGTCGGCCTCAATCACTCGACAACCAATGCGAAGCCCCGCTGATTCAGCCTGCCCACCTTCTGTTATCTTAGACAGTTCTCCATCTGTGTTGATCACCATGCCCATTTTGGTCGAGAGGTCAAGACGGAACTCGAAACCTCGTTGGCACTTCATAACAGTGGCCTCGGCATTAGCCAGAGAAGCACGCGCTACAGCACCGTTAAACATGTGTTTGGCTCTCCTGGCTCGCACAATCCCTTGAAGTTTTTGGGCTGCCGCGTGCTTTTCGTCCACTGATTCGCCTTTAGGTAGAACAGAAGGGCTGCTAAGCACATTCATGGTTGACACTGCAGGTAATTCCAATGCAACCGCATTAGATGCGCTTCGTCTTGAATCCAAAAACGGTTTTACCAATTCAGTAGCTGCCATCAACGCTTCAGCACGCAAAATTTGCGCTCGGAGCCGAGCTACATCTGCCAACGCCTTCTTTAATAAGCGGGGGTCGCTATACTTCAATAAACAATCCACGCGCCCGCCGTCTCTGCATGCAGCCAGAGATGCCTTGAGCTCAGCTAAGCTGCTTATTGATACTCCGTCGGCCTCAATCACTCGACAACCAATGCGAAGCCCCGCTGATTCAGCCTGCCCACCTTCTGTTATCTTAGACAGTTCTCCATCTGTGTTGATCACCATGCCCATTTTGGTCGAGAGGTCAAGACGGAACTCGAAACCTCGTTGGCACTTCATAACAGTGGCCTCGGCATTAGCCAGAGAAGCACGCGCTACAGCACCGTTAAACATGTGTTTGGCTCTCCTGGCTCGCACAATCCCTTGAAGTTTTTGGGCTGCCGCGTGCTCTCTGGCACTATCATCTTCACCCGAACTTGGCATTCTTTTGCCTTTTGTCAACGGGTGGTTTCAAGCGGCCCTTCCAATTGAATGTCAATCACTTGCGATGTAAACTTACATAAATCTGTTTCTATTCAGAAGCGCTCCGCTAGCTTTAGCCAATGCAACGGCGTCGTAGCCGACTCAAAAGTGTATCCTCCGGTGTGGGGTGTGTCTCGGCCGGGGCTCGGTGTGGCCAACGCAACGCGCCGACGTGACAGACAACGACGCACGAACGACGCCTCTCGCACGAAGAACATCTAATTTACTGCAGCGGCGCGCGCGCCGCCGCGCCACGATCAACGTAGTTGATTTCAGTGACGTGACAACGTGTCAGAACATGGTTGATGTCAGTGACGTGACAACGTGTCAGAACATGGTTGATGTCAGTGACGTGACAACGTGTCAGAACATACGTAAGGTGTCAGAACATATGTACCCAGATAAGAATGCGATGTGACGGACAGACAGAGATTTTTCTTTGGTAGGCAGTTTTTGGTCGTGGTTGCATAAAACATCAAACTACGTTGATCTACAGGGGGATTATAATGCGCACGATCCTGGCCAAAACTCTTGTCCCATCATCGTTCCCTCTCTTCTGCGGGAGGAAACTCTTTTTTTGAGCAGCACCCTCTGAGTACGGAGGGGCGTCTAGTCTAGTCTAGTTAATACTCTCCCAAAAACAAAGAAAGACAAGTACACAGCAGTCACAGAGGCACATAAAGAATGCACTTGAGCTGCAAATGCGCTAGCGAATTCGCTCCAGAAGGCCAAT
>Ga0307931_1000570_pt1 | contig 23462 bp, 17 predicted proteins | sample OrgLakmetageno47_FD_201816 | JGI IMG/M metagenome (GOLD analysis project Ga0307931, IMG submission 201816) | Saline water microbial communities from Organic Lake, Antarctica - #47 | ecosystem: Environmental > Aquatic > Non-marine Saline and Alkaline > Saline | place: Antarctica: Organic Lake...
TTTATCTGAAATTACTCTAATTGGGCGACGATTGAGGGTCTGTAGTAATGTCATAGCGCATGGGACATTAATGCGTGTACGTGGGATTTGAAATTAACAGCCAAGAAATTGTGTCATCTGCTACCATTCTCTACATCGCCGTATATCCACACGCATCTCCCTACAAGGCAGAAAATTATGAATCCTTCAGACATGCCTTTGTTCCCCAAGTGTATTGCGCAGGCGTCATCAATTGCCCTCAGTTTCCACCGTTTTGCTGTTTAACTCCGTGTCTCCCCACACGTCTCCCATGTACTCAAATAGGAAGGCACCCATGATGAGGGCCAAGCTTACAACGATGATGTAGTTCCGCGGCACACCGAAAACTTTCTGGTCGTTCGCAAGCTTCGCGTCCGGCGTCGACGCAGCAGCCGCTGAAGGTGCAGCGCCAGGTTTTGTTCGCGCTTTGCTACCCCGAGAGCCGGATGATACCTCTTTTGAAGAAATAGCGCCTCCTTCCACCGTAAAGTTTACGTACGGATTAGCATCTTCTGTGCCCTTTGATTTACTCGCATCGTCAGCCGGCGCACCGCCACCTAAAATTGCCTGTAATTCCAAATCTTTCGAGTTAAGCATGTCGTCGAACTCGTTCACTTTATCTTTGGCCTCAGCAGCTGGCGGCGCCTCCGCGGGCTTCGCAGGTGACCATAAGAAACTCATGGTTAACACACAATTTTTGTGGTAATTATAGTACGAACTATAACTTGGCTTAGAGCTTTAATGCCCTACGTGGCTTCCCGCTTCTGGGCAGAGAAGCTCTTTCCTCCACGCAGCACAGGCTTCTCTATTTTTTTGCACACGCTACACGTTCTCCGGTGCTTAGATATTATATTAGGTCGAGAATGAGTCATTTTTTCGTCATCCGTCCTCCGTCCAGTTTAAGCCACAGTTTAAGCCCTTGCGCCGCGCCATCTTGCTTTAGCTCGTCCGGCTTCTTATCCTAGCTAGCGGGTTCTTGGCTGAGATTTGACGCTAAAGCCTACTCTTAAATATTAGCATAAAACTTTCCAACATAGACCATCGGTGACTGTTTTAAACGGTGATAGTAAGAGCATCGTCTGAAGCATAGCTGTAGACTGTAGGCACATCTTGTTTCATTTAGAAATGCGTACTAGAATTACTCATAATTACTACAAGAGCATCAAACCAGTTCTTCTCTCCATCTTTTCAAACGAGTTACCACTGCCTTAGGGAGTCAGGAAACACGTCATCCTACACCTATCCCATGCTATTATGAAATCTAACTTAATCCGCCAAATTCATTCATTCATTGTTATGACATTCTCAATGGTACTTTCTTATTGTAGAACAGGTGCACAAAGTAATTCACTGAATGTTTAGCACGAAGAAGCCTCTGCCTAAGAAGCAGCGAAGCTGGGAGACCGTTGGCGACGATGACGACCAAGCGCCAAGCGAAACTTTTCTGAAGCTCCAAGAAGAACTCAAAGAGCGCGAGCGCCTCGCAAAGGAAAAGGAAGAAGAACTTGCAGCTGCCGCAGCGGCAGCGGCAGCCGCGGCGGCAGAAGCAGCTGCATCTCAAGAAGCTGGAGGTAACGACGAGGACAACGCTCAAGGCGAGTCTGCCGGCGATGCTAGCGCTGCCGGCGAGGAAAATGCTTCAACCCAAACGACGGTGGAAGTGGAAGACTACAACCCTCGGACCCGGATCCACGACCTGAAGGCGCATTTTCACCAATTTGGCGATGTCGTGGAAGTGTCCCTCTTGGGCAAGAAGGTTAACATGAGACAACTGTTTCAATTCCAATTGAGCCCGGCAATTCACCTGAAAACCGACCGGCAGTCGCTGCTCAAGCAATCCCTTCTTTTTGCCTGGTGTGCATGCTGATGCTCTCCTCCTACTGTAGCTCGCAGATCAGTTCTCTTGTGTGCCTCTTTTCTTCTTTTTTTCGTCTCGATTGCTTCGTTTGATTCTTCCAGGCCTTCGTCACCTTTGAGACCAGCAAAGAAGCCAACGATGCGGTCATGGACGGCGGGGCCGTGGCCCTCATGGGCAACCGCTTGTTCGTGCAGCTCGCGCCACCGGAGTACAAGCCGCGGCCCGGCGGATTCAACGGACCGAGCCGGTGATGATGTTGTTAAGGGTGTATGTTCGCAATAGGGATAGAACTGTTGTTATTCTTGGTTCGGCTCCCGATATTTGAGAGAAGCATTGGCCTGAGGTGATTTGTTGTCATATCCGTCGCTGGGTTCTCATAAACGTACGAGCAAGTTATTTTCTGTGAATAAGGCGTTGTGCTCAGGACTGGAAGGGATAGAAGTCCGCGGCGATTTGACATATTGTGTATCTTTCTTTTGAATCTCGCTTTCTGCTGGCTGTTGGTTGTTGTAGGTGGCGCCGCGACGATGCTCTGGTGAAAAAAGACGGCCTGCGGATGGAGAAAGAAGCACGGCTGAGCATGGTGGACGAGCGGCGCGCGCGCGAAAAGGAGCAGCAGCAGCGGGAGAAGGAATACCAGCGGCAGCGGGAAGAAGAGCGCGCGCGGCGGGAAGCTGACCGCGCGAGGCGCGACGAGGAAAGGGCAGCTGCGCGGAGTGAGCAACGCAACGGCGACTCAGACAAGGACCGCAGCAGCAGCAGCCACGGCGGCCGCGATAGCTACCGTAGCGGAGGCGATAGCAGGGACCGCGACAGGCGCCGCAGCCGCAGCCGCGACCGCAGCTGCCGTAGCCGCAGCCGTAGTGGTGACCGGCGCCCGCGATCGGGGAGTTACGGCCACGGCCGGTGACTCACTTGCACGTCTGTAAACCATAAACTCGAGTTTCCTACCGCCCTTCGGGCTTAAGGCGACGTTGCTTTCCTTGTTGATATGGTATTCTGGGTGCACTTATCCCGATGGAAATAGTGGGCTAAGGAAGCCGTTGATATTTCGCTAACATGGAAGGGAATCAGGGAAATAGGAATAGGGTTCTTTTTAATGAAAAGGCAAACGCAGTCGGTTCTGGTTCTGCGCAGTAATCACGAAACCCACGAAGCTGCTGAAGTTTCCTTCAGCGCAGTTAGCTTTTACCGGATCTTCCGCTAAGTCGAAGTGGGTAAAACCCCGGAAAACCCGCGGTTTTCTTGGTTACTGTTACTGGCATCTGCGTCAACGTCAAGCGTCCAGTCTAGTGGGGGGGAATTCCCAAACCGGGAATTCCCGAGTTCGGGAATCGATGGGAATTCCTCGGGAATTCCCTTTTCTAAAATGGCGTTTTCTGGGAATTCCTCGGAATTCCCATACAGGGGAGGTATATTGGCTTTACAGGGGGGATTTTACTTACAGGGGGGTATTGTTCTATTTACAGGGAGGTGCCTCTTCATTGCGCCACTAAAAAAATCGTTACTTGCGGCTTCAAAACCAGAAGAGAACGGGCCAGGAACGGGCGCTAAAAGCGGCCATTTGGGGCCGGTATGAAGTGTATAGGGAAGTGGTTTTCTTTTCTGTATTGCCATACTTCGCACACGCCACTGATGTCTAGGTGAAAGATCTAGTGGTGGACCTCAATTCCCCGCTTGGGGAAGTCCTCTCTTGAGCTCCTGCAACGGGCTTGGATTCCCAAAACTACCGGGAATTCCCGGGAATCCATGGGAATTCCCGGGAATCTTGGGAATTCCCAAGGCCACTTTATAAAACCGGGAATTCCCCTCCACTACGTAGTCCAGTCCAGGCTGGGTACATGTCTCTAATATAATACATGAGCAAATACAGCTTAGTGCGTTTGTTTCGTCGTGTTTCGTGTTCGTCACTTTGTCACCAAATCGACGTGGAACGTGGAACTTTGCCTCGCTGGCAGTCGCAGAAATACTAGGACAGCATCTCAGAGGAAGGGGGCAAGCGGGCTTAGGAAAGTGGGTCGTTCGCCCATGGGCACATGGCATTTGAGTTTGCGTTCCGAGCGCCCTGTCGAAGGATGCGAGGTGAGCCTTCCTGAGGCCGCTGGGGCATAGATTCGAAAGTCCTTCTGACTAACTGCAGTAACTAGCATTCTAATTCTCCTCTCATCCAATTTTGAATTGCGCCTTAATGGACTTTCCTGTATAGGTCGGCGCACTCGCGTATCTCTACCAGAAGAGTGTCAAGAAGAATAAGTCGGGTATTCCTGTAGAAGCTGCGCAGCCGCCGCCTCCGTCCGTAGGGAACTACGAGCTGCGGTTTCGGTGGTTGCGTGGGCCAGAAAGCCCCGTGTGCATGCACGCAGGCTGCAGCCTGGCCAACAACTTTTCGCCGCTAGTGTGGTCGAGCCATGCGCGTGGAGATGCTCGCAGCCTAGCGTGCATTGACGAAAGCATGGTGAGGCGCATGGGTCTGCCCGTGGGACCTCCCTGTGTGTTTTGCAGCACGAGCTGCTTCAGGAACGCTTGGGCTACGGCAGATGAGGCCAGCGTTGGGGATGGCAGCAGTAACGGAGGAAGTTTATTGCAAAGAAGTAGCAGCAGCGGTGTTAGCAGAGAGCGTAGCAACAGCACATCGGGGCCTCCGTCGATGCAGCGGTCGCACTCACTCTCGTCGGCAGCAGACCTAGCAGCTCGAAAAGCTGACTCGTTTGCGGACGCAGGCGACAACGGCAACGGCGGAGGAGCAGAAAGTTGGGTCGAGGTCTGCAGCGACCGCGTATTTACTCCGTCCGCTGCGGACGTCGGGCGGCGGTTTCGGCTCGAGTGCACGTGCTACAACCCTGACGGCTCCTTGCTGTTTGGGCCCAAGTCGATCCGCTTGGAGCCTACGCTAGCGTCGCCGCCAGCACCGCCGAAACGGCCTGTAGTCACGGTGAAAGGAGCTTCCAACGGTGGAGGCTACCGTTTTCGCGTTCTCTCGTACAATTTGCTTGCGGAAATTTACGCCACGCAGCAAATGTACCCCCACTGCGACTTTTGGGCCTTGGGCTGGGGCTACCGTTTACCGAATTTGTTACGTGAGCTGCGGGATGCAGTAGCTGACGTGTTGTGCTTGCAGGAGGTGCAAGCGGACCATTTCGAGAAGAATCTGAAGCCTTGGCTCTACGAGTCGGGCTTTGACGGCTTGTACAAACAAAAGACGCGCGATGCGATGGGTCCTGCGGGAAAGGTGGACGGCTGCGCTATCTTCTGGCGCAGGTCCAAGTTTCGGCTAGCCGAGCACTACGGCGTCGAGTTCAACGACTGCGCGAGGTCTTTAGCGCAGCAAATTGCCACCAGCGACGAGCACGAGCGCGACATCTTGGGGCGGTTGATGAAGGACAACGTGGGGATGGTGGCGGTGCTGGAGGTGCTGTTGCCGGGCAACCCGCAGCGCACGGGGCGACTGAACCGCATGGGCCCTTTACAGGTAGCGGTGGCCAACACCCACTTGTACTCCAACAAAGACTACCCCGACGTGAAGCTGTGGCAGTGCTTGAGCCTGGTTCGCGAACTGGAGCAGCTGGTGTTGTCGCGGGACTTGCCGCTGGTGGTGTGTGGGGACTTCAACTCGGTGCCGTCGTCGGCAGTGTACGACCTCTTGGCTCACCATGCGGTGCCCGAAGGACACCCTGATTTGCAAGTAAGAGATGAGATGAGAGCTTGTATGTCTCCGTCCTTAAAAATGTGAAATTTGCGCTTATTTGCCAGTGCGCCATTGTGTACGGGCGTCTTTGTCGTGTATTTATGCCTGTTGTGTTGGTGCTCTTTTTCAGGTAACTGCTATGCTTTCTAATTTTCGCTTGCATTTGCCTCGTTGTGATGCGAGGCAAATGCTTCTCCCGTCCAAATCAAATTGCGTGTTTACGACCCCAAGTGAAATGTCAACATTTTGACGTATGTTTTTCTCGTTTCTTGCATGCGCTTTTTCAGGAGGATGCATTACGAGTGCTGCCGCCTGCGCCCGAGTTGTCACACGGTCTTGACCTGTTGTCAGCTTACCGGACCGTCTTAGGAGAAGAACCTCCTTACACCAATTTCACAACAGGTAAAAGAATTGGCTATAGTTAAGTTATAATTCTCCGATGTTGCACCTTTGGCATGCGAGTGGCGAACAGCTCTTATGCCGTCTTTCGCGCTTCTCATTTTTACTAATCAGGGGTATGTTAGATGATGTTCAATGCGCTACAGATCCCTGGATCTTTTTGACCCCTTATTTGCATTCCTCTGTTTCATTCTCATTCCTTCAATATTGCGACTTGATCCAATAATACCCCTGTGCGCGGCAATGCCCCAGGTTTCACCGGCGTGTTGGACTACATTTGGTGTTCGGGCGCGCACATTCGCCCGTTAGCTGTAGCCTCCATGCCGAAAGAAGACGTGCTCAAGCGCGCAGGCGTGTCGTTACCCAATCCCCAGCAGTCGTCGGACCACTTGATGCTGTGCGCTGATTTACAGCTCGGAGGCACCCTGCACCCGCACCCTTCGCCTTCGATGTCGACGAGCTCCAGCAGTGGGCCGCTAGGACCGGGAGGAATCCACAGCAATAGCAATAGCAGCCATCACTCCCAGCAGAGTCAAAGTAGTAGCAGCCACCTCGGCCACCTCGGCCAGATGGGAGGTCAGATGGCAATGGGGCAGCAGCCTGGCCTGGTGATGCCTCAGCAGCAGTTGCCGCCCCCGCCGCCGCCGCCGCCACCGCCTGCCATGGGTGTGAGTGACTTTCCCAGCCTTGCGCCTCCACCGAACTCTGCAAAGAAACGGGACCAAAGACGGTGAGTTCGCCTTCTTGGATTTGCTTTATTGGTCGATGGTCGGAGGGTCTGGCAGCGCATAACCTTCTTGCGTCCCTCCTGGGTTCTGCTGGGCAATTGGGACTTCCTTGCTTGTCTTGTCTTCTCCCCTCAGCATAACAAGGAGTAAAAACATAAACCGAATCAACCGAAACGCGTCTGGAGAGCTGAGAGCTACCTAGAATAACTCAATTAATTTCATAGGCAACTGGTTCCAATATCTACCTTCGGTAGCTTTGAGCTTTGGTTGGCTAAAAGGGGCTGAATACGAACAGGGAGTTGGATTTCGTATCCAACAAACCCATAATAGAGCCCCTGCTTTTGGATTCATATATTTTTTACGAGACCAAAAAAAAACGTGCAGCGTGCAGGGCCGCAGTGCGCACTGCACTGCACTGCACTGCGCCTGATTTCCCTTTTCCTTTCTGATATCAAAAGGCGCGAGGATGAAATTAATTCAATGCGGCATTCGCATTGAAGGATATAGGATATGCCGCTCAAAGCCGAAAGCAAAGGCAATTTTCTTTCATTTCTACGCAAGATCGTACTTCTTTTCAGACGCCGACACGCCTGCCTTGAAGGCCACGGCTGCCACCAAGGCAACCAGGCCCCCACCCACCACCAGAGCCCCAAACACCGACGCGTGTGTCGGTGAGCTACTTGTCAAGGCATCGCTTCCTGCCACTCGATTTTCCACGTTCTGGGCAGCGAAGCCTGACAGAGCAGCGCCAGGAGTACCGGTCACCCCCGCGTTCACGAGGCCTTGGTAGACCACTTTCGGGTTGCCGTTGTCGTCCCGCCAGGGAGTCCACAAGTTGTTAAACAGCTGGGGGTTCGCCAAAATGCCATCGTCTTGCCACGCGAACGAGCTCGGCGCCGCGGCCAAGCGCAAAGCCGTGAGCCGAGCTTCCAAGTCTGCCTGGAGCTTTTCGTAGCCTTTAACGTCCGCAAGGTTCCCGCAGGCTTCGATGTCGTCGCACGAATTGGGGCTGTCGATTTCCGTCGGGTTTTTGGCCAAGTTGAAGATGTACTTCTTGCCGTCCACGATCACGTGCGTCATTTCCGACGCCACCGCGGCCACCTCGTCTGCGGTCAGTTCTACCGAGCTGGATTGGAGGTGCGCTTTTACCTTCATGTAAATGGTCGCCTCCTGGGGGTTGGGGTTCACGAGGATCTTGTAGTCCCCTGCGCGCAAAGCAGCCGAGTTCCCGAAGAGCGCCGAGTTCACGTTGATGAGCACTTCGGTGCGCGCGCCTTCTACACTGGCAGCCGCAGTGGCCGCAGACGCCGCGTCCTTCGCAGCCACCGTCATTTGCGGCCACAAGTCCACCCCGTCCAAAATGGTCCCCGTGGCCGCCGCATCCTCCGTCAAATCCACACCCCCAAGGGACGCAATGGTCGCGTGCAAGTCGGTCAAGTGCGCCAAGTTGGTCATTTGAAAGGCGACTCCGCCGGCGGCCGCGAGGGCGGCAGTCATGTAGCCCCCCGCAAAGAACGCCGGCACGTGCACGCCCCCCTCGAAGTACATGCCTTTCTCGCCGCTGAACGGCATGTTCGAGGACCCGTGGCTCAGGAGGCCGCCGTTGTCCGACGCGTACACAATCACCGTGCGCTCCCAGGCTTTCGCGGCCAGGAGCTGGGTCTTGATTTGGGCGAGGCCATCGTCGATTTCGGCCATCATCCCACACATGGTGCGCCGGTTCGTGAGCTCCGACGCAATGGCGTTACAGTTGGTTTCGGTGACGAACTTTTCGTCGCCCACTTCAATGGGGTCGTGCAGGGCTTGGTACGACAAGAATACAAACCACGGGGCTTTTGACTCGCTCGCTTCCAAGTGGGCAATGGTTTGCATGGTGCGCCGCGTGTACAGGGAGGTGCTGTGCTCACCAGGCTGGTTGTCGATGGCGAACTCGCCGTTGTCCCACAGGTTGGAGCCGGTGAAAGTGTGCGAGTCGGCCTGGCCGCGCGCCTGCACTTTCTGAGACACCGACACGTGCTTGGTGTGGGAGCCACCGCCCGTGAGGATGCCGTAGTGCAGGTCAAAGCCGCGAGAGAGCGGCACGTAAGCATTCATGTGCATGCCCAGGTGCCTTGAAGAGAGAGAGAAAATTATGGCAAGCGACGACGAAGGGCATGGAGGAAAAGAAGACATACAAAAATCAGCACAAAAGAAAAAGCGAAGAAGGGCGGCAATGGAGAGGAGGGCACGAAAAATGCGGGGGCGGATCAAAAGTCGGACGGTGGAAGCAGAATTCACAAAGAAAAGAAAATGAAGAACGAAAAATGGCGCTCATCCACTCCCATGTCTCCTTTTATTTCTCACCGGGTGGCGTTCAAATTCTAGAGCTACCCTCTAATGCCCGCAATACACTGATTAATGATAATTTTCCTATAAGTTCAAAGGAAGAGCGAAGTGGGTAGCAAGGCGGGAACAGTCGAGTGGCACGCACCATTTTCCGATCATGGCTGTTGTGTAGCCAACTTTTTGCATCTTTTCCGAAAGAAACGTTTCTGAGAGGGGCACACCGCGAGGCTCTGTCGCATGGATTACTGAGTCCTGGAATCCATACCGCATGGCGTATCGTCCAGTCATAAGCATGGCCCGGGATGGAGTGCAAGTCGCGCTACTGTAGAAGTTGCTCAACCGAACACCTTCCGATGCCATCGTGGCAAGTGTGGGAGTGTGAAACTCAGCTTTGCCTACGCCAAGGTCGATATCACCATGCCCTTGGTCGTCAACCAGCACAAGTAGCACGTTGGGCTTGTTGACTGCCACGCCAGCGGTTGCGCGCTTGGAGGCCTTGTCCACTAAGGCCGCCTCCCGCTCCAGAGAGGCAGCGACAAGGGTGGACGGGGACGCTTGCTGGAGGAACCCTCCCACGGAATCGGCTTCTATTTTCATGGGCGCATTATTCGGAACGTCCGCCCCTTGCGCCGCCAATGCGAGCGTCGCAAAGAGAAGAAGCTCCATTGTGCGCCTGCCTCTTCACTCTCCTCCCACTTACTTTCAGACGATGCCAAATCGATCCGTTAAACCACCAGAAAAACCTGCCACATAACAACAACACAACAGTCTTCGTCATCTTCAGTCGTCATCATCAGGAATCTACGTACTCATCGTACATTATTTTAGGTGCAGTGACTAGCTAATTAGAAGTATACTCGCCGCCGGCAAGTACACGCGGGTTGCCCGTTCAACAAGACGCATACGCTTCGAGCTGTCAGGTCTCTGCGGCCAATTCGCGCAGCAACTATGGCGTTTAAGGTGGACTTTAGCTCCTCCCTCGCCGCGAACACTCCCCCAGCTGCCCCAAGCAAAACCAAGTTTCAAATTGCAGGTTCGTTTACGCCCTCCGAAGATAAAACCTATGTATGCTTGTTGTGCGCACTTAATACACAATGCTAAGCTCGTCTCAAATGTGGATTATTCATTTATCATCCCATTCGCTTTACTGCATGTTTTGTAGTCAATGTATGCGTATCTTAAAAGTGCAAGGCGACACTGAAGCAGTACCGAATTTTGAAGAAAGACCGGACTTGCTGTTAACTTGTCTCTCATAACGATGTTGTTTCTCGTTTAGGATGGGCCACTTGCGGTTTCTACCAGAAGACGAAAACGGTTCTAACTTCGCTCCAAGCCCTCTTTCCTGACCGATACGAAGTAGTGGTTCACGAATCCAGCTCTCGGGATGAATACCACGAAGTCATGTGAGACATACCGAATAACAACAGCCCCTCGCATGCGAAACCACCTCCATCCCTGCTCTCTACATGTTATCTAAGTTGCGTCATTTGAGAAGTGCGAAAATGCCATCCAGCATGTTTAGACTATTTTTCTCCTGCAGTCAACGCATCCGCGCCCCTCTTTCTCAGCACCCCACCTCGTGTTCTCCCTGTCTCTAAGCTTATCTCTCTTGACCTTTGACCTCCTCCCCATCCACCTCCCCACTTTTGTGGTTCACAGGCCCGACGTGCGCTCGAAAGTGCCCGACCCAAAAGCTCATAACCACACCTCCTCGCCCTTCGTAGCCATTGGCGAGGACCTCATGGCCAACCCTGCAGACTGCTCCTTCGTGGGAGGCTGCGACGACACACTGGCCTTTGCGCGCGGCCTCTTCGGCAACGGCGGGGCCTCGCCCGAGCTGACCCCTGCGGCGCTCATGGTCAACGACGGGTACGAAGCCGGCAACTCGTACGACTACGACTTGGTGGTGATTGGCGGCGGCTCCGGCGGCATGGCGGCCTCGAAGGAAGCAGCGAAGCTCGGCGCCCGCGTCTGCGTGCTCGACTACGTGAAGCCGTCGCCTCTGGGCACCACCTGGGGCCTCGGTGGGACCTGCGTGAACGTGGGCTGCATTCCCAAGAAACTGATGCACCAAGCCTCCATTTTGGGCGAAGCCATCAAGCACGACGCGCCGCACTTCGGCTGGCAAGGTGTGTTGTGGGGCTGAAGGATTGATTGAGTGAGCGTTGGTGGTCGTGTTGCCGGAATTTCCGGGGTTGGATACTTTTTGAGTTTATGCCTTTTGCAGCAATAGATATGAACCGCAGCACTGTCCAAATTCGTGTCGTAATCCCAGAATAATCTTCTTTTCTCGCTTCTTCGAAAACCTTTTCTCAACGTTTTTCTCCCTGTTGTACCCTGAAGGCGTGGCGGATGCCAAGCACGACTGGCCGGCCATGGTGGCGGACGTGCAGCGGTACATCAAGTCCCTCAACTTCGCGTACCGCGTGGCCTTGCGCGACGCCAACGTCAAGTACATCAACGGCCTCGGCAAGTTCGCGGGCCCGCACGAGATGACGGTGACTGAGTTCAAGGGCAAAGATAAGGTCCCCAAGGAGAGCACCATTACTGCAGCTCGATTCTTGGTGGCGACCGGTGGCCGTCCTACGGCCCTCGGCTGCGAAGGCTCTGAGCTGGCCATCTCCAGCGACGACCTGTTTTCGCTCCCGCAAGCGCCCGGCAAGACCTTGTGCGTGGGCGCAGGCTACGTGGCTTTGGAGTGCGCGGGCTTTTTGACCGCGCTGGGCTGCGACACCACGGTGCTGTGCCGCTCGATGCTCCTCCGAGGCTTCGACCGCGAGTGCTGCGACAAGATTGGCGCCTACATGGAGCACGGCGGCACCAAGATCCTGCGCGGCTTGACTCCGTCCAGCCTCGCCAAGCAAGACAACGGCCAAATCCTCGTGACTTACTCGGACGGCTCCTCGGACTCGTTCGACACGGTGATTGCCGCCGTGGGGCGCACCGCCGACACCAAGGGCGTCAACTTGGAAGCATGTGGGGTGGAGGCGTCGGCCCGCAACGGCAAGTTTGAGACCACCCTCGAGCAAACCAACGTGCCCCACGTGTACGCGATTGGCGACGTGCTCCAGGACAAGCCCGAGCTGACCCCAGTCGCCATCCAGGCGGGCGCCCTCTTGGCCCAACGGCTCTTTGGCGGCGGCAAGGAAGCCATGGAATACGAGAAAGTGGCCACGGCCGTATTTACCCCGCTGGAATACGGTGCGGTGGGCCTCTCCGAGGAAGCGGCTTCGGAAGCCTACAGCGCCATTGAAGTGTTCCACTCCAGCTTCGCGCCGCTGGAATGGAGCTTGTCCCACGAGCGCGACGTGGAGAAGCACCCGGCGTTCGTGAAGGTGATCTGCGATTCAACCCTGGGCGGCAACAAGGACAATTGGCCGGTGCTAGGCATGCACTACCTGGGCCCTAACGCCGGCGAAGTGATTCAGGTGCGTGTGTCATCAGCAGGGCTTGGTGGTGTTTGTTTGTTTGTTTGTTTGTTTCTGTTTTCCTTGCGTATGTGCGGATTTTGAATTTCAACCCACTTTCTACCTATTGCTTCGACTGTATCACAAATTGTTGCCTTCGTCTTGACGTTATGAACGTCTGTTTGGCCGTCTGTTTCTTTCTTAGGGCTACGCGGTGGCCGTCAAGAAGGGCTGCACTTACGGGGACCTCCAAGCCACCGTGGGCATTCACCCGACCACCTCGGAGCAGTTCACCACGGTGAAAGTGACCAAGTCCAGCGGCGCGTCGGCGGACGCCGCCGGCTGCTGAGGTTAAGCCCCCCGCTGCTGGCGTGCCAGAAATCATAAAGCGCTGTCCCGCACTCCTTTTTTTAAGGATGGTGTGGCGGCTTTTGAATGATTCGTGGCACGCGGCAGCGGGGGGCCTTGCGCTCTTTTGCGTTCGTGTGTTTCTTTCTTCTTGCTTGCACGAAGAAGGAAATTGCCAACGCAACGAGCCTGCCCTCTCCCTTATTTCCATACACGCTAGAAGCGAGGCTTCTTGAGGCCGGTGTTCTTCTTTTTCTGCCCAAGGTCCAGTGTGGCTCACCTGTTGAGCTGCAATGCCAGTGGGTGAAGAAGAGACTTATGACGGCACGTGATTCCAGGTCGCCAGCGGGATATATTTCTGCTTGTATGCCTGGTTTCCGTGCCTGACAAAACCCACCAGCCCTTTTTGCCTCCTACCAGTAATTCCATTTCACATCCAGAAACCCGATTTAAATTATAGAATTTTCCAGTTGCTCAGTATTGGGATATCGGGTTCAGGACTCTAATGCCTACATTTCCGCCATATCTCCGTTTACCCCTTCTTCAACAGCATGCCCGGTCGGGGTTCAGTTTCTACCGTGGAAGAGAGGAGGCAGTGCATTACGATCGTCTCCGACGACTTATTGTAGAATGCTCTTATGGTCGAGAGAGCACCGAATCAGTATGGCCATGTACATACCTTTCATCGATAATTTTCCTCGGTAGGGCTTGCGGGCGCTGACGGTGAGTTTCCCGTCACCCGCGCAGCCACTGAACTTATGCATGCTTGGGAAGAAACTATCCACTACGTTTTTCCCCTGCTTTGTGGCTTTTTCCTTGTCTCTGTTCATCCTAGGGGGCCTAGGCTCGCAGCTTCTCGATGGGTGAAAGCATCTTATCGGTGGAGTGGGTTTGACCTCGGACTTGGAGGAGAGGAATGCGGTTCAGGATGAGCGGTGAGAACCCCCCACCAAACTCAGATAGCAAGTGAGTCTGAGCCTGAACACAATCGAATCTTTGTTCGACCTCGCTAAGTACCGCTTCTGGAGCGGAGAAGCTATCCTTGGTGTTCGTAGGCCTGTGACCATTCGTGTTCGCACAGCCTACAGCATTACAGCCACGTGATCAATACTTCGTTAGCAAGAAAGAGGACAGGTGATGCTGAGATCGGCTGGCGCCCGACGCCTGAGAAAAACATTGAGGCGATGCCCTGCTGGGGCAAAAAATAGCCCAGAGAATTGCCTCGTGGACCTGGGACGTAACACACGAACGAGCACTCAGTCCCGCCGACTTGTTCGGAGGAAAGGCGCCAGTTGGAGCCTTAATATTCAGCTCAAGTGTATTCTGTATATGCCCCTGTGGCTGCTGTGTACTTGCCTTTCCTTGTTTTTGGGAGAGTACTAACTAGACTAGACTAGACTAGATCTAGATCCAGTTTTTCTGAGACACCTAAGTACCTTAGTCCTCAGCTCTTAGCTTCATTATAAGTATAGAAATATAGAAATACAAACAGGTGACAATGGCGGTGACAATAAGGGAGACACTGGCGAAACGCGAAACAGCAAGGATGTCCTAGTCCTAGTTCCTGGCCCCCTGGCTCTAGCGCTTTGGCCTCCGCCTTAGTGACAAACGAGAGCGTGAGAGCGCCCTTACACCGCGACGTACGGAAGTAGAAGCCTAGTAAAAGCCCACCGGCACTCTTCTTTAGCGCCTTCGCCCTTGATTGTTAATTATTAATTATCACGAAGGCGACATGAAGACATGCTCTGTTCGCTGTTCACGGAGCACCTGTATTTGAATTCGATTCGGCAATTCGGCACAGGCAGGCAGGACGCCACGCAAAAGTGCCTGCTTCGGTCGCTTAAAAACTCAAAGTCTTACGCGTAAAAATCGGCCAACTCGCACATTATATATCTGCTGCGACAGCTGCCTCCTCGCTCTCAGTCAAACACACGGCCTGGCACGATTCGCGCCACAGCACTTCGGCAACGTCCTCCGAACAGCCGGCCGTGGTGCGCACCTGGTCGTGAATCACGTACGCTCCAGAATGTTGCTTGAGTTTCGGGTTGAGGCACGCGTGAATGGTGGTGGCAGCGCCCTGGGAGCACGTCTTGTGCAGAAACCAAAACACTTCGTACACCACCCAGCTGGCCGCGTTGTTTTGCCCCAGGTTCGTGCGCACGTTGCCCGGGCAGAGGCTGAGGGCCACGGCGCCGCTGTTGGCGAAGCGCTTGGAGAGCGCCATGGCAGAGAGCACGTTGGCACGCTTGGATCTGCGAATGTTGAAACACAGTTTTCCCATAAAACAGGGTGAGAATAAACGCACACCATGCTATCTCTTAATCTTCCAAAAAAAAAAAAAATCTCAGAACATGCATGTACACACTTCCGTCAAAACGAAGGTCCTTTTCGTCAATTTACCTCCCGTAGGCAGCAAATTGGGGGCCGTTTTTGTCGCGGTACTTCTGGTTCAGAGGCAAGGGCTTCGCCCCATAGGGCTTCGGAATTGCGTGAGCCATGGAGGCCACATTCACTACTCGGCTTCCAATCACAGGGCATGTCTTCGCGGCAGCTTTCAAGCGAGGCGCCAACAAGCATGACAGCAAGAACGGGCCCAAGTGGTTGGTGGCCATTTGCAGTTCATAGCCGTCAACTGAAGTAGCGTAAGGCGCTGCCATGATGCCCGCGTTGTTCACGAGCAGTGCCAAGGGTGCGGTGGGGTACTGGTTCTTGAATGCAGTTACAAAGCAGCGGACACTGTCGAATTTGCTCACGTCGAGCACGAGGCATGCCACTTTGGCTCCAGGGTAAGTGGCTTTAATGTTCGCTGCGCAAGCTTCTAATTTGCTGAGAGTGCGCCCAGCGCACACCACTTCCATCTTAGCTTTTCCCGCTAGAATGCCTGCTGTTTGAGCTCCAATGCCACCCAGGGTACATCCCGTCACGATGGCGACCTAAAATTAAAAAAAAAAAGAGGGGGGGGGGCAGGAGGTCATTCAAATGAAAGAATGAGACTGCTTACATACGATCTTCGTGCACGTGGAATTGAATGAACGGTACGGCATCTAGTGATTCGAAAGTCGCTTGGCAGGAAGCACCGTTACCTTCCCCTCGAGCTGGCTGAGTAAAGTTGAATCAGCAAGAAGGTCATTCGCAACAGCCTCCGAGGTTGGGCAATTCAAATTACTAGCGAAGCAGGAACGACGGGTCAGAAGTGCTCAAGTGTAGCTCACACAGATCGTCTAGGTATTCTCAGGCAAAACCTAGTCAGTTTTGGAAAAAAAATCTCACCAATCGTATAGGAATGGAGTGACGAATGCGACGAAGTGTTTTTTTGCGTTTTCTGGCACTAGCTTGACGACGATCGCCGCCGCCACAAGCACCTCGCAAAGCAGAACCCACATTTTGAGGATTTGAGATGTAATCAATGTTGTGCAAATATGCACCAATCAGGCCTCCGAAAAATATTACGTAATCTTATCTCGAATACGTCCGTATTTAGTATTTACGCGCAAGTATCCACACACACACGAGGTCCCTGATCTTCATTTTTAGGAATGCCGTCTGCCAGAAGGAGAAGTTCGGCATTGCCCCCACCACCGAATTACCAAGAGAATTACGAGCTATACAGATATCAAAACGGGAAGTGGTCTGCATACGGGTCAAAGGAATCAAGTGCCTGAGAGGCAGGCGGCCTCAAAAGGTCCAAGGGCTGCGGTGGATATAAGATACGAAGCCCTCGCTCCCCTGAGCTTAGAGAGGAGGGTGCCTTTGATGATGGACTGGCTCGCGCACTCACCCTTGAGGATTTCGCTCGTCCGCTGCGGCTACTCATCGCCCCTGTAGCGCCGCTTCTCGTTTCCATATTGCTTCCATCTCGAAGTACAGCATTACCTTCACCACCACCACCATCTGCAGCGCGTGCTCGAATACTCGCAACACGACTCGACGCTGCGGCTTTGTACTTGTAAGCGTCTGCTTCCGTTAAGCCACACCCGCGACAACGGCCACCGCTGCCACTGGAGGCCCCAAACCCTGGGCGCGCCGGCCGCATCTCCACCAATGCATTGAAGTGGCCACACGCCGCGCAGCTGGTCACGCACATGCAGGTGGGGTAGCGCCCAGCACATATAGTGCAGGGCACCGGCGCAGGCTCTAGGACAAGGCTAGCGAAGCCTCCCGAGACTTGCCCCCCACCAATGGTGGCCACGTACCTGTGTGCCGTCGCAAAAGACCATACAAACAATTCACCACATCAACAAACGAAGAAAGAACGAATGCATTCGAGATCTTACCAATATAAGCCATTCAGACCACCTCATTTTCCATGGAACATTAATAGGTCTACAGATAGTGCGCATCATGTCAAGAACCCTAAAAAAGTGGTCAAGAGCTCAAACCAACCGGTTAGCAGTCGAAGCCCGAATGCGCGGCGACTGTGCAGTGGCAGGCCTTCCTTGCAACAAAGCGCCGGCGCCTCCGACGATTGCTTTGCCGGCATCCGAGGGGACATCACCACCCACGAACACGCTGTGCAGAAGCTTACGAGCTCCGTCGCGCGACGTCATGTAGGCAGTTCCAGGAAGGTCGACCAAGGCTAAGTCCGTGCATTGGTTCAGTAAAATGCCCTATGGTACAAAAAGAGATTCGGAGGCGCAAAACGATGAAAAATTAAGTCAAAATCGGCATTAGAAGGCGCCTCGTGAGCGTCGTTATTTGAGAAAATAATAATAATAAAATGAAGGGAAGGGAAGGGAAGGGAAGGGAAGGAAATGACTGAAGAGAAGAGCCGTGCAATGAAGACTCACACGAGTAGCAAGAAGAGAGACAAACACGAAGCACCATAGCTTAGCTCTTAGCGCATTAATGTAAAACACCTACCTCGGGCCATCTAGGAATGGTTGGGTCCCAATCGTTGCCGCGCAGCTTCACAATTTTCAGCTTGGCGCCGCCTGAGGAAGAAGAGCTGCTGCCAGGAGAAGACGGGCTGTTTCTTGAAGACGGGCTGGTGTTCTGGCTCTGACGCCGCTGTTCGCCCGAAGGCTGAAGCAAGCTCAGTACCGTAGTGGGCACGGGCCCCGACAAGTGGTTATAGGACACGTCGAGCTCTTCCAGATTCGCCAATTCGGCCCAATCGTCGGGCATGAACCCGTGCAAGCTGCGGTTCTTGGCGAGCCGCAGCACTCGCAAGGCTTTGAGCCGCCCCCACGCCCGCGGCAGTTCCCCGTCGAACTTGTTGTGCGACAAGTCGAGCACTACCAAGCGCGTGCAGTCCACGAGTCGCGCGAGCAACGGCCCGGAGAACTCGTTGTCTGAGAGGAGTAGCTCTTTGATGGCGCGCATGAGGCTCAGTTGCGGTGGCAGGGGGCCTTCCAGACTGCACCGACTCAAATCGAGACGAGTGCAGTGGGTTAAAACTTGCACCTAACCAAGAGACGCATGGGTAGTAACAATAGCAAGGAAAGAGGTCAGACGCTGCAGTAAAAACTTACTAACAGTGAATATAATAGGAGAGTCTTCTGAAGTAATAAAATAGGGAGGTATTGTACCATGGCGCCTGGGATAGGGCCTTGCAAGCCTCGGTTGCCACTCAAGTCCAGCTCGTGAATGGCCGCCCAGCCCCGGGTTAAGTCCCGGTGCAGCACGCCTACCAAATGGTTGTCCGTCAAGCGCACCGCTACTACGGACCCCATGGCGTTGACTTCTACGCCAGGTAGCGCATTTTCACCGCTTCGTGGGTCTTTCGTGGGCCACTGGTGAGGCACCCATTTTTCCCCGCCCGTGTCCCGGTACAGCAGCGCTAAGGACTGCATTGCTCTCAGGTTGAACGCCAACAGGCGCATCCCGCGGTCAGTGGTTCCTAAGCGCTTCAACCACCCGAAAGCGTGTTCAATTTGCGGGTCTGACATGGGGTCGTCTACGCGCACCGCCATAGCCGCAACCATCACTTCCACGTCTCCGCTTTCGTAGGCGGTGCCATGCAGCGCGCGCCGCCGCGTTTCCAGAACTCGCTCGTTTACTTCGGCAATGGCACGGTGGTCGCAGCGGCTCATGCCACCGTCTTCTAGTCCAACATCCTCTTCACTTTGGAGCTTTCCTTGCCCGCCCGTTGTTGACTCAATGGTGCCAGAGCGGACTTCTTCCGTGCCTTTTCTTCTCATCGAAGCCATGTCTGGTGTCCCCGGTGGACTGTTGTCCGGTGAAGGTGGTTCATACGGCAGTCGCATTACCGGAGGCAGCTTTACTTCGCGCACCATTTTTCTTAAACGCCCAGAATAAAATGCCGACTATACCTTAGACTTCAAACTGGCGAGAGTGAACTCTAAGAGTAGGTTAATAATGCTTCTCACAGTCAGGCTTTTATTCCTACCTAAAACGATACGATAGGCCCTAGAGTTTAGTTCTAAAATTATCACGATAAGTATGATACCAAAGTACCGCTGGCACCAAGCGTAGCTACCTAGCTTCTAGCACTTCAAACTGCAGTGTCCAATTATATCAGCATTTCAATCTATGTTCAGGTGCTTGTAAATGAAGAAGAACTCGCAACAACTCGTAGTTCACAAAGCACGCAACGCCACAACGCCGCCATTCTGACCATCCAAAATGAAGTGATGATGTGATGAATAATGCATGCTGTATTCCTGTCCCAATTTAGTGAGATAAAAATATAGTGAAGTTCTCTGCTGTGTGAGCTTTCTGCTTTTTGATGCGATGATGTTCTGATTTTTAGCAGCCGCCTACTGTGTCAACATTCTTCCTTGAAGTCGGCCCAACGCGTAGACCTCGAGCAATAGTCGCAATTCAAGTTCGAAAAGAGCCCATTGATGCCAACAACTTCTCTAGCTTCGCCCAAGGGGCGGCGTCGGCGTCGGCGGTCTAATTCTGCACCTTCCCGTGGGTTCGAATTGTCATCAAGACCCTTCCAATCATCCTCCTCTTCCGAAGATGAAGTTGATGAGAAGTCCGTGAAGAAGACGCCACCGCGCCCATTGCATCGTCGGAGCCGGAGGTATACTGCTGACGGCGAGGGAAGCTCTTTTCCTCGAGCGCCCAGTAATGGCAGCCCGGAAGCGTCGCCTAACCTTGGCCCTGCTCGTGCGACGCGGCGGGTAACCCTAGACGAAGAGAATGCTTTCGGCACCTTTGGGACCGATTCCCTAGGTATGCCTAGTGATAGTGGATACCTTGATCGCGCAAGCTATACGCACCATGAGTCAACATCTGCATCCTTACATGTCCAAGCACACGAGCAACGCGGCGTAAGCAGCAGACACTATGCGACGGACTTGGCATCAGCGGCTCTTCCTATAACACTACCGAGTTGGCTTTTCGAGGTTGGAACAAAATAATACTTTGGGTTCACTTCTTATTTTTTCTGAATAATGCGAGAGAAGATGAACACACTTGTTCGAAAACTGCTGTCAGGAACGCCTTATTCATTGTAATCTTCCCTCGTTCTCCCGCAGGTGGTCGATGAGGACTTACCTGAAGACTTTTCTGCGCGAAGCTTGTTTGCAGAACTAAACATGGATCCGAGCCACTCGTTGGCTAAAGTGTCGTGGGTACTTTTAGGGGCATGGCGCCCTCAAACTTATGGCACTGAGGCAAACCCGTCAACGACAGGACTGAAACCATCATTGTGGGTTTACGACTACGATCCTGCGATACTGGCGCGCGGGAACGATTTCTGGGGCTCGTTTACTATGCTCTTACTGCACTCTATCGCTCACTATCATCGTGGCTCTTTAAAAGTACTTCCATGGATTCTGCTGGTGTGGGCAGCGGGCTCGGGGCTGCTTTGGTTCTTGATTGAAGCACGCCACAGCCAGCAGCACCAGTTAAGAGCCAAGGGACCCGGGATCATAAACCAGCGAAATGGCAAATTTGATTTCTTCGCTCGTCATAGCACCGACAACTTTGGTTCATTTGCCGAGAGCTCCTCGAAAGAAAGAGAGAGCACCACAAGCCTGTCTGAGTTTGAAGATTGTGCTGGAGCGCAGCCGCCGTACTCTAGTGTTCTGGCAAATCAAGCGAGATCAAATGACGAGACTACCTTGAACGGCACCACCGAACATGAGAGCAAAAATGATATTGATGATAATCGCGATAGAAACCAGCATATCTCAATGATGCAAATGATGGGCACTCTCGCGTATTGCTCTCTTCCACTGACGCTTGTTGTAGGCTCCCTCAGCATCTTTCGCGCGAAGCACAACCAAGCCGTTGTCTCGTGCACTTTACAATTCGTTGGTGTTGTATGGGCCAGCCGCGCCGCTGCTGTAGTCTTGAGTGCGCGAAGAGTGCCTCAATCTCAGGCGGAATGTCGTTTAGCCCCAGTAGGCGACATTAAAGATGCACCATCAAGCAGTCACTTCAGAAAAGAAGCCGATTGGCTTTTTTATGCTGCCGATAGGAAAGTCATCGCATATCCAATTGTCCTTTTCTACATTTACTTGCTGTCTTTGTACAATGACTAGTATAAGACTATAAGACTAAGACTAGCCGGGCTTGTATGGGGCGTTATCGCTGCGCAGCCTTCTATACATCAAAGTCTCAACTGATCAAAAAATCCGAATGTCGCTCCATTGCAAATCTATATCCTAGTATATAGGAAAATCTACAGGACGCACAGCTTCTTCCCATTCTAGAACCTATAAAAACTAAGATGAAATTCATCAATGGCCTCTTGGTTGTTGGTTTTTGGGCTTGGGCCACTGTGGACTTTAACTTTGTATTTGTGTGTGGAAGTGAATTGAAGTCTAGTCTAGTGTACGTGTAAAGTAGTAAGTTGCAGTGTATGTGCAATTGTTTTCGTCGTTGATGCATTCCACAGCTCCCATAACTACCCAAAGACAAAACAAAAAGTGAATGTGCATACTTAGTAGGGTGCTATGGATTGAAACCATTTTATCCTATCTATCAAATGCGATTTCTTACGTTCGTGGTTCGTTTGTGTTTCGTGGTAGTTGTCTTTTTTTGTACCTACTCTACTGCTACTGCAGTGCACTTTTGTTGTACTGTTGTACATGCGGAGCTGATTACAGCAAAGACAAACCGGCCCATGAACACATGAAGGAGGTATGTATCACATAGGCACTAGACGGGGCACTCTTCCGCAGAGACCTCACGGCCGCACACCAAGTGGCATTGTTCCAGAACTCCGTGAATATGTGTTCTTAGTACGATAAATTGGCTGGATCTATAATGGAGTACAAGCCACCTTATTTTCTTTATAGAACAAATGATAAGAGGGAGTATATGAAGTCCTCGCGGGCTTCTGTGTTCATTCTTTTTACCAATATCTCTCCCAGGGCTGATCGTTTGGCCCGGCAAATCTGCGCCCAATAATGCCAGCATGCTCGTCGAACTCCTCCGTGCTAGCATGCACCTCCCATTTATGACTCATGCGATGGAGAATAGCTGGGCATAACCTGGTCTCACCGCATTCATCAAATATGCATCGGTCAACATCGGGGGGCTTAATCGAGATCACCCAATGTTTTGATATTTCATGCTGCCGCTGGCAAGATTGGATGCATCTCTTGCACTTATCTATCTGGCCGTTATGAAGCCAGTCCTCTAAGTGAGGAATTTCATTAAACTCTTTCCATTGCCCTATAGTCATTCCAGCCACCATGGCTGATGCATGAATGCAAGCATCCGCTGACCGACTCGGTACATTTTGCCATACTGTGTTGAGCTTCACCCAAGCATTCAACTTGAAGAAACCATCGAGAGTTACCATTTCAAATGCATTCGCAAGTTTCTGTCCGTCAATGAGTGTTCCACCCGTGCATGAGCTGCCTAAATCACGTCCACATAGTTGGGGGAAAAGCTCATCCACGGTAGCTTTCAATTCTTTTGTAGGGAAAGGCAACAGATTATTCGCTTGCTGCATCACATCATGCGTCGGGGCACGTTTGATTGCACCAAGCATTCTCGTATCGCTTTCCCAATAGAAGATATAACGAACTTTGGTACGCTGAATAGCTGTTAGAATGCGCTTCATCAGCTTTGGGCACGTAAACGAATGAGGTGGAGTTCTGCGATCATCATGTATGGTCATATTGGCGTACTTAAATATGCAGTGAAAGGTAGAACAAAGATCTCGGTGCTCGGCCCTGCCTGATAACGTATGAGAGTATGAATTAAGTTTAGAAATTATGCCCATTCATTTTAAGTTTTGAGAGATAGCGTTCTTGCGCACCGTTGTCTGAGTAGAGTATTATAGGCGAAGTCGGGTAGAAGTATCTCATCCCAGCGAGCATTTGAGCCAAGAATGCTGTCGACTCCTTTCGGCATTGGACGTAAAACCCAACCTATTAGAGTTATTATTACAGAAAGATAAGCTTGATTGACCATAATTGAAAATGAGTTAACCGCGGGAAGATGCACAACTTACATCGCTGATATTTAAAGGCACGCTCGTATACTTGCGAATCGCGCAGTCATGTGTGTGATGGTTGGTTTCGCACGGGGCAAGCCTGCAAAAACCCAACAGTATCACTATTATTTTCCAGGGCCATTGGTGGCGCCTATGCCCTTGAAGCATGCAATGGTGTAATGACACAGTGGATGTTTGAGGTATGGTCCTCTCACAAATGGACTACTACATTAGAGCAAACTACAGCATAACTGGTAAGGAAAATCACAGAGTTCACACAAAAGTTGTCTCTCTCTAGCAGAACTAACATAACTGAATTGTGTCCGGT
>Ga0307931_1000571_pt1 | contig 23419 bp, 33 predicted proteins | sample OrgLakmetageno47_FD_201816 | JGI IMG/M metagenome (GOLD analysis project Ga0307931, IMG submission 201816) | Saline water microbial communities from Organic Lake, Antarctica - #47 | ecosystem: Environmental > Aquatic > Non-marine Saline and Alkaline > Saline | place: Antarctica: Organic Lake...
AATTGCATTACGCAAAAGGACACTCAGCCCAGTCAGACTTGTTCTGAAGGTTACATTTTTCTGTTGCTATTTGCCACAGTGGTGTTTCTTTGTATTTTTGGGGAGTATTAACTAGACTAGACTAGATACTTCGTACGTGAGTCTTTTCCCTGTGAGTGATTATCCAAGGAAATTTCGAGGAAAGCATGGACTGTAAACTCCGGCGCGGAACTCTGACACCAGAGCTTATGGCTGTGAATCTAGAATCGTATTTTAGGACCAAGAAAGTGGCGTTAGTATCCTACAGTCAGTCTGTGAGGCACACACATGCGCAGTGGGCATCGGGAGAGGGAACGGATTCCTTGGAACTTCGGGCCACCGACAGACGATGAACCATTCAATTATGAATTAACAGCACCGCCTGGTACTTGAAGCATCCGTGGGGCCCTGCTCGTTTGATCAAAGCCAGGCACAATGGAGAACGATTTGTATTGGTAAGCACATCTCGGCAGCTTTAATCATTACCAACGCTATCTTACCGGTCGCTAGCACAGAACCCAGAACCTGTACTCTTCGTGATATACCGCACACGCAGACGACGCCAGACGACTTTATCTCTCAAGGTGGGGGGCCTTGTTGTAAGGTTTCGAAACGCGCTGAAAGATGACCACGAATTGGGAATAGCGACCGTGGAGTTCGACGGGGTTTTGAAATTCATGATGCTCATGGGTTTGGCTCTGTGATAGGATATGGGCCACTAGGCGCTAGGCCACAAGCAGCCCGCTTGCATGTTACTGTTTGTATTTTTAGAGATAGGAGTAAAGAGGGGAAACCTTTTCTATTCATCGAAACTTCGCGGACGAGGAAAGAGTTCCTGTCCTGTTAAGGCCTCTTATGGCTCAGGGGCAGATCAATAGGCGCCTTGCGCGCCGAAAGGAAAACGTTGGCCTCTGCCAATGGGCCCTTGTATTCCGCATGTCACGAGCTCGTTTGCTCGCGCGCCCTCCTCTTTATTGTTCTGCGGAGTGCACAACACCCACAAATACCTAGCTCTTTGCAAGTGTTTGCCCTGCGAGAATGCCACGGGCATATTCAGCTAACAGTGCACATCGACGGCTTTTTCTCAGCACTGGGATCTGGCAGTGCCGTATATTTGGCAACAAGCCCCTTGAGCTTAGCATAGCCCGTGCTCAAAGTTGAAGGCCCTTTCGAGAGCACCGACGTAATCCGGCGGTCAAGAGCAGCAAAGGCCATGTGATAAATGCCACTCGTTTGCCCTGAGGCTTTCTCCAGCATGAGCCGCATCTGCGAAACAATGAAGAACAAAAATGACAAAGGGTCGATTGAGTAAGAGTCGGAAGTTTTGTTGGTGTATCTGACGGGACAAACGGTGAGGAACAGGCAGCGGGATTTTTTTTCTTTCTGAAAATATCCCATGCAAAATTTACAAAATTTGAATAGAAGGAGCACACACAGAAACTGAGCAGAAGTGTGCGATCTCTTGCGGTTGCTGAGAGCCTAAACTTCTGTTTCAACGTTTCGATCAAAGAATACGCACGTGCACGGATTGGCCGTAGACAATGAGCATCATCAGGTTGCGCGACGAAGGCACTGCTAAGCCTACTACAAGAAGGCAAAGCGCGCTGACTTCCAAATAAGCTGACAATTGGTTCACCTGTGAAGTAGACCGAGGGCATAATGAGACCGAAGTCCTCGTTCAATGATAACCCAAAGGTAAGTACCCTACCCTACTTGAAGTTATTAGCAAAAAGAAACAAAAAAATGCAGTAGCTGAAATAGTACGAGAGGAAAGCTTGCCCAATCCTCAGGTTACCTTCCAGTATGGACTTCCAGTTCCATCGAGAAGGCCAATTTTAGTGCAAGGTTTGGTGACTACGTTGGCTAGCGTCGTTTGGTTCACTTTCTTGGCCAAGTGTACTGCGCAGGAAGTGAACACCGCGGCTTCCGGCAGCAGAAGTGCCGCCAACAAGAGCGATGAATGGCCGACTACGAGTGCCCATGCTCCTGCCAGAAGGTGTCAAAACGTTCGACAATGAGTTGTATAAGACAAGAAAATCTGAAATGCACCGCGGAAAAAATAAAATATGAAACCGAACAAGAAAACGAGCAATTAGACCCTTCATTCAATGAGCTCATTGTCCTTAGGAGTTTTTCTTCATTACCGAGGAGCCGAGTAGCCGTTGGATCGACCAGAACGCGCATGCCGTACTGCATGTTCAACTGAGGCCGCCCGTGGCCGGAAAACACCCCCACTAGCGCATGCACTGCGTACGCCTGGCAGTAGTTCAAACAACCATGTGAAGTTTAAAGGTCGAGACGAAGAAAAATAAATTTAAAGAGAAGACGGTACTGATTTTTAAGAGAAGACGGCACTGATTAAAAATAACTAGAGAATTCTCAAATTTGTGTTTTAAATTCTTTACGATGAGGCAAGTAAGGTGCTTGGCTTTGAGGAACTCGAAAGAGGCACCAAAGCCCACGAAAAAGCTGACGCCGTTGAACAGCACAATAGCACTGTGGGAGAGAGTAAGAAAAGCATTGAAATAAGATATATGCATGCCAATAGAAGGCCGATAAAGCAATGTCAAAAAGCGGTGTTGGTGTTGGTGTAAGAAAAAGAAAAAAATGGTGGCTAAGAAGACAGGTTGCGAGTTTCCAAATGGTTTAGGTGTGTGCGAAGATCAAATGCGATGCGAGGAAGAAAATAAGTAGACATCCAGAAAGGCAGCAGGGCGAGAGAAAGGAGGCGCACACTGCGCACCTGAGGATCAGTCGGCACAGGAGCACGTTGGCGGGCTGGGATCCTAACGGTGAAGGCCCGGCTAAATGGCTGCTCCGAGGGCTACTGCTCGTGCCGTGGGTATGTTGTTGCGGTGGAGCTGGCGGCGGGTTCTTGAGTTTTTCGAGCGCAGCCGAACACTGCTTCGCGCCCTTGGTGTACTCGGAGGCTTTCGAAGAGTCTAATTCCGCTGCCTGGAAGAATGGAAGAAGAAAAAGAATTGATAAAAAGATGCCGAGGAAGTGGAGGAGGGTGACATGAGGAGGGGTGTTGAGGACGGACAAAGCAAAAGGTCGTACAGCGGCATGAACACATTGGAACTCAGGGGATAACAACGATGAAATAAGGATAGACCATTCTGATTGAAACAATGCTTGCATCACGGAGTACTTTCTGTGGATATCGCAGACGCAAACATCAAACATAACATAGTACACGCCACCTTTTTGTAAGCTTGTGCTCCAGCGTCGTATTTCCCCGTGCGAAAGTTGCAGAGGCCGAGATGCGCGAATCCTTTCGCCCAGGAAGGGTTTTCCTGTCAGAAATGAAAAGGATCAGGCGAGCAGGAGAAAACAAATCAGGTAAGGGTGTATTAGGAGGCGAACTCTGCATTCAAAATCAACGCTTGAGCTCGAGCATGCTTTCTATTCCTAGCGCGTAGAACCTCCGTCGACTCTAACATGGATATAACGTGCTTTTTCTTTTTTTCACCTTCGTGCATGCTTCTGCATCAGCCGCAGCTTTATCGAACTGCTTGAGCTGTTGGTAGGCTGCACTGCGGTTCGCCAGCAACACGTGCATGTGTTCGCTTCGAACTGCTTCAATCTCCTCTGCCGGCAAGAGCGACACCTACATCATATTTTAAATCGGCCAAAAACAAAATTACAACGATTAATATTACTTTTATCTCAAGCTTCAAAGCTAGCTAGGCTCACACCAGCGCAAGAGAACTCTTTGGTTCCATCTCTTAAGCGCATCGATAGCGAACGCCGTCTGAGATTGCTTAGAGAGATTTGCACGCCTACCGTAGTTAGAGCGGTAGAAAACTCTGAAACCGCATCCTCGAAGCGTTTCGCAGCGTAGGCTGCGCTACCTCGGGCTTTTGCGTCTTGCCAACTATCACCCATGGTGCTTGCGTGGAAGAGGAAGGAAGATACTCAAAATTTTACAGTTCCGATTTTTCAGATATTTAATTAATAATTCTTCCCTGTAGCAGTAAAGCTTTCCTGTTGCCCAATTCTGTTGCTTGCTCTTGCCGATTTTTGAGACAGGCCCCGAAGGGCCGGAATTAGAAGACTAACAGGTAGAGAAGAAAAGCAAACTGAACCTAAGAAGCTAATCAACATGCCCGAGTGGCCATGGGAGTGATGGCAGCGGTCCAAAGTGGCACGCTCCTCCATGCTCTGCTGAGAGTGCCGCTCAAAAGAAGAGTTTCCGCCCGCAGAGGAGGGGACTTCAACGATTTTTCATCGTGGCGCTCAGAGCTACGGACTTCTGAGTGACTAGGGTTCAAGCTATCACCTAAGTGCTTTCGGTCAAACCCGTTACTCGCCTCATATAACCTCGGCATTCGAGATACTGCTGTTTTCCAATCACAAGGGAGGGCGTCCGCCTTGAATGAAAGTTTCATGAGCCAACAATATACACTTAATTGACTTCACGCAGCTCCCCCTCCTCCTCTCTGTTTCCTTCCCTTCTTCAGGGGCGCTTTTTTCTTGGCCGCGTCCTTCTCTTTCTTGGCCGCTTTGGCTTCCGCTTTTTCGCGCTTCCGGCGGTCGGCCGGCTTTTCGGTGCCGTTTTTCTCGGCGGCGCGCTCTTTGTTCCGCAGGGCCCGCTCAGAGCGCGGCACTTCGCCAGCGCCGCCTTGGCCCTAGTGGCAGAAAACAATTTTTAAAAATGAGTTCTTAACTAGGCTGCATGCGGTCAATGTTGCATTTGTTGTTTGTTGTACGCAATGCGTGGCGATTGGCTGTGGGCAGCAACATGATATATCACAAGAGAAGGACAGTTGCGCCCCTGCAATCAACCATGACTTACACCCATGCATCCCGTTTTCCACCACACACCCACTAACCCATCAATTCTGCTTGCTCACCTTCGCAGCCCGCCGCGCTAACTTGCGCTCTTCTCTGGCGTCCATCTTTTGCTCGACGCGCGGCTGCTCGGTTTTCGGCACGTGTTTCACCTCTTCAACTTGCGCTACTTCCTTTTCCGCTTGCGCGTAGCTTTATTTACGGGCAGAACGGAGAGATAAGGAAGGAGAAACAAAACTGGGGAAGATAGGAATAAAGGATGCAGGAAGGAGAAATCAAAAGGGGGTGAAAGATCTACTTTCATCAACAAGAGAAACTTCATGACAACTCCAGCATTATAAAAGTAACGAATTAACCCCTTACTCTTTTCCTCTTACTCCCTCCTCTTTCCTCTCTTTTTGTCTATCCCAGTCTCTCTAATACAATACCGTGTCTCGAGGCGCTGTTTGATGGCGTCGTTCCGTAATTTGGACACTTTCCGCTTGGGGTCCCAGCAAGGGTGCGCGAAAATGGGCCGAAACAACGGGCACAAATAGAAGAAAGGGTTGCCCATGCGCCGCCGAATCTTCCGCACGTCGGCCCGATTTTCGCGGGAAGCTTCCCACCGGTTTTTGCGGGCTTCGGCCCCATGCAGCAGCTCCATCCGGGCCTGTAGTGTGTGTGAGAGAAAAGAGAGGGAAGGCGAGAAATGAGGGTAAAGAAAGAGGTTGAAAATCAGAAAAATAGTACGAGGAATAGTAAAGAGAGAGACAGAGAGAGAGAGCGCACTTCGAAAAGCTTTGCGAAAAGAAATCACCAACGATTCATTCCTTCCTTGCCTTATTCCTCTATTCATGCATATCATTTTTGATTGTCCGACCTGCCGCTCCCAGTGGAGCATGGTAATGCGGTCGCGCCACCAATCGTCCCCGAAGCTCACGTTGCGAATCTTGCGCCGAAGCTTTTCCGCTGGCTTCAGAATCCAGGGGTACATTTTGTTGGTTTCAATGAATTCGTCGTAGTCGATGCGAAGATCGTCCTACATCAATAATGTAGAAAGTTGGCTGAGTATTCTTTTACACACAAATGCGCACACGCATTTTGAGCATCGCAGGAATTTAAGAAGGGAGAAATAGGCAGAGGAGATTGATCGAGAGAAAGGAGAGGGGGTGTCGCATTTTTTAAATGTAATAAAGAAAGACAGAACAAAGAGCTGGAAGAATGAGGCATAGAGTCGCAGACTAGGACAAGCGCATAACTTCCCGTATCGTACCTGCACCCAAGTGTCCATTCTCTTCATGACGGTTTCCACATTGGAGCCGAGAGCCGTTATCGAGTGCATGATCGACGACCTAACACGTAAAACAATAACACCAGGAAGTAACGTCAATGAATGAGGCAACAGAAGGATTTCACGTGAGTTGACACGGCGATCAGCACAAACAAAAAGTAGTAATCGCACAAGGAGGGGGGTGCTCGCAGTCTGACTTCTCACAATTCAATGCTACTGCACCACCCTCCCTCAAAACCCTCTCTCTAGCCCTCTCTGAATACTCGCATATACTCCCTCTTCTCGGAGTTTCGAAGGAAAGATGGTTTCAAAAAGTTGGGAAATATATGCTCAAGAATGTAAAATGCACAGTGGAAAAGAGTTAAGGGTAGAAATCAAGAAAGCAAGAGGTGAAAAGTTCGAGCACACTAGAAGTACCTCGCGTGCAGGAGTCGAGACATCATGTTGAAGTCGGACAAATCTATGGTGCCCTTCCGCTCCGGGTCAAAACAATTGAACGAAAAGCGCAACAGTTCCTCTGTCCCAAAGAGTGAAAACGTGATGAGCCCATAGGCAAAGTCGCTGAACGTTAAGGCTTTGTAATTGCGCGCCCCCACGATGTCAAACAAGCACATGCCAAAGAAAAACAAGAGCTCTTCGTCGTTGATGAGGGCGTGGAATTGGTCTTGGTTAATGGAGCCAGTGGCAGCAGCATCCATGTTCTGAAACGCGTTCCAAAACACTTCCAAGTCGGCGGACGTTAAGCGCGCTTCGAAGATAATTTGCTGCACACGCTCGTCCATCGGTGGCATAGGGTTCGCCATGATTCAAGAGACTTCAGATGCTACACCACCTTTAATATGTTGCGAAACAAGAGTTCACTAGCTACACTTTCGGCTTCAATTGTTATACTCCCGATTGCTGCTGCTGTTGTAGTAGTAGCTTCCTGGGGTACTAACGAAAGCGCTAGAACTTGGAGCAAGCTTTGTAGTGCCCGAGATGGTTCCCGCCGAGGACGTGAACTGTTTTATCTAAGATTCGCCACGTCAAGCGAAGGAGCTGAAGAGTAAATGCTCCTCCCTACGCATTCGGGAGATGAGAATGCCGATATTTACGCCATGTTCTTCTACAGATGCAATATGCTCAGTTACTGACATTTTACAACGAGTGCAGCAGTGCAGCCTACAGACGACTGTACTACTGTACTTAGTACTATGTACCTATGTACCCCAATACAGGGAGTTACCAAACAAACAAGCTTCCAGGGCAGGTTCGGTTCCAGGTTGTTGTTCTTCGTGTGAACGACCTGTCATGTCGAGGAACGAGGAACGAGGAACGAGGACCACAGCTTCTTCTAACAATAGGAGCAGGATACTAGACTCCATGCTTAGCCCGATTGCAGGATTCAGCTTGTTGCTCCCTTATGAGCATGTTCTGCTCTCCACTTTCTATGTGCCCGCTGTCTAGCTGTCTAGCTAGGCCGAGCTAAGTTCTGTCTGTGGGCTACTAATCAATTTAGAGTAGCGTCCAAATTCTGATTGCTACGGCAACCAGTGCTAATGGTGAGCGCCATTCGTTCAACCATTGCATGACAGTACTGCGGTTTGAACTAGCTAGGTTCTTAACTTCAGCGGCATAGGTAGTTGAATCATTTAACTCAGTTGCGCTCATGAGAGTGACTTTGATATTGCACATGATAACGATCAGGCTCGCGACCTTATTCCTATTATTTCGAACATCATCATCAACAAGTTCGGACGCAGGAACATCAGCATTTTCAAAGCCCTATGAATCCATTGAGGAAAATGGCAGCAGCATAGCTATCCCCAAAATCGCAACGGTAGCATTTGCAGCCGATGGCTACGGGCGTTACCTTTCCAAATTGCTCGCTGTAGTGGAGCAACTGCGCAGCGCACCCAATGGCCAATCGTATCGCCTGATTGCTTACAACCTTGGAGGAGTACCGAATGCCACTGCGCAAGCACTTCGCTGTGCTGCACCTCGACTTCTCGACGAGTTGCGCGACTTCAACTTCAGTGCTTTTCCCGCGCACGTGAAGGTAGTGCCCAAATGGAAATCACGCAAGGCGTCAGTTAAAAGCCTAAATGTTCAATTTAGCTCCTCTTCGAACCTTCTTCACTCCATCTATCATTTCTCTACTTACATTAGCCCTCCATACTCATTCAGTCAGTTCAAATTCATACCCCCCCCCCCCCCCTTGTTCTCAGCGTGTTAAATTCTTCCCTTTTATCGTCTCGAGCAGGACCTGCACTGCTACGCTTGGAAGCCCTTGCTTCTCTTAGCACTGAGGCGCGAGTTCCCTCGCCAAGGCTTAGTCTGGCTCGACAGCGGAGTCGAACTCGTAGGCGGGCCTGGTGGCTTTCTTGAGCGAGCGTTGGCAGCAGCTGCAGCACAGGGTGGAGTCGTCTCGGACAAGACGGCCGACAACCTTGAGCGATGGACGTTCGAGGGCACTTTTCAATACTTTGACCGCGAGTTCGGGTACCCCAAGGCCTTCTTTCTTGGCGAAAGAGCACAGGGGGTAAACGCAGTGCACAATTGCAACGGCGCCTTCAGTGCCTGGTCTCCGCTTTTGTCTATAGAGAGCCAGCCATTAGACGAGTTCACTTCGTCTTCAACTAATTCTACTACTTCGCCTCCCCTTTCTATGTCGCTTAATTCATCATCATCACTATCTACTTCGCCTCCTATGCACGACTTCGCGGCTCTTGCCAATGCTTCTGTGGGAACTCGTGCCATGGCAATGTGGGCGCGCTGCGCTCTCGTGCGCGCGTGCGTGTGCCCCAAAGGCAGCTCGCGCCGCAACCACCGGCAAGACCAAGCCGCGTTGACGTTAGCCTTGGCTTCCCAGGGCGTGCGCTGCTACGATTCTGACACTGTGAAACCAAGTGATCACTATGATAGGCAGGTGGACCTCACGACTGATTCCTCTGACTCCAATACTGATCAACTTCACAACCACCACCAGCGCCATCACCATCCTTACAACCATCACAATCATAGCCGCCTAAATGGCACAACTTTTGTAGTAGCGCACGGAAACACTCTTCGGTCGTGTGCGGACAACGACCCGCTCTGCTACTTGAGGAAGCATGCGCCTGAATGCCTTTGAGTGGATTCTTAAATGATTTCAGACGCAACTAGCCAGCAGGTGTTGACGGCGGTACTGACATATGTCGTCACTGCATCCCAACCGTACTCACCGTGACACGTGACACGGATATGTGATTGAAATTGAGTTGTGCTATGGCGCTTCTCTTCTCTAAACATACATCCGGTGCCCTCCTGCCTACTGCACCAGAAGCCCCTATAATAATTTCCATATCAAGGCGGTGCCTATTTGATATTGGATTAAATAAGTGGAAAAGGTCCATTTTAATCATTGCTTCAACTGCTTTTTCTCGCTTGTTTCTTGTGTTTGAAATGGCTTACTTTTCATGTTACATAACTGGATAACTATGACTCGGGAAAATGGGCTCATGCCTGACGTGACGAAAACGAAAGCGGCGGGAAATTCTTCGAAATAAAAAGTAAGTTTAGTGAAGGGCGCTAATTAGCATAAGAGAATCAGAAACCAGGAAGCTCACAACTGTTTTGCTATTGTGAAGGTTTATATCTATATTGATTTAAAGTCCGCCGTGGCATTACCGGGGCTCCAAAGATAGTCCGTAGCTCAGCGCTGGTAACGCAAACGAAGTGAACTTATTTCTTTTTCTTTTTCTTGCTCTTCTTTCCACTCGCGGCAAAGCCACTGCGCCCGCTGCGGCCACTGCGGCTGTTGGTTGCCTCTTCTTCTTCGCCCGGGAGCGGAGGGAGCTCCGTGGAAGAAAGTCCCATAGGAGACGCACCACTGTTGCTGCTTACCGAGGAGGAAGTAGATGCGGTTCCTGAGGTCTGTTGTTCTTTTTGCTTGGCTTTTGCCGCACGGTCGCGGTTAATGCGTTGCCTATGGCGTTGAAGAATAATTAATAGATAAAAAAATATATAAACGACTATTGCGTCGACGTCTAGTTTTTATTTGGGCGCATCTCTCTCGGACAATTTACAAACAGTCAGCGTACGGAGATATATTCCACAAGAATCAAACGCACCAACACTCCCACACATCCACATTTAAAAAAAAACAAAGGCAGAAAGCACAAAAGCACAGCGAACCTGCTGAGAGTCGACCCGAGCCTTTGTTGCAGCTCCCGGCCCGCGCTCGGGTCGAGATCCAAGAGAGCGTCGACGAATTCTGGAGGGTTGAAGTCTTGCAAGTCGTCGATTTTCTCGCCGACCCCTACGAGCTTCACGGGCAACTGCAAGTCGCGCACTAGGCCCACCTTTAGGAGTAATGGATGGGGTGGGATAAGATGGGATGGGATAAGATGGTTGGATGGATAGAACGATGAATTGACGGATTGGTTAACTAAGCCATTCAAAATACAACAAAAACACAAATTAAGTAACGTTCATTTCGAAAGTGCCCCCTTGACACTACTTTCACATATTCTTTGAATCAAAATAATAATAAAGTCCTTCCTTCTTCATCTCAATCTCTTCATCTTCGAATGCAGTTATCTTTTCTTACCACGTAGCCGGCGCGCGCCGTGCCGTCGAGTTTAGTCACGACCACCCCTGTAAGGCCCACTTCGTCGCGCCAAATCCGGGCCTTACATGTGGATAACGAAAAAAAAAATTCAGAGGATGAGCGCGCGGACGCTTGCGACTGTTTCAATCAAGAGATCAAACCCGAGCATGGTTTTAATACAGAAACAGAGTGTGAGAAACATGAGGATTCGGCAAACGAATTCCACACACGCACCTGTTCCAGTGCGTTTCGGCCAATCGCTGCGTCCACCACCAGCAAGGTCTCGTGTGGCGGGCGCCCCATGCGCTTCTCCACCACCTTTTTCGTCACAATTGACAGAAAAAAAAATAGCATTTGAGACGAAGAGGCGTTACGCGAGAAGAGTAAAAGGTTTCAGGAGTAGAAGAGGACGAAGATGAAGAAGGAGAAGGCGAAGAAGAAAAAGGAGCAATGTGCGTCGAGTTTTCTGGAATCAAAGCAAGCACTCTTTCCACCTAGTAAACACCTTGCGCATTTTCACAAGCTCAGCGTTCAGCGCAGCGTTGTTGGCTAGCCGCCCGGAAGTGTCCACGATGAGCACGTCGGCCTCTTGGCGAGCGGCCTCGTCCAAGGCCCGGTACAGCACCTGATGCAGCACACATGTATGCATGTACATTGAGCAGGATGCATGACAGTATAGGAATATATGAGCAAACGAGGGTCAAGAAAAACCCAGGAGTTGCCATGATTTTGAGGACAAGAAGTGTTCAAATTCAGCGAGGTACCCCAAGATTTAAGGTTGGAAAAAAAGTGTGTCTTCATAGTGACTGCATCGTGCTTAACTTCAATGCTCAGTTTTTCCTACCGTGGCTGGCTTCTCAGTCGTGGTGCCACCTAGGCCGCTCGCACGGCTGACATCATCGCCGCTGTCAGCCACCAGGGGCTTCACGAACCCGCTGACGTCAGCGCGCTCGGACCAGGCTTCCAGCTGCTCCACTGCGGCAGCTCGAAAGGTGTCGCAGGCTGCCAGCACCTACATCATGAATTTGAATGTGGTGAGGGGGGGCAGAGATTACAGCCGCAACGAAATTACTCAGAATGAAACCACAAAAAAAAATGGCAGCTTGGTAATGGTAATCACCCAACAATATAGCAGCTTGAGAAGCACCCAACAACTTTATACAAGCCAAAAATCTACTCAATACAACCCCGCAAGCTAGCTCTCTCCAGAAACATAACACGTGTACGAACCACTTTTTGGTTTCCCTCTTGCTTCAGCCGGTGCGCCAGTTTCCCAATCGTGGTGGTTTTGCCCATGCCGTTGGCGCCAATCACCAGAAACACCGTCAAGGGCTTGGTCAACTTCAGCCGCCCTTCCTGAACTGCTTCACCTTCGCCTTCGCCAGCCAGAGGAGTCATGCTTGATGCCATGGTGTCCGTGGGCCCACCCGCAAAGCACAGCGCTTGGCGGTTTTCGAGGGTTGCACTCGACGTAATAGCAGCCGCAGCAGCTGCCCCAGCAGCTGACGAGGGTGTGCCAGCCTCACCACTAGCTTCACTTTCGTCGGAAGCCACGTCCACCGCTTTCAGCGCTTCGCCGGCGCCGCCCAAGAGCACTTGGATGAGCCGCGCTCGCAGCACCGACTTGATGTCGTCGGCGTCCAGCTTTTCTTCGAGGGTGACCGCCCGCAAATCCGCGACAATTTCGTCGACGGTGGCGACACCGATGTCCGCTGCAATCAGCACGTCTTCTAGCCCACTGAGGGTGTCTTGGACCGCGAGATCGCCGCCTAAAATCGTGTCCAGCCCCATCACGAGCTGGTCGCGCGATTTGGACAACCCTGTGTACACACGTTTGCAAGAAGCGCATAGAAGCGCATTTGATTCACAGAGAAAGGAAGAAAAGAAGCCAGGAAGATGAGAAACGGTAGCCTCGCTAGTTATTTAATAGTACGTCATTTGATTGAAGAGGGTCGATGCTGCAACGGACTCGAGTGCAAAACCCTATGTGTATAGTAAGCTCACCGTAGAAGACGCGCTCGTTGGTGTCAGCCGTGTAGTCGCTCGCATCCTGCAGTGCTTCGCCAAGCTTGCCCTAATACGTTCAAAGGAGGCGGTGATGCACATGTTAAAATCATTCGTGCCTAAGTTATCTAGCCGTATACTTTGGGACGGATCTAGAATGCTTCGAAGGTTGTGGTTAGGAGTGTTGATTACTTCAACACGCATGACATCATCAACATCAACGTACTGTGGTCTGAAAGGCAAGCACTACATTAAGCATCTCACCTCCTTGGTTTTAGTAGCGATATTTTCGAGCTGCTCGAAACCTTCTTTAGCGCGGTCCCGAAAGAAATCAAAGACGTAGAGGGGTGCTAAGATGGGCCGCCGCGTCGGAACCACACGGGCAGGTCGGCCGTCGAGTCCTCGGGCAAGCCCACCACCACCTCCACTGGGCAAGAAACCGGCGCCACTTGGTAACGATACTACAAATGCAAGGAGCGACGCAGCCCTGGGTAGCATGGTTGAATAGTCACCCGCTGCTGCTAGAAAGTGTTGCTTCTCTACTCGTTGATAGTGATTGCTAGGCTAGCTTACTCAGCAGCTACTCGGTCGGTGATGTCGTACGTACACCAATACACCAAGCTTTCGTCGCTGTTCGTCGCGCGCAGCGTGGAGAAACCACCAAAAACAACGAACTAATGTAGTACAAAAAGAAAAAAGAAATATAGCTTGTTCCTGACGCCTCGTTTTGAATGATTCGCGCTGCTTTTAGTACGAGAGTCGAGATCGGAGAGTTCAAAGATAGGATTAGCTCGGACTCCGTAGATACAGAATGCTGACAGCGACGAGAGTTGTCTCAGTTGTTTCACTAGCAGGGATGCTGCGGCATTAGAGGTTACTGAATACAAACTCAAGACTTACTCATCCTCGGACTCGCAGATGCCGAGGAGCTCTCAATTGGGGATAACTTGCAGGCCAAACCACTTCCTCTAAAGGACTAGCCTTTTCTAGATGTGTTGGCGAAGACTAGACAGGCCTTAACATTTTTTAATTCAAGGGCAGGGCATTCAAGGCTAGCTTACATTGGTCAAACATTATAACCGACGGAAATTAGTAGCCCTTAATAATTGATAAATTAGTTTGAAGGGACTTGCTCCAGTCGCCATTTTAGAGATTTTTCTCTATAAAAATTCTGCTGTACGAAGCTCTGTCTCGCTTTACTTTGGTCTCGCTCGCCGAGCAGTTGTTTGAAGCGCATGTCGACAGCTACCTTCAAAGCTGCTGCTCTGAAAGTAGCAGCTGCGAATAAAGACAAGGCAGGAGCAGCTGGGAACAACAAAGATAAAGGGGACGATGATAACAAGGTAGAAGTCAGCAAGCCACGAGCAGTCAACGCGGAACCCAAGCGCATCAAATACAAAGCCGACATTGAGCGGGGCGTAGTCATAACCATCTTCGAGCGCAACGGTTGGACCCGTACGGAAGGCGACGATTGGCAGATTGGGTGGTTTACGGTCAACAACATTCGGGCCATGTTTCACCCAGACAGTGGGATACGGTTTGGCGACCAGCAAATGGTGAACCATTACCCCAACCATTACGAGTTGACGCGCAAGGACAACATGGTGAAAAACATCAAGCGGTACATGCGTGACACGAAAAGCGCTGCTGAAGACGTCCAGGTGCGAATAACACCATCCGTCCATTTTTGTGGCAGACTGCGCATATTGCTTGGTATCGAATTTGCATATAGGTCGATATTTATATTTCGTAGTAGCTTTTGAAAATTGCCATGATGATACCGGGTTGGTTTGCTTCTCACACGTAACCCACGTACCCACTACCGTGTCCCTCTAAACATAAAAGCCCATGATTCTTTACTTCGTCTTTGTATCTCCTGACATGTACTTCTTCTAGTCCACGGGCACTGGCGCCTACACTTACAAAGACGGCTACATTCCCATGACGTACAACTTGCCAGCCGACTACACGATTTTCGCCGAAGAACAGAAGCGCACCCCAAACGCGACTTGGATCATGAAACCGTGCAATGCTGCGCAGGGGAAGGGGATATTTTTGGTGAATAAATTAGCGCAACTGAAGAAATGGGCTCCCAACGCCAAGAAATCTTCATCGAACAGCGACGGCACTAGTAATGGCCCACCCAGCTACATCATTTCGCGCTACGTGGACAACCCGTTACTGGTAGGGGGCAAGAAGTTTGACTTGCGGCTCTACGTGCTGGTGACCTGTTTCCGCCCTTTGAGGGTGTACCTGTACTTGCACGGCTTCGCGCGCTTTTGCAGGTGAGCTAGTGTTCTTTCCGGAAGCTAATCCCCTTACTACTCAGCTTTGTGCAGTCTTTCACTACTCTTGAACTCCACTCAACTTCCATCTTCCCGTCACTCCCGTTTATTCATGCCCGTCTCACTCTTCTCACTCGTGTCTTCGCACACGTACACATGCGTTATTCTCTTCTCTCTCTCACTCACTCTCTCTCTGACTTTTCTGGCTTGCTTTCTCTTTCTCGTTTTCCATTCTTTTTCTCGTTCGCTTCATTCTTTCTCTCCCTCTCAATTCTCTCTCTTTCTCTTCCACTCTCTCGTCTCATTCCCTTGCCTCCAACAGCGTCAAGTACGTGCACAACACCGCCGAGCTCGACAACATGTTCGTGCACCTCACCAACGTGGCCATTCAGAAGCAGGTGCCGAAAGGCGGTCCTAGTCTCATTTCTACATTTTCAGCATCACATTACCACAACCCACGTCTAGCATATGTGTTCCCTATTCTTTATCTTCATCGCACACTACCATTTTTTCCGTATGTCTATCACACGGATCCCAAGAATTGCCAATGCTAAACCATATGTGACCCGGACGACACCGTTATAACCATTGTCCGCCATTCTCGACAGGGCGAAGACTACAACAGCGGCAACGGCGGGAAATGGCACGTCCGCGACCTCAGGTTGTGGCTGGAGGCCACCCGGGGCTTTGAAGCCACAGAAAAGTTGTTTTCCGAAATGAACCGGCTGATTGTGCACTCGTTGCTTGCGTGCCAAGACGCAGTGATCAACGACCGGCACTGCTTCGAGTGCTACGGGTAATAAAGTCTTCTCTAAAGTACTTAGCACTGTTACACTTGATGCTTTTTCTCACTAGCAGAAGTATCGAAATTACTGAACCTCTATCAATGCTTTTTAAAAATATGCTATTGACAATCTTTACGTCACCTCCTCTTCTGAAATACAAACGTTACACGCACGCGTGCATCAGGTACGACCTCTTAATCGACGACGACTTGAAGCCCTGGTTAGTAGAAGTGAACGCGAGCCCGAGCCTCGCACCCTCCACCCCAGCTGACCGGATGATGAAGCTCAACTTGATTCGGGACGTGTACAGGGTGGTGGTGCCCCCCGACCCTGCGGGATGGGCGGAGTGGCGAGGCGCGGCCCATCGAGGCCCTATGCAGGTATGAATACCACGAGTGCCGTGGATCAACAGTGACGTGGTGTATTCGTTGGTGGTCCAATAGGTCAGGCATCAGAGTGGTTGAGGGTAATGTCCACGCATTGGGTCAATTGACGGTGGGTGGGTGGATGAGTAGCTTAACAGTCAGGTAATTGGGGTCTTTTTCTTACGTTAAAATAAAGCCTTTGAAATTGCATATATTTGTTTGCATGTTTTGATGTATTCGTGTTTGTCATTGGATTATCTCATTTTGCACCACTTTGTGCATTTTGCTCGTATCTCTTCCTAGGATTGCGGTGCCTTCGTGGTGTTATATGATGAAGCAGCAGCAGATGCACGTATCAGCAAACAAGGCGGTGGCGGCACAGGGAACGACAATCCAGCGAGTGTTGGAGCTGCAGTTGCAGGAAGCAAAGGCAATAGTAATGATAACGATGATAAGGACAACGAAGATAATGACAACGATTATGACTTACCGAAGAGCCTTCTTGGAAAGTACTAAGGTTAGCGTTCTTTGAAAGAAGTAGCGGTCTTAAAGAAATATGTCCATTTGCAAAGTAGCCCGAATTGAAATTCTCTTTACCGTCTTGCGCGAGACAGAGGCTCCATAAATTCACAACAATAGTTGTTTCTGGGATACGTGCGCAACGACATCACCATTTGCACAGAAGTCCCTTCAAACAAGGACAGCGCCAGGTCCCGAACCTGAAACTGGCCATTCCTTTTCTAATTGTTAGTCAGGTTTAGGTTAGGTTAGGTCTCCGCCATTATTTTATTTGCCCCAGGTTAGGTCAGGTTCAGGATTATGCCTTAATTTTCATAAATAACCTGGAGGTCCAGGTTTCCAGGTCCATGGGACCTGGGTTTTCCCTATAAATTTCATTAGGCAGAAAGCTACTTCGCAGCTATATCCCTATTAAGAATCCAAAGTGCGCTTTGTATCAATTCAAAGAAGGCTAAAAGGGCTCGTCTAACTGCTCTCTTTGGTGCATCCTGGCCCTCTTTTGTCCGAGCACCACTTTTACTGTGACCTCGGTCAAGTCCCCAAGAGATGGTAGGTCTATAAGGTTTCCTGCCTCTGCTTCTCTGCTTGTCTTTGAGGTTTAGGTTAGGTCTAGGTCTGAGCTACCCCTTTAGAGGGCGCCCCCAGGCTAGGTTAGGTTCAGGTTTATGCCTAAATTCTTGCTGAAAAAACCTGGAGGTTAAGATTGACAGGTCCGTGGAACCTGACCTGGCGCTGTCCTTGCCTTCAAAGACCCTTGAACCTTACTTCATTTCCATTTTGTTCTGAATACCATAGCCTCTTCCTCTTCGATTGCAGTATCGCAGTGCACCATTTTATCAGGGGCATTACAACACGCCACATTCGTAATGTGTTTTGCAAATTTTAACTTTGCTCTTTGCGACTGCGCAATAACTTCTGAACTTAATATTATATAATTCCAAATTAAATAAAGCATAGTACAATTACGTGGGCACAAAATAGAATTCACCTGTGCGCCGTACTTAAGCCGAAAATCTAGAGGATAACTTCGCGTAGTAGAACAAATCGAATGGCCGAGCCATTGCATTTCTGTGCTCCTTCTAGCGGCGACGCAGTCGCTTTCAGTGAAGAGATTTCATATGAATGATTCGCAGCCGAAGACGCACTTTCATTGCTCTCCTCAGTAGCACAATGCGCCATAGCAGTTTCCAGCGACGACGCAGCCGCCTGTTTTGACATTGTACGTGGCTTCTTGCCACCCGTGCCCATTTCCATTGACGGTGCTGTGGTTGACGCAGACCGCTTCGTTCCTCTCACACAATCTGCAGTGAGCACAGGGACCGATGGAATGTCAGACGACAACCCAACCACCTGAGGCACTTCACTTTGGGGCATTACAGTCGTGGGAACCACAACCGCCCGCATCGTCGACGGGGCACTCATTTCTGCGTAAGGAAACCATTTCAAAAAAATAAAAAAGCAATATAAGTAATAGTAGGTACCAACACTTCAAAAGACTAAAGCATCGAAGATTTCATTACGTACCAAACTGAAATGCGTTCTTTTCTTCTTCTTCTTCTTCTTCTTCTTCTTCTTCTGTTACAGGTGCTGGCATTTCTTCTTCTACGGCCGCACCTGATGTCTCTGCATCGCTGCTGCCAGCATCAAATGCAGATGTTTCTTCATCCTCGGCACAAGAAGTCGTGGCAAACTCTCCAGCCGCCCCCATCGTCGACGGCGCACTCATTTCTGCGACGGGTAACCAATGAAAGAAAAGAATAGGCATATAAGTTTAAATTGAGTACCAACACTTCAAAAGTAGTCAAGTAAGTAGTATCGAAGACTTCAGGGCATACCAAACTGAAGTGCGGTCTTCTCCTTTCTTTCTTTTTCTTCTTCTTCTTCTTCTTCTTCAGACACTGGCATGCCTTCTCCTGCTGCCGCACCTGATGTCTCTGCATCGCTGCTGCCAGCATCAAATGCAGCTAGTTCGTCGTCATCATCGGCAGCACAATCAGTCGTGGGAAACTCCCCGACCGCCCCCATCGTCGACGGAGCACTCATTTCTGCAGCAGTGGACCAAAGAAGACCCAAAGATGCAAGTAATGATAAGTATAAAATCTTTGGATGGGTATAGTGCGTTAAGATACAATTGCCTACCGCTAGCTTTGGAATTGATCTTCATATGCGGTAGTAATTGCTTTGCGGTTCTCTTCTGAAATTTATTGAATTCGTATTTCGCATGTTCACCTCGTTGAATCTTGGTCCTGGTCACGGTATCAGACGGAGCAAGCGACTTTTTTGCTTTTTTTTTGTGCGGATCTCTTTCATCGAACTCAGTTGAGTTAAGATATTCGGCTTCTTCAGGGTTATCCTTGCAATAAGCGCATCGGAGTGCTTCATTTAGAGCATCACGATGAGCGGCATAATTTTTTGGATCGAGGTCAAGTTTCCATTTCCTGAACTCGCTGAATTCATTTAAATCAACGTTATACTGCGCAATCTCCGTTTTCCTTTTTCCGGACAAGTTCAGGCCCTGGCCATAAGCTATGCCTGCTTCTAGGAGACAAGGAAGACCAATTTAAACATTTCAACTGAAGTGCTTTCTTCTCCTCTTTTTCTTTAAGTGTTGACATCTCTTCTATTGCGACCAAACCTGATGTCTCAGCGACGCTCTCGCCGGCATCAAATGCAGCTAGTTCGTCGTCGTTGGCGCAACCGGTCGTGGGAAACTTCCCAGCCGCCCCCATCGTCGACGGCGCACTCGTTCCTGCGGCAGGCAACAAGGAAGAACAGGCATTGTAAGTGATAGTAGTGAGTACAGAAACTTCGGATGGGTATAGTGCGTTAAGATACAATTGCCTACCGCTAGCTTTGGAATTGATCTTCATATGCGGTAGTAATTGCTTTGCGGTTCTCTTCTGAAATTTATTGAATTCGTATTTCGCATGTTCAACTCGTTGAATCTTGATCCTGGTCACAGTATCAGACGAAGCAAGCAACTTTTTTGCTTTTTTTTTGAGCGGATCTCTTTCATCGAACTCAGTTGAGTTAAGATATTCGGCTTCTTCAGGGTTATCCTTGCAATATGCGTATCGGAGCGCTTCATTGAGAGCATCACGATGAGCGGCATAATTTTTTGGATCGAGGTCAAGTTTCCATTTCCTGAACTCGCTGAATTCATTTAAATCAACGTTATACAACTTTTTCTTCGTTTTCCTTTTTCCGGACAAGTTCAGGCCCTGGCCATTAGTTGCTCCTGCTTGCATTTTATCTTTTGAGCGCCAAATGAGCTGCCCGAGTCTGTCTTTTGTCTTCTTGGAAGTGAGTGAAGTACTACTTACGTAGCGTCTGGAGGACGTCTTGAAAGTGGTAATGCGCAGTCAAGGTTGAGCGAGTCTTCAAGAATTGTTTGTCCTCAAGTAAAACACGAGATATCTGACGCTTTAAATTATTGAATTCAAAAGGAAGGATAGTACAAGGGGCGCCCTTAACCGTGCGCGCCTGGAAAATATCTCATTTTTGCTGTCGCTCGCCGTGTGTGGCTAAAAATCTCTGCTCCAGTATATATCATATTTTTACGATTATCATCACACCAAAACTCTAGCTAATTCAGCTACTGCTACTGTAGAGTTCCACGATTTCCCTATGAGTGTTATGTAGACATGGTACTTTCGAAATCAGAATCAAGAACTGGTCTAGTCTAGTCTAGCCTTATCTCCCCAAAAACAAGGAAAGGCAAGTACAGTGCAGTCACAGAGGCACATAAAGAATACACTTGAGCTGCACTGGGTGGATTCAGATGCCAAAGCAAAGTTGAGAATGTTCACCGGCAGGCTGCTTCCGTGAAAATTTTGAGAACAGCGCGTTGATTGGCTTTCAACTTCAAGAGTTGCAGGTTCCGGAAGTTACTTTTCTGTCGATTTGCTCGGGGTTCTCTGAGACAGGCCCCGAGGGGCCGGAATTAGGCGGCTAACAGGCATAAAGAGAGAAAGAAAAGCAGCGTAAACTAAATCTAATATGCCAATTAGGTGCGCATGCCCGTCTAGCACTCCAGCTCTTAATTCCGAATTAACTTTTCGATAGGCCCCTCGCCGTCTCAGACACTGGCAATTTTCATTTGCATTTGAAACCCCTGATTAGCACGTATGCAAACACACATGCCCGAGTAGACGTAGAAGTGAGAAGTGAATGAAGAACGAGGGACCGAAATTTTGCCCATGACTACGGTAGTCATTTATGGATCACAGCCAGCGCTGCTGTCCTCGACACCGCCTTGCCCTTGCTGCTTGTGGAGTCTGTGGAGTGTGGACATATAAGATATAAGGGGACTTAAGACAATCTGAAGAGTAGCAACGAAACAATACTGCTTCTGCTGCTGCTTTCGCATCACCCAGTCCAATTTCCCCATACGAGAGGTTATGGGCTACAGCCCCGTGAGCTCTCAAATCTTGTGACTGGAGCTTTTTCAACCAAGAACTACAAAGCAAATTTTGACTCAAATCAAAAGTCAAAAGAGGACCTCCAGATCTCCCCTGTATCCCCGGTCCGGGGGGGGGGGGCTACTGATATTCTATTCATGTCCTATCACGAGGCCGACGATGCCAAATGCCGCCGATTTCCAACTCGAAAGACGAGCGCCAGACGAGGGGAATGCGAGATGCACTCATTGAACTCATCAGCACACGCCCCAACACCCACAATCGAAACACGCTAAATCCAATTAAAACCCAGTCTTCCCCCTTGCAAGAAAAAAAACGCGCAAAACTCATCGCTCTACGCGCACGAGGCCAGCTTCTGCGAGTTTTCGTATTTTGGGCCCCCACTCCGCACTGTTCATGTAGTACCGCAACTTGCCGGGTTCCTGGCAGTCCTGCAACACTTGTTGCATGCCCGGGCTCATCAACAGCTCCCGCAGCTCGGAGTTGGCCAAAATGTCTTCCATTTGCTTCTGTTCTTGGGCTGCTGCTGCTTCTGCTTTCTGGCGCTCGGCTGCGCTCCGTTTGCTGGCCTTCTCCTTCTCGTCTTCCTGGCGTTTGGAGGCTGCAGCAGCACGGTCCATGGCGGCCTTCATCAAGGGGCCTTGGGAGTCTTGCTGAGCTTGCCACTCTTGCTGCTTCTTGTCCTTCTCTTCTTTTTCCAACTTCTTGCTTTTGGATGCTTCGATTTGCGCAGCCTTCTCCGCCGCCGCCTTCTTTTCCTTCGCTTCTTTCTCCCCCAAGTGAGTGAAATGCTCGCCCATGGTGGTGCAAAATTCGGTCAAGAACTCGGTGAGCTCCTTGTCGTGTTGGAACTTTTTCATGGCTTCGCCTAAGGACATCGCGATACACACATCAACCCAGCCAGGCAAGAAAATCAAACAGATTGTGTTGGATACAAACCTACTATTGTGGGCTGCAGAAGTGTTTCGTTTGACAATGCAGCAGAGAATGTTGACCGCTGGTAGACTAGATTGCGCTACACTCACCCGGGTTTTGCTGGAGCTCTTTGATTGCTTCCTGGTAGCGTGGGTCGGCCATGCCACGAGCCAGCTTGGGGTTGGTCATGAATTTCCGCGTTAAGTCCTGCGTCAACCAGTCTCCCTGGGCGAGTTTGGCCTGCATCGGCCCCGCCTGCTCTGCCATCGATTTCTGGACCTCGTCCAACACCAGTTTCTGCTCTTTGGCCTTGGCCAAGGCCGCAGCGTTCATTTGGGGGCGCACGGTTTCGATAGGCGCAGCTTTCCCTGTAGTGGCAGCAGCAGCAGAGCTCTTGGTGCCGCTTTTCTTCTCTCCCGCCTTGGCTGTTTCGGTGGGTGTCGCTTTTTTCGGTTTGGCTGGCTGGTTGAAGAACCCCCCTTTCATGCCAGACCCGAACTCCTTTTTCACGCGCGTTTCTTCAGCGAAAGCTTTGTCTTTGATGACTTGCCGGGCTGCTTTCCCGGCTGCCAGCATCTCGTCCATCACAGTGGGACCTTCCTCAGCTGGTGGTGCAGCTGCAAGTGGCGCATGAGACGATGAGGGAGGTTTGGCGGCGTGAGCTCCTCCTGTGGTGGCACCATTCAGCACAGCAGAACCTACGCTGAGGAGCTTGTCCATTGGAGGCGGTTCGTTGCTGTCGTCGTCTATTGGAGGCGGCTCTTCCTCTTCTTCTTCGTCATCATTGTCGCCGCCGTTTTCGCCGTCGTCATCGTCGTCTTCATCTGCCCCAATGATTTCAATTTTGTGCATAACTCGATGGTCAGGTGCAGGAGGAGGGCGTGGTGAGTCGGTCGTGGCGCTAGAAGGAGTGAATGAGTCGGCTTTGCTATTTGGGCGCACCCTTTCCTCGGCAGTAGCATTGTCAGCAGCTTTGAGTCCTGTGCTAGGCGTTTCATCCGGCGCGGAGGTTTCATTAGGTAGTTCAAAAGAGCCGTCAGAACCCATTTCGATTACTTCTATTATCTTCGGTTTGGGCTCTGAAGCTTTCCTACTGCTGCTACTACTCGCTTTCGAGTAATTTGCCGACGGACTCTTCGTGCCTCCCAGTATGTTGAGCTGAGGCAAGCGCTCCTGAATCGACGTCGGCTCGAGACTCTCGCCAGGTACACGCTTGCGCCCAGGAGGGCTACGCGCTTCTGCCATTTCCCTAACGATGTGTGCTCTTCTCGTGACGAAGACGCAATCTAAGGATTGCTAACGTAAATGCTAGCCAAGCGCTTAACTGCTCTCTCAGATGCTTCCTGATAGGGAAGAAGTTGAAACACGGAAAATAGGAAGAAACGAAACATGGACTTTTCAGGGATTGTTTCCCGGGTGCACCGAAGTGGACGAGAAACCGGGGAAAAAGCACGACATAAATGTTTCGTTTCT
>Ga0307931_1000572_pt1 | contig 23405 bp, 28 predicted proteins | sample OrgLakmetageno47_FD_201816 | JGI IMG/M metagenome (GOLD analysis project Ga0307931, IMG submission 201816) | Saline water microbial communities from Organic Lake, Antarctica - #47 | ecosystem: Environmental > Aquatic > Non-marine Saline and Alkaline > Saline | place: Antarctica: Organic Lake...
GAGGACGACCACGACTAGCGTCCGTGGCGTTTAATGGAAGATATATGGGTTTAGCTCTTTGATAGGGAGGGGCCGCTAGGCCACAAGCGGCCCGCTTGCATGTTGTTGTTTGCATTTTTGAGGGGGGCTTTTCTATTCACTGCCACTCCGCGAACGAGGAAGGAGTTCCTGCCCCGTCAAAGCCTTTTGTGGCTCAGGGGCAGAACAATAGGCGCCTTGCGCGCTGAAAGGCACACTTTGACCTCTGCCGACTCTGCCGAGTGGACCTCGTGTTCCGCATGTCACGAGCTTCTTTGCTCGCGCGCCTTCCTCTTTATTGTTCTGCGGAGTGCGCAACACCCACGAATTCCTCGCTTTTTGCAAATTTTTCGAGGAATTTCGCCAATGCCCCTCTCCCTCCTGAATCATTCCGCACTTGCTTTGTTTGCGCAACGCACGCGCATTCCCACTTCTGCCCGCAGCATTGGCTTCGTGCCATTTGGGTTTGTATTAGTTCGAGTTCGAGTTCCACGTGTTCCAGCTAGTTCTAGTTCTACGTCCCGACTTCGATGGAAAGGAGAAATAATCGACTTTGGATACAGAGCGTATTAATCAAGGACATCCAAAGGAATGTATTGTCGGCTGAGGGTGCATCTGCCCCAGGCTCCAGGTCCACGAAAGCGCAGAAAGGCACACAACAGAACAGGAACTTCAATTTTTCAATTTTCTCGAATTCGGTGTAAGATGGTGGATGGTGCATCTAATTCAAGCCCAAGAAGGCGCATGCGAAAAAAAAATCGAACGGGGAGCTGCGAACCAATGGAATACTTTCCCATACTCCAGTGGTTGTTACTGCGTGAATAAGAAAGGACAGCAAAGGGAAGAGCTCCAGAGCTTCTTAAACTCCAACACCTGCATCGGCCACAGGCTTGTTGTCTCCCATCACTGATGGCCCAGCCCCAGTGGCAGGACGAGGTGTCTCAACGTCCGTAAAGGCGGCTGGTTGCAATTCCACCACGGAGGAGCTCGTTCCCGAGTTCGTCTCAGGAGCACTGCTGAGACTTTTACCGCCGTTTTTCTTGCGTTGCAACACGATTTCAGCGTACGCAATTTTCATCTCCTGCCACGACACCTGTTATAGAAATATATTCCGTTGCCATGCGTCAATTCATCCAGCCAAGTTTAATAATTCAAAATGAAGCTGCTACTATCTTGAAGATTCGCGTGCATTCGTTCAAGAAGGAACACGAATACACAACAACACGCACTCAACGAAGAAATAGTACCTTTCCGTCGCCGTCCTTGTCGAGCTTTTTCAGAAGGGAATCAGGCAGCTGTGGCTTGCAGCCTGACCCTCTGCCGGGCAACGGAGTCAGCCAATGGAAAAGCGCGCGCATGAAAGCGCCAAACAGGCACACAATGTAGCCCCAATAGCCAGGCCCCATGTAGACCTAGATTCGAAAGTCAAGGCATCACGTAACATTTCAAACACAGGGAAGGAAATCGTCATTTCAAAAGCTCGTTAGACAAAAAAATCTTGGTCAAGCAAGAGACACAAGTAAAAGAATTCAAATAGATATACACAGACGAAGCTTACTCGTTTCTAAAAAGAAAGGATTAGGCAGAGGTAGCGCCACTTTTTTGAAAGGAAACCAAGCAGCACAGTACATAGTAGGGAAAAACTCACCGAAATGTTGGAAAAGCCTTCCTGGCTGCGTGAAATACCATTGTAGCAAGAATCGCCGAAGCTCCAGAGGGTACCCGTGAGCGAAATGAACCCGCACAAGTCGGTGATCATCCCGAGCGCCTTTTGAATGTTCGCGTCTGAGCTAAACCTGCGGGATTGCGCAGGGAAAGGTGCGGGGAAAGTGAAAGAGGAAAGGCGGTTAACAGTGAAATCTATGACACCGCAGAGGCTGTACAGAATTTGAGAAAAACCATCAACCAACAGCGAATAGCTTCGAAAATTAAGTGACTGAGAGATACGTATTATTCAAAAAAAGGTGCGACAAGAGAGCGCGCCCCTCGACTTACTTCATGCGGTTTTGCGTTCCCATCAAGGCAAAGAGGAGGGTAGCACATGTGGTAAACGCGCCAAAAGCGGTGCCTGCCGCGACGTCACGGCAGTCAGACATCCCCTCGGCGACGAAAGCGTTGGGCCACATTTCGCTGGTGAAGGGAAACGACATTCGCTCGCACTTGAGGACGGTGCAGGGCTCGGACACGAACACCAGGGACTGCAGACCCACGTACACCAAGAATTTCTGCATGGTTTCGTCGTCCTTGGCCTCCACGTAGACCCAGTGGGTGTTCTTGACGATGGACATGTCCGTCGAGAGCGCAAAGCACCCGGCGACCGTAAAACCGCTGTTTTATTTCGAAAGAGCAAAAGCACCAGGAGGTAAGGAGGAAGGGGAAGTACTGGGAGTTGGGCGCATGTGCCGGCAGAGTAAACCACATGCTACACTCCAGCAAAAAAAACAATGGTTGAATATTTGAAAAACGAAGCAATTCAGTGCGAAGGAGGGGGAGCGTGGTACACTAAACGTACATGGAGATGAGAGTCGACCACATCGCCGCTCCCATCCAGTACTGCCGCCGCTCGTCGAAGTATTTGAACCCGACGTTGCCGAAGGAAATCATGATCAAGTTGTCGTTGGTGTACCTGTTGGCTGGGTTGAACACCTTCCAGAACGGCACTGGTGCAGGCCCTTTGCATGGCTGAAAGGAGCGAACCACCGCACATCAGCGGCGAGCGCATCGGCAGAGAGAGGGAGAGAAAGCGCAGCGACACAGGGGCGTGGGTGTGAAGGCATGAATGTGAATAAGGCATGTGAGAGATGGGGGCAGAGAGCGTGCGAGTGAGCAAGCGCTTCAGCGTTGTATCCAAAATTAAGGTGAGCTTGCAGACTTTTGATCAAGTTAATGCAGTAGCACTGTCATCGTGAAAGAGGGAAAAGGATGCACGCATTAGCGCATACGAGCAAAAACGGCCTCGCTTTCTAGAAACGCACCGGCGGAACACCGTCATCTGATTCGTCCCAGCAGGGGAGCACTGGCATCGTGCATGTGATCTCTTTTTTTCCTTCAATAGTAGCTGCCGCATGCGAGGGTACACAAACAGTAGATGCTGAGCAACAAGTGGTATCCTTCCCCGGCGTGGGTTGACGAGTTGCGATGACAACAAAGATGAATGCTATTTCAAAAACTCCTGAAAATTCATAACCATTGAGTAAATATGTTAAGAAAAGTACTCACCCATGCTTCACTCCTGTCAGAGCAGCCTAGTTGGCGGACGTTCCCTCGGCAAACAGTCTCTACTCGTGGAGGAAATTTTGCACACCGATCGTGCTTTGAAACTGCACGATATTTTAGATTTTTATTATATTCGTATACCCCAGATATTTGACGAAATGACAGCACAACAGCACAGCACCATGAATCATGCCGACTTCATCTAATGGTCTAATGGTGTCATGACGGCGTGATGCAGCCAAGCTGTTGACGGAAGCGAGGTAGCTTTTGAAAGTAGCAATCAAGTAAAAGGCATAAAAATCCGTAGCCATTGGCATGTAAATTGAGACGGCGACGTATTCAACTACACCCAACTGCAGCGGCGTGCGCGCCGCCACGCCACGATCAACGTAGTTGATTTCCGTGACGTGACAAGGTGTCAGAACATGGTTGATGTCAGTGACGTGACAACGTGTCAGAACATACGAATAAGGTGTCAGAACATATGTACCCAGATAAAAATGTGATGTGACACACACACAGACAGACAAAAATCCTTGGTAGGCAATTCTTGGTCGTGGTGGCATAAAACATCAACTCTACGTTGATCTATTAGAACTCGACATCCGCAACTCCTGTATCGCCTTTTCTTGATACCGCCAGCGCCTTTTCGTGTCACTCGCCCACCTCATGGCGTCAAGCGGAGATTCTAAGAGCAGAGGTGCCCCAGTACTCCGAGGTGCTACGCCCGTAGCGGGCGTGACTTTGGCGAGCACGTGGAAGGATGTGGCCATTCCCGCTGCTGAATACTCTGCCATGATGACTCCCGGTGCACGGGACGTGTATCGCCCACCTGTGCCTGCTCTCCTAGGGCTTGATCTTTTGTTACGGCGCGACGGAAGTGCTAGCGGAGGCGATCTCTCTACCGACAACCCATCTGCCACTTATTTGATGCTTGACCCTGCCACTGGTCGCGCTCCTGCAGCGTTTCAGGGCACATGTACCGTGGCGCGCTGCGCGGAGCTGAATTATGCGGGATCTTCTGATGACCACAATAGTGCAAGTGGCGGGAATCAAGACGCCGACAGCAGTAAAATTGCACAGCCCTCTGAGTTAGTCCTGCGTAAGTACACGTCAGCCGACCATCAGTTGCTGCTGGACTACATGAATTTAGTCTTCGGCGCAGCCTCGGAAGCTCAGACTGCTCCTCCGAAAGCAGCGCTGTCGCCCCAAGCATTTCAGCGCTTCGTGCGAGCTCGACTGGCCGAAATGAGTGGGAGCGGTGCGGGTAGCGGTGCCTCAGCGATGGTACGAGACGCTGTGAGTGTGGTGGCGCCTCGCGTGCAGTTGCAAGGGCTGTCGGACGCCTCCCTGAACGGACAAGAAGGAATCCTGGGGCGCCGTTGCCGAGCAAGCAAAACCTCGAGTGACTACCATGACCGGTTCCAAGTGCATTTGGACAGCGGTCGCAACGTGGCTGCGCGGCAAGAAAAACTGGTTTTTATGGTGGATGGCTTCGAAAGTAATTCGTTGCTCGGCGAACGAACAGACACTTCCGGAGCCAACGCTGCAGCCAATACGAAAGTTGAAGAGCGCACAGCGTCGCCCAGCACCCCAGATCCTTTCTACTCCACTTTGTTCTTGGTGTGTGGCCCAACGGGGTCAGGCAAAACCGCCGTGGTGCGTCACCTCGTCGCAGAGCTTACATCTGACGCGACCACGAAGACTACACCTACTCCTGGTACTTCTTCTCTGACTTTTCCTACACCACAACCGAGTTTGGCGTGCGTAGCCGTGTGCGATGGGCCCATGAGTGGTCTCCTAGACCCGCAGCTCTCAAGCTTGAAGGGTGAGCTGAAGCGTGCAGGCTGCCCCGCGCCCAAGGTGCTCAGCGGCGGCGGGTGCCTGTGCTGCGATGAAAGCAGCGGAGAAAAGTTGCGCGCTGTGCTTCACAGCGCTGCTGCAGCTGCTGCTTCTGCTGCAGCTGCTTCGAGTGCTACTACTAGTAGTGCCAAGCTAGAGAGTAGCTGCAACGCAGGTCACAGCAGGAGCAGCAGCAGCCATGAATTTAGTTGTAGCTCACTCCCAGTGGCCGTCGTAGAGTTAAGTGGGGGCGATTCTGTGGCTACTTTACCGGCAAGCTTCCGATCTCTCGCTACTCGCGTGGTGTTAGTGTGTGCCCTTGACGTCAACCGAATCGTGGATCTGTGGAGCACTCGAGCGAGGCCGCGCGGAGGCAACGAGCCCACGGCTGCTGTGGTTGCCCAAGCACTCGAACATGCCAACTGTGTGGTCTTGACTGGTGAGAGCAAGAATGGCTCCAGTGGTGATCGAGGTGGCGATAGCGGCAAGCCTGGTAGTGGTAGCACTGACAGTAGTGGCGGTCACGATGGTGATAGCAGTGGCCAGCAAAACGTTAGCCCGCTAGCCCTCTGTCGCGATGTGTGCAAGGCTCTCAATCCTGGCGTGCGAGTAGTGCGATTTGACCCAGTTAGCTCGCCATCGGGAACCGTGCTGGGTACTGCTGGCCTGCTCCAGGCGACTGGCGCTGCGCCTCAGCTGGTGCTTGATGACAAGACTGATGTAGTCAAGCCAGCTGTAGCAGAGTCTTCTTCAGTAAAAAATAATGGCATTGAAGCTGATAATCAAAGGGGTATCGATGAAGACAGCAAAGACAACAACGACGACCTCAGCCGTGAGCCACTTGTAGGACGCCTTCACTTTGTCGCCACGCGGCCTTTCCATCCGGGGCGGTTCTTAGTGGGAATCGTGCAGAGGTTGCCTACAATTGACGGCGCGTCCGCCCTCTTGCGCATGATCGATCCGTTGACGCATGCTACTATGGTGGCGGAATGCGCAAAGCAAGCTCAGACTGACCTAGAAGCCGCGACTACCGCTGCTGCTGCCGCCACCGCTGACGATAGCGACGCCACCACTTCAACCGTGGCTTCGCGCGCTGCCGCAGAAGCGAAACACGTGGCGGGTGCTCATGCGCCATCTCCTCAGGAAAGTGCCAAAGCGGCTGCTACTGCTGCGGCTCAGGCGGCGGCCGCTGCAGGCGACGAACACAACCCCTGGGCGGCTGTGCTGCGTGTACGTGGGGAACAATTGTGGCTGGCGTCAGCCCCGAGCTTAGCTTTCCAACTCTCACACGCGGGCTGCGTCACGAAACTTACGGACGCTGGCGTCTACGACAGCAGCAGTAGCGCATCGAATGGGGGTGAAGGCAGGGGAGCAAGTGAGACTCCGAGGGAGCAGCATTTGGTGGTGGCATTTTGCAGCTCAGAGCGAGGTGCCGCAGCAGAGCGCGGGCGATTGGAATACATCTTGAATGCTTGCTTGCTCACTGATGGCGAGCTGGAGCAGCACGAAGCCTCCTTTTGCGCCTCCACGAGCTGAGGCTTCATTTTTTCTGGTTCGGTGTCAAGTTTTCTGCGCTGCGGGCTGCGGGATCTACCTCCTTCGGCCTAAATCTAGTAGTTAATCAACACAAAACATCGGACCTGCCCCTGTTTTGGCGGCTAGTGTTAAATGGTGCTTTCAATGAATTAAAATTAATTGAAACCTACACATACACATGAGCCAGTGAGCCATCGCGTGCCTCGGCTGGGCGGCTAGGCTTAGCGGCCAAGGGCCACAAGGGCGGATTCAGGAGCACCTTTTTTGTGTTCTTCGTCGCCCTAGCCCTAGATCGAGGTCCTTATTAATTATGAAGTCCTAGGAGTCTCTACTTACTGCCAGTAGCAATTTTTAACCTTGTGAAAACTTATAGTCCTAGAACCAAGAGTGCCCAGTGTCCCAGTCTCAGCTTCTCAGCCATGAGCTTTCTATAAAGATAAAGAGAAGGGCCCTCGGAAATTCACGGGATTCTTCAAATGAATAGAGCTATATACGCCACATACGGATTTTCATTGGGGCGCAGAAATGTCTATACCTCAAACTACCGCCTAACTGGCGAGGTGAATCACCGGTCGCGGCCCGTTTGAAGAGTTGCTGCGCGAGTCGGCAGCGCACTGTCAAACGCACACAAGAGGACAACAACAAGATGAAGATAAACAGAAGTTCACGAATTAGACAAAGAATATTCTACAGAATGCAGCCTTTCAATCATGCCCTAGGCCCAAAAGTTGTACCTGCCGTAGCCGCCGCCCCTAGCGCCCTGCAGCATCGACTCTTTGGAGATGCCCGACATCTCAGCGCCCATGCCCTCGGTACGGTGGGTCAACTCCCGGTTCTTCCGGTTGTTTCGCAATATGCATATGGAAGTCCCTACTACGAAGGCTGCGTATATCCCTGCAGCCGCAAAACAGCTGTCAGCTGCTTTCGCAGGCTCGGTTACATCTAAGAGACGAGTCAGTGCACGGGGGGGGTGAAGGGAAGAGGAAATGAAGAAGCTACCTATGGTTGTACTGAATTCGGTTCAACGAGAACAAGACACAACGCTGCCTAGAACAGTAGGCGATGGACTAAAGTGAATTTTAATACTAACGACACGAACAACTAAAGGCGAACATGTACCCTGGATGTAGAGGGGCTCAGTCTTGAGCAGGATGCCGATGAGAATCTGTCACCCCCACGTGGAGACGAAGAAAGAAAGAAAGACAAACAAACACCAGCTGTATTAGATGGCGGGAATGCTAGATTGAAATAATGTAAAAGCTCGCACCAGAAATATAATTCCGCTCGCCGAAAAGAGGCAGCAGCACTGCGCGCCTGATTAAAACCATTGTAATGGCAAAACCCAAGTTAGGCAAAAGGCGCAAGTGAGTCAATGCGAGATACACGACGAGTATTTGATTACTGGTGTAGCTTATGTCGCTTACAAGACTCCGAATCCATGGCGCTTTCCCAGCGTAATCGCAAGAAGGATAACTGTGCTATCTAGAGCTCTGGAGTCGCGCGTCAAGAGTGGATGAAGACCCCACAGCAGTCTCTATAATGGCACCAGAAGTTACCAAAAGCTCGGGAGACAGACAAGAAGAGACAAAAATAGGATAGCGGGTGGCGGGGTGGGGAGTGGGGAGTGGGGAAAGAACCACGACGGTCCAAGAACCACGGTACGGAAACGACAGAAACAGTCCAATCTCCATTTGGCGATTATGTGAAGATTTTTTTAGTTTGTTCTGGTTGTCGCGTCAGCCCCATTTTTCATATAAGACAATGAACTGATGGCATAAACGATCAAGCTGCCCGCTTCGATTCCGGTCTTGGCCCACGCTGCTACCAAAGTAGTAGTATTGACGAGCGAATATATATGGAAGGTAATCAAGATTCTGAACGCGAAGAAGAGGATCCACGTCTCGAGGCGGCCGATGAGTTTGAGGGAAATCTTGACCCAGATACAGCAGACGGCGACCGGTTGGGGAAGCGGCCCAAAGCCGAACGCAAGGGCAAATGGACGGTCCGAAAATAGCCGCTATGAGTTATAATTGATCATATGCTGCACTATTGTATTTCTATGTTTGTATCTCGCGTAAAGCTTGAAAATTGAATGCATATGCAAATAATATATCTTGCCTTTCATAACACTAGCTGTATGATTTCCCTAGGTGGAGGAGGAAGAGTTCGCAAACTGCATCATCCATTACTTCCAACGAGGGCTACTTGAGCTACCAGAAGGAACGACTCTGCGGTCGCACATCGCCAACTCTTTGAGGTACTACGTCCATTCTGCACTTCCCCCGAATGTCTCAGCAAACTGCAACTTCTCTAATCAACTGTCACCGCCCTCGTTCGTTTGTTCCAAAATTAGATGCGACCCGATGCGAATCACCAAAAAGTTCACAGGCAAAGCTAGACTTGGAAAGAAACTGTACAAAGGCTCGGACACATTGTATGACACTCCGCGCTTACGTGAAAACGCGGCATCGCACTTACAGGTGAGGACACGCCTTTTTCGTGTGCCCTTTCTTGATCCTCGTTTTTAGAGCACTCGTTTTAACGAGCTTCTAAGTCCCAATATTCTCTAGCTCACGGACTGCACTCAATTTCCTTTCTTCTTTTTATAATATGGATGAAGATGAAAAGTTTTTTTGAAGTCTTGACAAGATTTTTGGCTATCCGTTTGCTACTCGACTGGATTTTCTTCCGTCGCTTTTTTTTTTCGCGCCTCCCTTTTTTTTAAACCTCAGCTTTTTCTTTCATGTATTTTTCTTGCGTGTCTACCCAGGCTTTGCAAACAAGGTTCAATGCTCGCATGGATTACGAGGGCGAGCGGCGAGACGAAGCCACAGACGACGGTCAAACGACGACTGGCTCTGGCAGCAGCGGGATGGGCAGCGACAGCAGCACCAGCGGTGGCGGGGCCAGGAGCAGCAGTAGTAGCCTCTTACCGGTCCTCGTCTGCGCAGCCGCTCCCTCATCTGCGCAGCCGCCTTACGCGGCCGGTGAGGCCTCAAACCGATCCTCGTCTTTAGCTCTGGGCAGTGTACCCATGCCTCTGCCCACTCCACAGCGCTCGCTTCCTCCGTCCAATTCCATGAGCCACCCGTCAAGCCTCCTGCTGTCGTACCGGTACTCGGAGCAGCAGGCAGCCTTTGACCGCGCCCTTTACCGGGGGCACCCTAGCATGCCGCTCCTAGGAAGCGGGGGAGTGCCGGGAATGGTCACCAGCACCACTACCAACAGCAGTAGCAACTCGTTCGACAGCGCAGTGCCCGGCCACAACAGGAGTTTCGACTCCGGTGACCCCCGCACACGCCAGCCCCCACTGCAGCAGCAGCAGCCGGACTCTATGGCACTGGGCCAGCAGCTGCACTTACAGCAGCAGCAACACATGATGCGAGCGCAGCAAATGCAACAACAGCAGCACTTACACCAGCAGTCACAGCAGCAGCAGCAGCAGCAGGCTTCTCAGCAGCAACAGGGCCCTCTAGGTCCGTTAGCCTGGCCGCCGAACCTTGGCATGAGACCAGGCAGCAACTGGTACTTCCAGCAGCAGCAATTCCTCCAGCAACAGCAACAATACCAACAGCAACAGCAGTACCAGCAGCAGCAGCAGTCGCAACAAAGCCACCAAGGCTGGCAGGCGCAGCCGAGCTGGTTAGGGCCTCAAGTGCCGATGCCGACTCCAGCTCAGCAATCGACCGACAACAGCAGCGGTGGCAAAGAAAGCTTACCGAGCAGTGGCGGTGGCGGCTGCAGTCTAGAGCGCGACCGCACATCCAACGGCGCGCAACAATCGCGCGAGGCTCAGGACTTACAGCAAATGACCGCTCCAAGCAACGACGAAATGCGACAGCTGGGAATTATGCCTCTGGCGGGCGCTCCTCTTCCTTCATCGCAGCGCTCTTCTTCCCTGACGTCGTCACCGTCCTCGGTGCCAGCTGCACTGCGCTCTGCGGCTGCTCTCAACGGAGCGGCTGCGGCGCCCATGTTGACGTCGAGGGGCAGCAGCAGCGGCGACCTCGTGTGCCCAGATGGCACTGCTTCTGCTGACGCCGAAATGGGGGCCAACCTATACCCGGAAGGACTGCGAGAGCATCCGACCGCACCTGCAGCTACTACCTCTCACGCCGCGCCCATTATTGAGTCAAGGGAGGGTGAGCCAACAAGTAGTAATGGCAGCAGCAGCAGCAGCAGTAGTAGCAGTAGCCAGGCACCGATAAGTTTAAGTGCCGTGACAGGTGTGGCCATTGGAGGGGTCCGACGGACAGGGCGAACTCCGTCTGGAGGTAGCAGTGGAGGAGGTTCGAACGCAGGCTCCAACGAGGGTTGGTCAGAAATCATGGACATGATGAAAGCTGGCTCTGAGTACAGCCGTTTAGGGAGCGTTGACGGCAGCGTTATGGATAATGAAGGCGTAGGTGGCGGCGGTGGCGGCTACGATAGCGGTGGTGGCGGCTACGATAGCAGCGGCGGCGTAGGCGTGAAGCGAGGGCGAACTCGGAGTAGCAGCAAAGTTGAAGAAGCAACCGCTGGCGCGGATGTGAGTGGCGACAGCACGCCGCCTGAAATCGGAGGCAGCGCGGGTGGGGATTGCGGCGACGGCAGCAACAACAGCGATAGTGGTGGGAGCGATTCCCCGCGGGACGAGCAGTCGGTGCTGCCGCCGCGGTCGCTGCGCCTTGTCGAGCGCCCAGGAGTGAAAGGGCGCAACGCGTCAAGCTTAGAGCCAACGCGCAGTCGATCGAGCCCCCGGGACCGAAGTGACCGCGCAGGCCGAAACCCGAAAGGCCGCGGCGCCGCCTACGCAGCTGCTTACGCTGAGATCGATGCCGCTGACTCAGCGCGGATGACGGACGCGCCAACGGCGTCTTCGTCTTCTTCCAATTCGTCGTCGAGCGCCTCGCCCATCGCTCAAGCTGCTCCTACCCCAGCAGCTGTCCCCACAGCAGCAGCAGCAGTGGAGCCTACCGTCGTGCTTTCCAGTGCAGCGCCACCAACGTCCACTGCTGAACCTCTTCCTCCTGCGGCCGCTGCGGTGGCGGCCGCTTCCGGTGCCGCTGCAGGCGCGACCTCGGGTTTGGTGAACACGGGCGTGGCAGCCGACGGAGAGAAGAAGCTCGTGACCGAGGCGATGGAAGCTGCCAACACGTCAGCACCCTCTGGTTTTACGGACTTGTCGGGCTGGTACGCGTCTCAGGTGATTGCCAGCTCCGGCCACTACTCGTTTAACGCGCCCACAGCGCCGGTGGTGACCCCGCCGGCCAACTCTAGCGCCCTTCTTGACCCAAGCGCACCCCCTTTACAGGGCGTTGTGGGTGAGTCCAAGGCCGCTATGGCCCAACCAGTGAGCGCTGCGGCCTCGAAGTTACCAGCCAAATTTTGGCCTTCGTGGGGCACCGAGATCCGGGCAGCTGAAGACCGCGCCGCTGGCCCGAGGGGGCGAGCTGGAGGCAACCAAGGCGAGGCAGCCCCGGCTTCTTCTCAAGCCAGTGCTGACTCGCTAGGCAGTAATGGAACATGAGGTCATGACTTGATAAGCCCCGTGCACATATGAAAAAAATTGCAGGGCAGTGCGATATCCTTTCAAAGTAAAATAATATACATTAATTTATACTCAAATGAACAGAACACTGAGCAATAGCAATAGCATGGATATACGACATCAGATGATCAGGTGATGGTGATGGTGATCTCTTTTCTTTTCTGAGAAATTCACGAACACGGCCGAGGTCAAAGAACCTTAGAATCATATATAGTTCTGGCGTGTACAGCGCCACGGCCCGCAGTTCCCAAAGGAGGGGCCTTGTCATTAACCCCAACTGGTCTTGATCTCTCGATCTAGTCTAGCCTATCGTCTTCAAGTCCCCAAGCATGTCGCTGAAAAGCCTGCCTGTTCCGCTCCTTGGCTTGCGCTGAAGTGTTCTGCCTGCCCCCCGTCCCGGCAGTGTAATTTCTCGCTGTCCCGACGGCACATGGATCGTTCTCCATGGTTTCTGTACCAAATGGCACACAAATTGTTACGCTTGATTTACCCATATTCACCACACAATAATCTCAGACTGCGACGTAAAGTCTTGTTTACTAGGGCCCACCCCGCCGATTGCCCGGAAAGAACGTATCGCCCGCTCTCTAAATCTCGTTGATACGGTAAGTCGAACCTCCCCCACAAAGGGGAAATTCCTCAATAATACAACACCTCCCACATACATCAACAAAGCAAGTACCTGGTAGAATTATAAAATTGAAGTAGAAGTAGGGTGGGTGTGGGACTAACGGGCTTATGGCTTATGGGTAGGAAATTGGGGGAATACTGATATCTGCGGTAACACCCATACTTTGCTTAGTCAGTTGCTTGCGGGTACGTATCCGCCTCCATACCTTCCGCCATCATATTCATATCACTTTAGCCACTCCTTTTCAAAAAGGCTCAATGTCATGGACCTTGATAGCTACTACCACAATCGGAATCTTCGTTGGGCTGGCCACGTTTCTCGGATGCCTATGACTCGGGCGTGGCGGTAGTTGCTTAATGGCTGGGTAGCTCACTCTAGACCAAATGGATGCCCAGAGATGACGTGAGGTCGGACACTTAACAGGGCTCTCGAGTGCAAAGGGCTTACGGTTAACTTCAAGGAATGGCGTGCCGATGCAGAGGATAGGCCGAAGTGAAGATTGCGGACGTACTCGACTCCTATGTCTCTTCCTGAAAACTGATCCTAGCTGGCCAATGAGAGTAAATGATGAACATTGCATTGGGCAAAAGGACACTCTGCCCAGTCAGAAATGTTCTAGTCTAGTCTAGTCTAGTTAATACTCCCAAAAATACAAAGAAACACCACTGTGGCAAATAGCAACAGAAAAATGTAACCTCTGTTCCTGAGTGCGCCAGAGCGTACTATGCGGGCAAGTAGTCAACGACAGGAGGCAGCTGATGACCCTCTGATGGCCCTTGTCAACGTGGTGCGCGAGCCCCGAGAAGACGACCAACGGTCGAGAACGAGGTGGCGGCTGGCCCCTGTTAACGTGGTGCGCGAGCCCCGAGGAGACGACCAACGGTCGAGAACGAGGTGGCGGCTGGGGTTCTCCGTACTACATTAGGGTGGCCAGGAATACCCCGTCTTTCCCTCTCGGCCATCTCTCTCTCTCATAAAAGCAAACTCGTGAGTAGAAGACCATCTTCTACGGCATCTTCTGCGCGGCGCGGTGTGCAGCTTCGAAAAAATTTTCTTTTCTTTTTTCGCCCTTCGGGTGGGGCGAGCCTCTGAAAGAGTCTCTACAGCGATGCTTTGCCCCCAAACACCCAAACTTAGGTAGTAGGCAGTTAGGTAGATGCGGTTATTGGCAGTTGATTATGCATGTGTCTAGTAATTGATAAAGTGATTTATTCTTGCCTCCTAAGTGACCGACCTACTTGCAGTACAAGTCTGACTGGGCTGAGTGTCCTTTTGCGTAATGCAATTGTAATCATTTTCTCTCGAGGTGACCTTCAGCCGTCAGGCATCAGGAGGTTTGGGAATGGAGTGAGTCAGCTGTCTCCACTTCGACCTGTCCTTGGCAATGGCGATCCACTCATCGAAATCCTTCGAAATGCCCTTACTTTCGAGCGCGTTCTCCAACGCCCTGCCCCAAGTCATCTGTGGGTTCTAGCTAGAGGTTTTATCAATACGCAGCTTAATGCTATTTATCAATGTTTCTCTGTAATGCTAGAATACTAATCTCAACTCCCCGATACCAGAGGAGTGGGTCTAATTACCAGCAATGGGATGTAGTTCTCTTACTCCATGCCTGATTCTAGATTAGGTCCATGTGCATGTAGTAGAGTATCACGAAAGAGAATCAGTTGATCAGTTCTGCTGATGGCCGGCCTTGATGCCTTGATTTCTTTTGATGATAAAACTGCCCCCTTCCCTGTAGTCCTCGTCAGTTCATCAGCTCATCTTCAGCGTATCGGCTTGTCGACATTATCGTCATCAACGTGCTACTAAACTTAGCTAGTAAATTAGGTGGTAGGCCTCTTCGGGTTCTGCATGAAGAAAGGGAAATGGCCGTCTTCTTTAACGACGCCCCGCCCACCTTTGATGATCTCGCTGACAGCTCCATAACTGAGGTTGGCCTCTTATCACTCGGTTCTCATGTAGCCTCTTCTGGTGATCCCGGACGAGCAACATCTTTGATTTCGACTTTTTGTTCTGGCTCCTCTCACATGTAGATTCTTACCTACTTGGATCTGTCCGAAATTGCAAGTCCTACATTTGCACAAAAGCGCCTCAACGCTCTCTCTGTAAACGACGAGATATGGTGGGAATTGTATTCACAGGTCGCCTTACGTGTCACCTTATTCAAAAGATGTGAATTATGTCATTTTTTCATCAAGGAAGCTTTACAAAATGAAGACGCTAATCAGCCCTCTAATAGCTCTGTCTAAATCTGCCTCCAATTGCTACAGGCGTACACTCTGCAAAGCTCGATGGAGCAAGTTCTATCGCAATGAGGCGTGGCTTAAGCAAGCGCATCAAGAAGAGGCTGCCCGAGTCGAGGGCAGCGCGAGCACAGGGCTGTGGAAGCGCCAATTCAAGCAGAACGAAGCTAAGCTGAAGGCGCGACACGGCATGTTCTTCATGACGTCGCGAGTACGAATTGGTGAGGTGATCGGTATGCACTGGTTCGAGCCTCGTTACCGGTGGCTGGCGAGTCGTCTCAACAATGGCACAGACGAAACGATGGTGTACTGTCCTGGGCGACCAGCGGTGGGAGCAGAGAGTTTCATTTGCGTGCCTCGTCAGCTTGAAATCATGCCAGACGGCCGTGCAATGGTGGAGCTGCTCCCTGTGGCTAAGTGCGTCCTGAACGAGCTCTGGGAAGAGGCAGTTCCAGGTGAGCCGCAGGCCCCGAAATTGGTGTGTGTAGCGACCAAGGAACTCCCCCTCGAGGGGGGCGGGCCGCCGAGAGGCGGGCTTCGATTCAGGGGAAGGTCTCAGTCTGACGGCTCTGCTGCATCCTCTGCTGCGGACGGCGGCGGCGGAGGCGTTGGTGGTCAAGACGAGGCCATTGCTGATCTCCTCGGTGGCGACAATTCCGCGATGACCCGATTCAATGGGTCAGCTACGCAGCTGCGAATAGCCCTGCTCGAAATTTTGTTTGCGCACGGCGAGGCGAATGGCATCGAGAATGTTGCTGACTTAATGGAGGGTGAACGAGCGGCACCTCGCCGTTTGCTCGAACTGCTTAGCGTCCTGAACGATGTGGATGGCGAAGCCGAAGAGGATTACGAAGAAGAAGACGAGTTCGAAGATATTGAGGAAGATGAGGAGGATGAGGATGAGGAGGGTGGCGACGGACAGAATGACGCGCATGCCGAAGCATCGAACTCATAGCTAACATCATGGCTACTTGCAGAAATCTTTGTGACGAACCTCATTTCGTAGTCCGTGTCTTATGGTGCGTCATTGACAATTGACATGGCCGTAATAAATAATAATCGATTTGCTCTCTGCGTAGGGCGTAGGGGTGTTTGGCTTTGCGCCTTAAAATAGGTTTAGCAAGTATAACATGTAACAAACAGGGGATTATTGGAATACATCGGAGCTCCCGACTCCCCCAATGCCCACGGATTGCTCGTGTATAGTGCCAGTGACGACATAAATTCTGAGTGATGCGTGATGCGCATAGAAATAAACAATTGAATATTACTATTAATAGTTAATAGTTATGATTCGCCGGTACCTGTTCTATGGCTATACACTGAGGGACCGAGGGCAATAGGCAATGAATTATCTAGTTCAAGCAAAGAGGGGTGATCTAAACCCACCTAGTTGACATAAACATTACCATTTATTTGCGTGTGCTGTCAGGGACAGGGGAGCTCAATTAATGCTCATTGGGCTTGTACGAAAAACAAGAAACGAACAAGCCATGGCACATGGAACTCAATCAGTTCAAAGATTATCCGCGACACTTAGATCGAATTCCCTAAGGAGAATTCGGAAGTGCCAAAAGCAGCACAAAGCTGGAAATCAACGGATCTTCCAGAAAAAAACGTAGCCGGGATGATTGTCCTCTTGTTGAATAGTTGAAAACAATTGAATACAAGTGTCACACTCGCTGACCTCCTCCGACCAACAAACTCCAGGAAGAGGTGTACACCTTGAAGACGGTGAACATTTCCGAAACGCGTCAAGATTGCATTGAGCAGCAGTGAAATATAATGCCAGATCCTCCTGGCAACGACCCATTTGCTTCTTGATCGTCATCGCCATCAGCCTCAGCTACGACATCTTCGCGGTAGTCTTCTAGCTTCGTCTTCGTAGCCACAACTCGCATGGCACATAGGTGTGCCCAGTTTCATGTAGAGGTCTCACACACTTTTAATACTGTTCACGCCTCTATATTTAAGAGCAACTTCAAGCACGGCTCTCTGTAGCTGCACATCTGATCCACTGAGTCGTGTGATGGCCGAATTGTCGCTATGTAGTCGGATAGACCGGATAGAGATTAACTCACTTCATCACTGCTGCAATCACCGCCACTATCACAACCATCAGTAGCGGACGAAGCTGCAATGCTTCTGCAAGGAGATTGCCTACGGACCAAAAGTTGTCTCCTCCATCCTCGAGGGGGAGTTCTTCAGCTATGGCACAAACTAATTTTGGAGCCCACGACTCGCCAGGAACTGCCTCTTCATAAAGCTCATTCAAGATGCATTTCGCCACAGGGAGCAGCTCCACCATTGCACGGCCGTCTGGCATGATTTCGAGCTGACGAGGCACGCAAATGAAACTCTCTGCTCCCACCGCTGGTCGCCCATGGCAGTACACCATCGTTTCGTCTGTGCCAATGTCAAGACGACTCGCGAGCCATCGATAACGAGGCTCGAACCAGTGCATACCGATCACCTCACCCACGCGTAGGCGTGCTGGCATGTAGAACATGCCGTGTCGCGCATATAATTTTTCCTCCTTTTGCTGGAATTGACGCTTCCACAGCCCCATGCTCGCGCTGCCCTCATCTCGGGCAGCCTCTTCTTGATGCGCTTGCTTAAGCCACGCCTCATTGCGATAGAATTTGCTCCACCGAGCTTTGCAGAGTGTACGCCTACGAAAATGATACAAAAAGAAGTCTCTCATCAGTCACCTCTGTGCCAAATTGCATATTTACCAAGAGCTTGTATGCCTGTCCGTCGTTTTCTTTTCAATTACTCATGACGGGATTTTACTGCATGGGAAGATAAAAAACAAATCTAGCAAATGAAACAGAACAAGAAGAATATGTACCATATATCGTCGTTTTCAGACATAGCATTTAGGCGCTTTTGAGCTGACGCAGGTCTCGCTATATCCGATTGATCCAAGTAGGTTAGAATCTGCATACGGCACCAGAACATCAGGTTAACAACGGAGCGGGTGAAGAGAGCGAAACAAGTGAAGGGTCACGCAAAGTAAAGGCATTTCCGACCTCAATGATGGAGCTATCGGCAAGATCATCAAAAGTAGGATAGCCAGCCATCATATTATCTTTTCCACTTTCGGCAGAAGCCTAGCTTTAGGTGTTGTCTCCTGAGCTCTTGTAAGCTCTCAGGCTCTCAGATTGCCGTGCTGCCGTTCGTGTTCGACGACGTGATGACGACATGACGACATGACGACGGATGAGATGATGAATGACGAACATGACGAGCTGCTTGTTGATCAACTCGGATGTCCCGGTTTTCTACGCGGGTAACCACATCCAACGGTCTCTTCCGGTCTCTTCTCTCCTTTATCTATACTAGCTAGTCTATTATCAAGATCCTTGCTATTATCTTGTCTCTCTCCTTTTGGATGGATATACAGGAGCAAAAATATGAAGGCATGGGGCTTTAAATACACATCGGTGGCTCGCAGCTTTAAGTGGAGCAACTAGCAACGAATGCTTTGACCCCGGACATAAAGTAGTTAGAAGATTTGCTGAGGATTGCCTCAAAGAAACTTGCTATCAAGATTCAAAATACCAGAGGTGTTTTGGATAGTAAAGTAGATACATCTAGCCTAGTGTTTGTTAGGTTTTTCAGACCCACCAACAAGCTATCGCGTTCGCATTCTCAGCGTTATAGCAGGGTGGTTCTAATCCAGCTATGGAGACAGACTCTTTGTTGAACGGTGGCCAAAAAAGCTCTGTGCGCGGTGTGAATGATGAAGCAGGCCAAAAGGACTCCGGGCCTTGGCTCATTCGAGCGGTACGTGTGACTCAATATGGGATACTTCCTGCAGATAATCAAAACATAATTGGTGTTAAGCCCGTAGTTAAACTTCATTCTACCTTGTAACCAGTAGTGTACGCTTGTGGCTGTGTGTTGCAGGCCGCTCGTGCCTTGTCGGATGGTCTCTTGGGGCGTAAAGTGCGACCCCCGCCAGCTCAAACCCCTCAAGCGCTGCGAGCCCACTTGTTTCGGCTCAAGCATCAACCCGTGGCTAGCCTGGCGTCCGCTGCCTTGCTGGCCCTTGGGTTCTTCGAACCTCCGTACTGGTGCGAAACCAAGCACGCGTGCACGAAGCTATGGGACGAGTATCCGCAGGCACACATGCCGTATGTGAACGAAGCTCAGGCTCTAGCGTGGAGCTTGGTGTGTGCTGCGCCGCTGATTTTAGACGAAGTGCTTCGCGCGCGCGCCAATGGCAAAAAGTGAGAGCTAGGAGCGCAGTCCTGAGTCTAGGGCGAGGTGCTTGCAGTGCACAGGAATAAGCTAACAGACAAGCTCGCTCAGCAACTACTAGAGTTGAGTAGCTAGAGGCCCACGCCTTTGGAGTAAATTTAAGGCGGGCAAGATCAATGTGCTGCTGTGCGTGTATGCAGGACATGTGGTCGTATTCTTTTGTGGATGTGTGCTTGACTTTTTGTTGTTGTCTCTTGCTTCTGCCCCTCCCTCGCTCTACTCGTACTTAAACAGGGCGTTTTGCGACACTTCCAGCCTCAAGGGAATCGCGGTGCCGCTGCTTTTGTTTGCGACACTGCTGCTAGGGGTGCTCGGCGTGGTCTTGCCCAATCATGTGGTGCAGTCCCTTCGCCTCTTGCCCGCCAACCAGCTTTTGCGGGTGTCCTTCCTCATCTTGCACGACCGCGAGCTTCAGGCTCAGCTCGGGGTATGGTGATGAGACAAAATGAGCCAAACACAGATACATAAAGGGAGAAACATTTTTTGCAAACAAAAGTGTCTTTCTAGGTCTCTCTCTTTCGATCGTCAGCAAGGAGCAGATGAAGCGATAACTTGGTTTTTGATTGGGGCCAGGGCCAGGGAAGTGCTGGGGCATTTTAGCGCTGCTCAAATAAAAAACGTACTCACAATTGCCTCTAATTTACCTCGCGGCGGAACATTCGTGGGTATGTCTTTAACGTTTCTTCAACTGGCAGGTGATTGCACGGCTCGTGCCACGCTTTGTGCGGTTTCTCATGCTTTTGCTGTTCGTGGGATTTTTCTATTCGCTGTTTGGGATGTCCATCTTTCCCGAACGGACCTCAGCGGAAGGCGCCGCCTACTTTTCCTCGATCGGTGAGGCGCTTTGGAACTTCGTGCTTTTGTTGACTTCAAACAACATGCCCGCCATTGCAACGGTGGCGTGGAGCACGTCGCAGCTCTCGGCGCTGTACATTCTGGCAGCGGTGTTTGTGGCGTACTTTTACTTTCTGAACTTAGTGCTTGCCGTGGTTTATGACGGGTACCTCGACCACAAACAGGTTCGCCTTTCACTTTCTACACCGTGCTTCTTGTATGCCTAGCAAAAACGTTCGAGCTGCCTTACTCCTCTTTCATTCTTTGAATCTTTTTCAGCATCCCATTTAGTAGATGGTTTGCCCATTCTTTCCCACTAGTTTTCTACTCTTGCAATAACATTGTACTGGAACTTCTGCATCTTCCTATTTTTCTTATGACTTGCGCACACACTACCTCGTTCCACGCTACATGTAGGAGTATTTAGTGGCCACCAAGCTGAATTACGCGGGCAACCTCGAGACAGCATACACCTTGCTGGAACAAGTGAGCGCTTACGACAACATGGGCCAAGAAGCAAATAGTGCAAATCAACAAGGAGCTGCAGCAGGTGACACTTCTCCATTGTCGTCATCGTCATCGGCAGCGAGCAGTGGCAACAGCAGCGGGAGCGATCGAAATGCTTCCTCGTCTTATCAGGGCTCTCCTCAGTTGGGGGAAGTTGCCTCGGGTGTAGATGACGCGTTCGCTAGGGCAGCTGCGATGAACAAGGGCGCCGGTTCATCCGAGGGTGTGACGTATGCGCGAGTAGCGGAACTGCTGCAGGTAATGGTGAATAGGACCAACAGTACTGACAGGGAGGCGGGAGCTCATTGCCCAATGGCCGATCGTTTAAGTGCATTCATTTACGAGCACCTTGGTTGTTTGAAATGGATAATGTTCATGCGGTGTCAAATGCATGCTATTCACAGGAACTCGAATCACTCAACTGTTGCGACGGCGTCAGCACGATGGCCAAACGGCAACGAGCGTGGCAGCGAGTGCGCGAATTTCACGCTTTCCACAGCCAATACAACAACGTTGACAACAGCAGCAGCAGCAGCAGCGATGGCAGCAGTGGCAGCAGTGGCAATGCTAACGGCGGCAGCAACAACAGTGGTGGTCGCAGCCGGAGCAACAGTCGCATCATTTTCGACGACGACAACGAAGGCTCTCTCATGGTGGACTTCATTGCCTCCAAGGACCCACATGCACATGTAGACCGCAAGACTTTTGCTACCGTGTGCGTCTTGACCCAAATCAACTTCGTGAAGCAGCGGGACGGCCAGCGCGGCAGCACAGTGAGTGGGAATGGAACGTTCTTGCAGCGTTGGGCACCGGAAGTCGCTCAATCAAAAGGGTTTCGGAAACTGGCCACCTTCGTGAAGTCGCACGCATTTTCCAACATTTTTGCGGCTATTCTGGTATGTTCACACCCGCAAATTCGCGTTTTTTATTTCGTAATCAAGAGGCATTTCAGTTGCTTAAGGATCAATGTGAACAGAAATTTCGTAGTATGGTCTTCATTTTTTCTTTACATCTTTGGATGTTCTACGCTCTGGCTGTCCTCTCTTTTCTTAACAGGTGGTCAACACAACATTGCTCTTGCTTGAAGTTCAAGGCGAGCCTCTGTACGACCAAACTTTGGCGATCACCTCGGTCTTTGTGGTCATTTACACCATCGAGTTCTTGCTCAACCTCCTCGTGCGCGGATGGGCTTGGTATTTGATGATAATACATGGGCACAATTCATAATTAGTGATGAGCACCCTTTCTCTACATACGCTCGACATTGCATATCTTCACTGATTAATTTGAGCCTTTACTCTCTTCTCTACCTTTCTTAATTCCTCTTCTTTCTGCAAATTACATACGTATGGCTCACCCTTCCCTGTAAATATGCAGGTTTTCGGTCTCCATCCGCCGTCGCGTTGAGTTAGCAGCGCTCTTCGCCACTGCAGTGCTAATGGTCGCGTGCTACATGACGGGGGCCGACACCGACTCCAACGGTACAGGGAGGGTGCGGCTAGTGCGGCTCCTGCTCGTGATGCGCTGCACTCCCACCATTCGACTCTTGGCGTTTGTCGGAGACTACTCCACGTTTGCCAAGGTGCTCATTTACTTATTGTATTTTCGACTTTTCATTCTTCGAGGTTCCTCAGAAGTATTCGATTTTAAGACGGAAGGAAGCAAACATCAATCAAGTAAAAGTGTCGAAGGATGTCAATTGACGGTGTGCTTGCACGCATATTGTTTGCGTTCTTTCACTCGCTCTACAACTTGGCTCTTTCTATTCCACCAGGTGACCCTAGCCCTGGTGCCGCGCGCGTACGAGATGGTGAAGGTGCTCTTCGTGGCCATGTATTTGTTTGGCGTGCTGGGGATGCTCCTGTATGGGGGCATGATCTCGTACCAAGAGCCCAAACTCGACGGCACCCTGTACGTGAGCGACAGCTTCGAAGCGCTCAACTTCAACGACCTGACGTCAGCCATGCTCCTTTTGCTTCAAGTGAGGATATGAGTATGAACGAGAGAGTGAAAAATTACGAACATTTCAACGATTGCGCTTCTTCTTTTTTTGCGAGATATTGCTTTCGTTGCGGGGAGGCGGGTGTAACGATGTGACGTGTGGCATTTCAGCTCTCTTTGAACTCGCGCACACATGTATGTGATACTTCCGCTGCTTATGCCCGTCCGTAACAGGTGCTGGTGGTTAACGATTTCGATGTGCTGGTAGACGGATTTGTCGCAGTGTCGTCGGTGTGGTCGCGGCTGTACTTTTTGGCGTTTTACTTGCTGGGGGTGCTCCTCATTCTCAACATTGTCATTGCAGTGATGATTGACGCGTACCTCACATCAATGCACCGCCAGCTCAAAGAACGAGGGCGCCGTCGCGCTGCTTCAGCAGAAGCCAACGATCTTCTGAGCTCCAAATCCACATCCGCATCAAGTGGCAAAGCAACGAGAAGCGGTGGATGCGCTGACAACGATGACGACGACGGAGATGACGAAGAGGATGATGACGGTGCGCCTGCGAGACGCTGCCACCGCTGCCTGTGCCCAGCCTGCTGCTGCTTTGCGTGCAAGAAGACTGCCACCAACTGCACGCCGGTGCCGTCGCCGGTGAATTTCGAAGGGATGCCAGCCCCAGTAGCCGTGTCCGAAATGCTCGAGGCGGCCTCATCTGTAGGCCACTACGATGGCGGCACTTTTGAAGGTGCTTGAATGAGATGCCACTGGCAGTAAATTTCTCGAGAAAGACCAGAATACTTGATATCTTATTTCATCCTTTTCACTTCTTGTTTTA
>Ga0307931_1000579_pt1 | contig 23313 bp, 22 predicted proteins | sample OrgLakmetageno47_FD_201816 | JGI IMG/M metagenome (GOLD analysis project Ga0307931, IMG submission 201816) | Saline water microbial communities from Organic Lake, Antarctica - #47 | ecosystem: Environmental > Aquatic > Non-marine Saline and Alkaline > Saline | place: Antarctica: Organic Lake...
ATCAAGCACGTGAAAGATGGAGTGAAGGCTTCCCGAAAGAACGCGCAGGAGCTGACCAATTAGCTCGAGCGGATCAAGTAGGGCCTCTCACACCAATGGTCATAGAAGAAGAAAGAAAGCTGGCGCATTGGATGCGAAGCAGTTGAAACGTTATCGATCGTGAACTACTATCGAACTAGCTGAAAACAACGACCTGTGATCCACGATGTAATCTTGGACCACTGATGGAAACAAATCAAATCAAAATCAAAGACTTCGACGAAATTATGACACACACAAGTGAACAATCAAAGACTGCAAGTGCGAGTGGGAGTGCTGAAAAGCGATTAGTGGCTGCGCCTTGAGGGTGCGCCCTAGCAGTTTCCATTTCTTAGATTTTGATCGTAGTGTTTTTGAGACAGTAGTGTTTTCTCTGGTGCACTGCGCCTCTCAACTTCGGGTTAATTTTTCGACAGGTTCCTCGACGTCTTTGGCTCTGGCCTTTTGAATGCGTAAGGAACTGTGAAAACTTTGAGGGCAATCGGCTCCCCTTAAGATCATCTTATTTTTCCAACTATTTTCGATAGACGAAAAACTTACAGTAGGTACAAAAAAAAGACGACAACCACGAACCACGGTCGAAATTCCATTTAATACAAGTTCGGGTGCCCGCACGATGCGCGGTTCAGGCGCAGTTATTTTGCTGCGGAACGCAGTAGGTCTGTGTTCGTAGCACCTTTGATCACGACCTCGAGGTGCCTGTGAATGATTGCCCCTCCCTTTGCCCGTGGTGCGTGTCCCTTCTTCTGCCCATGCTCAGCTTCTAATTGGTCCCGTACTGCACATGTACAACAGAACTTTACAGTAGTACAGTACAAAAAAAGAAAAGGGCGGACACCAACGAACGAACGAACGAACGAACGAACGAACGAACGAACGAAAATGCGTCATAAATTTTACCTAAATACGCCAACCAATACGCCAATATCGTAACTTCCGTTACGTGTATATTTTCATGTGCCCGCACGATGTGCGGTTCAGGCGCAGTTAGTTTGCTGCGGAGCACAGTAGGTCTTTGTTCGTAGAACCTCACTTCGCGACATTGCGGCGCTCGTGGATGAGTGGCCCGTGTAGTGCCCGTGGTGCATGTCCTTTCTTGTGCCCGTGGTCCGCTTTTTATTCAGTACCGCACATGTACTGTACAACATAATTATACTGTACAGGCAGTTCCAGGTAATTAGAGTGGGGGAAATTGGTCTCAGCTCTTGTTCTCTTAGCTTATCCCTTATTTCCTGCATGGATTCCCTTCTTTTTTATTGGTTCTCAGAAGGGTATTCACCGAGATGAGCAGCGACGATGTTTACCTGCAGATGAAACCCTTGTTCTCTTATCAAAATTTACCAAATTGTAACCCTTATTGTCTATCAAACCCGAATCCACCTGCAGTATAGTATATCAAGAAAAAAGAGGGCGGACATGAGCCACGAACGAACCATGAACGATCAAGCAAAAAATAATAGATAGGATTAGGGTAAATTCCCACTAAGTCTAGTCTAGTCTAGTCTAGTCTAGTCTAGTCTAGTTAATACTCCCCCAAAAATACAAAGAAACACCACTGTGTATATACCGAAACTTCACTGTTCCCTTATCCACGCGTTCGCACCGAAACTTCACAGAAGTAGTTAATATTCTCCCAAAAGAAAGAACGGCAAGTAGCCTTTTCACTAAATGCACGGCAAACGCCATATTTACTTTAGGTGCATATTCGGTGATGTCTTGTGTTAGTGGTGATTTCAGCGGAAGAAATAAGTGCGCTGCAGCGCACTTATCCGGCATTCGCAAGAAATTTGCCAGGCGTGGGCGTTCTCGCATTTAAAGCCTAACGTCTAACGCGCTCTATGTTCTCTGCTCTACACGACGGGGAAATGGAAGCCGAAGCGAGAAGTCAAGCATGAGATCCGTTTGCCCTGATAAGTCCCTCTGCTCTCTTCTGAAAAGCTGCGCTATGTTCTCTCGCTCTGCATGTCAGCACCTCAGCCCCTGACCCCCAATGCGCTGCAAAACGCGACCCCCAGGCCCGATTTAGGTCTGGAAGTCCAATTAAGCCCCCCCCCCTCCCCCAGCCCCAGGGACGCAGGGACTTTTAGACTCTTTTTACTTTCTGGATTTAGTTGTATGAAGTCCCAGTACTAAGGCCAATTCTTTGAATTTTGATCGACTTGATACTTGATTACCTGTCCCGAATTATTGCGCTTGGCGCCCAGTTTTATGACTCAGAGTTATTAAGGCCGCCATAATGACATAAATCAAAATAGAACTCAAGGGCCTCCTCCTTGTTGCGGACCGTTATCCTTGATCTGCATCAAAACTTTCACGGGCTTCTGTTAGTCCGATTTGAGCCAAGGCTGCACCGTTGGCCTTCTCGAGGCTCGATAGATCGTCGTTTTTTATTGATATTTCAGATCTTTGAAGTCGACCGCGGAGCCACGCCGCGTAGTCACTTTCCTGTACGCCGGTGCGTTCCAGCCACTCTCCCAGACTGGTGTCGAGCATTAGCGTTCTTCGAATTTCAGGAGCATCAATGTGGGAGAACGTGTATTGGTATTGCAAGCGAGTATACTTTTCTCTGCTATAAGCCAAAAATGAAGGATTCTTTTCAACAAGAGCCGTCACAGGAGACACAAAAATGTCGTCGTTGGGATTCAAAAGTATTTCCTGAAGGATGTTGATCTTAGGCAAGATGGTGTTATCCACATCTGCTTGCAGAATTGTTGGAAATTTGCTCCAAACCTTGCACAAAGTGGTGCCGGGAAGAAGATTTGCCCAAGCTTCTAACGCGCTCTGAACCGTATCAAATCTGTACACAAGTAAGGATGGAGCTCTTGATAAGATGAAAATTGCCTCAGCACGGCTGTTGTCATTTGCTTTACCGAAGGCGCCAGTTCCAATAAAGAGCTCTATCAATTTTTCAACATGCTCTTTAAGCACTTCGTGTTGAATAAACATGATATGCGGCTGCCACTCAACTAAGCGAGCAGTAGTGTCTCCAAATATCTCTTCCAAACTCATAATGTTGCGGACGATCGTATTTTCAACGTCACGGGCAAGAAGGGTAGGTTGCTTCCATACCATTCGAATAATATCAATGTCATCAAAATACGACTCCAAAAGAGCTATTTTCTTCGCTAGTGTTTCGGGTCGATTGCCAAGTAAAGAAGGTGCTCTTGACACAAGATCTGCAGCTTCTTCGATCGAACCCAATTGGGTGGCCTCTGCAATCTTCTCAAGTCTCTGCTGCAGAAATGCAACATCAAAATATCGCGAAGGGGCCCTGCGTCCAAATTTGGCCAAGCTGCTTAATCTTGACTTACTTTTTATGCCACAGGATGACCAGAAATTTTTGGCGCGCTCCTCGGTTTCTGCGTCCAACTTTTTTATTCGAGCATGTTCGATTACTTCGAAGTCGGGCAGTTCGCTGCCAATGGCCAGATCGTCAGCAGAGGTAGCAGATCCAGTGAGCTGAGGTTGCATTGCTTCTGGATGTACATTCTTACCATGGCCCAAAGAAGAATGTCTTCTCTGTAGCGGCCTTGACAACCAGAAAGCTCTAGCGATTGGCGCCATGAAAGCCAACAAAATGTCGGTTCTCATATCTTGATGCCACTGGGTGAGCCGAAATGTTTTGAAGTATTAGTATAGCAGTAGTATGATAGCGGCTCCTCGATACTAATATATGGTTTGTAAGAGGCGTCTAGGATAAAACCAAAACTCCTGGTATTTGAGAAGTTTTAGAGGCTTAAAGTGATGCTATTTCTAGTCATGCAACTGTGCTCCGTGCCTCTGCGCCATCCTCATGTTTTGCTTGAAGTTTCTGATGAAGTAACTGAAGCGAAGCGAGCTGAAGAGCTGAAGCGCAGCGCGCTGATGAAAAAAGATGAAGAAGAGCTGTAGTGAGCTTATGATCGAGAGTCAATCCCTCCTTTTGGGATTTTAGAAGCCTGATTTTTCTTTGGTAGGTACACAGATACTAGCTAGCTAGTACAGTTTCTGGTCGTGGTCGCATAAAACATCAAACTACGTTGATCTATTGTAGTCGAACAATCGAACAATGGAGCCATGAAGCCATGAAGGTCTTTTTATAGCACACAGACTGGGCAATGGGCTCGCGTAATATCGGAGCTATGGCTTCCATCATATCGTTGCTCGCTGCGATTCGCAGCGCTTGTGGTCTGCATCACGAGGCCTCCTTGTCGCGCCATAATAGCCCCCCTTATTACTTCACGGGGCCAAGGCCGTGGGCGGACGTTCGAAGCGAGGTGAGCAGCTTACCATCGGCGATTTAGGCAATCCAAGCTCGTCAATACTCTCAAGAAGCTCGAGTGTCAAAGCCAGTACTAGTACTACACATAGTGTTTCTTGCGGGAGTGTCACCCGTGCTTTCGTGCGGTGTTTTGTTTTAGGGTCTGACGGTTATGATGAACACCTACGAGCGGCCAGCTATGCTTAAGAGCGCCGTAGAACATTACTACCAGTGCTCTGCTGTAGCCAGCGTGCGGGTAGTATGGTGTGAGAAAGGTTCCACTCCTGCGACGGATAATTGGTGCGAAGCTGCGCTTTTGGGTTGATAATTGCGTTGTTCCCTCCTCTCCGCCATTTTTTTTTCTCGTTGCCACCCTGAAGGGCTTACAAGGAATTACTAGTGCAAGTGCTCGCTTGTCCTCCTAGAAATGACGAATGAATGCTCAACGTTTTAGTCAAAATTTCAAGTAATATACCATTTGGAGGCAGCGCCTTTATGATTCGAGGACAACTTTTTGAAATTGAGCTACTTGCTTATTTAGCCGCCCGTGTAATCCTTCGTTGCTGCTTTCCCGATGTGTCTGTGATGTAGGGATCTAGCTGCGCCGCGCAGTCATACGCGCTTGGGAAGCAGTCGACGAAAGAACCCATCTTTTGACGAAGCAGGGTACAAGCGACAGCGCCTGCAGTTCGACATGGTGCCCGACAGTCTCAACAGCCGCTTTTTGCCTCTTCCTGGCATTACTACAGACGCCGTCTTTGCGGTACGTAGGAATCAGGCCAATGTCCCGAGGGCTGCCTCAGAACCCTGTAATGATATGAAAATTGGCAGTATTCTCTGTACTTCTCTGTTGCTCAAAACAAAGTCCCACCCTCAACTTCTCGTGGTCACTTCGGCTCTATTGCATGTTTGCATTTGTGTGCTGCTCTTTGATAACGCTAAAACAAAGGTGGATGACGACATTCGAGTGCCCTGCCGCGACCTCAAGCTAGCGCTTCACGCGTGGGCCATGTCCCCCACGACGCTCGTAGGTTTCTTTCCTCGGCTTCACACCCTAGCGCCAGCGCCAGCCACGAGCCAATCAAAGGGAGACCTTTCACCTCGCTCCAAGAACGAAGCGTTACCTCTGAGCTCCACCGCTGGTGCCACCACCGCTACAGCTGCTGCTCCTGCTCCTGCGCTGTGGTTTGAGTACCACTCGTGGTGGTACGTGTGGTGGTACGGCCGTTACAGCATGGTCTTGACCAAGGCAGCCATTCTGCACCGCACGTACCTCACTATTTATTCTGCAGAAGCACCTTCAACCACCACCGACCAAGCAGCAAGGAATGCAGAGCACATTGACGATGGACTTGGCAGTGCAAGAAGCAGCACCAGCAGCAGCAGCAGCAGCAGGGGTGCTCATGCACCTTTGAGAGCTTTGCCAACCGGCGTCCGGGAGTGAGTCGACGGTTCCACGCCCATCAAATATCCGTCTTGTGCCCACGCACTACTTTGAAATGTACCTGCGCAGTCCAGGAAGCTAATCTCCTATTTTTTTGTATTGCTCTTGCTCACGAAAGCTTCGCCCCTGTGATGCCAGGTACGTGGACGCACATATGAACTGCGAAGACGTGGCCATGCAGCTCTTGGTCTCCAATGTGTCAGGATTGCCCCCGATTTACGTGCGCGGCGCGGTAAGGACGGGATGCCCATGCCTTCGATTTACCGCAAACTTGCCCTTCCACCCCTTGTCTTCCTCCTTTGCTGCACTCTGATCTCGTCTATGACTCGAGGCAGTTCGTAAGCTTTGAGAAGTACGCGTTGGAGTCTTCTGTAAGCACGCCCTGGTGCTTGTTGTTCCTGTGCGGTGCATGCAGGCGCGCGACGCGGGCGTGTTTGGGGGTATTTCCACTCGGGGAGGGCACATGAACGCGCGCTCCGACTGTTTGAACGACATGATGGCCCTCTTCAGCGGTGACTTAACGTCAACCAAGCCTCCAAGCAGTGGGTACAGCAGCACTAGCAGGAGCAGCAGTGGCGACAGCGGGCGTGTTGGAAAGATTGTGCACGCCGACATGCTGCCCTCGTCGCGCATGGTCGTGGGGCCAGCCTCGTCGTGGCGGTCGAACCAGCCAGCGACCTGGATGGAGTTCATCGCCACTGACTTACCGGTGCCGGTAGCGCTCCAAGTAGCCCTTCTGTTGGCGCTCGTGGCGTTGCTGGGCCGGATGGCAGTCGCACTGGTGTGTTGTGGTCGGCGCTGGCGGCTCGCCAGGTTAGCTGCGCAAGGCGTAGGCAATAGCTGTGAAAAAGGATTACCAACGACTTCCAGCCAAGTCGAATTGGCGAAAGCGCACTGATTCAAGACAGGAGTCCTTCAAAATGGAACTTATTCATGAACTATATATAATTATGAGCCAACGAGTTGAAGTTTGTTTATCCAAGTATGCAAGCCCATCCTTAAATATATTTCTTGATTCAACTGGTCTTAAGTCTAGTCTAGTCTAGTCTAGTTAATACTCCCCAAACTGGCCTGAGAAAAACATTGAGACGATGCCCTGCTGGGGCAAAAAAATAGCCCAGAGAATTGCCTCGTGGACCTGAAACGTGACACACGAACGAGCACTCAGTCCCGCCGACTTGTTCGGAGGAAAGGCGCCAGTTGGAGCCTTAATTGGCCTTCTGGAGCGAATTCGCTAGCGCATTTGCAGCTCAAGTGCATTCTTTATGTGCCTCTGTGACTGCTGTGTACTTGCCTTTCTTTGTTTTTGGGAGAGTATTAACTAGACTAGACTAGACTGGCCTTAAGGGCACCGTATACAAAGCTCTTATCTTGCCCACTTTACTTTGCGGTTGTGAAGCTTGGTCCTTGCGTGAAGATTTGTTTAAGCGCCTTCGAAGTTTCCATAACAGGTGTGCTCGTAGCATTTTCCGTGTGAACCTCCATCATGCCTTCCGCCACCTTATCTCGTATCACTTCCGCGAGTTCCTTCCGTCGCTTGGTGTCTGGGCACTCTTGTTTCTTGACATCGACAGTTACTTTCATAATCGGATTCTTCGTTGGGCTGGCCACGTCGCACGTATGCCCATGAGCCGGGCACCACGGCAGTTACTGACTGGTTGAGTATCGCATTCGTCGACCGATTGGTTGTCCACAGATGACTTGGGGCAGGACGTTGGAGAACGCGCTCAAAAGTAAGGGCATTTCGAAGATTTTCGATGAGTGGATCGCCATTGCCAAGGACAGGTCGAAGTGGAGACAACTGACTCACTCCATCCCCAAACCTCCTGATGCCTGATGGCTGAAGGGCACCTCGAGAGCAAATGATTACAATTATATTACGCAAATGGACACTCAGCCCAGTCAGAATTGTTCTGAACTTTTTTCTGTTGCTATATGCCACAGTGGTGTTTCTTTGTATTTTTGGGGAGTATTAACTACTCCGCTAATGTTAAATAATAAGGATCCAGCATATAGCTCGTTCTAGGCAACAACCGGGTCGATTTTAGTCGCTGTTCTGGTTTTAAATGCACTTTAAGGTGAATTTTAAGTTGCTAAAGCGCCACTGTAATAGGATTTGGATGGTACCCCGAAATGGCGCACACCACTTTCATGTATGATGAACGAAGTGTTACAAGTATCAAAGTAGAGTAAGGCAACAAGCGGCTCTTTTTCTGGATCGCTTTAGGGGCTTCGTAGTGGCCTCAGTAGTACGGTGGCCCATCTTGATTCTCAGCACCAGCACCACATACCATATTTCGGTTATGAAGGAAGGAATCCTATTCCCAAGTTATAGACAAATCGATTTCAGATCATAAGGGATTCCGACCCCCATCGAGGGGTGACTTGGTTTAGTAATTGACAGGTGGGGTGCCGGGCAAGAGTACCTTTCCTTGCCCTCGTTGGACAAGTCATCCGGTGATCTGTGATCTGGTGATCGGGGGATCAGGGGGGTTCCTGCTTGCTTCGGGCTTCGTGTATGAACCCTTATCATCCGAAATCAGGCGCTCCGCTTAAGGAGGCTTGGCCATCGGAATTAGAGGAGAAGAAAATGTTATTCGGTTGAGTCTTGATGACTTCAATCTGTCATCATGTCATCATGCAGATAACAATCACACAATCGCACAGGTCTATCACAGCATCACAGCCAACCACCGACGGCCTTTTCCGACGGGACGGGACAGGAATCTCGTTGCTCCCGGCTTGTCGGGACTTGATCCCGTGAATTGTGAAGTTAAAAATCAGAACACGTTGCGCATTGCTTACTGAGCACTCGAGGGCGCCTGGCTAGAGACACAAAGCTCCAGTAGCACAGCCGTAAAAGGGTTCATACTTTCTTTCTTTTTTCAGCTTAGAAGAAACGCGTAGTTGCGACAATTTATAATTATCATGAGGAGTATCGGTACCGTCTTCATGTTGACAGCAGCTTGCTTGTGCTCTGATCACGCGACTTCGTTCGTGGTGTTGCCGTCGGTGCGGACCTCCGCCCCATCGTGTGTAGTTCGCATGGGGTTCTTCGACAATTTGTTCAAACCGTCTGGTAAGTACCGGTGCTCGTGGGCGTTTGATTTGATGCACAGCATCAGGAAACAATCGTTGTGTATGAAGTGATGCTTGCCGTAGCTAGCCATTTTGTTACTCTGTAATACTCTTGTCATCAATGTGATGAATGAGATTGTTTCGCTGATTTAACAATTCAAAGGTCAATCGGAAGACAATGACTGGAAGGAAAAAGAGTGGCGCGAACAACAAGAGATACTGCGCAAACGCCGTGAGAATTACGGCTACCTCTCAGACGAAGAAAAGAGTGTCATTCGTGAACGCCGAGCGAAAGTCGGCGCCGAAGAGAAATATCTTTCAAAAGTTCAAGAGGGCAACGATGAAGGTGTCGACAGCTTGGAAGCTTGGAAGAAACTCCGTGATGAAGGCAAAATTAAGACGGCTAACAGCGGCCTTGAGCGAGACGAAGATTCATCTAGGCTTGGCAGCGAAGGTCTTTTTGCTGAGCGCATCGATGCCAAACTTCCGTATATTGAAAGCGGGTATGTACCAGAAGAGACGGAAGAAAAAGGCAGCGGCGAGCCTTTTGGAGACCTATCAAAGATGTTCGGCAAGAGGTAAGAGTATGAGGTCGTGATTTTGAAATTGTGAAAAAGACACGTTTACTTCGCTTTTCAATTGGCATTGAACGGAAGCTTTTGTAAAGTTGGCCGAGCTCAAATGAACTATGTACGTGTGCTGTATATTTCTAATGGAGAATCGGTGAAATGCAAAGATATTAAGAAGCCATTTGGGAAAAGCTCAAAGCAATCAAAATTTATCCGCTGGGAGTTGAAAGCCGTGAGCACAGTGCTTGGGTGCTCGGGTGTTGGGTCTAGATTCGAATTTCCGCGTAAATCACGCGCAGATCACGCAGAAACGAAAATCCCAAAAAATTCAAATTGGAAAATCGGTTTCGTGATTTAGCAATAGCAATTGCGAACTGCCAAATAGGCTTATTTCTACATTCTACGTTACTTTCCGAGGACGAGGACGAAGAAGAGACACCGGAATGAGTTATGAGTTATCTGGCAGATCAGCAGAGCAGCATACAGCCACTATGGAGTCAGGAGGCAGTCAGTAGAGCCTTCAAGCTGGGCTGAAAGCCAGCTTCCACGACCCGAAAACTTTTTGGGAGTCACTTGGAATACCTTAACAATAAAAAAAGCTAAATGCAACAGAAAAGCGCAGCTTTCATCAATATTTGAACAAGAAGTCTGCATATTCCGGTGCAGAAGTAGCAGTAGCGACATGCTTCGTTGTACTCGAAATTTATTCTGCCCACATGCTGCAGATATAGTTCATGCGGGTGCTATAGCTCTATGCGCCTTCTGGAACGCGCAGATACTGCAGAAACTGATCTCCCCTGTATGGGGAATAACTTCCCCTTAGAGCCTCACAGGGGAGATCGGTTTCTACAGATACGTGCCATAAGTGTAAATACAAATCACGTCTGAGAGCGTGCTATTTCTTCCCTTGTCTTTCTTTGCACTGGGGGAGTATAATCAAATCTAATCTAATCTAACGCCGGCTACCACGGGATTATTCAACGCTGCTTTCTACCGCCCAACTGGATTTGCCCTCCCTTAAGCATATAATTTAATGTTAACATTCATAGACTGCGACATGCGGAACATACGTAGCTGCGATAAGACGGCCAAAAATCTGGAAATGATAACTATATGACCCCCGGACCTGGGTACTGACTTGGGCCAGAAAGCCCTTGGACTGCTGCTAAAATAAACATCTATTCCTTGAGGCTGCGTCGCTACTACGAGTAGCACACGTGTCCTCCTTTCGGAGGAAGGCACGAAGAGCAGGTCTCTACGTATTTGAATCAAAAACGTTGCGTATTCATTTTGCGTCGAATGATTTTTGGCCCCTCCTGATCTCATCACGAAGAAGACAGACCCTGCCTACTGATACATACGATATCCGACAACAGAGAAGTTTGATTAGCCCTACCCGTCTTTAAACTTGCGCCAGAAGACATAAAAGAGATATCTTCAAAATGAGCGACATCTTACCAGTCATTGATGGCACCATTGCCATTAGTATAACGGATCCTATCAAAAATGACCAGGGTAAGGCTCAGAATTCATGAATGGTATCCATTGGCGCTCGGAGACTGGCCGCAATACCCCAACTAATATCAGAGATGTATTGACGAGCATATTTGTATCAAGTAGGCTCAATTTTGTTTCTCCTTTCACATTCAATATCTAACCTTAACCGCGTTTTGACTCCCCTCTGCAACAGGCATGATGAAGTCGTACATCTCGTACAAGGTAAAGAACTTACGAGAGTAGAAATACGTGTATAGCAAGAACATGGGGAGGCAGGGGGGGGCAGGACAATTTTCTATCGGTGAAATAGAAGGAGTCATCTAGCCACTGCATGTTAGATTGCGTGACAACTGATAGCTGCGATGGGGTGTGTGTCTTTGTGTGCGCTATGGGTTGTCATGCCTTTACAGGTGAACACGGAAACGTCGATGAGCGCCTTTGCCGACAAGCAGTTTAGCGTCATTCGGCGCTACTCGGACTTCACGTGGTTGCGTGACACCCTCAAGCAGCATCTGCCTGGAGTGATCGTGCCGCCGCTCCCCGAAAAAGCAGTCATGAACAACTTCTCGCCTGAGTTCATTGAGTCCCGGTGAGCACGGAGAGAACAGCGGGACAACCACTGCCTTTTCCTATACCTACTGGTAGTGCGATGAAAATGTGGAGGGAATGTGAACATTTTGAGGGGTATAGATAGAATATCCTTACCTTTTTTTCATTCTTCTTCTTCTCCTCCAACTTGTGCTTGCGTGTTCTCTGCTTGGTGCACTTCAAATTATGGTGGCGATGGCTAAATTTTTCAGGCGCCGTGCCCTCGAGCGGTTCATTGTGCGGTGCAGCGAGAGCGGCTTCGTGTGCACGGACCCTACCTTCCAGGCGTTCCTCTCCGCGGACGACGAGAAACTAGCGCAGTACGTACTTTGTGCCTGTCTCCTTTGTTTGTGCACATTGGTCGGTAGAGGGCACAAGTGTTTAAAATATTTTTGGCTTTTTCTCGAGTCGCGCTCCCTTTTCCCGCGTCACATTCTCTTTATGCCTCCTCGACTTCAGGCTGAAGGCCGAGGTAAAGAAAACGGCGAGTGCTGGCAGCTCGGGCTACTTTGCGTCCCTGACCGGAGCGTCGGAGTCTAGCTTGGCGAAGATCCGCTCGCCAAGCGACGCCCAGGTGATTGAAATCCTCTGGAATAGATTTTGGAGGAGAATGGGAGAGGGAGTGTGCGCGAGGCATGTAGCAGAAACTGTGTGGTGTAAACGAGTTAGAGCGGCGATGTACTGTAGGTAGTTGCACGTGTATACACATTTATTTATGACGATGTGTGTGACGATATGCATGTAGGTGTTGCTGCCCCTGTGTTCATCGTTTTCCTGTACTCTCTGACGCTTTCTCCAGGTGGACGAGGTGCTGGCGTACGTGTTGAACTTGGAAGCGCAGCTCAGCAACGTGGCCAAGCACACCGCGAGTTTGATGAAGCGGGGCAAAGAGCTTTCCACCCACTTGGGGGACTTTGGCCTGGCGTTCACCCTGCTCGGCAAGCATGAAACCGAAGCCCTGCACGCGGCTCTGAGCAAAATGGGCCACACCGCGGACCAGCTGAGCCTCTTGACCACGGACCAGGTGGAGAAAGAGCAGCGCTACTTTGAGGAGCCCATCGGCGATTATTTGGCGATTTTGGGCGCCGTGAAAGAAGCCATCGACCGCCGGAACCAGGTAAAAGCAGTCCTGGTGTTTGAGGGAGTTCAGATGGGGAGAGGTAGTATTCGAGAGAAAGAAGGCATAGGGGAGAGCAGGACATGGACTGGATTCGACTTTCACTCTCCTCTCCGTTTCTCCTACCTGATCTTTTCCCTGTCTACCCATATCATCTTCTTTAATAAGGTGCGCAAAGCTTATTTCACGGCGGTGGGCGATGTCGAAGCCAAGACTGCTGCTCTGGCCAAGCTCAAGCAAGCCGCGGGGGTGCCGGCGTCGGAAGCCAAGATCCCAGGCGCCACTGCTGCTCTGGCCACTGCCGAAGACCTGGTAGTGACGCAGAAGGACGCTCTCAGTGCGGTGACTGGCAAACTCCTCGGCGAGGTGCGTGTCTCTCTCTCTCGTGTGTGTGTGACGTGTGTGTGTGTGTGGTGTGTGTGGTGGTGAAGAGGGATTTTGGGGGGCTCAAGAGGAGACAGTGGTACAAGAGTCCATGCTGAAATCATGATGGCAGTAAAAAGGAGGACTCTCTTATTGTCTCGACCCTATTTATATGAGTGTAGGGTGTTTACAACAGCATGTCCGTGTTTTGTGAGCGCGCAGCACATATGATGCTCACTTCTTGTATGATATATTTGTGCTTGCTTGTGTGTGTGCGTCTACACGTGTCAAAGGTGCACCGGTTCAAGCGCTCCAAAGCCGACGACATGCGGAAAGTGGTGCTGGATTACGTCACCCTCCAGATCGAGTTCAACAAAGCCACCGAAGCGCAGTGGGCCGAGCTCGTGCCCGAAATCGAATCCATTCAGGTGGGCAAGCGAGTGGGTTTGTGGATGGTTTGAGATGACTCAACGGTTGTCTGGATTGGTTCTTTGCTCTTTCCTCTTTTCGCATCTGCGTCTTTCGTTTGTTTCTCGCTTCTTCTTTCTCTGAAAGGTTGCATCTGACAACTTAAACACTTTTTATCCCACTGCTACTACCGCCCTTCGTGGGATATTAGGTGGAAGCGTCCGCCTCGGTGGATCTATTCGATGGCCCTGTCGCCAATGCGTCAGAGGCTAACAGCGCTGAGGCTGGGAACAGCGCGCAGGCCTCTGGCGGCGGCGGCGGTGGTGGAAGCGGCAGTGGCGCTGCTGGAGGCGGTGGTGGTGGCGCTGCTGGAGGCGGTGGTGGTGGCGCTGCTGCGGAGGGCGAAGATGGCCCGGTCGCAGTAGATACGAGCAGAATTGACGAGGACGACGAAGACGGTGCCGTCTAATGCGCAACTTACGGGTTTATTGAACCGTTTGTTAAAGGAAATTCTGAATTCATGGTGCACTGGCGATTCTTGCGCAGCTGGAGTCCCGTTGTTGCGTAGGAGACCCACACAGCGCACAGCACGCGCAGGTTTCCTGTGCGTTTTGGCTGTGGCGGAATGGCGATTGGCTTATAAGGGGGCCCCTCTCTTTTCTCTATTTGCCTATTTGTATGGGTTATTAGTGTTCATCTCTCCTAGGCACACACGTGAATTGCGGAGATTCTTGTCAGCGCGATTATCCGAATCGACCCAAACTCGAGCACAGACAACATTACAAACTAGTAGAGACTACTTTTTATCTGGGTCAAATGGCAGCTTGAATTTTCGACTTGACATTTGTTGCTGAGTGCGTCAAAAGGTACTATGCGAGCAAGTGACACTGCAGGGGGAGAAGAGCAGCAGTGGCGCGGGACGTCGTCTACAGGGTGATCTGCAATACGACTAGAATTCTGCTCACACGCGGACCAATCAGCGATCTTGGCGGATGCCCAAGAACCGAACGGTCGACAGATGGCTGATGAACTGATGACGCAGCCGCCGCCGAAGCACATCCGGCTCGCACAAACATCGAAAGAGACTATAACTGAAGCAGTCATCTTCGCTGCGGCCTTTCGATTCTTCTCTTTAGATGTTGGGGTGAGGCTCATTGGCTCAAATGAGCCCCTTCAGCTTCAGCTCTCGCTTTCGCTCCCCCCAAATACCCAAACGCATTAGGTAGCTAGGTAGGTAGGGAGGTGAATGGGTTTGCCCCTGTATGTGGGTCTAACTCTGTGCTTCCTATCCTGTCCCATCGAAGTCCCCCAGCTATCTATTTTACTTGTCCAACAATGTCAACATGCGTTCTTGTGGCGGTTGAGCTTTAAATGACTGAGAAGTACAGGAAGAGTTGCGTGGTGCAAGTAAAATAAGCAGCTCGGGAGATTTTTTGGCTATCGAGATAAAGTTATCCGCAAGTGTAGCTAACTCTATCTTGTCCTAACTAGGTCGCACTTGTGTTTAGTTGATATGTACAGTATCTTTTTGAAGAGGATTTTGCTTCCATAGTAGCTCATAGTGTTGAGAAGTTCAGATGCAATCACTCACGCATTTTTGTAGCCAGGCAACAAGCTTCTATCCGTAGTCTAGAATTTTACATACTTTTGATACTCGCAACAATGGCATGGGCGAGGTTTATTTTATTTGCTGTTTCGCTTTGGAGTGCAGAGGCACTCTTCATGACGATTTCGGGGCTTAGTTCAGCCGTGATACCTCCGGTGGTCCACGATGCAGCTAGCGTGGCAGCAGCGCTCTCGGCCTGGAGTGCGGTAGCAAGTACCTCTTCTTCGGGCCAGGCTCTCACGCACGAGGTGGACTCCGCACTGCTCACAGATCCATGGTCAACGCGGCTAACTCACTACGCTGCTGCAGCATTCCCAGATGCGCTAGGGACCGTCAACGCAGCAAACCTCGCCTGTAGGAAAGGTTTTTTAACCGTGAATGGCGAGCCTTCATCTGGTGCGCGGTATGTGCGCCAAGGCGACTCGCTTCGCCTCGTCCAGCGCCCGAGCCACCGGACCAGCGTGCCGGTCGACGGCGGCAAAGCCCGCGCGTTCTGCGCACGTCGCGCCAACTTGTCCAACGTGTTGAGCGACGCCAGCAAGCAGTCCACGCCGCTCCAGGTGCTTTACGAAGACGACTGCATGGCAATTGTAGCGAAGCCTGCAGGCGTGCACACCATGGCGTGGGCTGAATCAATGGCCAGCCGCACCCTCTGCTTGGACGCCGTGTTGCCTCTGATCTTAACGCCACCGCCAGCAAGCACTTGCAAAGACCCGCTGCCTGCGCCACTGCCGCGGCACCGCTTGGATGTGCGCGTGAGTGGGCCTGTGGTGGTTGCCAAGACGCGTGCTGCGCATGTTGCTCTGGGCCGGTGCTTCGAAAACGCGCAAGTCACCAAAGAGTACCGCGCGATTGTAGTAGGCCACCCAGCTATGCCTGCTGGGTCAAGTCGAGAAGGCAACTGCACGGCGAGTTTACATGCAGAGGTATCAGCGCTTTTCGATCCTGCGATGAAGAAATTACCCTCAGAAAGTTTGAAAGGATCTCCGGATGACTGCGCTTTCGCTGCAGTGTCAATCCCGAATATGGTCAAGGAAGTGTTCGAGGTGCGCCAGGATTTAGAGGGGCTCAGCAGCCACACTACAGCAGTAGTACTTGGAGATGGCACGCCATGCGCAGTTGACGGTTGGCTCACAGACCTTGCCTTATTTCCACACACGGGGCGAAGGCACCAGCTGCGTCGGCACTGTGCTGAAGCGCTCCAAGCTCCTATCTTGGGCGACGACTTGCACGACGGAAGTGGACCTCTTACAAAAGACGAATGCGTTGACGAGCTTGGCCATCAGGACGAGATGACTTCGTCAGAGGCCGAGAATGAAGGAAAAGAAGTGATATTTCGAAGAGCGCGGAAACGCATCGGTCTGTTTCTGTACTGCCGCAAGATTTCAATCCCTCACCCGTTGACACCTGGCCGTCTTGTGACAGCAGAAGTGCCTGAGCCAGTGAGATTTGCGCGGCATCGCGCCAAAGCGAAGAGCGGCTGGGAGTGGCAACAAGCCCGAGATCAACCGGAGAAAGCAAGGCAGGTGCAATAAAGAAGTGAGTAGTATTTTTCATTTGCGTTATGATGAACAATGCGCCCTGATTGAAACTGAAGGTCTTGTCTTACGCGCCCGCTGCTCCAGCTGCCTATTCCCTCTTTAACCTTTATAGATCAAAGTTCGCATACCGAAATCTCAAGGCCTTTTATTTGAAAACCACTTCTGACTGTAACTATAGACTGTAAATGCGACATGAAAATCTTAATTGGACTTGAGGACAGCAGGAGAAGAGTTGAGGGGCCAAGGTCTACGTCTAGGTCTTAGGGTGAAATTTACCCGGCTCCGCTGACGCACCTCGAACGCGCCCTAATTAACTCGGCACTTAACACTTCGCAACTGCACCGACTTGAATATACACACAACAGCCTTCGTACTCCTTGGAATCACTTGAAGACACTACGAACTATAAGGCGAGATAGTGAACATCAATTCTTTATTTTTCCTCCACTTCCGGTGCTTCGTTCCACGAAATCTGCGACTAAGTTGGCGAACTTCGCGTATGCGACGTGAGGATCGGTGGCTCCAGAAAACCCCAGCGTTGTGGTTAGCACGACGGGCATCCACCACACCGCATCCATGAAGTTTCCATGCCGCGTGTTTTCCATAACGTGCACTTCTTTAACTGCGACTTTCGCTTGTATTCGCTCTGTTGCATCGTTCAAGCCACGATAGCCCTGGAACTCGGCGCTACCTATAAAGAGAGATGGCAGAGAAATGCCATTCGAATGAGCCTGCAACGGAAGGTCCTGTGCCACCTTGTGCTTCTTCAACTCAATGTGCCACCACCCATCGATAAACATTGCCGCTGCGTATGGCTTTGGATTTTGAGCAGCGACAATCCCAGCTGTGGCCGCGCCAAACGAAAATCCCGCGACAACAACTTTGTTGGGGTCAATTGCCAAGTCCTTCCTTTCGAGCACTAGTTTGCGCATCTCTTCCACCTCCTCCGCTCGATGCTCTGCTTGCCGCTGACGGAACCCTACGTCATAGCTAGGAGTGTAGCTAGGGTGTTGGTACTTCAACCAGCTCAATTCTGCGTTGCCTTCGGGTGGTTTGAGATCCACCATGCTGCTGCTACCATCCGAATGGTGCACAAGAGCGACAGCAATCCCGCGCAACGCGAGAGACGCTGCAAGGAATCCGTGCTCACAACTAGTACCCGTCAGCCCATGACTCCAAACAATAAGAGGAATCTTAGCGTCGTAGCTGGCTTGAGGCAGGTCAATGTAGCACCGAGGAATCGCAGACCAGGACAAAGGATGAAGCCATAAGAACAATCGTAAGAAATAGTTCAGAAACCCGAGTACCACAGGTGACACGAAACTTCCAAGAAACGTGTGGCTGTACCCTTCAACGATTCTTGAAAGGCCGTTTCGAAATACTGGTACAGGATGAGAAACTCCAGGACTTTTCGACGCTGCGGGATAGAATATGCGGATCGTAGCCCCGCGTGAGTTGCGAATTTCACGCACACCGACCAGGCCTGAGCCGGTAGCAACCGACTCTAGCAGCGTTGACGAGACCAGCCGAGTTGGGAAGAGTATTGAGAGCATGCTATCGTTGAGTTGTCCACCTAATTGGTGCAACTATGAACACAGTAGAGGCTAGAGAAGGACTGCTTGTTAGCCTTCTTGTTGTGGTGCCAGCTCGCCAGCTCATCAAAAGCAGGGCTGGCATAAACATTTCAACCCAGATAAAAAACTGTTTGAGACGATTTGGGAAAAAACAGGTGATTTAAACACCCAGCTGCCAGGGAGCCAATAAGACCAATTGGCCCCGATAGCTCTCTTGTTAACAGGCCTACAACTGCTGTGGTGTGGTGCCGTAGTCTACCTGTTTTTTACCGCACCCACGTAAAAAACAGGTGTTACGAACATGTTTTTTTCGATTTGCAAAAAACACCTGTACCTGTTTATGCCAGCCCTGATCAAAAGCCATCGAAGTATCGGTCGGCAGAGAAGAAGATGGAAGATAAAAAAATAGGCACCATGGCACCATGGTGAATATAAGCCAGATAAGAACCCAGGTTCTGAATTATGAAGGAGTAAGGAAGACAACAATGTAGTAACGTAAAGAGCAACGGTAACGTCTTCGATAGTTTAAGCAAAACACCCAGCTTCCGTTGTGGTAAGAAATAATTGTATACTTATTGAATTATTTCAGCTCTCATTGGCAGGAACTTCCTTTCACCAGAAGCGCACAATGTCGGTCGGTCTAGAGCTAGAGTAAAAGTGCGCGAACCCGCCAAACTAGCCGCAAGCACTGCTGCGCAATTCAGGGCGTTTGCGGCAGGCGTCCCATTGGTGCAGCATGCACTGTAAGGTAAACTCAAGCCGGTCCCCCGGTGGGGGTGGCGTGCAGCTGGTCACGAGGCCGCTGCGGAGGGTGGCGCAGCGCTCGAACCCGCGGGGCGCTGGCCTACCCGTGCGCGCAATGCCTTTCAAATCGCCGTCGGCGTACACGGGAGAAGCCACTGAAGACGAGGCCGAGGCACCTGCACCGGCACTCTTGAGCAGTGACGGCGTTGGCTTGGTCCGGCTTAGTGGTGATGTTCCCCCTGTACTGTCAACGACTGGGCGGCCCCAGCTTTGGACTTCATAAGTGCGGGCAGGCAAAGCACTGCCACTGCTAGTGCTGCCTCCCCCTATTCGGTTGTTTTCCATAGGTCCACGGCCTTCCGCAGGCTCTGGCTCTGCCCAACGCTTTGGCTCTGGCCCCACGTGCCACGCTTCATGAGGAGCGGGTTCCTTGCTACTTTCCAGTGGTTTTGGCGTTGATCCACCGCCAAAACTGAGGCCGTTGTCGCGCTCTCCGGAAAAGCTCTTCGACATGAACGGCAACAGGAACGACTCTTCTTCGTCGCCGCTGCTAGCGCCACTGAGCTCTCGCCCGCGCCACAGCAAGCGTCGTCGCCGCCGCCGTTGTTGTTGTTGATGTTGAACTATTGACGATGCATTGTGTGCTTGCGCGAGATGGCCATTTCTTCTTAACCGCCTGGAGGCTCGATGGCGTAGACCGATCGATTCAGAAGCTGAAGATGTCGTTTCTGTTGCCGCTCTTCCAGTAGCCGTAGGAGGGCTCGCAGATCTTGTAGCTGCAGTAGGTGCAGTGTTGTTTCTTAACCGTCTAATGTGACGGCGATATCTACGGTGATATCTACGGCGATGGTGGTGGTTGTATTCATTGCTGAGTTGGCGACGGCCGTGGACCGTTTTCACGCGACGCGCCTTGTCGACCTTGGTCCCGAAGGACCCAAAACCGCCAAAGGCTCCAAACCCACCCCACCCGTCGCGGCCTCGCTCTAAGGTAGCCGTGAATTCTGGCTGCTTGCCAGCCACACTGCCATCGCTGCTCAGAACCTAGAGGCAAAGAGTAAGATACAATGCAGCATATCCCACCAACCATATCAAGTATACGGCAATCGCGTAAAGGGGAACAATAGAATCATCGCTCTCGTTTGTTGATGCACCTTGCTCGACCAGCAAGCTATTTCAAACCTGTCCAGCGTGCGTCGCGCAGTGCTTCTGCAGTGCTTGCAAAGTTCGGTCCAAACTCTGGGCTTCGTGCTCAAGCCGCCCCATCCCAAACCCCCGCGCTTGCTCGATGTAGTACAGCCGCACGCGCTGCCAGAAGTCGACTTCGCTCTGCATTGCAGGCTGCAAGCTGAGGGCAGCCAGAAGGCTAGGGTCCATCGCTTTGGCGGGATGGCCGTGCGCGTGTCGCAGCACGCCTCCCTGGTTGTTTACACAACAAACAAGGGCAAACGAAGAAAAAATGATTTAGCCTTCGTCATAAACGAAGAAGTGAATGAACTGTGCCTTTGATTTCGGACAAGCAAGCAAGAGAGAGAGAGAGGCAAAAAATGAAGACCGTTAATGCTTATAATCAGTGGAAGAAATGTTGGCTTTTTACCTTTTCGTGCGCTTGGGGCCGAAGGTCAGCGTACAGCACGCTCCGAACGTCCGGCCATCCGAGACGGTGCCGCAGCATCACTAAAAATTCGCTCATACGGTCGGGCGTGCCTAACAATAAGCCACCGTTTAATTCAAAAAGTGCAATACACTGTGCACACAAATGCATACGTTGACCTATAAAAATGCCTGAAAAGCACACAAGCTAAGGAGCACATGGCATTTTCGTACCGACTAAAACGTTGTGCTTGCGAAGAACCTCTTCCGCAGCTGCTGGCGAGTCGGCAAAACTGGTCCACTGCGGCACGTAGCGCAACTGCGGCCACCGCGCGAGCACAGCGGGGTCTTGGCGTACGAAACTTTGCAGGAAGGGCCCACCGTGCAACGCCGTGCTCGTGTCGTCGTCGGTGCGCAAGCCAGGCCCCAGCTTCTGAGCGCTCGCGTGCACGGACGCTGGGGACAGCTTGGACGCCACGTGAAGGTACAAGCTCAGCGCCCGTTGGTGCGGGTCGCGCAACAAGGTGATCCAGCAAGCGTTCGGCAACGGGTCGATCGACTTGATTTGCTGAAAAGACGCCCGCTTGTACCATACTTTCATGATGGGTTGCTCCTTCCGCTCGGTCAACGTGACGCCTCGCAGTTGGTTTTCCCGCAAGTACCTGCGCAAAATCTGGAGAGGCACCGCTGCACCCACCAAATCTTGGTGCACGAGTATAATGTTTGCAACCTTACGGTGCCTGCCTTCGAACTGGACCGCTGCTTCGGCCTCAGTGCGCTTCAAGGGCTCACTGTAGGAGTCATCTTTGAGTTTTTTCCGCAGCTTTTTCAGGCTGTTGCCAGCACCAGACGGTTGAATGACGAATGTTGCTACGATGGTAGCCACAATCAATATCTGTCTGAACATACTTCTACGTACAGTTGACTCGTGCTCTACTTTGGGGTCTTCCTAGCAGGGACTATTGAAATTATAGTTCATTTCATAAAGTCGTCGAGCATTATAAGATATAAATCCGAAGCTACGATCATCTGTGGCTAGGTTCTACTATTCGAAGTCTTTGTGCCTTTCATTGTAGCATAAGGGTAAGCGTAAACTTCTTCTAACTTGTAGCTTCCCTGCAATCAAGGGTTGCCCTCGTTGTAAGACAGTCACCCTAAGTGTAGACTAGCTAGCTAGCTTCACTCCTTTCCTCTTTTTTTAAATGTAACGTGCGCTGATTGGCCAAATAGACATCATTACAGGCGGACCGCTTCTTGTGTAACGGACCTTGCACCCACGCTCAAAAGATGACCACAACAGTTGCTCTTATTTGTATCTTATTCGAGTGGGCATAGAGCACAGCGCAGGTCTCTTGGAGCTTATTGAGCTGAAAGACTCACCTATCTAAGAAGATATTCGCTCTTAATTTTCTTCGTCGCCATCGCCCTAAAGGCGGGTGGGCGCGGAATCGGGCTGGGCGCCGTTCTGTGGTTCACCACAATTTGGGGCACTGCCCCTCCCCCCTCTTTGTCTAGTAAACGAGCATGCAGTCGATTCTGCAAGCGCAGAAAGATTACGAGTATGAACGTAGCCTTAGACAAAGCTCGAGCGGCAGTAGCTGCTTGGGCACCTTATTACCGCCTTTGCAGCAGCCGCCTCCGCCGCCGCCCGAGTCCACCATGCGTCCTAGCCAGCCTCCGCGGAGCCCAGAGAACCGACTGACTCGAGTCTCAAGCCGAAGCAACGCACACCGGCCAATAGAAATCCCAATCATATATGAAAACCCTTGCCAGCCCTGTCGGCCGCGCTTTGCCCCTTCTCCACGGCGGCGCGACGCCAATTCACTCTGTGCTAGGATACGAAGCTGGGCACCTTATATTAGCCTCTGTTGCTTCATAGCCATCCTCGTGTGGGAGGTGCGCGAGCGTAGTCTTAAGAACCTGCTCTACCTTACAACGTTTATTTCTGGCCTTAGGGGTGTTTGCAGTACCATTGACTTATCTCTTACATTTCTCATTGTTGCTTCTCTGTCTCATCAAACTTCAGTTATATTCTCTGCACACGGAAGTTTACCGCCTGCGTGTGGCTGAGAGCGGTGCGCACCATAATAGCGCCTCGAGCAGTAGTCCAACTTTGAGGCGCATGCATAACGAAAATGTGCCCTATTTACGGGCCACCGCTGCCGCTGACAGCAGCAGCCACAGTAGAAGTGGGCCCAACGGTTGGGCCGACGGACGATCAGGCGACTATAGGTTCGACCCAAATGCCCCTTTACCGCCGCCGCCGCCCTTGCCAGGAAATCACCAGCAGGAGCTGCAAATGCGGCATACAGCTGCCCAAGAATCAATCGGGCAGCTCCCACTGCGATCCGAAGACGATGGTCGCGGGCGCGCAGGCGAATGGGCTCAAGCCGAGGCAACACGGATGACGGACACAGAAAAGAAGCTCCATGAGCTCTTAGCAACTAGGGACTTGCTAAGAAGTACAGGAAGAAGAAAAGCTCCTGATCCGGGTCCACTGCCAGATTATATGCAACTGTAGGACCTCTGAGTTGCCTTGCTATGCTTGCCTGCCTTTCGTCCTAAAGTTTGAATTGCGGAATTATCGATGGTGAGCTATATTTGATATCTTGATATCCGGGTATCGTCGCGCAAAAAAAAAAAAAAACAGAAGTAGCCAGTTACGTCAAGAGAACTCTGGCCACGACTTTTTGAAGTGGCGGCATAACCAGGGCATAATTAAAGAAACCGCTTTCACCGAGAAGGCATGAACAAATCCGCTCCGCCGGTCCTTCGGTTAATTTTGCGAAGGACTTCGACTCAGGACCTCCGACAGGGCCGGGCGTGCCCGGGCGCCCACCCACGCCCACCCGGTTTTCGACAACAAAGTCCCGACGCCCACCCGCCCGGCCCGAGCAAAAAAACGAAATGGACGC
>Ga0307931_1000580_pt1 | contig 23296 bp, 31 predicted proteins | sample OrgLakmetageno47_FD_201816 | JGI IMG/M metagenome (GOLD analysis project Ga0307931, IMG submission 201816) | Saline water microbial communities from Organic Lake, Antarctica - #47 | ecosystem: Environmental > Aquatic > Non-marine Saline and Alkaline > Saline | place: Antarctica: Organic Lake...
CCAAGCGAGCGGCGCGCGGCTGTGCACGGCGGACGAACTCCTCATCGACGAAGCTCGAGAAACGGTGAGAGAGATGGGGTCCTTGTTTCCACCTCTTTGCTTTCTCAAGTCTACCCCCCCCCCCCCTGCCTACCACAGAAAGGCCTTTCCTACGTTGTCCCGGTAATTTGCATCCTCACGTGCACTCAACTCTTTCTATTCTATTTGTCTGTTACCAGGGCTGCAACTACGACTACGAGCTGGTGTGGTCGTCCACGCCGGCCGACGGCACCTCGTCTGCGTGCGCAGGTGCCGGTGGCGTACTCGACTCGGACGACTATTACTTGGCTGCCTTTGGGTCCTCGCTCGGGTGGAATTCCTCCCTGTACCCGAACCACACTTCCTGCCAGCTATGGTCCACCCCTACCTTCGTGCGCTGCTGTGCCGCCACCCATCAGTGCACCCCCGAACCGACCCAGGAACCCACCTCTCTGCCCACGCTCGTGCCGACGTCGCGACCCACGCCGCTGCCAACGATGAAGCCTACGCCGCTGCCCACGTTGTCACCAACCCCGTCCCCGACTTCCAGCCCCACCTCTAAACCAACGCCACTGCCCACGCCATTGCCGACGCCAGTGCCGACCCCATTACCCACTCCAGTGCCTACGCGCGCGCCGACACCTAAGCCCTCACCGCTGCCTACCCTTGTGCCAACGTCGCTGCCCACCTTGGTGCCCACTTCGCTACCCACGATTTTACCCACCAATCCTTGGCGAGTGGACCATCGCACCGACCCCGTAGGTTGCTCGAGTTCTACCTGCGAAGCCCTTGGGTGGGGCAACGCGGCCTACTTCGGGTCCGACACCGTGTGCGGCGAATCAAACCCCGACGCTCGCGGCTGCTTGGGCTTCACCACTTGGGATACCGCCATCGACGCTTGCCAAGACGTGGGGGCTCGGCTCTGCACCTTGGCCGAGCTCCAAAACGAAGAAGCCAAGGACACGGGCTGCAACGCGAACGACAAACTCGTGTGGTCCCAGTCCGCGTGCAGTGACTTCGGGGTGGGCGTGACCGCTTACTCCGTGGTGCAGGGCAACGGCAACGGTGCGGTCTCGTGCATATCGGTGGACGACGAAGTGCCGACCGCGGACGTGACGGTGCGGTGCTGCGCGGACGTGGCGTTTTCGTGCTCGCCGGAGCCCACGCTGACCCCCAGCATTCAGCCCACCCCGGTGCCCACGCCGTCGCCGTCGCCCCAGCCCACCTTTCAGTTCTTGGCCTGCTCCACTTCCACCTGCGGCAGCCTCGGGTGGCACGACAACCCGTTGCCGGGCTACGGCCCCGACGACTACCATTTCGGCACCTCGGAAGTGTGCTCCAAATCCGACGTCGGGGACGTGAACCTGAATGCCGGGAGCGGCGCCTACGGCACCCAGTGCAGCGGCCGCGTGGTCTTCACCGAAGCGAGGCTCCGGTGCGAAGGCGTGGGCGCGCGCCTGTGCTCCCTCGAAGAGTTGCTGGCTGACGAAGCGCACAACAGCGGGTGCAGCTACAACGACCAGCTCACGTGGTCTCGGTCTTCCACCAAGATGGACGGGTCCGAGACCGCGTCGTGTGCGTCAGACGAGTACTACGTGACTTACGGAAGTGCTTCGAATGGCGGCAGCGACGGCAATTACACCTCGGGAAAATGCGTCTCGGAATTTGAGCCGGTCGCGGTGGCACGTTGCTGTGCTGACGCATACGGTACTTTTTTCTTTTAGAATTTGTTGGTACTGATGCTGCAATTGCTGCTGTTTCTTTCGTCTCTTTAAGAACTAAAGCTCCAAAAATGTTATCACTTCTTCAGCAGTTCACTTAAACTATGCGTTATCGGCGCCTTTTGTCTAATTACCTGCATTGTCTTTTTCGTTCATAGGTTGTTCCGATCCACCGTCGTTCGCACCGACTCCTCTGCCTTCTCCGTTGCCCACACCACTTCCTACACCAGTGCCAACGCCACTACCTTCACCTGTTCCTACGCTCATCCCCACGCCGTCACCAACACCTCTGCCCACCCCGCTGCCTACGCCGCTGCCGACGCCGGTGCCAACGCCTCTGCCCACCCCGTTGCCCACGCCGGTGCCTACTCTCATGCCCACTCCACTCCCATCGCCGGTACCTTCCTTGACGCCTACCCCATTGCCAACCATGGTGCCCACTCCAGAACCCTCGCCAATTCCCACGCCTGCGCCCACGCCGGTGCCGACGCACATCCCAACTCCAGTCCCTTACCCTGTTCCAACGCCCATCCCTACACCAGTGCCAACGAGAGTCCCGACTCCGCTGCCGACGCCGCAACCCACGCCGTTGCCGTCACCTGAACCCTCGCCGGTGCCTACGCCCCTGCCGACACCTCTTCCAACCCCTCTGCCAACTCCGCTGCCGACGCCCCTTCCCACGCCATTGCCTACTCCACTGCCCACGCCGCTGCCTACACCGTTGCCAACGCCACTGCCAACCCCATTGCCGTCGCCCGTGCCTACGCTGATGCCGACGCCTGCGCCGACTCCACTGCCAACCCCACTACCCTCACCGGTGCCCACGCCGATGCCGACGCCCGCTCCAACGCCACTGCCTACGCCACTGCCTACCCCACTACCAACGCCGCTGCCTACTCCGTTGCCAACGCCACTGCCCACCCCATTGCCTTCGCCCGTCCCCACTATCATGCCAACTCCAGCGCCAACCAAGCAACCCACCCCTTCGCCCACTCCTCTGCCCAGTATTCTTCCCACGGCTGTTCCAACGCACTATCCAGCGACTCGCCCATCGCCCGTGCCAACGCCTCTGTCAACTTCGCAGCCCACTCCACTCCCAACGCCCGCGCCCACCAGTGTGCCCACACCTGTGCCAACTCCAGTGCCTACTTACCTCCCAACGCCGCTGCCAACCCGTGTGCCCACGCCTCAGCCGACGCCGGTGCCCACTCCAGCACCAACACCCGTGCCGACCTATGTGCCAACCTCCAAACCCACTCCGGTCCCGACACCTTTGCCCACTCCATTGCCTACCTACCTCCCAACTCCCGTGCCAACTTTCGTGCCCACCTCTACTCCAACCCCAGAGCCCACTCCAGCCCCGACGCCCGCTCCCACTCCAGTTCCCACACCATTGCCGACTCCCGTTCCAACCCCGGTGCCTACGCCTCTCCCGTCGCCCGTGCCAACGCCCCCGCCGTCACCGCTCCCGACACCGCTGCCGACTCCGCTGCCGACGCCTTCGCCAACGGAGACACCAACGCCACTGCCAACGCGGATTCCCACGCCTGCACCAACCTACCTCCCTTCTCCGCTGCCGACGCCGTTGCCTACCTACACTCCTACCCCGCAGCCGTCGCCGGTGCCTTCTCCGCTGCCAACCCCAGAACCGTCGCCGGTACCCACGCCCTTGCCCTCACCTGTGCCCACCCCGCCGCCTACACCACTGCCGACACCAGCACCAACGCCCCCGCCGTCGCCAGTACCCACACCTTTGCCCACGCCGTTGCCGTCGCCAGTGCCCACGCCTCAACCATCGCCAGTGCCTACACCAATGCCTTCGCCGCAGCCAAGTCCTTTGCCTACGCCGTTGCCTACCCCACTGCCAACCGTACGGCCAACGCCAGCACCCACTCACGTGCCCACACCACCGCCCACTCCAACTCCCACTCCAATTCCGACACCAGCCCCAACGCGTGTACCTACCCCACTGCCTACGAACAACCCGGTTTGGATCAGCCCAGCGCCGACGAAAGTCCCCACTCCGAAGCCTTCACCGCTGCCAACGCCACTGCCTACGCCCACTCCTTCCTACACGCCCACCCCGCAACCCACGCCACCACCGACTTACGCGCCGACCCCTCGCCCGTCTCACGCACCCACCCCAGCGCCAACGCCGCAACCCTTGCCGTTGCCGACGCCATTTCCCTCTCGTGTGCCCACGGCGCTGCCGTCGTCGCTCCCGTCACCTTTGCCCTCGCCGCTGCCGACTCACGTGCCAACGCCACAACCGACGCCCAGACCAAGTGGCTCGCCCACCCCAGTGCCCACTCGTGACCCAACGCCGTTGCCAACGTACTCACCTACGTACACGCCTACGCCGCTGCCCACGTATTCGCCTACCCCACAGCCGACCTTCGTACCAACTCCGCTGCCCACGCCATTGCCGTCGCCAGCGCCCACTCCTCAGCCTTCTCCTGTGCCCACCCCACTGCCCACACCGAAGCCTACTCCAGTACCAACTCCTGCTCCTACGTACGTTCCGACTCCTGTGCCTACGCCGCTGCCCTCTCCGGTGCCAACGCCAGCACCTACGCCGGTGCCTACACCAGTGCCGTCCTCATCCCCAACGCCGGTTCCTACCTCGGTTCCGACTCCGGCGCCGACGCCACTGCCCACACCGTCACCCACGCCGCTGCCATCACCGTTGCCTACTCTCGTGCCAACGCATTCCCCAACGCCAGCGCCAACTCCAGTGCCTACGCCATTGCCTACTCCTGTGCCTACGCCTTTGCCTTCTCCTCTACCCACATACACTCCAACGCCACAACCAAGCCCAGTGCCAACACCCCTTCCTTCACCATTACCTACCCCCGTGCCCACTCCACTGCCCACACCAGTGCCGACATCTGTGCCTACTCTATCCCCAACCCCCGTACCAACGCCATCGCCTACTCCTAGACCGTCGCCAGCCCCTGTGGGAACTCCTAGCGAAAAGCCCACTCCAGCGCCGAGCCCTAAGCCGTCATCATTGCCCACTCCAGTGCCCACGCACTTCCCCACGCCAGCGCCAACTCCGTTGCCTACGCCGCAGCCAACCCTAGTACCTACGAAGGCACCCACGCCGGCTCCAACGTATGTGCCTACGCACTACCCTACGCCGATCCCTACTCGATCGCCTACCCCATTGCCCGCGCCGGGGCCTACTCAATTGCCCACTCCATTGCCTACTCGCTCGCCCACGCCGAAGCCGACTCCAGTGCCTACCCACACGCCCACTTCTGTGCCTACCCGCGCGCCCACTCCCCAGCCAAGTCCGCTACCGAGCCCGAAGCCTACACTGCTGCCCACCCCCGAACCTACGCTACTTCCGTCCCTGGCGCCTACGCACGTGCCGACGGAGTTCTTGCCGATTCCCGCCGACCAGTCCGGTGCCTGGGACCGCTGCTCGGCGTCGAGTTGCGCTGACCTCGGGTGGGAGAGGCACCCCCGCGGCGACTTCTACATTTGCGGCGGCACCATCACCAACGGCAACACCCTAAACGACGGGGGCTGCTTCGGGCAACTGTCTTACTACGACTCGGACACGCAGTGCGAGGCCAATGGAGCGCGTCTGTGCACGGCCCAAGAAGTGCTGGACGACGAGCCGACGGGCACGGGGTGCTCGTTCGACAACGAGCTCGTGTGGTCGCAGTCGTCGTGCTCATGCGACGCCACGTGCCTGGCGACGCAATTCGCTGCTGACCCTACCACCGGTGCCCCTGTCACCACGACCCCCAACTGCTGTGCTGACGATGTCTCTGACCGCAGCCTCAACTTGCTACGGTACTACGCGATGTACAGTGGGGAAATGGCGGTAACGACGGGACTGCCAACCGCTGTGAGCTTCGGGTTGTCCTACATTCCTTCCAACGCGCTCACGTACGCGGATGGCCGAATCTACGGGTTCTGTCTGGCCACACGGGAAACGTCCGCCACGAGCACCTATGATTGGTTCAAGGGCAACGCCACGGGCACCACGGGCGTGTACGGCCGCTGCTGCGCAGACGAAGGCCGTTGCTACACGCCAAACCCATCGCCTCCACCCACGCCGTCGCCTTCCCCGCAGCCCTCTCCGCTGCCTACTTATGTTCCGTCGCCACAGCCCACCTTCGTGCCAACGCCGAAACCGACTCCTCTGCCGACGCCGGTACCGACGCCAGCTCCCACTCCAGTGCCCACTCCAGTGCCCACCCCTCAGCCCACGCCGCTGCCGACACCGTTGCCGACACCAGTACCTACTCCGTTGCCAACTCCGTTGCCTACGCCTGTGCCCTCTCCTTTGCCGACGCCCGTGCCGACTCCGTTGCCCTCACCGCAGCCCACGCCGTCACCGACGCCTCTACCTACGCCCGTGCCGACTCCGTTGCCGTCGCCTTTGCCAACGCCTTTGCCAACACCTCTGCCCACACCTGTACCCACTCCTTTACCAACGCCGGTGCCTTCACGGGTGCCCACGCTGATGCCAACTCCATCGCCATCCCCTCTTCCAACTCCCGTACCGACCCGCGCGCCCACCCCTCTTCCGACGCCAGTGCCCACTCCTTTGCCCACTCCGGTGCCTTCCCGTGCGCCCACTCCTGTGCCGTCGCCGGTTCCATCCCTGATGCCAACACCTGCGCCCTCGCCGCTCCCCACGCCATTGCCCACGCCGGTTCCAACGCCACTGCCCACACCTTTGCCGTCGCCGCTACCAACGCTCGCGCCCACACCCTCGCCCACTCCAATACCAACCCCAGCGCCAACTCCTGCGCCCACTCCAGTGCCAAGTCCGCAGCCCTCGCCTCTACCAACTCCGGTACCGACGCGCGTGCCATCACCCGAACCGACACCATTGCCGTCTCCATTGCCGACTCCTTTGCCGACCCACGTGCCGACCCCACAGCCCACTCCGAAGCCTTCACCGCTGCCAACGCCGCTGCCTACCAAAGTTCCCACTTCTACGCCAACATATGATCCGACGCAGCTCCCAACGCCGGTGCCAACGCACGAGCCTACACCTGCCCCGTCGCCGCAGCCCACTCCAGTGCCTACCTACTTGCCAACGTATACACCGACGCCACTGCCCACGTACAAACCAACGCCTGTGCCCACGTCTGGGCCTTCCACCGTCCCCACGCCGTCACCCACCCCACGCCCAACCCCAGTGCCAACCTCGTTGCCTACCTACACACCAACGCCTATGCCTACCTACGTCCCCACACCGCTCCCGACGCCATTACCCACTTACACCCCAACGCCACAGCCTACCTACCTGCCAACCCCAGTGCCGTCGCCATTGCCTACCTATCTGCCGACGCCGGTGCCGACGCCAGCGCCTACTCCGTTGCCCTCGCCTTTGCCCACCCCAACCCCAACTCCTCCTCCCACCCCAGTGCCGACGCCAGTGCCCACCACGCTGCCTACTTACTTACCATCCACACCGCCTTCGCCCGCGCCAACTCCACTGCCGACGCCTGCACCTACACCGGTGCCGTCGCCGTTGCCCACTCCAGTGCCGACTCCATTGCCTAGCTCTGTACCGACAATATCACCTACGGTAAGGCCTACTCAAAGGCCAACTGTGAGGCCTACGCCAGTGCCTACGCATGCCCCCACGCCAGCCCCTTCTCCAGTGCCTACCCCGGTCCCAACGCCACTGCCAACCCGTGCACCTACTCCTCAACCCACGCCGGTGCCATCGCCCATCCCTACTCCTGCGCCGACGCATGTGCCTACGCCTTTGCCCACGCCTCAACCCACGGCCATTCCGGCGTCGGTACCATCAGAAGTGCCCGCTCCGCTCCCCACGCCTGTGCCGTCCCCAATCCCCACTCCTACGCCCACCAAGGTGCCCACGCCAATTCCTTCGCCTCCACCAACACCTGTGCCAACCCTGATGCCAACGTACACGCCAACGCCGCAACCCAGCCCAGTGCCAACCATTCTGCCGACCCCCCAGCCTACTCACGTGCCAGCTGCTATCCCGTCGCCTGTGCCCACTCCAGTGCCCACACCGCGGCCAACGAGAGTTCCAACTCCAGCGCCCTCGCCTCTGCCGTCTCCAGTGCCGTCTCCAGTGCCCACGAGAATGCCCACTCCACAGCCCACTCCACTCCCCACTTATCGACCCACCCCAACGCCCACGCACGCCCCCACGCCAGTGCCCTCACCCCTTCCAACTCCTCTGCCCACGCCCATTCCTACCTACTTGCCCACGCCCGTGCCGTCGCCGTTGCCAACGTACCTGCCTACGATTCCACCTTCGCCCGCGCCTACGCCGCAGCCGTCTCAGGTGCCTACCCCTATCCCGACCCCTATCCCAACCCACGTCCCCACTCCAGTGCCCATTTCGGAGCCCTCGAAAAGACCGTCGGAGCAACCTACGCCAGTGCCGACGGCTGAGCCGACCCGCGTGCCCACTCCTCTCCCCACCCCACAACCGACGCCAATCCCAACCTATCGCCCCTCGCAAGTGCCGTCGCCGGTGCCCACGCCTCGGCCTACCAAAGTTCCCACACCAGTGCCTTCTCCGAAGCCAACGCCTGCGCCTAGCCCTGTACCAACCCCTTTGCCAACCATTCGGCCTACTCCACCTCCTTCCAAGCAACCCACGCCCGTGCCCTCGCCAGAGCCTACGCCCCTGCCGTCGCCCGTGCCTTCCAGAATGCCCACCCCACTGCCGTCGCCCATACCTACCCCAGTGCCAACCCCGTTACCCACCATTCGACCTACTCCACCTCCTTCCAAGCAACCCACTCCAGTGCCTACGATTGAGCCTACACCGCTTCCGACCTCGGTGCCATCGCCGGAGCCAACCCCAGTGCCCACGCCGCTTCCGTCGCCACTTCCAACACCAGTGCCATCACCGGTGCCTACGCCGCTACCCTCCGGAATTCCTACTCCGCCCCCATCCCCCGTACCCTCGCCCTTGCCCACCGCGCAACCTACGCCGTTGCCTACGCCCGAACCGTCGCCGGTGCCGACTCCGTTGCCGTCGCCTCTGCCAACGCCGCTACCAACGCCGCTACCAACACCTGTTCCCACTCCATTACCAACTCCTTTGCCAACTCCATTGCCGACGCCAGTCCCTACCCCTGAACCGACCCCACTGCCAACCCCTGTGCCCACCCCTGAGCCTACTCCGTTACCAACCCCTGTGCCAACTCCAGTGCCTACGCCACTCCCAACTCCTGTTCCCACTCCACTGCCAACTCCTTTGCCGACGCCTTTACCTTCGCCAGTGCCCACCCCTGAACCTACTCCATTACCGACCCCTGTGCCAACTCCAGAGCCCACGCCTGTGCCAACGCCTTTACCCACCCCGCAACCGACACCGTTGCCTACACCTGAACCTTCCCCAGCGCCGACTCCGTTGCCCACTTTGGTTCCCACCTGGATCTCACCATCGCCTACCCCTCTGCCGACCCCGCAGCCGACGCCCATCCCCACCCCGGAGCCCTCACCGCTGCCAACGCCAGTGCCGACGCCTGTACCCACTATGATGCCCACCCCTGCTCCAACTCCGGTGCCTACCTCGCTACCTACTCCGGTTCCGACTCTTCTACCTACGCCGGCTCCAACACCATTGCCCACCATGATTCCTACGCCGTCACCCACGCCAGCACCCACGTCTATCCCGACTTATGTGCCTACCCCAGTGCCCACATCAGTACCCACACCGCTCCCAACCCCGCAGCCCACCCCCGTGCCAACGTCGGATCCCACTCCTGTGCCCACCCCAACGCCCACTCCAGTGCCTACGTACACGCCAACCTCATCGCCAACTCCGGTGCCTACTCCCATCCCGTCGCCGGTGCCCACGCTAGTCCCCACGTCCTTGCCGACCTACACGCCCACCCCAGACCCAACGCGAGCTCCGTCGCCGCAGCCGACTCCTCTGCCCACCCCACTGCCCACCCAAGTGCCCACGCCTAGGCCCACGCACGTGCCCTCACCGCAGCCCACGGGTTCTTGGGAGCCGACGCCGGGCCCCACGGTGTGCGTGCCCATCAAAGTCTGCAACTCGGTCGCCGTCGACGGCCACGGCACCGCCGCCATCAACTGCGCCATGCGCTGCGAGCAGGACTTTGCGCCCACGGGCACGGCCCGAAGGCATTTGCTCGAGAAGCTCTGGGGCGTTACTGACGTGGTCCCGCTGCGCGGCCACCACCACCCGTACATCGAAGGCCACCTTCACTGGCCGCACTACGACATGGGCAGCGATTGGGGAAAAGTCCACGGCATTCCTGTTGGAGCGGGAGACCCGAACAACTACAACTCAGGTGGCGAGACTGATTAAGTTCCTTGCGCGAAGTATCTTTAGTGCCCTGCCTCCAATTTATCGCCTTCAAACGTCCACGTGCTCTCAGCGATTCAGAGAAAACTTTTACTTGGCTTTCAAGGAGGCGCCAATCTCAAAAGAGCATTCGTTTGTTGACAGGGATACTTTACCAAGATATTGCGTATTAATTTACCTGCTTTTTGATTAGAGATTACAATGCTCCTCGCTGCCATAATGCTCTTCGCTGCCACATCTCAAAAACACATACCCCAATACAATAAATCCTCTCGATACTCGCTTTGAGTTCCTGTGTTCCAGTTCCATGCCGCAACCGCAACGTTTCGCGCTCAGGGCATCAGGGGATTAGGATTAGGGGTACGAGTGGCGAGTGCGACTCCCGTTTCCGCGGAATTCCCGCGCGATGGCTAAAAATTCACTTCCCGTGGTTTTTCCGCGATATCTCCGCGGGTTTTCCGCGGGTTTTCCGTGCCGTTGTCATAAAGGCACTGCCAAATCCCCGTCGCCGTCGCGGAAATCACGTCTGATGTCTGATTGGCAAAAAATCCCTTTCCGCGGAATTCCCCGCGGGAATCCTAACCTAGCAGGGCATGCGCTTTGATTGAGTTTAAGGACCCGCGCCAGGCAAAGGCGCGGAGTGCGAGTTGCGGGTTGTGATGGCCTAATGTAAAATCCATATGAAAAAGACTTCCCTTGTCCTTTCTTCTCTTCTTCTTCTTCTTCTTCTTCTTCTTATCTCTTATCTCTGTATCTCTGTCACTCCCATGTCTGCCACCTGCCACCTGCCATCTGTAACCTTCCAGCTGCCGAACTGCCTCTGTCAAGTCTCTGTGATGGCTGTAGCAGCCCTTGGTAGCTAGTGGCTAGTGGCTAGTGGCTTATGGCGTGCTGATGGTTGGTGGTCGGTTGGTGGTTGGTTCAGTGTTCCACGCTCGACATTACCGAGTACCGAGCAAGGTGCCGAACGAACCGAGCAGCCGAATATTGCTCGCTGCTCGGTCCAGTTCGACATAATTTCATGCGCGCCTGTTCGATTCGGTTGTTCGGTTCGGCGTATCAGCCAGGGGTGCTGCTCGGCTTTGGTGCTCGACTACGATTTTTTTTGCAAGAATTTACCAATTTCGTGTGTGTTTTGGAAAAATGTATATTGAGGCACCTTTTCCCACCTTGGGAGTGGTGTCCTGCCCGCTTTGTCCGCGTGCTCGACACTTTGATCGGCACATCTGCTAGGCGGTTTGCTCGATTCGGCTGCGCGCAAGACAGTTACCTCTATAGGCCTATTCGGTTCGACTGCTCGTTCGACTACGTTGGTTACCCCTCCCTGTATTCGGTTCGGTATTCGACATCAAAATCGTGCCGAGCGTGTGGAACACTTTGGGCCTGCCAAACTGCTAACCCAGTCCTTTGAAGCGTTTCCACCAATCATGTGAGGCATCATAACATACTACAGACGACTACAGACAATGCTAAATCAAAAGATGAGACGTTTCGCAAGAGCGGCGCTGCTGCTTCTCGGGGCCTGCCCGGGCAGTCCTCCGTGGTTCGCCGTGACAGCTTCTACCAATAGTCCTACACCAGTGCCGACTCAGTTAAACCCTTGCCTAGAAAATGTCACCACCATTACTTTTGGAGGCAGTTACGTCGGGACCAACGACTTCCTCCTCGGTGAATGGTCTTATACGGGAATTTACCCTGCTGGAAGACCTTATTTCACGCTCGTGGAATCTTTGACTCTTGGCACGGATTTAGACGCAACCTGGTAATTTTCAAGTTCAAACGATAGAGAGACATATGGAGAGTAAAAGGCTGTTCGTATTTACTAAGTGGGCCTTCGTCTTTTTGATCGAAATATCTCGAGATTCTAACATGGCTTAAGTGCTCTATTGAGTCTCAACCTCCAAAAATGAAAGCTCTTTCAAAATCCATGATTTTTTTGTCGTCTGCTGTCTTGTCTATTTGTTTATCCAAACACTAGGTACATGTACTTCTACCCGGCGCGCGACGAATGGCTCATCTCCGACGACCTTGGCGGCCTCACATGGAGCTGGCGCGCGGCTCAAGCAGTCCCCTGGCCTTCGCGCATTACAGTTCGTTGGCAGGTTAGTATGGCGATTTATAATGAAGGGGAGGAAATTTGCGTTTTTTATTTGCTGGTCTCTACGACACTGCATGACGAACTTCTTCTCGCTTTTGAAATGTGTGCACCACCGGCATGCAACGCAACAATTGTCCTTGCTTGTTTGCCGTTCACATAGGTGGACCTCGGCAACAACGTGCTTTCAGCAGTCGATGCCAGTGAAGCTTCCACAGCCTGTACCACTACGCCGGCCCCCACGCCTTCCGTGACAGTGTTCTGCGAATCAGTGAAGTTTGGGGGCGATTACAGCGGGCTACGCAGCGGATACTTTGGGCACTATATCTACCAGGGCTTATGGACGGGTGGCAGCGGCGATGACCCGAGAAAGGTTTGTGCGATGTCATATTCTTTCCCTTCAACTTTAACTTCCGTTCTGCATTTTACTTTTTGTTACAATCCTTCATCTTCTTATTGCTCAGGCCTACTTCAAGGCCGAGGTCTCGGACAAGTGGCTTGGTTTGGCGTGGCCGTGGTCCGCTACTCGCGATTACTACATGTACTACGCCACCGGGGCATGGGTGGTGGGACCGAAGATGCCCACGGCCGCTTCGGTGAGTCCTGAAATATTTTTTGTAGGGGGAAGAAGAAGGAAGTGCAAGTTTATTTCGTTATTTTTCCTCTCGAAATGGTTACTTATCACCCATTCATAAGTACATTTTTTTCGTGCCTCCCAAGCCCGTCTAATCCTGCCTCTCTTTTTTTTTGGCACCCCTCTCAAACAAGATTGAAGCCGGCGCACCCGATGCGGACTGGCGCACAGTGACCATGTCCTCGTGGCCGACCACCACCTGGAACGACTGGGTGTTCCGCGACGGCAACGACGACGACGACGAGGCTGAAGAAGGCAAAGCAGCTGCCGATACTTGGACTTCAGCGGGCGGGCCCAGCGCGGCGGACGTGTACTGCCACGAAGAAAAGTTCAACGGGGTGGTGATTGCGGTGTTTGTTCTGGTGGCGATTTGCTTCTGCGGCGTGGGCCGCTGGCTCTGCCTCATCAAATGGAGCGATGCGGTACGAAGCTCTTAGAGGCCAATGCTACGGACTTTCTCTTGAATTTGTGAATATGGGGGTGCAAGAAAGGGGGTGTATTTAGATTTAACAACGCGTTTGCATTGCTTTGTTTTGTGGTGCGCCTATCGGACGCCCATCTAATATTCGCCTCTGTTGATCTGTCTTCGACCTCCATGGCACCATGGATGAAACAGGACTTGGAAAAGCGCACCTCGGCCATCAAGAAACGTGCCGAAGAAGACGCTGCGTTGGAAGCTGACATGAAAGTTGCCATCACCGAAGGCGCTGCGGAACAGAGGCGGCAACATCAAGCTGCTACGTTTGAAGCTGCGCTCGCTGCAGCGACCGCGGAAACAGGGCAGCCGCTCGACGCGCAACCACCGAAGCCGGCGTTGAATCAAGAGCGCCGAGGGAAGAAAACCGTAACGATTATTTAGCTGCTTTCCTCATCCAATTCACAAGGCCAGCTGTCAGCTGCTTAGCACTGCGCCCTTGTTGGAGATGAAGTATACTGGACTGACTCTGGGGTACACTACAGTGTAGTCTAGTCTAGAACCATGCGCCATGCGCCATAACAAATAACAAAAACAAAGAGAGGGAAGATAGGGCATAAGTTTGGGTTTTTGGGCGCCGTCTTGTAATTCGCAAAAAAAATTGGGCGCCGTCTTAAAACTAGTGATGCGCTGCAAATCAACTGGCATGCCAAATTGTGCAAGGCGCTTAGTACTTAGTACAACGATATCCCTGTCCCTAGTAGATAGTAGCCGAGCGCGCAACGCAAGTGCCGATAATAGAGCTAGGAGTAAGGAGTACTCGGAGCTCCGAGAGCTCCCTTTCCCTTGCTCTCTTGTCCTATGAGTATGAGTTACTCCTAATTTCTAAATTTTTGTAGTTCCCAGAGGCCAGTTTTAACTGGCGATAGACATAACGGTACGCAGCAGGAATTTAAGACGTATAAAAAGTCAAACTATGTCCTTTTCAACAGCAGGCTCATATTTGCGTCCAAAATTGGAGCCGGGCGTTGTTTTTGACTCTGAGTCTCAGAAGCGAATGCCCCTTTCAAGGAAGGCGAAGGTTTCCGTGGATCTGCGAGCAGTGAGAAGTTTTCAAAAGAAGCTTTTAGTCATAGCAAACGCATTACAGCTATCAAAGTAAATCAGTAACTTCACGTAGTACAGTTCTCAAAAATGATATTTCTAATAAGCGTGATGGTGCTGCACTTCGTTGTATTAGCAAACCTCGTGAAAGAGAGAAGGCCGATTATTGCCGCCGTCGTTGGTCGTGAAGCCTCGTAACATGAAGTCTCGCCGCGGAGCGTACCTTATCAGGAAGCGATTGGGAAGTACTTTAGAAAAGAAGCCTTATTTATAGTGATTTAGTATGTATGGCTTGGTATTGAAGCGTCGCTCTCGAATACGGGTGACGGGATGACGGGATCTAGCAGGTAAAATGGCTCATGCAACCATATCTTTCGGGAAGAGCAAGGATGGAATAGTGCTTCGATTTGCGTGCTGCCTAATCTAAAAAATTCTTCAACATGTCTACGATTCCTACCTTGTTGGCCGATACGACACGTCATCGGTGTTCCAAGGGCATGGGCCTTCCAAGTTGCTTCGGCAATCAGCGGTCGCCATCGGCGGAGATTGCGCGCTTAACGCTGCCGACGAGTCCACCGACTGACAACATACGCAGAAAACACATGCGATCAAGACAAATCGAAACTTTTTCTGTGGCATGCGAAAAAGTTGTCCAACTTTGGCATCGAGATCAGCACTTGGCGACTCAAAGTCTAAATAAACAAAGCTCTCTCTTACCGAACTGAGCTCAAACGCGCGCGAGAGCGGCCCAACAGCCCGCGGTACAGGGCCATTCATCTTTTTATTCGATTCGATCTTGGCGGGCGGTTCTACAGTGAGTGGTGAAGGGCGATCCTGCATTGTCACCGACTTCGTCTTTGCAGGTGGTTTATTGGCGGTAAATGGCTGAAAGGAGTCCGCAAAGAAGAGGAACAAAAAGAGGGTGATGTGGAGCAGGATATGAGCTAACTTTCGTAGCACGACACAGCGAAATGGAGCAAGGTCTGGCACTGCAGTACCTCCATCGAGCAGCATTCAATCAAAACTCCAGCAAATACTTTCGTACCTCCGAATCTAAAGACGATCCCGGGCGAGACCATTCCAAATCAGGCGAAGGGCCGCCTGGTCTTTGAGGTGTCGCTCCAATCAGCTGCTCGCCGCTCCTCATCGATGGCATAGACGGAAGCGGCCACACGATTGAGTCGTATTCCTCTTGCTGATTAGAGTATGAGGGGTCTTCTGGTGAGTTTGGGTGGTTAGTTTCAGCACCATAGTCAGAGTTTGCTGGAGTGAAGGGCCCTCGACCAGTTGTGACCTTATTGGCATAGGTCTCTGGAACGGCGCCCGAAACGCTCTCCTCCAAGGAGGTTGAAGATGAATAAGCTACATCATTTGATGCCCTAAATGGTAAAGGCGCTGCTACATTTGTAACTATGAACTTGCCGCTAGGCAATAGCACACGACGCCTTGGCTTGAAGGAAGAGCACCTCGGGTTCACTGGGAACCCTGATGACGCATCAACTCCAAATCCGGGACGGAATTCCATAGCCGCTAAATCCTTTGAAACACTCCAACGAAAACCTCGAAGAAGCGTCGGAGTAAGGGCACGCTTATCTCGAAAACTCCGCGGGCGATTTCGGGTAATGAAGCTGGTTAGGTTCTGTGTGACGAAGGTGCGGGTGAACAATTATCGAAATAACTTGATGCAAGTCGCGAAAGCTGGGGGCTAGCGTTTTCGTGCTTCTTGACTTCTGCAGTGACAGTCTGCTTGGAACTTCGAGCGAGCTACTGCACTGTGGTAATATGTAAAGATTGTAAAAAGTTAGCGCTCATGCGCTCAACACATTTTCATCAACAATCACCAATCATCCAATCATCATCCTAATTAAGTACGTTCTTACGTTCCACAACAGTGAAGATACACACAACACACAACCTCTTTTTCTCTTTTTCAATTTCATAGCAATGGCATATTACAAAACTTTCAGGCAGCGGCATCTCATTCAGATGCTGGTTGACTAGCAGTGCCTCAAACGTATAATTCACATCAGGATTTACCCTCTAGGATTTGGAACGGTGTTGAGTTCTAGTCTCGAACGGAAGAAGTCTCGGGAACCTTATAAGTTAGTGTTCGCTACATTGGGGCGCTTGGCTGAGCATCATGCAGGCATTCAAAGTGTCGTGCAACGATGAGATGCGCCTCGTGCCACTGAAGAAAGACTCAAGCTTTTGTCTAGCCCTCTTGGTTCACAACGTGGCGCTCAAATTTCAGCGGCACCCAGCAACATTCCGGCTGGCTTCACCCGACCTTGCTTATGAACCGGTGCGTGGACACATTGCGCTGGCCGTACATGCTATGCTTCGTGCCCGAGTTCATTGTCTTTAAAAAAATCTAGTGCAGTGCTAGTGCTGCATATCCTTTGTTTATATGCACCCGTGCGGTCATCATTTCATCACTTGTACTCATGTACGTGTTCAGGTGCCATTGGAAGCTGAGCCTGCATTTGAGGCTCTCATGGCAAGTCTGGGCAGCAGCGGCAAGCCTATTAGACTCACGATGATTCTTTTGCCACCGCCGGCGCCACCGCCCCATTACCCGTATCACCCCCAGCACCACCCACCCCCAGACAGTCATCCCTCAGGCGGCCAACATCCAGGGCATCATCCTCCCAGCAGCCCTCAGAACGGCCCTCCCAGTCTCGGCAGCAGTGCTCCTGCACCCATGATGCCACCACAGCTGCCAACATCCACACCACCAATGCCAATGGCACCACAGCCGCCACTGCGACCACAAGTCCAGTCGCATCAGCAACCTTCAGGCGATGTTCCACATCACCACAAAGTACCTATTAGCGCCCCTGGCAATCCATTACCCCTCCCAGCGACATCACCGGTTGCACCCCCACATGCTGCCCCACTGCCTCGCGGAAACACAGAACAACAGCAGCAGCAGCAGCATCGACAGCAACAGCAGCAGCAGCAGCAGCTAGGGTCGTCGCTGCCTCAGCATCAACATTACGACGACAGCAGCAGCAGCAGCAGCGCAGGCTCAGAAGAAGAAGGAGAAGAATCGCAGGCACCGCATTCAATCACGCTCAACGCGTCACTCGAGTTGGTTCATCCGTCAGCAGGCGAGTCGTGGACTCTGATTCAAGAGCCCGTGCAGGAAGAAGATGACGATGACGACGACGACGATACGAGCAGCTCAGATGACGATCACCGTCCTATAGGCACCTCTTCCATCATAACACCAACACCATCATCCATGGCATCTGCACCTTCACTTCCTGCACCCATGCCCACAGCACGTGTGGCTGCCGAAACAGCAGCAGCTGTTGACGTGGCATCAGCTGTAGCAGCTGCGCGGGCTGAAGCATATCAAGTCGCCTTGCTCGAGACCGAAGCCAAATTGCGGCGTGAGATGGCGGCTGCTGAGACAGCTGCTGCTCAAGGGGCAACTCATGCAAGAGAGAAAAACAATACAGAAGAATCAGAAAAGGAGAAAAAACAAGATAGCACAGCAACTACAACAGCATCAACTGCTGAGGCAGCGAGCCAGGATGGTGCAAACGAAGGCAGTGCCAATGAAAACGAAGAAGTCGCGGAGCGGGAAGCGCTGAAGAAAGCCATAGCGCGCGCGCGGGAAGAGCGGCAGCAGCGCGAGGCCATCGAACGGCAAGAACTCGCCGCTCGGCAGGCCCAAGAAGAAGCGCTGGCTGCCCAACAAGCCCAAGCGCGCGCTGCCGACGCGTCCGCGGCCCGGGCCAAGAAGGAAGCCGAGGAGCGGAACGCAGCGGTGCAGCGGTCACGGGCCGACGCGCAGGCAGCGGTGGGGCGATGGGTGCGGCGGCTCAGCGCTCCGGGTTTAGCGGTCGCGCTGGTAGGGTGCGTTCCCGAAGCCTTCAACCTCGCTTATGATGACGCTGCCGCTGCTGCCGCCAATGATGCTGGTGCTCTTGCGGCAAGCGACGGAGCTGTCAGCACTGCTACGAGTGGTGGCAGCAGCACCTCTAGTAATAGTAGTAGCAGTGCTAGCAGTAGAAACACCGGTGATATTTCTGGCTACCCTCCGGCACCTGTGGGCAGTTTTGACTCGTGCCCCGTGGACTTTCGAGTCGATCGGCCGCTGGTAGAAGCACTGAAAGGTTTGTTTGGAGCGCTCACGCCTCATCAGATTTTCGAGCTGCAGCAGATGCTTCAACAGCAACAACAGCAACAGCAGCAGCAAGACCAGCAATTGCACCAACCCTTATTGCAGCTCCATCAGCAGCAACAGGAGGGAGGTCAGACTGCAACGTCAGCTCATTTGCCGCAGCAACAACAGGCGCGGTCTTCCGCCGATCTCCTGGCGTTGTGCCGCCGTGGAATTCTACCTCAGCTCGGGGCAGGAGGCCTCTCAGTCGACGCCATCGCCACCTTCTTCGCTAATTTAGCCTGCGCGCAGACTCCTAGCCCGTATCCTCTTGTCTTGGGCTCTGATTCCGATACCGGGATTGACAGCAGCAACAGTGCGAGCTCCAATACACGAGGGGTTGCCTCCGCAGCGGCTGTGATGCCCCCGCATTTGAAGCCTTTGCTTGACGCGCTCAGCAGCAAAATGGTGCGTTTTCGATGCGTGGCCGTCGCCGCCGAGCTCTTTGCGCGAGTGTTAGTGGCCGCCCTCTGGGAAGAAGTCGCCCTCGATGCCACTTTGTTAGATTGGGACGCCAACAACCTCGACGACCCTAGTGTAGCAGGCATTGGCAGCGACGACGACGACAGCGGCGACGACGGTGGGGGGCAAGCAGCCTCTAGCAGCAGCAGCAGCCAGAAGAGCTTTCTGCTGTCCGGAGTGGGTGCAGGTGCGAGCTTTGTGGGCTTGTCGAGTGCTGGACGGTCACGGCTGCTCACTGCCATGTCGCTCCAGAGCATGTCCCTCGAAGAGGTGGTGTCTGCAGTGGAAAATCTAGCTGCCACGGAGAAGGAAGACCAGGAAAACGCCGCGCAAGCGCTTCACGACGAAAAAGCGGCTGCTTGGGCGCGGAGCAGCGCTGGGAAGGGTGGCGACGGCAACGAGCTCGAAGATGACGTAGACCAAGATCACGACGAATTAGCGCTGGCCCACCGTCACCAAGAAGACCCCGCGGCCCCGAGCTTGTTTTGCAGCGGCAGCGAAGCCATGGAAGTGCTCAAGCTGCTGGGGTCCTGCAAACGCGACGCTTATTGCGCGAGCCAGTCTTTGCCTCTCCTGTGGGGCGGTAACAGCACAATGAGCAGCAGCAGCAGCAGCCACCGTGGCGCCAGTGTCAGTACTGGAGCAGGCAACGAACGAGTCAAGCTCAAACCTTTCCTCGAATACGCAGGCTTAGCGCACTTGGAGCGAGCTCTGGTGCGCGCTTGCGGCGGCGCGGCAGGCGCCCTCAGCGGCCACCACACGGCCTTTGGCAGCAGCAGCAGTGGCGACGCACAGCAACAACAGCAACTCACGGTTGGGGCGCTGCGCTTCTTGCTCCCCAGTGAAGACCTCTCAGGCCGCGGTGGCCTCGCACCCGCGGACGTGTCCGTCCTCTTTCGGAGCTTGGCGGTGGCCTCCGGCTGGGGCTGGCGGCTCGCGCAGCACCGCGCCACCGCGCAGCTAGACCGATCCCGGCGCAAAGCCGCACGTGCTGCGCGCAGAGCAGCCGGGAGCGGCGTTAACCTCGCGACTCCAGACGCCTACCCTCCTCCTCAACCTCACCTCTTAATAAATGGGGCAGTTCACCCGGCCTGGGCGGAAACAGTCGTGCGGTCTCCGCGTTTTGCCGAGCGCTGCGTGCGGCTCTTGCTCGGCGCCGCGGGGGCTGCGGCCACGCAGCGCGAGCGCTACGACCAAAGCGCCACCTCCAACGGGAGTGCCCCCGGTCCCATGGACTTGCCTGTCACGTTTGGCTTACCTTGGGCGGGCGGGGGCGCTCTGCGCAGCGACGCGTAATCGGGGTGGCGCAGCTCCTTCTCCTGCTTCTGTCGCGATTATTAATGGAGGTCGAGGTCCACGGTAGCGCAAGGATAATGCACTATGGCAGGGCCATGGCAACTCACCGGCACTCAGTCCCGCCGACTTGTTCGGAGGAAAGACGCCAGTTGGAGCCTTAATTGGCCTTCTGGAGCGAATTCGCTAGCGCATTTGCAGCTCAAGTGCATTCTGTATGTGCCTCGGTGACTGCTGTGTACTTGCCTTTCTTTGTTTTTGGGAGAGTATTAACTAGACTAGACTAGACTAGACTAGACGGTATTTGAGTCAGGAGTCCACTTCGACGGCGGCGAGGAGAGATAAGGGAGGCTGCACGTCCGGGCTCTGGCTCGGCTTCGCTTTTTAAACTGCCAGCTCCCATCTTCCAAGCGACATCCTTATTCCAGTCCGATATGTGTTGAGGACTCTCCTGGCTCCTCCCTTTGTCTAGTTGCAGATGCATGTACCTTTAAACCTGATTTTAACCAGCTGCTTTAATCACCCAACAGTATATAAATCAAAAAAACTATGCTATGCACTATGCAGTCAACAACTCAACAATCAACGCGGACCCCTGAAGCCCTCAAGGCAAGGGAGGGCGCAGAGTACAGAACAATGCGATCTTTTTGCGCCAATCACATTTTTCATATTCGTTGCAGATTCGACGATCCTCTGTCCTCGGCTCATCATCATCAAGCGAGTCCCGAATACATACACGTTGACGGTACGCCTCGCACCAGAGTGTGCGCGCCATCATCCACGCACACGGCGCGCATTAAATTTAGAGTAGTCACTGCATCTGATTTAAACTTCCTCTCTGTTTAGGTGAATAGCTTGGTACCATGGTGCAACTAGACGCTGACGCGCCTTGCTGCGACAGATGCATGAACGCCCCCCCGGTTACCTTGGCGTGCAGCGTTCCTCTGGGTGGACTGATCGGCCTCTTTGTGTCCTTAGTAGGCTACGCGCTTTTCTTTGCACAAGGGCTTGAATCTTTTGAAGACGTCATCGAAGATTTGGGAATCAACAGCGCCGACCAAATTACCTTGGTGCTCAACTATGGCGTGTTCGTCGTCAGTTTGGCCAACATTTTCGTGACAGGCTACGGCTTGCGCGAAAAGTGCCGCACGCGCAACGACTGCCTGAAGCATGTTACTTATTGCGGCTTTCCTTCGATCATCAAGTTCCTCGTGAAAAGCGCAGTTCACCTCGTGGTTTGCTTCTCGGTGGTTCTCTCGCTCCTTTTAATGTTCATCACAGAGGCCTTGTGGGTGGCCTTCTTGACCATTGACGCGGTGTGCAACTCGGATGTGGTGGATTCGGTGGTGGAAATCATGGAGCTCATTGGCAGCGACACGGGAGACATTGCGGACACTTGTAACTCGGTTTCAACAGGACTGCGTGGTACCCGAGAAGTGCTCATTGGGTCAGCGATCTTTGTGGTGTCTCAAATCATCATTTTGTGCTATTGGTACAAGTAAGTAAAAGACAAAGCTCCTGGCGACGAAGCCTTTAAACTTTCTTTCAAGATTCCTTGTGTATACTACGATGAGCTCTTTTGGAATCATTCGTTTTTCTTGCACGCGTGCTGACGATTGAGCTGCTCGGGGTCTACCGTGATTGTACATGCCGTCATGCTTGCGTGAGCGCTTTCCGGATTCCCCCGGCTGTTTTTTTGTCACGCAAAGACTTTGAATTGATTTCCTCTTGGCTTCATTCTCCTTTCTTCCTGTGACGTGCTTGCCTCTTCCTTTCCTTCAACCTTCCGCTCCAGATACTCTACGCTGGCCATGGTCTCTCCTTTCTACACGACAGGAAAGTGGCAACGCACGGACAAGGGCGTGGGTGGAGAGGCGGAGTTGATTGAAATGGTCAACGCGCACGGCAGCAAATCATCAGAGAAGGGCCCAGAGGCACAACAAAACAACGAATTTGTGCCCAAGAAAGCTCCGCGCAAACTTTAGGCAGCTGATTTTCGAAAAGGCGCTGTGCTTTTTGTCGCGTCTTGGTTCCTGATCTGTGGCTGTGGCTGTGAACAATGACATTAGCCATTGAACCATGGTAAATTCGGATGATTTCTCACGTCAAGTTATATTATGGCATTGACCCCAGTGCCTACAGACATGTTCCTCACCTTATAGAGCACACTAACAACTTCGAATCGCGTGGATGTGGATTACGCACATTTCGACTCAGCTATACTAGGATACGATTTACGCCGCAACGCACGGGTAAATTACGCGGGGAAGTAAATTTTACCAGCATGACGCTAATTACGACGCAAGAACCCGGTAGTAACTTCAGTGACGTCACCGTATTATATGTATTAATATTATCTCCCGAAATCTTTTGTCTTTTGGGTGTAACTCACCATCAGCACAAGCACTGTTCGTGGGCTCTTTAGAACAACACCCATGCCGGCAAAGCGCAGCACTTCCCTCTGGGCAGAGACAATGCCCGGCGCACTTGAGAAAAAACAGTAAGCTAGTGAAGTAGGAAGTTGGGAAGTGCACAGCCCACCAGAGAACACCAAAAACCTGTGTTTTAAACGACTTCAACCGCGCGTATAGCGCACGTGTAATACGCGTTAATACGCGTTAAGAAAATAAAAATTGAGATTGAGGCGCGTAAATTCCGCGTGTACGTAAATCGCACCCCTGCTGCTATAGGCGACTTACAGTCCGACTTAGCTTTCAGCTCCAGGCGGTGTGTGTGTCTGTGTCTGTGTCCTTAGGTCACAAGTAGGCCGCATGATTTCGCAATATCAATTTCAGGAAGCACGTTTTACGTTGCTGGTCGTGATGTCTTATGTCGCCACGCGCGTTTTTGTGAATCAAAGCTACCTTGCCACTTTGGACCGCTATCATCACTTCCATGGCCACTCGGGCATGTGCTCCTGATAAGCTTCATATATTTAGTTTGCGCTGCTTTCCTTTTTAAAATTAACCCCGTACATGAGTCTTTGTCTGTGAGTGGTTGTCCAGGATGATTTCGAGGACAGTATGGACTGCAAACTCCGACGGAACTCTGACACCGGAGCTCATGGCTGTGAATCCAGAATCGCAT
>Ga0307931_1000582_pt1 | contig 23277 bp, 20 predicted proteins | sample OrgLakmetageno47_FD_201816 | JGI IMG/M metagenome (GOLD analysis project Ga0307931, IMG submission 201816) | Saline water microbial communities from Organic Lake, Antarctica - #47 | ecosystem: Environmental > Aquatic > Non-marine Saline and Alkaline > Saline | place: Antarctica: Organic Lake...
CTTCGGCCAGTGGCAGAGCGGCGCATGGAGGCGAAACATGGCGTTGTACTGCGTTTCGATGCTGCTGGAGCGCGCGCTTTTGGCGATCAATGACAAGGTGGTGCTAGGGTAGTCCATATCCTATCGTAGCTGCAAGTTGTTGTACAGTAGTTGTGTTGCGTGAGATATACATTCTTTGTAGTTGACAGTAGGTGAATAATTTGGAAAAATTGCACCCTTGGCATTGCTTGTTTCTATCTTTCTACTTCCTTCCCGTGTTCTTCGTGCTTCACTATGCTTTGACCTGTGCGCATACCTTACCGCTCCCAACAATTCCTCCTCCCTAAAAGGTGGTGGCGATCACCGGTAAAAATACCGCTTTCTTCCCCAATAAACCCGCCAGCTTTCACTCCGCCGGTGCTACTCATGCTCGCTTGTCAGCAATCGTGCAGGTTAGTACTGTCGTAGTAGTAGTAGTAGTAGTAGTAGTAGTAGTTCCATACATGTGCGGACAGTTGAATAAAAAAAGGAAGTTATGAGGCTTTTGCTGTGCGATTGCGCATGTCATTGTTTCATGGGCATCTGCCTCACCCGTCTCTTCCTCTCTCTTTACTGATATGATATGTTACAGTTGGCCTGCTACTGCGTCGGCGGCTGGCCTGCTCTAATATATTTATGGCTCGCGGAAGGTACACTAGTACATAGCAATGTTTTAATCGATATTTAGTTAGAGCACTTTCTAGACGAGTGTGCGATATGTTTTCTCTAATCCTCATCTTTGGGTTTATCTTATTAGGACTAAAAATTTTCATGGTATTTTCTTGCTGAAATAGAACGATGGCCACTTACTTAATACTTATCTCTCTACTTGCCTCTCTGCCTGTCTCCTTTTTCCCCTATCATCACAACACAGTGGCGTGGCAGCTTCCCACTCATCCGGCCTGCGCCATGTTCGTCTCGAACCATGAGACAAGGCACGACGGCATTCCGCCTTCTTCTTCTTCTTCTTCGTCTTCGTCGTCTACTGGTACCTCGTCATCTTTGTGTCCCTGCCAGCCGTCCACTTCGGTGTATTTGGGCAAATGGTATGACGTGGCAACAGTGTGCGCGAATTACCATGTTGAACACCACGATTTTCCCGAGGTGAGATTGGGAGATGAATACAATGGACGTCAATATCTTCACCTTTGATTTCTTGTTTTCTGATATCAATATATTTGAGTAATTCCTTCCGCTTTTACCTCCCCTAGCTAGCAGCCATCATCATTATTCTTCAATTTTCATCTCTACCTTCATCATCTTTATCTTCCTTCAGGTGCCCCTCTTGAAACTGCCCGCTTTACGCAAAATGGCTCCGGACTTCTACACTCCAGGGCTAGCCCCTCCTCTGTTAAGATCACACACTTCCACCACCGCTGCCACCACTACCACCACCACTACCGCAGCAGCAGCAGCACCTTCATCTTCATCTCCCTATGTAGCCTGTGAAGCTTGGTGGCCTACGGTGAAAAACGCCTTCGCTGAGAAACGGTTTTACGCCTGCACGGGCCCGGGCACTCTCCTCAGCTAAGCTAAGAGCAGGACTTTTATTGTATAGTGCCGAGGTTTTTAGGCATTATCATTATGCCAGCTCCCCATGTAAGTAGACATCTCTGGTGTAGTTGTCCTTTGCTTTAAGCTTTGTTGACTCCAATGCAATTCGAGGTGGGTGTGATGTGAGATGTGAGGTTATTATGATATATACATGGGTATACGGGTAAAGGGCGCGGGCTAAGGGCTAAGGTGTGGCTAATCGGGCCATTTCTGTTTCGGCATATAACTAGAGACTAGGGAGTTAAATGGGGGACATCCAATTGCCTCCAGATAGCTCAGTGGCTACATAGCTCGCGCATGAAAAAAGATTGTAAAATGGTTGTTGGTATTATGCGCACTATACGTGGGCACTATTTATAAAAGTGTTCCGCAGCTGAGAGCACCAGGGTTAGCTGTGGTAAATGAGCAATGGTTCCCCAGGTGTGTCAATGGAAGGCAAAGTGCACTTCAAGTTAAACACTGTGGCGAGAACAACCTGAGTAAAAGAGGCCCCGAACAAAGTGACAGAGAGGAAGAAGCAGCAGAAGAAGCAAGCATTTGAGATGGTAAGGTCATGGATCACAGTGAAAGTCAGCTGGGAATGCAGAAATAAGACGTACGTAGCGACCAAGATAGAGACAGCCACATCACGAAAGATCACCACTTGAATCATTGAATCTGATAATGATGAATATCCATACAATACCTACCTACGTCAACTACACGCACCTTGAAGAGGGAGTTGACGTTGACGGAGTGCGTGGAGCTGGTAAATACCAGTGCTTTGGCTTTCATTTTTTTGGCGTAACTGCGCGCTTTCGATTCGACTTGCTCCCGCTGAGCGGCCGACTGGCACATATATTTTTTATCAAGTTATATTAGGAGGAATAGGTGGAGGTGGAAGGAAGTGTAGGCGAGGAAAGCAGTAAAGGGTAATTCAGAGTTGGTTAAAGAGTGGAGATAAAGGCAGAAGCGACACGAAGGAACAGCAGAGAATAAGGGGGAGTATGATCAAGCTGATAGTAGGCTAAAAATGTTCAAGCTGATACTTGTTTTGATTTTTCGAATAAAGATTCTACCTGATTCAAGAATTCGTCAAATTTCGTGCCCACAAGAAAGGCAGCGGCTCTCGGGTTCAGTTCTCTCGCGTTGCGGTGCCATTCTTTCACTGAACTCAAGGTGGAAGGGCGGGTTAAGTCAAAGCAAAAGAAAAGCGCGGCGGCATCGTTGACAACCTTGGCAATCAATTCGCATCGGAGGAGGAGAAGTACAGAAGGATTCGAGAGTCAGTGGTTAGAGATTAGACGTTCGAGAGGGGATTTGTGGTCAAAGCTCGAAGATCGAAGGTCAGGGATCAGAGGTCAGCTGCCTGCCGTAAACCCACGCTCTCGCGCATCAAAAGAAAAGGTGCTCGCCTTTCACTTACCAGAGGAAGCATGCTGAGAAATTCTCGCTGCCCGCCGAGGTCCCATATGCTGAAGGTCACGTCGGTGTTGCGCAATCGAATCGTTTTGGACATGGGCACCACCCCCAGCGTTTGAATGTAGTCTTCGTCTAAACGGCCTTCCACGTACCTGCAACGGTATTAATGAGGAAGAAAAGGAAGGCATAGAAGGAGGAGGAGGAGAACACGAAGACGACGACAAGAAGAAGAAGAAGAAGTAAGCGAAGAAGAAGAAGAAGAAGGCAAAAGGAAGTTGAAAATATCCTTCTCGTACACGCGCTAACGCCCCCGGCGAGAACATCCTCCCATCTTCATTACAACTTGCGTATGAATTTCAAAGAAAGCACGCATACTTACTTGACCATAAGAGTCGTTTTTCCCACTCGAAGATCGCCTACCATAGCACATTTCACTACCACATCGTTGGCAGCCGCTCCACTGCCAATGGCTCCAGCATTCGCTGATGAAGGAGGAGGAGGAGGACTAGCTGGAATTTGGGCGTTGTTTGAACTCGACGATGAACTCGAGGAATTTGCAACATCAACGCTTGTACCATCGGGGGTTCTGCCTTCTTCTATGCTTAGACTACTAATTTCTATGGATTCAGTTTCCTCGGCGGCAGCCTTGGATGCTGAATGACCGGCATCAGGGCTAACAGCATCCATAGTGATACGCAGCTACAGAGCCCTACAGATTATTTCAGAGCCAGTCCTTCGGTAGCTCGTGTTGTGATCTTAGCAAGGATAGAGTGCAGCGGTAAAGTAGAAATAATAACGTTGCATTACTAGGGAAAGACGCTCGAGATGAAGCCCGGCTTCAAGAAGGTGTTCGACTAAGACTAATGTTGTCCTATCTTTCTATCGGGATTTGTGATCATTTGACACACTTCTGACAAATTCCTCCCTTGCAGGAATCGGGAAATCTCGCGATCAGAATTCGAACTTGATTCGAATCTTCGGATCTTTTTATCTTAGTTGGTTGTGTATGTCGCAGGGATTCAGTGAGGCAGGCAGGCAAGGGCACAGGGCACAGGGCACGCACAAGTAATCCTAGGCTAGCTAGAGCACCATCCTCACAGTCAAAAGAAGCGTTGTCAGCGAAATCACTCGAACCAAAGCATGTCAGAGCAACTGGCATCATTACAACAAGGGGCGAAGACGAAGGAAAAGCGCGTTCTCGTGCTCGGCGGAGGGCCTATCGGGGTAGAGCTAGCCTGTCGAGCAGCAGCTGACGGCTGGAGCGTAACTCTTGTTGAACAAGGCTGCCCCCTAGCACACGTGCGCGCGTGGGGACACGTCACTCTCTTCAGCCCATGGGGTAATATCACTCTTCTGCCACTTATTTCACTTTTCATTGCTTCGTCTCGTTAAAAAAAAAAAAAAGGGTGGCACCTTTTCAACCTGCTAGTAGGAGAATAGATGCGGCGGGCGGTACACAGTTTTATTGGCTAGTTTAGTCTGGAGAACGCAGAGCAATTGCTAGTAGGTTGCCTGTTCCCACGGTGTGTCATTTGGATTTTGTTCACATTTCTACGTGCTTGTGTGTAAATGCGTATTCATGTACGTGTGCACATTTCGATCTGATGGCTTCATCAGAGCTCAACACCACGTCACATGGCTTGGCGATTCTGGATGCGATGGGCGTAGCGAGACCAAATCCAGAGACTTTCCCAACAGGACACGAGGTGTGCGCTTATTTAGATCCATCAAAGGGACTATATACATCTACTCGATTGCTTTCTTTTTGCTAACCTCCTAGGCTTTCTCATAAAGCACCAATCACGCCAATCACAATTCATCACTATCATCATCACAATTACACAGCTGGTCGACCATTACTTGGGCCACCTCTGGCAGTGGCTGGAAGCCCAAGAACACGTCGATTTACGTCCTAACACGCGCGCCATGGCGGCGAGCCGTGCCGGAGGGATCACCAAGGGCACCATGGGGCAGAGCAAGCGCCAAGCGCAGGTGTTTGAGGTGCTGGTGGCCTCGTCGTCGTCCTCCTCCTCTAACGCAGCAGCGGTGGTGGTGGCAGCAGCAAAGAGAAAGAAGATGGGATTGGACGACCTGAAAGAAGGTGCCGCAGACGTTGCAGAAGAAGGCGAAGATGATAATGAAGATCAAAATGACGACGAAGAGCAGGAAGAACAAGAAGAGGTGTTGGAAGGAGATGTCCTCGTTGACTGCACCGGCAATTTCGGGCAGCGTAAGTGGTTGGGGCCTGGGGGGCGGCCAGCGATTGGCGAACGTTCCGCGAATGTTCGGATTCACTCTTCGGTGCCCGACGTGAGTAGCTATATCTGTGTGTTTATTTCTACTTCATGTGTCGTGTTAGTTTTATGGGAACGTACGCATGCATGGATCTTTAATTTCCTTGCTTAGTTGTCTTGTTTTACATCTCTTGAACATTCCTTCCGTGTAACTCTGGTTGTCACATGCAAAGGTGAACGCGCACCCCGAGAAGTTCCTCGGCAAGCGTGTGCTGATTGTCGGGGGTGGGTACAGCGCCATCACCACGATTGCCCATTTGCGAGCACTGGTGGAAGCCCAAAACGACAAAGAAGAAGGACAAGAAGCCAAAGCAGAAGGAGGCGCAGGTGAAGTGTGGAATCCAAACCTAATTCAGCTGTTGCTGCGACTACATGTAAAATGAGGGTGTTGGTTTACTTCCTCCTCGTTCTCTTTCTTCTCTTCTCTCCTGCACCTCTTACTGTTTTCCTCGTCCTGCGCCCTTCCTGCAGCAGCCGTGACACCACCAACAACGACGACGACAACAGTGGTGTGGGTGACGCGCCCTCTCAACCAAAGTGGCGAGGTGCGTTGCGAAAAGATGAAAAATAGAGATTTGAAGGAGTTTCAGGGGGGATAACGAGGAGGGCAATAATGGCTCGTTCCTATCTAATTTTGATCGTTTCCTGCCTACACAAAAACAGAAAATAGAATTGTTCAACCATCTATGATCTATTTCTATTTTATAAAGAAAAATATTTGTTATAATCTACACAAATTTTAATCTCCACAGGTATTCACCCGGGTGCCCAACGACATCTTGCCAGGGAGGGACCGCCTCGCTATATTAGGGAACGAGCTGGCCTCATTATCATCTTCGTCACAACCAGCACACGAAAGTGCGTCGTCAGGCACGATTGCAAGTGCGACTGCAGATAGCACGGCAAGTCAAAAGGAGATAGGCCGCCACGCATTCGTAGTGGAGCATATGCCTGGAGCTCAAGTGGTAGGCATCCAGCCTTACCATTTTAAGAAAACGTCCTGCGATGGAGATCAAGACGGCAATGGCAAAAAACGCCCCAAAATTCATTCTGGAACGCAATTGGCGGTGACATTGTTGGCAGCAAAATCTTCAAATCAAAACGACACAGACGGCACTGAGATGACGCGCAAAGAGAAAGAAGAAAAAAGCGAAGAAAAGAAAGGCACGGAGGGCGCTGCTCAAGTTTCCGTTTTCGACCAAGTCGTGTCCGCGGCCGGGTACCGGCCCGACACAAGCATCTGCCAGGAACTTCAGGTGATTGATGAGATGATGAAAAAAATCGTACCAGATCAATTGATAGTATACAATGAAGATAAAAACAATCTTTGCTTTCGTGTTTAAACATGACTTCCAAGTTTCCTTTCGTTGCTGACTTTTATAATTTTAATCCTTTTTGCACATGTGCCCCACTACGGTAGGTGCACTATTGCTACGCTACGGAAGGCCCGATGAAGCTGGCAGCGGCAATGATGGCCGCGAATGGAGGCGGCGGCGATTGCTTGGCGCAGGTGTGGGGATGTGTGTGGGTGTATGCGTGTGTACATGTGTCTTTGATTGAGGTGAAGAGAGAGAGAGAGAGCGCGAAAGAAAGAGATAAAGAAAGTAAGAAAGAGATAAAGAGAGAGGAGGTGCTTCGTTTGTGAGTCCTCTTCCTCATTTTGCTTTCCAATTTATTCTCCACTTCGATGCTTTCTTCATAACTTTTCGCTCTCCTTTCCTCTTTTCATCTACATGTACTACCCTACAAGGTTGCCCCCGGCCCCGCCACCCTCGTATCTCCTGAGCCCAATTTCTATGTGTTGGGCATGAAGGTAAATACACCAACAATTTATTTTACACACACACACACAGGATTAAAAGCGCTCTTTCGTAGTTCACACGTTCGCACGCCTTGTATGCTTTTTCACTTCCCTAAATTCGTTGATTTGTTTTTGTTTTTGTTTTTGTTTTGCGCCTTTTTTGCAGTCCTATGGTCGAGGCAGCGCGTTTCTCCTGAAAATCGGGCACGAGCAAATTGAAATGACTATGGGCCTATTGAATGGAGAAAAATGAGGAGACGAAAAAGAAAGAGAGCGACTATTGAGATATCGTTAGTCGTTTACTAGACTAGACTGGACTAGACTAGACTAGACTAGACTAGACTAGACTAGACTAGACTAGACTAGACTTCCCTTTTCTTCCTTTTTGGTGCTATGAGGTCGGCTAAGAAGAGGAGTCTTTTTGGTGTTGTCTACGTCTTTGTCTGTTTTTTTTTTGTGCGTATCCCAACTTCCAACTCCATCAAGTGGGTGTTTATGTATTATGTTATATGGAAGGAATGTTACAGAAGGAGCAACAGGAATTAAAAATTTAGTTAGTCATAAAACTGGGTCTACTATAGACTAGACTAGAGGGTATAATGACTAGAGTTTACCAGTTTATTTATCAGCGCGCTATTTGATAGTAAAAAATAGAGAAGTCGTGGAACTCCGGATCTAGATCTGCCTCTACAGGGCCTTAGAGCTAAAAAGGAAGAGATGGCAGGAAAGCAAATAAGCATGAGGCATATACTCAATGCCATGCCTGCCGAAGCCTAATAGGGGTTCCTTCTCCTCCAACACCTGCTGCGTTCCTTGCCTTGTGATGAACACTTCCTTTCACCAGCGACCTGCCTTCATTCGACGCCACCTTCTCTTCTGCTGTTGCCTGACCTGCTGAAGAATAAGGACTGGAGAAGAGCTCCCTCGGGGCTACAGTAGGCGACGCAAACACAGGAGCAGCAATTGGAGCAGCTGAAAATCCCCCAGCTGAAGGAATAGGGGATTTGTGAGGATGACCTGATTGTTGATGCTGTTGCTGAGGTAGGCGTTGTTGCCGTGCTTCTTTGCTTTTACCGCTCCCTACTCGGCGGAGCCTGCTCTCCCACTGCCCTTCGCTGCACGCAAAGCCATCGGGCCCGATCGGCACGCTCACTGCACTCCCCCGAGCCCACGCGGACATTTGCGGCACTGCTACTATCGCTGCTGCTGCTGCTGCTGTTGCAGCATTAGGACCGCTAGCGCCAGTAGCACTTGCACCGGTAGTGCTACTGCTAGCACTAGCAAGAACTTCCTCCCGCGCTGCCATTACGTCTTTTGCGTGTTTTACGGCGGCCTTCTGGTCTTTCTGCCGCTGCTGCTGGAGAGCATGAAAGAGAGCAACGGGGTCGCACCGAGGGGATTTGGCATGGGAACGAGAAGGAGTTGGAGCACGAGGAGAAACGTGCTGGTGCCGCTGGTGCTGCTGCAACTGTTTTTTCTGTGGCGATGAGATGGCATTGGTAGAAGTGGCAGCGTATGTCTTGTTGGCAAAATCCTTCAGGGCCTCAGACGATAGCGTGATCGAATCTAAGTCAATCGCTACAGCAGCGCTGGAGCCGATGCTCGCCTTACCAGAAGCATTCGCCGCTGCTGCTGTGGAAATGCGAGGTGAGTAAGCTTTGCTATTCTTCTTGCCATGGTTGGCTAGCAGAGGAGTTGAGGAAGAAGGGTGCTTGGGTGTGACGCGCTTGGGCGCATGTAGGGGCGAAGGGGGAGGGAGCGGAGGACGAGGAAGCATATCAGATTGAGCCAAATGCGAGCGAGAAGCACTAGCCACAGGAGAAGGAGCTCCGGTGCAAACAGCCGCAGCTTCTTCACCCCTACTCTTGTCGCTCAATCCTTGTGATGCAGTGCTTTCGTTCTCCGCGAAGCGAAGGCGCTGGCCGTGGCGCCGCTCAGAAGAAGATGGCGATGGTGAAGACGATGAAGGAGGGCAAGGAGGAGAACGGCCAGAAGCACCGGAGACGTCCTTTTGAGGTGTAGAAAATTGATGATGCTGCTGCTGCTGCAGGTAGTCCGCAGAGCTATCTCTATTCGTTGCGTTGCTTCTTACTCCTGCTGCTCTTGTTGCTGCGGCTGCTACTGTAGTACTAGTCGTTGCCGTTGTTGCTGTCGCTGTTGCCACTACTCGCCGCGGGCCGCCGCGCAGAGACCCGTGCGGCCGAGGCAACGGCTTCCTGTTTCTGGGCGGCGATGCCTCTGCCTCTTCGCTCGCTACAAGTACTGCTGCTGCGGCGGCTGCTGCGGTTGCTGCTGGCTTTGTCACAGCTGCGCCTGTCTCCACTGCTGCTGCTGCTGCTGCATCTGCAGTACTTGCAACTAAGAGTCCTTTCTCCTTCAGCCCGTTGTTGACATCCAGCCCACAGGTGTCTGATGCAGCCAGTTTCAAACAAGAATGCGATGAGGGTGAAGGCGAAGGGTCGAGGACGGCCGTGGTGGTGAGCATGGGGAAAGAGGGAAACGCCTCTAGGCAGGCAGCCTCATCATCTTCCTTCAGGAAAGCTTTCAGCTCCAGTGGGTGCTCAACTTGGACTCCTCCTGGTCTTGCTGCATCATCTACTAGTCCTCCTCTTTCTGAACCCATTTCAACCCTCGCTGCTGCTACTGGCACTGCTTCTGGCCTGGGCGCGCAGTCAGCCTCAGCATTTGCCTCACCCAACTCCATTCCTCCTTCCTCATCTTCCTCTCCTGGGCCTCCTTCAAAATCATCTCCGCCTGATGCGTCCACAATCGACACGTCGCCGTCGCCAATGCTAGAGAGCCCAGGAGAGCTGGGGCGGAAGGCACCCCTCACCAAACCTTGGTTGTTTGCACGATCGCCTCTTTGTAAATCAAATGCTTCGCTTGCGTCTTCGTCGCTACAATTGCTAGGCTCAAAGTATTCGTTTTCATGATTATCCCACTGCTGAACGCCACTCTCTTCATCGAACGCACCGTGGCCAGGGGCTCGAGTAGAAGGCGGCGGTGATGGCGGCGGCTGAAAGTGAATAGGCGAATCCATGGAAAGCACCTAACGGTCATCGGGAAAAGTCGGAAGAGATGAAGAGGGAGCGGGGGAGAAAAGAAGAATTAGTCAGAAATATGTGCACCAAGAAATTGGTTGGGACAAAATGGGCACCAGCTAGCTAGAGAGATGAGATTTCAATTTTCAGGAGGAAGTTGAATTACGCACCGCCATAGCTTCTTCGAATAGAATCGATGACGAAGCACCGCCGAAGGCGTTGGAGGTTGACCTATGGCATCAAGAGCACACCAACAGGAAGCACACTGAGCTATGAAACTGCGCGACAAAGCGCGGATCGGCATCACATGGCACAAAGAAAGTGAACAAAACATAACATCTAGAGAGTGCCTCACGCAAGCGCGTCTAACTTGAAAGCGAAATACAAACCGTCGAGCCATTTTTGAATTTTGTTTGATGTTTGCCGGAGGTATTTGATCATGTTGATGGCTCGCGCTACCCTAATATGATACGTTGGCACACTTCATGTGAAGCAAGAATTCAGCGAAATCGATGTCATCCGACTTCTTCGCTGTGTGCTGTGTGCTCCGCGTGAGTGCTAGCCTTTCCGCAAGCGACCAACCAAGCAACAAGTTGTGCTTTGCCAAATGCCTAGCCGCGAAAAGAAAAAGCTGGGCGCATGGTTTCCTAAAGCTTCCGTGATCAAGGGCGCCGTCTATGACCCAGCTGAGGTGGGTGAATTCGCATGCTACTAACATGTAGTAGTATTCAACGTGTGATCAACAACTCACTCACTGGCCTCATGAATGCAGGCACTGCGTAGTGTCTACTACAAATGCATCTGCCCCTCTTTAGAAGCCTTTTTATCCTTGGGCATAACATTTTTATGCGCTACCATTCCATATGGCTAGCCGTGCACTCGCCATTTATGCCTTTCGAAATATGTCTCTTCTCGCCGGTGGAATGTCTAGAGTACTCTTCATCATGCCATCCTAGCGATTGAAGAAGCGTCGTTGTTTCTATTTCCTTCTTCTACTTTTGCTTTAAAGACAAGCAAGCTTCCTCGCGTTTACCCTAGCCTGCAGCCGAACTATCGAAGATAATCAGCCACGTGTTCACTCATGTTGCATTGTATCTTTTTCTTCATGACTAGGTGAAGGAGATCAGCATTTTGTTGTTTTACAAGTACGTCAGCCCGCAGTGGTCTGAATCACGGACGCTGGAAGTGAAAGCGTGGCTGGAGCAAGCGGGAGCGCGCTTGAACCTCGGGGGGCGGGTAAGTGAAGAGGCCATGTGGGTGAAACTATGATATTTGAAAAGGAAAAAGAGAGCAGGAAGAGGAAATAACAAAAAGCACTAGTAACGAATTGACTGTTGTTACACTTTTACCTGCTCACATGCTTCTGCTCAACAACCCATTTTTTAAAAGAGTATCACCACCAACCTCCTCCTCTCCCTTTTTTTTTGGGTGTCTTGTTCTAATATATATACTGCAACAGTTGCGAGTGGCGGCTGAAGGCCTCAACGCTACGGTCACAGGACCAACGGAAGCGGTAAATACATTAAAATTTGCACATGCCTAGATAAAGAGACAGTACGAAAGAAATGATATCTGTCAGATTTGTATTAAAGACATCTCGAAAGTATCGTTAATTTTACTACTAGTAATATGACAATAATACTTTCGTCACCCTGTACCTTTATCTCTTTCTCCACTACTGCGTGTAGGTGCGTACCTTTTCCTCGGAGCTCTTGAGCTTTGACCCTCGGCTGGCCGCAGACGGTGGCATTGATTTCAAGTACATCGATGCGATGCCGCTGGACCGGGCGTTCAAAGATTTGAAGGTAATTGCGCCATATGGAATAGAGCTGAGGGTGCGTGATGGCTTCTCATACTGTTATCATGTTCACACTACTATAGGAGCAAAGCATAAGAGCTTTGTTCTTCTGATTGCAGAGCGGTTGCAGTCCTTTTTCTCTCTCTTTGCATCTTCTTCTTCCTTTTCTCTAATTGTTACCCTCTAATTCCTTTTATCGTTCTTACCGTAATTCTTCTTTCCTTCTTCTCACATACACTACACTCCAGGTGCTGCCAGTGAAGGAATTGGTGTATTACGGCATCGACCAATCCCAGCACACTTTGGGCTTAGGTGGGACTCACTTGAGCCCGCAAGACTACCACCAAAAACTGGCGTCGAGCGGCGAGAACACCGTGGTAAAGGAGTTGTTTGGGGCTACAGTGATGAGTGTTGCATGCATTGTTAGTGGAGGAGACTCAACTACTGATAATGCTCAACATGTCTGATATCAGTTGTTTCGTTATTGCCGTCAGGTATCCATATTTCCTTGTTGTAAATATATTGTGTATAAACAAGCTTCTCTGCGTCTGTTCTGATTTAAGTTTTCTTAATATAATATCAATTTACACCAAAACAGGTAATTGACGTGCGAAATGCGTACGAGTCGGACATTGGTCGCTTCGACGGGCAGAAAACAGCGAATGGAGCCACGCTGCTTGATCCACAGGTGAGGAAGGGGGTGATGATGGTTAGGGTGTTGACCCAAAGGTTGACAGTTGATGCAAAATTATGTTGGTGTTTTTTGTGTGCTTAAATGCATGAAGCATTCAGTTGAGGGCTTTTCTTAAGGGTTTTGCATAAGTCGTTTTGTTGCACCCTTTTATTTCCTTTTCATAATTTTGTCATACGCAGATGCGCAAAAGCACGGACTTTCCTACTTGGCTCAGCCAACCTGAGGTGCGAAACACGATAGAATAAAAGAAACGAGAATTGTGTCTATCTTCCGTAGTAGAGGAAGGCTCATATAGGCACTTTTTCATCTTATTTCCTTTTTACTTTACTTTCTCTTTTCTAATTTTGAAAATCTCTGGGGTTGTATTACACGTCACATCACACTCACATCCCTCCTTGTCGTCTCATCACACATCCTCGCGCAGGTGCGCTCTCAGCTCAAGGGGAAAGAAGTACTCATGTACTGCACCGGGGGCGTGCGCTGCGAGCGAGCATCGGCACTGCTGCAGAGCGAAATCGGGAACGAGATCAACGGCTGCTTCCAGTTACAGGGCGGAGTCGAGAAATACTTGCAGGAGTTTCCCGACGGCGGCTTTTGGCGGGGCAAGAACTTCGTATTCGACAAACGCGAAGTGAGTCAACTGAAGAAGGACGGGAACATAAAGCGATAAAGCGGATGGGCGCAACTGTGCTTGCTTGTGTAGGAGCATGCGATTGTGCCTGTATATGTTCGTTTGATTCAATTCTGGTGTGCTTGTATGTTGTGCGTGCTCGTGTTTGTGTTATCGCTACGGTGATTGTGCACCTCTAACATTATATGCGTCTTCATCTATCCAATTCTGTCTGTTTTGCCTCGTTCCTTTTTTGTCTTACTTCCTCTTCCTTACTTTTGATCCTTGCCACATCACACATCTCAGGCATTTGGAGTAGGGGCACCTCAAGGAGTAGGCGGAGTGGTGAGCACAACATCGACAGCAGATGGCAGTGCTAGCAAAAAGAAGAAGAAGAAAAAGGCCAAACAGCAAGAGTACCCTTCTGAGGAGGGGGCTGACGAAGGAGGAGGCATCTTGGGCCATTGCTGTGTGTGTAATGTGGCGTGGGACCGGTACATTGGCAAAAAGAAATGCGGCACCTGCCAGGTGATTGAAACATGGTTGGTTGTTGTTATGGTATCATATTAGGTTCAGAAGTAGATACAAGAGTGAAGAGAGGGAAATTGCAGTATCATAAGAAGCTTTTAAAATGTTGGCATTTCTCTTGCTTGTCGTAGTCTTCATGACATTTATGACACCTTCTCCTTCTCCTTCTACATCTCCGTGTGTTTGTGCATGTAAACGAGCAGGTCCCAGTGCTGGTGTGTGCCAAGTGCTGTGAGCAGAAAGCCAAACTTGCAGACCCCCTCGCCACGCGCTGCCCTCTCTGTATCGCCCAAAAGGTTTGATCTCTCTCTTTCTTCCTTCTCTCTCTCTCGCTGCTCTCGCTGCTCTCCACGCGCACTACCACCCTCTTTTGCTGTCTCTGTAGTATTGAAGACCTATAATTCATGCTCACAACTCATTAGAAAGTTCACATCCGTATTTCTTTGTTGTGTTGTTTCATAATTCATGCAGGTGGTGGTGCCCGCCTCATTTGCCGCTAGTCATCACCAAGAAGGGGACGAAGGCAGGCCGCATCACCTCGGTAAAGTTGCCCCTACCCTGTGCACTTGGGGCGGCGGCTCCCAACATGCTTCCAAACAAAAGACTCTGCTCCAGCAGCAGCAGCAGCAGCAGCAGTGGCAGCCGCCGACACAGCAACAAGCGCAGCCACCAAGTTCACAAGGAAAAGGCAAAGGCAAGGGGAAAGGCAAAGGTGAAGGCAAAGGAAGCAAGAATGGTGTTAGCAGTGGCAATGGAAAAGGTAAAGGCAAAGGTGCTGGCAACAAAGAGGACTTTGCTGGAAGTAGGAATGGGTCTTCGTGGCATGTGTCACCAGCTCCGAATCTTTCCCCTTCGTCTTCGTCGTCTTCATCGTCGTCGTCGCAATTCGGAGACACAGCAACTACTGGTAGTGTGAGCTCATCTACCGAAAAAGCTCTGCCGACAGCCCCTACTGCTGCTGCTGCTGAGACAGCAAAGGTGTCAGGAAAGGACAAGGCCAGCAGCAGCATGCACTTAGGAAGCCAGAACACTGAAGAAGAAAATGCAAAAGCTTTACGGAAGAAGATGAAGAAAGAGAAAAAACGGAAGGCGTCTGAGGACGCAGCAGCAGCAACAGCAGCAACGGGGAAGGTTCAAGTAGCAGATGACCAGCCTGCTGCAAAGAGGATGCAGAAGAAAAAGTCAACGGAAGAATAAGGGAATTGGCGAAATAGGAAATGGCACTTACAGTAGGGAGGTGGAGGCCCATTCGCATGCCATCTAGATGTTCTATTATGAAGCATGCGGAAATGCTGAGGCTTATCCTGCGCTATTCCCCGAGATCTGTGTACCGTATACCTCGTTCAAGGAAAAAGTAAAAAAGACCAAAGGGGGGGCTACTGAGTTTCGGGGGCAGTGATCACAGTGGCTGGTGGACTGAGGACGAAGGATTTCTGTGTACTTTAGCCCCGACGGACCCAAAATGTTGATTTTTCAATGGTCTCCGATTTCAATTTTTATTTACGCGATGGTTTCTGTGGACCACGGAAAGAGGAAAACAAGCCCAATTTCATCAGAAACGGCCAGGATAAGCACCCTATAGGGGCCATCAAAGATGAAAATTTCCTAGAGCTGCGGATTTAAAAATAATAGCTCTAATATAATAAACGTACACTGCAAAACGAAAATATCATGCTCAGATTCAAGGCAAGCTACGCCTTCGCTTCACGAGGAACGCGCCATAGCTCCCGAATGAGCCCCTGGCAAAAGAACTAAGCACGTCAGAAATTACCATAAAGACCGACTTGATATCGAGAAGGTGCATCGCTGCCGAAACGTCTAGCTAGGGAGAGCTAAGAAGGTTTTAGTCCACGTCGAAGCCCACACAATCGCACCAGCATGAGCATCGACGTCTTCGTACCAGCACACGGTAGGGATATTTCCATGTTCGAAGCCACAGTTGCAAACTATATAATGCAAGAAGCTGTTCTAGCGTTTTTTTTGGCACATTGAATACCATACCGTCCATGTGAGGTTTGGGAGCCTGGTGCTGTTGCTGAATTTTTGCACTTGGGAAGCCCACAGCATTAGTACCATAAATATGGTGAACTTGAAACGGAACGCCGTCAGATTTGAGTTCAAGATTTCCTGAACATATCGCTTTATATTCTTAGCTTTTCTGCTTCTGTTAATTCGCGCTTTCAATGCGGTGGCTAGCAGGAGCACGAAGAGCTAATGGATGGCACGGCTGTCACACCGTGCACGAGCGCAATAGCGATTAACGATGGACGACTTGCCAAACGCACTTACTTCCTTCACAGCAGCTCAAAGTAGGTGTCAATTTCTTGCTGCATGTACAGTTTGCAATTGCGAGGCTAGTTGCTATCTCGTTGGGCTCAGTGGTATGGCAGACGCCAACGCGCACTACGATTGCAAATCAACGCAGCGGTACCAACACAAGTGCAGATGCGAGAAAATATTCATCGTGTTAAAGTTCACGAATACCTAGCTTGAAGCTAGTGGCAACTAAAGTTGAGCTAAAGTTCTTCAAGCAGCATGGACTGCTATCTTCAATTTGTATTGCTGCAAACGCTGCTGTGACTAGTATGCGCACTGCTGGGTGTTGATGCAAATGCACGCCACAGCTCCTAATGAATCTACGAGGTAAGAGACGAACTCGGAGCTCTCATCGCCAAGAAGACAGTCGTGCTCTATATTCAAGCCATAAGTTAGCAGCACGCTTAAGCATGGTTGGCGTGCGTGGCGTAACGCTCTTGATTTGCGCCTGCGGGGTGTGGTTGTTGTAGTTTACGGCTCAGTGAGTTACGAGAGTCCGCTGCGCACTCGGCGCAGTGCCACAGCCACGGCTATCTTATATTACAATTCGACTAATTTCATGAATACAATCTTCGCGCCTCTTTTTTAAGAAGTAATTCTCGTTGGTGCTTCAGGCAAATGCCGATGCACGCGGCGACTAACACTAACATTAACAAAATAACAAGTAAAAAAGCACGTGGGTGTTCTTTGGATACGTTAAATCGCGGGGTGTGTTTTCTTTTAAACTCACCGCGAAATGAAATTGGTAAGACCGCTGGTGATTTGCATCTGCGACTTGGGAATGTGGACTCCGCTGGGTTTGGGTTTTGCATTGTCTAGGTTTTAAAAATTATTTTGTTTATATTGTTATATCTCATTTTCAGGAACCAAGTGGCTAAAAACAAAAGCAACAGGGGGGGCTAGATAGAGGTCTTAGCAGAAGAAAGTGGACGGACATAGCGAATTAGGCATATAGCACCTGCAGAGCACCGGGGCTGACCTTAGTCACCTCACTGTGAGAATTCTACCGCAAAAAGTGAGCGACAGCATTATTCCTGCAACACCGTGATCCCCACTTTCCAAGAGCGCACTGACACGCAATCGCTACAGCACGTAACTCATCATGTTCAGCAAGGTCCTTTGGCATCTTTTGTCTGTGCAAAGCGCTGAAGTCGCCGCCGCGATAGCACCAGCTGTGGGAGATGCCGCGGCTGCGACTGTGTATTGCCGCGGCGCCAGTGACATCAGCTGCTACCTTGGACAGTACGAGGCCGCTCTGCAACATATGGTGGCGCTCCAATATCGAGTTTTCTTCTTGGTAATTAATGCACGAAATAAGAAAATCTAGCTCCGGGCAGCATGACTTTGGTAACTAGACTGCCAACGAGTTTGAGCCTTCGCCCCCTGGGCAGCGACAGCTAGTGTGCCTCGAGGCCAGTAAGTCCGTGCAGCCCTATTGTTCTTCCAATGATATGCAGTAATAATATCATAAAGTCATGATTCGACACATGAAGCTACGATGCTCGTCGTCGAATGGGCATCGCCACGGACCTCAAAGCGCTTGCTCCTTTCTTACGCCCGAGGGTAGCGTAGTAGCAGAAGGGGTCGGCTTGTCGGCTTCAGTGGCGATGAATGGCTCCAAGATCAAGTCACACAATGGCAAGCGATTGATCAAGCGAGTAAGGTGAGCTTGACCACTTGTATTCATGAGCCTCCACGCGACAAGTTTCAAATCAGAGCCTAAGGGGTGAAAAGGATAGAAGAGGGCCATAAGCAGAAAAATGACAAATGCACATAATCCGAAACAAAAACGAACACTAGAGCCACTTCTGAGTAGACAAATGCAAAGAATAAATGATTACCAAGACATTTCGGAGCCTGTCGGTCCTGGTTTCCGGAATCTTGGGGCTCTAGCGCGCGCTTTGTCGGCATCTAAGTGAACATTGAAAATCAGTTAACAACACAACCTTCATGTGTGAGCCCATGAAAACATATGACATGGACAGGAGGACCACCATAACCGGGAAGACTTATCTCCAAGGATGATGATGATTATAGATAACTCAAAGCATATTTCGCACCGGATTATTGCCTTGAAGGCACTGCCCCGCGACAGCTACTTATTACGGTTGGTTTAGTTTTTCGAACATAAATGAGAACAGAATTTCATGAGACTAACTTTCATCGATACATATCCCCCCTGTACCCAGAATCCGTCGGGGCTATGTACTTCCGGATTAGATGTATGGGGGCATCTGGACAAGAACTCGAAACAGTTATCTCCAATCATTAGTCTTAACTCTTAATTCTTAATCCAGATCCAGTTGAATCATGCGAATCGGCATTAGAAATTGAGCGAGAAGGCGTGGAGTGCACATAACACATAAAACGGCTGGCTTATTTCCACAAGAGGCATTAAGACAAACGGGAAGAGGAAGAAAAGAAACAGTTAGTATCGAGAAAGCCCCGAATTCTGCGCGTTAGTACGGCACCCTGGAGTCGGGTTGTCTCCGCCTCCTTTTGATTTGTCTTCCGCGCACCGGTGTCTGGGACGAAGACAGGAAAAGATCTCTGTTTCTGTTTTTGGATTTTTGTTGCGCCCTCTTGAATTTCTTACGACTTTGCTATGCAGTCGCATACTCTTGCTCAGCTGCTAGATGGTACCACTTCGCAACTTCTACATCACTTTGAGCCACACTACAGCCTTTCGAAAACGACCCTCCCCAAGCTGCACTGTGCACGTGCGTCACCTTCGACAGCTGCACTTTCATACCATCGCGCTGCTTCCTAGTCTCTTTTTGCCACAAGAGAACCGTTCGTATACAATACGTCCATGTAATGCTGAGCAGTCTTATCCCCTTGTTCAGCTGCCTTCTTGAACCAATACGTCGCTTCCGTGCAATTCTGTGAGATACCACGATTAGTCATATGTAAAATTCCCAGTCTACACTGCGCGCGTGCAAATCCTTGGTTTGCCGCTTTTTTGTACCATTTCACAGCCTCCTTATCGCTCTGCGTCACACCACGGCCCTGTTCATACATCGCTCCTATGAGGCTCTGTGCATCTCCATCCCCTTGGTCTGCTGACATTTTCAGATACCGCACCGCCTCCGCGTAATTACGTGAAACACCACGGCTAGTCATATAAAAAGATCCCAGTTTATACTGCGCGTCCGCATTTCCTTGATCAGCTGCTTTTTTGTACCAATTTGCAGCCTCCTCGTCGCTTTGCGCCACGCCGCGACCTTCTTCAAACATCGCTCCTATAATGCACTGTGACTCGGTGTTCCCTCCATTCGCTGCCATTTTGAAACATCGCGCTGCCTCCACGTCGCTCTGCACCACACCGAGGCCTTCTTTGTGCATAAAACCGAGGTCCCTATACGCGACCTCAATCCCTTGCTCAGCAGCCTCTTTATACCAGCGCGCTGCCGCCGCGTAATTCTGGGAAACACCGCAGCCGATTTGAAATAGGTATCCCAATTGTACCTGCGCATGTGGATCCCCTTGTTCAGCAGCCTTTTTGAACCACTTCGCAGCCTCCACATCGCTCTGTTCCACGCCCTGGCCACTCTCAAATGCGCTTGCCAAGAGAAATTGTGCCGCCGCATTTCCTTGGTCAGCTGCCTTCTTCCACCACCGCGCTGCCTCTGCATCGCTTTGTTCAACGCCACAGCCGGCCTCATACCGCGTTCCGAGCACACACTGAGCGTGTGCAAATCCTTGATCTGCGGCTTTTCTGTGCCACTTTACTGCCTCTACATCGCTTTGTGCCACGCCAAGACCTTCGTGAAACAGTTCGCCGAGCAAAGCCTGCGACCCCTGGTCACCCTGTTCAGCTGCTTTCTTAATCCATTTTGCTGCTTCCACGTAGCTCTGCTCAACGCCGCAGCCTTCTGCAAACAATCTCCCCAAGTTGCACTGAGCACCTGCATGGCCTTGATCTGCGGCCTTTTTTATCCACCACGCTGCCTTCACGTAACTTTGTACCACGCCGCGGCCCTTTTCGTACAGGAAGCCCATTTTGCATTGCGCGTTTGCATCTCCTAGATCAGCTGCCTTTTGACACCAACGTATCGCTTCTTCATCACTCTGCGCCACGCCGCGACCTTCTTCATACAAATATCCAAGATTAAGCTGCGCTTTTGCGTGCCCTTCTATAGCCGCGGCCCGCCAGCCATCGATTGCTGCATCTAATTTCTGTTGCGCCAATTGTGGAAGTGTGCACCAAGTTGCGTAGCCTCGCTCGACCAGAAATTGAACTAACACATAACTCCGAGTGGCCTCTTCGAAGACTTGCTCAAGTCCCGAAGAAAAAGGAACACGACACAATGGGCAAGTCTGATTTATTCCAAACTTTCGCAACTCTGCAACGCAGGCTTCATGAAACACGTGGGCACACTGTAGGGTAGTGGCCGATTCGTCACTGAGTGTATCGAGACATATGACGCACTCCTTTTCTGAGGCAGCTGCTGACTTCGTAGCAGTATTCTTCAAACCATCCTCAAATTTATGATGCTGCGCCATTCGATCAGCTTTGGCAATACAGTGTTGTTTGTGGTTGGATTTCCAGTGAGCTCGTTGGCAATCCTTGCTGCAGTACATGACTAGACCACACCGGGAGCATGCAGAAAGAATCGGAATCCTAGCACCATCTTCACGCACAAAACAATTGGCACAAGCGTTACCGTCGGGAGTCGTCTTCTTCTGGCTCATCTTCTTCTGAAATACAATTCAGTGATAGCAGCACTGTGAGGCTACGGACAGAAGAGAGGGGCATACAAGGGGAATGAAATTTAAAAGTCTGGAAGGTTCAAATTCAGCTGCCTCAAAACCTCACCCCTAAAGCATTCTTCTCGGACGACATAGAGCAAAGCAACGTTTAAACTTTACAACTATGTGATCTGAAAGGCAGTGAAAGGGCGCTTCTGAGCAACCGCGCGCGGGCCGCTAGGCGCACACGAGCACACAAGCTTCGAGAGAACTCAACTACTTCAAAACTTCAAAACCATCAGGGATCAGGGTTCAGGGTTTCAGATGAGAAGAGAGAGAGGAGCATGTGTGTGCTACCCAGTTAAAAAAATTGCCTTTACGGACGCCAGCCGTATATTTACGTTTTCTCCAACGGCCGTTTTCACCGTGACCGTCTTCTTACTTCTCATCCTGTTGGGCACGGTGCACATGGACTACGCGGACTTCAGCTTCTAGGTCATCTCGGAGTTTTCTTGACGAGATCGATTTGGTTGTTTAAGCGCGTAGAGCAGGGTCTTCAAATTTGAAAGAGATTAGAGATCTTGCGCATTAGTTTGGGTTGAGCTTCAGAGCGGAACTTTGAGGCGACCCTTACCAGTGCTCACATATGGGGTGTTTCATTCCCTTATTGTAATTCACTCGGCAACGCACGGATAGCGGCTTTCTAGAGAAAATTCTTCTTCTGCTGAATCCTCGCCAGTCGCGGGAGGCGGGAGCCAGTGAGAGAATCTCCTGCGAACGCGACTGTGGTGAGGCTTTGGGACCTGGGGAGAATCCTCGGGCCTAAGCCAAGCCTATTCTGGATCGATGGCACTAGGCAAAACAAAAACGGATTCATAAGCAAGCTAGTAAAATACTTGAAAATCGTTTCGTTATTGGGAGTGGGACGAGATGGCGAGATGGCGATGGAGATGTATACGTATACGTACTATGCACTATACACTACACTGCAACACAGGCTAGCTAGATAAGAACCACTCCCTGGCCGTTCTCCCCCGCGGGAATCCTATCCTAGTTCCCGTTCTTAACCTCTAACAACTAGTAACCTAACAGCCCAGATCAGGGTTGAGATTACCGTTTCCGCGGAATTCCCGCGCGATGGCTAAAAATTTCACTTAACGTGGTATTTCCGCGGGAATTCCGTGCCGTAGTCATAAAGCATAAAGGCACTGCTAAATTTCGTCGCGGATATCACGCCTGATTGGCAAAAATTCCCTTTCCGCTTTCCGCGTTTTCCGCGGCATTTCCCGCGGGAAACCGAACCTAGGCCCAGATATCAGATATATGATACTGATATACTACAGTGGCCGTGGTGAATGCGCGCATTGTATTATGCGAACTTCGATTACACGCAACAAGCCTCAATCACAATACACTTCGCGCTTTGTAATTTCTGAATCTGATTAGGTCCATTCCTCACTTTTTCGTTATCTTTTTCTCTCCCTCGCTCTCTTTCTCCGGTTGGCTCTCTTCTTTCAACATCCAGTGACCTGGACTTCTTTTAGTGTGCAATTCCATGTCTGTACCAACTGAAGGGCCGCGTCCAATGCGGTAACCTTCATAGCGGCACGTCAAGAAGACTTCACCCAGCGGAGAAGACCTCGCCCAAGTGCAATTCCTTCTTGTTGTTGGATGTTCTCATCATCGCGACAGCACAGCACCTTCAATGCTATTCCTCTTTTGGACTCAGTTTACTTCTTGCCACTCGAAATCAGCTGCCGTAAAATGTCCTTGGTGTACTTGAGCCTTTTGGTGACGTCACTCCGAGGGTTCGCCACCACGTCGCTCAAGCTCATGCTCCGCCGGCTCCCTTGCTTGTCGGCAAAAGTCACGCAGCCACCACCGTAGCCTCCACTGCTGGTACCAGTAGCAGTCAGGTCGCTGTTGTTGCCAGCGGCCAAGAGCACCTCAGTGTTGTCCAAAAACATCACTTGCACGGTCCCATTGCTCAACCGGAACAAAATCGCGTGCCGGGTCCGCACCCACTTCTTGACGAACGCCAAACCACTGCCCCCCGCAGAGGAGGACGAGGCCCCGAGTTGCTGCTGCTCGCCCCACGCGGCTCGAGGCTCTTTTGGGGGGCCGCGGCTGGTCGAATCTCCTCCTCCCTGATTGGACGAAGAGGAAGCCGCCGCTGCAGCAGCAGCAGTAGCGGCATCTTTTTCGGTCTTTTCTTTCTGCTGCTGCAGCAAATAATCCCGAAAGTGCTGCAGGAGGGTCACTTTCTTGTGCAAGCCCGGCGGGTAGTTCTCCAGCGTGTGCTCTTCGAACCGTTCGCTGGTGGCGCCTGCTTTGCCATCGGCTGCTGTTGCTGCCTCAGAGGAGCGAACCCGCTCCATGTACTGAAACACATCCCCACTGGAAGCCAGCACGATTTTGGTGGAGTCGTTGAAGTAAACCCCGGTGCTGCCGTCCGAGAGGAGGTAGCCTAAGCCATACCTATATTAGAGCAGCAGCAGGATGGAGCAGCAAATAGATGCGTGTAATGAGG
>Ga0307931_1000584_pt1 | contig 23267 bp, 18 predicted proteins | sample OrgLakmetageno47_FD_201816 | JGI IMG/M metagenome (GOLD analysis project Ga0307931, IMG submission 201816) | Saline water microbial communities from Organic Lake, Antarctica - #47 | ecosystem: Environmental > Aquatic > Non-marine Saline and Alkaline > Saline | place: Antarctica: Organic Lake...
CTGCTGCGATGACTAATCGCGCCGGGCAGCGAGGCTTTTCCACCATGCACATTCGCCGCGGGGACTTTCAGTACAAGCAGGTAGTCCTGAAGAGAAAAAATTATGCCACTTGTAAAGCTGTTGTTAGGGAGCTTTTATCAGCGTTGTTGTAGTCTAGGCAGGCCTACTTCTCGTTGCGGCTTAGTATATCACGAATTGCCCAATTATGTGTTTGTGTGCCTGTGCGCAAAAGAAACGGTATAGCTTTGCAAAAAATATACATCATGAATCACACCCACATGTATGTGCGTACGTAAATTTAAGGTGAAAATGAAAGCGGAAGACATTTTGGCCATGACGCAAGAGCTGTTCTTACCCGGCGAGCTCATTTACATCAGCACCGACGAAAGCGACAAGGTGTGTGTATGCGTTTGTGTCTTTGAGTGTTTGCTTTGGCTTCTTCATGTGGGCATTTTTACGAAGCGGCTATTCACAAGAAAATTAATCGTGACCATTCTTTGAATTTTATGATGGAATCGGATTTTGAAGAAAAAATGTTCGAAGTCTTTTAACTTGTGTTATGTTCTTGGGCATCCATAAGAGCACTTTCTTTAACGACCTCTTCTCCTCTTGCTGCTTCCTTCTTGACAAATCTCTTTCTATTTCTCTTTCCTTTTTCTTCTTCTCACCCCTCATACCAGTCCTTCTTCAAGCCGTTCACTGAGGCGGGCTTCACGCTGTTGTTTCTCAACGACGTGGTCCCAGGGGGAGAAGCCGGGCTCGTGGAGGTGTGTGTGCAATTCATTTGAGAATGGTGTTTTGGATAATGGTTGATCGATTGCTTCCTTTTGCGTGCTCCTGTTGCTGTTGTGGATGCTTGCTTGGATGCTTCCTACTTTTGCTGCTTCCTTTCCTTGTAGTAGCACTTCGTAGTACTTGCGCTGATATCTGTCTTATGTTTCCCCAAGACCAATTCACTCGTTGCACTACACTTCCTTCTTTCGTCCTTCCACTCTCACTCTTACCATCATTCATGCACCACGTATTCTGATCATCACCGTGATTCACTCACCATCATGCATCATTATTTTACCACTATCATTCACCGCCATTTTCATTCTTCTTTCCTTGCACACACCTGTTAGCGCCTGGGCGACCCAAATTTCGTGGGAATGGTGGAGCAAGTGATTGCGTCGCAGGGCCGAGTGTTTGTCGGGACCTGGTACTCGACTTTTACGGGTTACATCAACCGGTTGCGAGGCTACTACGGCCTGTTGCCTGGATCATCGTAAGTGATGCACAGTAATTTACTCTCGCCCCGCAGAAAACCCCCATCTGTGGCTTACCGCTGAACACAGTTTTGGGGTTAGATTTTTTTTTCAGCGCGGTATTCTGTAGAATTCTAACCATCTTGGAATCGTCCATGGGTCTTTACTTTGAGATGTCAACCGAATCAACGACGATGTTTGCTTTTTGTGATGTACCGAGGTCCTGAAGTGAATTTAAATTGCCTTGCTTCATTGTTGCCGCGTGTACACACGTGCACATTAATGTTCATTCATCCTTTCCGTGTTTTTTATTGATATGCGTGTGTCCAGTTTCTACTTTTGGGAGCCGAAGAAATACCAAATGCGCGACGGAGGCCTCTTCCCAGCCAAGCTTACGAGTTCTTACGCGCGCGAATGGCCCATTGCTTGGACGAATCTCGATGATTGAACAGAAAAAACAGCGGCTTAGCTACGCGTTTCTACATACTTCTCACTTCCTAATTTTCTAAAAAGCAAAGCAATAGCAATATGAGTGGCTGAGAGCAGCCAAATTATTTCAGAGTAGAAATATTCTAATCCACTCGTAAACCCTTGGCCTTGGTGGAAATGGAAATGGCCACCTCATTTCTCACTCCTTCTGGCTCATTATGTTTCTCAAAGTATCAGTGTTCGGAAGACGGTCCACCAGAGCTTATCTCTGCTTCTTAGTAGTCTCCTTGAAGTTGGAAGGGAGCCCTAGAAATACAAGCCCAATACAAGGCTTTGCCATGGAATTCTATTCCATTTGGCCTTATTAAAAAAAAAAGTATCCTCGACTTGGCATTACCCCTCAGTCCTAAGTTAAGGTCTCCAGTAATATTCGAAGTTTAATTCGTTTAATCGTTTAATCATTAATCCTCTTATTCAACTCCCTGCGGCACATAAAATTTAGCTCTTCCAGAGAGCTCAGTTGTTAATTCAAAATGGTGTCCAGTGACGCCCGTGGAATCCACTTTCATTTCACCGCCGTTTGGTATAGAAAGTAGAAAGTTGGCTTGTTTGTCTGAAGAGATATAGTACAGCGCCTTTTCTACGTGCACATCAACCACTGAGTAATATTTTTTTTGCTTGTTCGTCTGAAGAGCTATAGTACGGCGCCCTTTTTACGCGTGCGTTGACCACTCTGTAATATTTTTAGGGTGCACTAGACGTGAGAACGTCTCGCAGCCCCTTGTGCGTGCTACTTTCCTTCACGTGTTGGAGGTACGACTGCGCCTGAGTATTCCCTTGAGCAGCTGCCTTTAACCACCACCGCGCAGCCTCCACCACGTTGTGTTTCACACCGCAGGCTGTGTAAAACATTAGCCCTAATTTGAACTGTGCCCTGGCGTGTCCTTGCTCAGCTGCCATCTTGAACCAATGTACTGTTTCCGTGTCGCTTCGCACCATACCGCGGCTCTCCTCCATAAACACGCCCACAATGTATTGTGCTTCTGCGTATCCTTGCTCAGCTGCTTTTTTCAACCATTTCGCTGCCTCACCATCACTCTGAGCCACGCCACGACCTCTCGAAAACGAAAGTCCTAGATTAAACTGTGCGTTCATAAGGCCTTGCTCAGCAGCCTTCTTGTACCATTGCGCTGCCTGCACATCGCTCTGTGCCACGCCGCTGCCGTTCGCACACAGAACTCCTAGATTGCACTGTGCTTCCGCGTGTGACTGATTAGCTGCTTTTTCAAACAACTGTGCCGCTCTTTTTACGTCTCGAACTACACCATGTCCGTTCAGAAGTAGAAGCCCCAAGCTGAACTGCGCGTACATGTCCCCTTGGTCCGCCGCCTTTTTGTACCACTCTGCTGCTTTCTTGTCGCTTTGTGCCACTCCGCGACCCTCGTTGAACATGTCGCCCATGTAGTATTGCGCTTCAGCACAACCTTGATCAGCTGCCCTTTTGTACCATCTCACAGCCTCTTGGTCACTCTGGATTGGCCCGCGGCCTTCACCGATTAGCCTACCTAGATAACACTGCGCCATTGCGTGCCCTTGCACAGCCGCCATTTGGAGCCAAAGCCCAGCATCCTCATCGCTCTGCGCCACACCGCGGCCTTCTCGAAAGCAGTTTCCCAGCATAAACTGTGCCGCCGAGTTCATTTGTTCGGCAGCTTTCCTGTACCACCGCACTGCCTCCACGTCGTTCTGTGGAACGCCGCGACCCGTCTCAAAAAGCGACCCTATTTCCAGCTGGGCTAACTCCTCACCTTGCTCAGCTGCCAGTCTATACCACCGCGCCGCTTCTACGTAGTCCTGAGCTACGCCACAGCCTTCCTCGAATGAGCCGCCGAGGTAACATTGCGACGTCGTATTTCCTTGCTCAGCGGCCTTTCTGTGCCATTTCAGAGCCTCCACGTCACTCTGCTTCACACCAAGACCGTGTTCAAAGAGGTACCCGAGCTTCGCCTGCGCCCCCGAATTCCCTTGTCCAGCTGATTTTCTATACCAATGTGCTGCTTTTGCGGCGCTTCGCTCCACACCGCGAGCTTCCTGATAGAAGTAGCCCAGGTTACACTGTGCATTTGCGTGTCCTTGATCAGCAGCCTTCTGTAACCATTTCAGAGCCTCCTCGTCGCTTTGTGCCACGCCATGGCCATTCTTAAAAAATATCCCAAGATCATATTGCGCCTGTGCATGGCCCTGTTCCGCTGCACTTTGCATTCCGATGACAACAGCACCTATCTCCTGTTGCGCCTCAATCGGCAGAGCAGACCAAGACGCTTCACCACGTGCAATCATTCGATCAACTACGAAGTAGCGCCGAAGGGCTTCATCATGAAGTCTTTCAGGCCCCAGCGGAAAGGGAGTGCGGCACAATGGGCAAGTATGTTTCACACCAAACTTTCGCAACTCCGCTACGCACGCGGCATGAAACATGTGAGAGCATTGAAGGGTGCAGGACGATGCTTCAGTCATTGAGTCCAGGCAGATGCTGCACTCCCCAACAGTTGAAGCTGACTTAGAATGAGCAACTTTTGAGTCATAAGAAGTAAACTTTTGCTGCGGAGTCCGATTAGCCTTAGCGACACAGTACTGTTTATGACCAGCCTTCCAGTGCGCTCGCTGGCAGTCCTTACTACAGTATACAACGAGGCCACAACGGGCGCAAGCAGAGAGCTTTAGGGCACCATCACTTTCTTCGGATGATGAGCAGTAGCTGCATATTTTGACATTGGGACTAGAGACTTTCTTTTTTCTCTTTTCGGACATCTCTGGCTCTGAGTGCTCAGATTAGCTTGGTACTAAGTTAGGCGCACGGCCGGCACTGCTCCACTGCCTCGTACTGTACAGAAAGGCAACAACAACACGACAATATTACACAGTAATTCAGTACATAAGCTCTCTATTTCCCCCCCTGTAGCCGCCTACAGGGCTTGGGTTAGCTAAGTTACAGATCTGTAGCTAAGTAAGTAGACAGGACTTCCTCCTTAGTGATCCCGAATTGAAGTCTTCGCTGATTCGCTGTCCTTTTATTTTTGGATTTTGGATTAAAGCCAATTAACCGAGTGGAACTTCCACGTGTTGGGGCGAGGCAATATCCGTGTGGGGTGGCGGTGGTCAAAAACTGAAAAACATAAGCCGCTCAAAAGCGTATGTACGCCTGATTAGCTTCTTAGGTTTAGTTCGCGCTGCTTTGCTTTTCTTCTCTACCTGTTAGCCTTCTACTTCCGGCTCTTCGGGGCCTGTCCCAGAAGCATATTGTCTTGCTCTCATTAACTTTCCAAATATTAGTTAGTTTTAGTTCGTGCTGCGTAGCTGTTTCTCTATACCTGCTGGCCTTTCAATTCCGGCCCCTGGGGGCCTATGTCTCTAACTATTGATGTTTCGCTTTTCTGTCGTGGTCTTGACTAGACTAGGCTAGACTAGACTTTCAGCTCAACTTGCCAGGTGGGCACGGGAGTAAGCGGCGTATGTGGAATGTGGAACAAGATGCATAGTTAGACTTATTTAATAATTATTATATTGCCATTGTTACAACAAGAACGTATACAAAAAGGAATTTCAATCCCGAATCAATTGTGCTAGATCTACAATCATACATTCCACAGCTACCAAAATTAAGACGAATAAAATAATTTCGGCCTTTAGTTTTACAGATAAGGGAATGCAGGACATTTATATATAGCTAGCAAACCGCACATATGCCGCTCCAAAGAGAGAGGAGGGCTAGCCATGATGTCAACAAGAGGTGCATGCCTTCCTACTTCGGAACAACACCTTCATTCTTTACTTGCTTGAGACCAGTTCATAGCGCCCTGGATGCATCAAATGACTGTGTTTGCCCCCAGTTCCCATTAACGTCGTAGCAGCTGCTGCTGCCACTGCAGCTGGAGTACCCGATGCATTAGGAGCATGATTACCATTAATATTGCGCTCTATTTGTACGGCTGCTGCCTGCCACTCTTCGTCATCCAGTGTTTGTAAACGGCTAGCATCAGCACCACCAATGGTACTGCTGATTGGCCCACCAAGAGACTCGACGCGATTCCGATGATGCTTGCATCGATAATGGCAGCGAAAACCACACACCAACGCACCAGCAGCAGCGAGGACAGTCAAAATCGCAAGGATGCCAGCGACTACGGCGAGCTGCGTACAAACAATTCGCCAGAATAGAAACATTATTGAAAGGAAATGCTTGTGCTACACACACAGGTTGCAACAACTTATACTTGGGAAAATACGAAGTATATTTCTTGAAAAAATACAAATTATATTAGTAGTACCTGCAGGCCACTCTGACACGCGTCAGCCACTACTGTGCGGTGCACCCCCACTGAGGAGGAGGACGACGCCGAAGACGACTTGGGTGACGATATCGATATTGGCATCGACAACGCTGCACTCTTGCCGTGCTCGTCGATTGGATGAGAACCAAAAGGAGGTGGAGGTGTACCGGCCTTATCAAATGCTCCTTTCTCGCCGTGTACGCCACTATTCTCCCAGCTGCCACTAGTGCTGCCAGTCGCAAATTCACCTTGTCTTGTCTTGCCATGGTTAGTGCTCATGGATTTGTCGTTGTTACCGCTGCTACTGCTACTGCCACTTGCGCTACCGCCACTGCTATCGCTGCTACTGTCACTTTTACTACCGCGGCTAATGCCGCTGGTGCTACTGCTGATACTGTCGTTACTGCTATCGCTGCTACTGCGATCAGGTCTAATCTCTTTGCTTCCCAAGATACTGCTGGTACTCACACCATCGGTGGTAGTTGGTGGGTGCCACACGCAATGCGGCAATTCTTTGGTCTGGAGCCAGCCAATGGGGCAGCGCCAGTTCTTGCTCCCGTCGGCTTTACGGCACACTCGTCCTGCAAACGCACTCGCTTCCTCGGCATAGCCACTCGCACACACAAAGGGTGGTGCCTGGTCGCCTTGTTGCTGCTTGGTTTTGACTTTGTTCTTGTCCTCACCAGTACCTCCTTTCTTGTTCACAATAGTACTACTGTCCGCGTATTTGTTTTGCTCGTGGTTGAATTTCAATTCGTTAGACGTCGGAATTTCGTTGATCGCACTTGCAGTATCATCAAGTCCATGATAATCAAGATCACTATTGCGGCCGTTTACACCTCTTCCTTCTTCTTCTTTTCCAAGATTTGAAATGTACATTGCGCCATGGTCGTCGTCATCGTCATCCACAGTGTCAACGAACTCATTCGCTAGGGCATCATCTGAGATTGCCCGCCCCTGAGCACGCCGTTGACCATCAAGAGCTCGAGAATGAAGTCCACCATGTACACCAGTAGCTGCAACGGCTAACGCTCTTTCTGTGTGAGCATTGTCGCTCGAATGTGTGCGCGAGGAAGGAGGATGATGCACTGTATTACTTCTGCCGCCCTTGCTTCTACCCCCTTTACTCCCACCGCCGTGGCTCTTGCTAGTGCTAGCTTTGCTGCTACTGCCACTACCACCACCACTAGAGTTTGCAGTCTCGTGGACTTTGTCATCTTGAGTGCTCGCACTCAAGCTGGTTGTCCTGTGAGTACTGCTACCTTTGCTCTTACTTGGCAAGCATCGAGGCGGTTTCTGAATTTGTTCCCAGCCATGAGGACACACCCACCCTCTGCTGCCGTCTGTTCGACGGCACAAATGCACGGACGATGTGTGCTCTTCAACATAATCTTCTAAGCACACGAAGTTGCTTCTCTCGTGGTCACTACTAAGGACATTGCCTGAAAGGATGGAACCAGCCACAGCCGTTGAAGATCGAGGCGGTTCTGAATTAGTGGTTGTTGTTGTTGCGCTGGGTTGGTTGGGAAGGTTGTTACCAAGATGCAACACAACAACATGTGAACCCGCGTGGGACTTGGATTGCTTGTAAGGATGGTCAGCGCTAGCATGACTTCCATGCTTGCTTTCAACGTGCGCTTTTCCTCGTTCGTCAACAACATCCCAGTCATCGTCATCGTCTTTGGTGTTGTGGAAGCCGTCATCGTCCGCAATGTGCCCCTGTGCACGCCGCGCATGAGGTCTACTGTTCGTAGATGACGAAGAGGTTCGAATGTTGATAGAGCTGCGATGGACTCTGTCAACGCTTTCACCACTCGTTGCCTGAGCATCATTACTTGTCCTACTGGGATGACTGGTGGCAGTACTGCTAATGCTACTGCTCGTGCTGTTGACGCTGCCACTACTACTACCACTACTACTCCCTCTCTTCCTGCTTCCATCAATGCCAGCACCACTGATGCCTTTTTGATCATCGCCAGTTGGTGAAGAATTGTGCGTTGCATGTGGAGACGCGGCAGCAGGTGGCCTGAACTCACGGAAGATGCACAAGATGGTGACTGCTACTCCAAAGAAAGCTCCTGCCACCAAAGCCTGATCCCGAAGCACGCACGGTATACACAAGTGAAATGTTAAGCACGCGGCAACGAGGGTTGATATCATTCATACGCAAGCAACATTACTATGCAACATCATATAATTTCACTGTGTGATGGTATACCACTATACAATTTGAGGAAAAGAAAAAATGTGTATCGCACCTGCATTGAGTCTGGCTTCCAGCCTTCACGCCGCTCAATCGCTAAAAAGTGCGCTCCAATGATCAAACTGTTGGACAGTCAAAAACGCTGAGTAAACTGAAAAGAACTCAATTTGCGTGCGCACGCATCGTGGTATTGTCTACGCGATTTGGGTTTGCATTTGGGTAAATGCTTCCTGTACAAGGTTCTTTCAATGTGTTCACGAAAAGCTCTGCTGTTTCAAAATCACCTGAGGCCTAATGCGACGTGCTCGCCATCTTTCTCCAAGCTCATTTGCGGGTGCGTTAAGAACACGAGCCCGGCAAAGGTCAAATTCATGGCCCACACGGTGTGTGCTTCAACCCTCGAAGGCCAAGCGACCCTCGAAGACCCAGCGAAGCGCAATGCATGGCGGACAGCACCCCACGCGCTTTGATATTCGGAGCCTCTACCATTACAGCTGCCGTGTCCGCTGCTCCTATTTCTCCTTAAAAATTGAATGCTCGTCTCTTCGTCACCATCACCAACCTCCTCATCATCAATATCATCGCCACTGTCTACGCTACGAGCTTCTGTATCATCTCTTAAGTCTGCATTCTCGCGGCCTCGTGTGCTGCCCGTTTGTTTCGCCCTGTGGCCTTGAAGGTATACACTGATGGCAACGTCTGTCATGCCGCATGCTAGTAGGCTCAATGAAATAGCTACATGTTGCAACTGCATAAAGTGCACCAAACGTAAGAACAAAAAGAGACAAACAATATCTGTTTATCAAGAAGTTTTACGTTTCAATGGAGGAAGCAAACATTCAGAGAAGATGTTGGACGAAATGAACGAAAAAGAATGACGAGAAAGCATGAAAGTAGCGACATGGCAGATGTACCTGAACAAGTGACTTCATTGCATACTTAGCGAGCGCAACTGGCTGCGAAGGCTGCAGACACATATGCAAGCAAGAAAGAGAAGAAAAATGGTGAATAGATAGTCCAAAGAACAACCATATTATCACGAAAAGTCAATGCACGCGACATATCTTGATTTCGGCGACTGTGATGTAACGAGCATGGCCTCTAGTTTTTGCCTAATTCTGCATAGTATGGGAACTTACTTCCAGCAAGTAGAAGACCCACACTAATAGGAAGCTACCCGACAGTGCTTCCAGGAACCCAGCTAACAAGTATGCTTGTCTTAAGTTGAAGCCCACAGGCACTTCGATAATGAACGCTCCCCAAACGAGCACGATGCAGAGGAGCCCAACACCTTTTTACGAGAAGCAGTAGGGAAGTACGATTACCATTAAGGGCGTACTAACAAAGGTCAATATCTGTAAGCTTTTGAGTCACTACTGATTACATGCTAACCAAAACAGCGAAGTGTGAATTGACAACCTAGAACTTGATGTGCAAGTTCGGAGCGCCGCTCGTAGACACCCGGCAGAAACAAGTCCTCGTTGGTCATGAGTTGTGCAGCACAGTGGGGCACCATTCCGTCTTCAGGTGTGTGTGCCATGCTTCTCTACTGTACAGGTAGTATCGGTACTCGTAAGCACTCGAGGAACCGCCAGGCTGCCCTTGAGTTAGCTAGCTCGATCAAGACTAACACTACCTACGACCCCCGACCTCGACAAACTCCCCGAGAAAGATGGTTCTCCAGAGCGCTACTAGCAATGGTGTAGTCAAGAGCAATCTGTAAAGAAAGTTCTGGGCACTGCCTTTAACGAGATATATTCTCAGGCGTCCAAAAGAGTCTCCGAGTCAGCTTGCAAACAAACTAGATAGTTCGAAAAAGAGCCGCGTAAGTATGGCATACTTGCACCAGCATCTGCCTAAAAGGCTTGTAGTGGTAGCTGCCTTGGCACCTGCAGCAGTAAGTGAATGCAGTAGCTCTGCACCTCTTTCAGCTTTTTCTTCTCTTTTCCCATCATCAATGCCCTCAAAGGAATACAACCCTGTAATTCGAATCGGTGAACTGAACCAAGTGAAACGGTGAAACCAAGGGTGATCAGTGATCAGGTGTTACACCTGATCGCCCTTGGTGAAACAGTAGTGTAGTGAACGCGGCGCGCGAGTGCATGAGCGCATGGCATGAGCGCATCGGCTTCATAAAATAAGCTTCTCTAGTAGCTTCAGAGCACCGCGAGCGAACAATTTAGGCGCTAGTTAATGCAATCTATTTAAAGCTTCTCAATCTAGAGTCAGAGCTAAGTGGGAAGAAATATACTTCTTTGCTCGCTTCTTCCGGTGTAAGTTACCTAGCTAGCTAGCCAGTCTGTCTCGAGGTTACTACAGATAATACTGTAGCTAGAGTTGCTAACGAAGTCTAGCGAGGGTGTAGCTCTTCAGGATACCATATAAGCTATTATTTACATAAAGCCATTGACTTTGCTCCATTAGCAAATCCATGGTCGACTATTCGAAATGGGCCAACCTGGCTGACGACTCAGACGATGAACGCGAGTCAGTCTTAGCTGAGCGAGTTCGCCGTGGGGCTGCACTACCCACTCCACCGAGCGCTACTAGTGGTCCCAGTGGCCAAAAGCTGGAGGTTGATCGGTCACCAGCTGGAGCTGCGCGTCTGAAGGCAGAACTTGAGTCGCAGCTCTCCTCTCTGAGCCTCGAGGAAGCGAATGAAGCACTACGACAGGCAAGTATACCTACACGCCTGAACCATTGTTTTCGAGCAGGACGTCGTATTGAGCCGAAGAAAGAAGTAGGAAGATAGGCATGCAGGAGTTTCAAAGCTCCTTATTTCCCTTTTGCTATCCTTTTGCACGTTTCGCTTGAATTCGTCTGATCATATATGCGAACTTGCTTTTTCTCATCTCAACGCTTGCCATGGCTTCATGCAGGCAGAAGCAACTCTGAGCGCAGCCAAACAGGATGGCAAGCCGCCAATTCCCACCGAGAACAAGCTCCAATCAGCGAGCACGCAGAAAAGTACCGCCCCTGCTGCTGCTGCTGTTCCTGCTACGACGACGAAGCCTGCACGGGCACCGGGCTCTGGAGCAGCAAGCAAAGCAGCGGCTGAGTTGCCAACAACAGCTCCAGCGCCGGTGACAAAATCACGCGGGAAAAAGAAGAGCAACAAGGGAAAGAGCGCTACTGTTGGCGATGGTGGCCCTGTCGGCAAAGCACCGGCAGGAGGGGCAAAATTGGAAGCCATTCAGAAAGAAATGGCGGAGATGATGCAGACGCTGCAGCAGGTGAGACATGAGTTCTTACAGCACAATAGTAGTGTTAGCAACAAAAGTAGGAGTGCCTTTAGTAAAAGAAGCGTGTGTGTGTATTTTCTGCGTTTTTTTTGCGGTAAGCCTTGAACACAATTTACCCTCGAAATTCGGGAAAAAAAAAAACGATACGAAAATTGGGGGATTTGTGAGAGAGACGGTAAACAGCGTTGATTTTAGACGAAGCACGGGCTTTCACTGGGCCTTATCGGAGGATGTTCTCTATCGTATCCAATTAAGTCCCTTTCTTCTAATTTTACACAGGTTGAGAAGGCTGCAGCAGATGCCAAGAATAATGCCAACGAAGTTTCAGCTTTGGTCGAAGCGAGGCGCAAGGAAGTCGCTGCTGCGGAGAGCGAGCAAGAAAGCAGCAAGCAAGAGCTCGATGCGTCGTTTGCCCGCATGAAGAGCGGCCTCCAGGCAGAAGCAGCTGCCGGAGGTATAGACCCTGAATCCGTAGCGTCGCAGTCACCGGAAGAGTTAGAATTGGCTGCGGCGAAAGCGCAGGCGATGGCATCCTCCACAGACGACGGTTCAGGAGCTGCTGGTGTTAGCGCGTTCAGCGACGCTTTGAAGGCCGTTGGCCAAGGTGCAGACCTTGCATCAACTCTGGGCTCAGCCCACCCGCTAAATGGGGGATTGTCTGGGTTCTTTGGGAATGGCATGAATGCGCGACCTGCAACGCAGGTAACAATTCCGCAACGGGAACGAGCAGTCACTTTGCATGCTTCGATGGCAGGAGAAACTTTCATGGAGACCGGTGAAGTGTCCGTGCAATATCAATTTGAGAACAATGCCGGCGATGAGGGTGGAGGTGCTACCTCTTCTCAAGAAAAGATGATGAATTGTGCAAGTGACCGCGACTTTGTGTCTGTGTTTGAGGAGAGCGCAGGGTCGTTCGCTGAAGCTCAAAGCACTGAACAGAAGGTCTGTGCTATTGGATGGGTACCAAAGAATGCCAACGACTATTTGGACTTCAATTACGTTGACGACGCCCAACCGCTCACTCCCTCGAGCAGTGAAAATTCTTGGGTACAAGGTGGCAAAGTAAACCTTACTGTTGGGTCAAGGCACCGTAAAATGTTGCCGTCTCACGGACAAGGCCGCACGTATGTGGCGTGTTACTTTGGCGATGACGGAGACAGCGACGCGCCTCCACTGCTCTTGGCAACTTGCCGTGTTCTTGTTGAGAGCAATGCAAACAACGGCAGCGAGGAAGGAAAAAGGAGTCCAGACACGAACACGAAGACAACGACGAGTGCTGCGTCTTTGCAGGCACCGGCAGTGAATGCTACAGCCCTTCCAGTGCGCGTGGCCATTGAATCTGACGACGAAGACGACGACGAAGACGAGGAGGACATCAATGCTGATAGCAAAGAGGCGTCATCCGCGACGGATGCATCAGAAAGTAAGCAGCAAAGTCAGCTTTCAGGCGACCAGCACGGCATTTTTGAGGATACTGAATGTATTGAAGAATCAAACGACGAGAAGGAAGAGGAAGTTGAGGTGACAGGCACAGAGTACGTGATATTGGAACAGCTTCGAAACATTAAATGCTTTCTGCTCACGCTGCCACTTTCAGTTACCAAGGCCACGCTCGCAGCTCCTGCAATTCTTACAGAATCAACTGCGCCTCGTAAAGATGATGCTGCCGCAGTTGATGGTTCTCAGCCAATGGCAGTAGCCCCTAGCCTCGCTTCAGTGCTCGGGTTTGAATGCACGCCGCGGCATGCATCTTTGCTCTGGCCAGTAGGCATTGCTTCTGCTGATATTGCCGAAGCAGGCAAAGTAGCAGTGTCTCCATCTCAAGGGGCCGTATTGGACAAGAGCGCAGGTGCTCCGCCATTGCAGCCGCTGCCAGCACACCAACTACCACAGCAACGCGTTGTTATCTTGGAAGCTGATGCAGTAGGAGTTGGGGCACTTTTGCCTCAACAAGTGGTGGTGGCGCAGCAGGGCTCTCGGCTGGTGCTACGCTTGCCTTACGCCACTTTAGACCCAGATAGTATTCATGCCTCCTCATCAAATTCCTCCTCCTCACCGAAGGCTTCTGCGGAAGGCGGTAATGAGAAGGATGGCGCGTCGCCTCCACCAACTTCGTTACCCTCATCAACATCAGCGGCCGCCCGCAAGCATGCAGCCCTAGTGGCGAAGCGGCGAGCTGAGAGGGCAAAGCGCAGCCGAGCCGCTCGAGCAGCAGCAGCAGCAGGACTGGGGGCTGGAGAAGAAAGAGAAAAGGCGGTGACGACTGAAGAGGCTGGAGCAGAAGGAGGTGGCGCGGCCAGCAAATCTACCAATGAGGTTCATGACAACAACAACGACAAGAAGGCCAGTAGCAGTAAGAACAACGATGATACTTCGACAGCTGCAGCGCCAGGAGCAGTGCAGTGCGGGTTTTGCGAAGCCGTGTTAGCGTTGGACGGAGCGCTGGAAGCGGCGCGGCCGGGTCCAGTCGGGATGCTCGACGACTTGTGCTGGGACCTCATGTGCGCGGTAAGAAGGTTGCTGGTCGTTGCAAGTCAATAACACTCAAAGCCAAGAGGAAGGTGTAGAAGGGAAGGAACTTATAAATTTGGGGGGAGCTATCTCTCTTTTACTTTTTTTTTTTTTTTTCGTAATTTTTGTCCTTCGAGAAAGTCATTAAGGCTGTAGTCATTCAGCCTCTCACCCTATTTTATCTACTGATCTAATCATGATATATTTCCGCTTGCTATTCTCGTTGTATCCTACTAGGCCTGCCCCGTGCTCGACCTATCAGCGCGCAATCTCCCTGTGCCTCCCAAAGTGTGTTGGATTACCGACACTGCCTTGGCCTTGCCACCTCAAGCACTCTGCGCTGACGACACCATGAGAAACTCTGAGCTTCTCCTCTCTGTGGTGCCCACCCCTGGCCGCACTCCTCTCAACGAGGGCTACCCATCCGATGAATGCCTTGAGGACGTTGAAAGCAATTCCTTTTCTTCTTCATCATCGCTTTGGGCTCTCTCGTGCCGCCGCTGTTTACAAGTGCGTATCATAGGAGTGATATGATTGCTGGTACCGCAAAATGACTCCTCTAGCTTCTAAAAAGTTAGTTACCGAGTTAACATGTTGGCCCGCAGACACACACGTCAAAAGGCATCATAAATTGACCGTCGCTTCCCTCTTTTCCATGTTATGTGCTCTCTTCAAACTCACCGCTCGCCCCAATCACGGACCTGTCTCTTCGCCTTCATTTCCCCTTTTATCGTATGTGTGCACATACACCACATTAGGTTGTCGGTGAAGCTGACGAACCGATCGCAAACGAGCTTTTTGGCCGTGGCACTGACAACGATAACGACGATGCAAGCAGCAGCAGTCGATTGGCGGCAGCAACTACTGCAGCAGAGGGGCAGGTGCGTAGGAGAAGCGATAGATTGCACAATTGCGACATAAAATGGTGATCTCTAAAATCTTTTTGCCGTAACATAGTAATCTATGTCTCGTTATTTTATTTCTTTGCTCTTTATCCAATCCCTTCTCGTAACTTGACAATGTGATGACTCCTTTTCTCAGCTTCGGCTCTTTCGGCACAAAGTTACCGTCACCAATCGCCCCGATCTCGGGCAAGCTCCTAGTGACTTCGCTACGAATGCTCGTTCGGCTGCGTCAAATGATAGCATCCGTGCTTCTCCTACCTGTGGGCGCACAGGTGAGCATTATGTGAGCCTTCAACTCGTAGCGTCCGCAGCGGCACGGCATGCGTTTCAGTTCAAACTGGTACCACCCCTCGGCTACCGTACTAGCACTAGCACTAGCAACAGCACTAGCAGCAGCAGCAGCAACAGTACTGGTGGTGATGGTGGTGGCATCGGGCTGCAGATTCAATCGTGGACCACTTTTTTAGCCATGGCACCGCTGCATGCTTTGACGCTTTCCACCTCAACGGCGAATTGGTCTGAGCTGTGGTCGTCTCTGAACCCCGTCGTAAAAATACGGTATGCTACTACCTCCGCGGATAGCACAACTGCAGCTGCTGCTCTTGCTGCTGCGTCGCAGGGTCCAATGGGAGACAAAGGAGTTGGTGGTGATTACGGAGAAGTGCTGGCGCTTGAATTGGACGAATGGCGAGAAGTGCTAGCAGCTCTTGAGACGAGTGCGTTAGCTAGTGGGAATAGCAGGCAGAGGCCACTAGGAGATTCACTGTCACGAATAGGATGGCTGAAATTACCGATGGACTTCGATGGTGCAGCTCCGATGTAGCAAATCAAAAACACTTCTCTTAAGTAGAAAGGCCTTAGTCTTATGTATTGTTTTCTTTGCCCAGAAAAGTCTGGTATCTCGCATCCAGTCTATTTAATTCTTTCTTACTCTTATGTGCTTCCCGGAGTCCGGAGTGCAAAGTGTAAAATTGCGACTCGAACTAAATTAGACAACTAATTGGGTTTGTAAATTTAGGTGGTTTTGGGAATTCTTGTGATTTACAATCCTGGACTTGGTAGCTAATTGCTCATAATCGAAACTTATGAGTGGTGCGAAACCGGGATCTTTATATAACCAAAGGAGGAAAGAGAAAGAGCACGGGGGTGCCTCGAACTTGAACCTTGTGGCTGTTAGCATTCGTGCGTTCAAACCTAAATATAAAAAACTTCAGTTTATTTAGTTCGCAGTTCGCAGCTGCTATAGTAGTGGAGTGCTTGCTTTGCTACGCGTTGTTCCTCGGGGTTCTCTTCAAAATTAGCGCAGCTCATCTGTACAGCAATATCTTTTTTTCCTTTCATTTCCACGGCTCACTGCTCGTGTTTATATCTCGGTGAGCGCCACCTCTCACTCGAAAGTTCAGCTCCATTCTTTGGCTTCATGTCAGTACTTTATTGAAGCAATTCCAAATCAAAACAGCACGGCGCCGAGAGTGACCACACAGTGCATGTGGCACGTAGCGGCTTCTTTGGCTTTCTTGTCGGGCCATTTCACCACTAAAAAATCGTCGGCGCGCGTGTCGCAGTGCATTACCGTGTCGCTGTTTGATTATATACACACACGAGCGAAAGAAGAAATCATGGGAAAGAGGGAGTTGAGAGGCAGGTAATCAATAACCGTGGTTTCACGCACGGGCAAAGACATGTTAAGTTGGGCCAGATAAAGCGGAGGAAGGCGCCAGACAGCTGACAATGCTTTGTCCAAATTCACAGTGCAAATGAAGACATCGCGCATTGCGCTCAGTAACTCCTCAGTCAGTGAAGGGGCTAACTAAGAGCAAGAAGGACGTTATTATTCTCTGCACACCCATTGAATTCAGCTTTAGACTGAAGGGAAGTTCATAGTGCGCACCTGTGCATGCCAGCCCCGTTGTTTTGCATAATCACGCATGACACTATGCAGCACACACAGCAAACAGAGATAAGTACACAAATACGAATTAGAAAGTATAGATCCAGTATTAGGACCGATTCCACTAACAGCTCTACCAGTGCATTAGAAGCAAACGCATAAATGCACTCCAATTATTACGTGCACCTTCTCCCCACAGGAAGTGGCAATGCTAACTCACCAACAAACTTCATCGGTAAGCTGAGGGCGGCTACATCTCCCATCACTTTCTCGCAAATCGTGTCCACGAGCAGCTGCGAGCGAGCCTCATCAAACGTTTCTTTCAAAAGCGTGTCTGTTATGGCCTGCGTCACGATAGGCTGAGCTCCATTATGCGCAAGAAGAAGAAGAAGCAGAGAAGGAGGTTAGGTAATTGTAGCAGACTACGCAAGTAACATGTCGGAGAGTAAGCTTGAACGGACTTGAAATAATAACGCCGTATTCATCATACGACGGAATTAGGAATTCTACAGGTCTAGTCGTGTACACTAGACTGAGGGTTGTCTGCGCTTAAGCGACGCCGTTCTCTGGCTCACCTCCAACTGTTCACGGTCAAAGCCAAATTCCGTTCCGTCGTCATCGTCGGAGTCAGCCATGAGCTTTGGCCACTAGCACAAGACTAGAACGAGGGAGTAAGGAGACGACTGTATAAAGCTACTTCTCTTGCAAGTCTATCTAGGTTAAAGCTCGCCACCAAGTCCAATCACTTTCGTCCTGCGTGCACAATGATCCCTATTACTACAGAAGCTGTTAGCTTTTGCTGTTATGAGACGACTTCGTTGCGTTGAGTTGCGCTATTACTACAGGGGGGATACACAAAGAATCCGAGTTCGCATGTGCTTGCAGCTACGTAGCAGGGGGGGGAGGGGGGAGGGGGGCTGACATGGACATGGTGAGTATCATCTGCCTGGAGTTGGCGACCGCGCACTGAAAAAAACAGTACGCAGGTACGTTAATCGTGGCGTTCGCGAATGTCATCAGCAGGTCAATCCGCTTGTCCCCCGCACTCAAGCGCCCAAAAAATCACCCCAAGAGAAGTTTTCCTGACCGGCCCAACACGCAACACGGGAGGGCCAGCGGCCACCACGGAGAAGCCGCCACCACCTTGGGGGCCGCTGGGCCGCTGAAATGCATTGAGAGAGCCACCCCGGATTGGAAACTGCTGTTTTATTCATGCCCCCAGCTATATCGATTATAAATAAATGAGTTAGGGTATTTTATGATTGCCTTCGGCTGCCTTGATCCTTGATTATAATGCATATAGAAGCGTCTACTTCTTATTATTTCCGTTAGAAAGGGCCGCCTTGATCGACTAATTTAAATCGTTTCGACATTCTTGATTTTGGTTATATGGAAATTTGTAGAAACTGATCTCCCCTGTAAGGAAAGGGAAGTTCACTTCACTTCACAACTGCTGTAACTACTCCTTACAGGGGAGATCAGTTTCTACACAATTCTGGATTCTGGTTGCGACTATACACTGTACACCTTTTTCAATGATTGATGACTTTCCCATGGCTCATGGGAGGCACAAAGTGCGATGCGCATTGTTTTCTAAGGGTTCTTACTATCACTTAAATCTGGGCTTCAAATCCTCATTTTGGACCTTGTCGCTCGGGAAATGGCTCGCAAACACACGGCTTTTTACAACATTGGCTTTTCAGAAGCCAAGGCCTTGTTCAGACGGAAGCTTACACGCAAATGGAGTCACGCATTTGCTCGGGGATGGGCGACTCTTCTTCTGGATCGCCTGAGGGACTTCGTTGTAGTCCCCTCCTCTGCGGGCGGAAACTCTTCTTTTGAGCGGCACTCTCAGAGCATGGAGGAGCGTGCCACTTTGGACCGCTACCATCACTTCCATGGCCACTCGGGCATGTGCGCCTGATTAGCTTCTTAGGTCTAGTTTGCGCTGCTTTGATTATCTTCTCTACCTGTTAGTCTTCTAATTCCGGCCCTTCGGGGCCTGTCTCAAATCCTCTATGTGGAGTGTGGGTGTGGTGATCCAATGGATTTAAAAGGCCCACATGGGCGTGTGCTCTAGTTTCCCTGTAAAGAAACCTGGCTTTCAAAACATTTGCCCAACGATCCATCCTTTCCCTATGACTTCGCTTCCCATCAATAACAGCCCGCTCCTGTCTTAGCGGTAACCTCCGCCAATGCCCTCCTGAAACAGGCATTGCAGGTTATACTTCGCCTTCTCGTTCCCTTGGGCAGCTGCCTTTTTGAACCAACGCACTGCTTCCACGTCGCTTTGCGCTACGCCGCGGCCGTGCAAACACACGCGCCCCATGTTACACTGCGCCTGCGCGAGCCCTTGGTCAGCAGCTTTGCTGTACCATTTCGCAGCGAGCCCGTAGTTTTGCGCCACGCCGCGGCCGCACTCAATCAGGGACCCCAGGTTGCACTGCGCCATAGCGTGCCCCTGCTCCGCCGCATTTTCCACAGCTGCAGCGCCTCCGCGTCGTTTTGCTTGACGCCGCGGCCCTTTTCGTACAAGTTGCCGAGGCCGTACTGTGCCTTGACGTTGCCTTGGTCCGCTGCCATCTTGAACCATTTTGCGGCTTCCTTGTAGCTCTGCGCCACGCCGCGGCCGCTCATGAAGAGGTTCCCTAGGTTGCACTGCGCCATCGAATGCCCCTGCTCAGCGGCCTTCCTGTAGAATTGCGCTGCTTTGGCGTCGCTCCGTGCCACGCCGCCGCCATCCACGAACATGAGCCCAAGGCTGAACTGCGCCCCCGCGTTTCCTTTCTCCACTGCTTTCTTCCACCACTTCACTGCCTCAGCATCGCTCTGCTTCACGCCGTGGCCTTCTTCGTACACGCAGCCCAGATTGCCGTGCGCTGCGCTGAAGCCTTGGTCGGCTGCAGTTCGCCACCCACTGACTGCCGCATCCATCTCGCTCTGCGCTTCAGCTGGAAGGTTAGACCAAGACGCTTTACCTTGCTTCACCAGTCGAGTCACAGCCATGTATCGCAGGGTGGCCTCCTCGCTAAGCTGCTCCGCCCCCGCTGGAAGTGGAGTGCGGCACAAAGGGCAGGTTTGCTTCACTCCAAACTTCCGCAACTCTTCTACGCATTTTGAATGGAACACATGGGTGCACTGTAGGGTGGTCGCTGGGGCTCAAGACAGCAGATCCAGGCAGATGCTGCACTCCTCCCCAGTAGCGGCTGCATCAGCTTGCTCGCCAGCGTCCGATTGCCCTTGCGGTTGCGGCACTCGATGCATTGCTGTTTATGGCCGGCCTTCCAATGAGCCCGCTGACAATCCCTACTGCAGTACAGCACAAGGCCACACCGGGCGCAAGCTGATAGCTTGGGAGCACCGTCACTGCCTTCGGGCGAATGGCAGTTGCCACAGATCTTGTCGTAAAAACTTTTTTTGCTCTTCTCCTGAGCCATTCCGATTTGAGTCGAGAGGGAATATGGACGAGGCAAGATGACAGACAAGATGGCAAGACGCGCTAGCCGCTCTAGCTAGCCACACGAGCAAAAGCTCAAGATAGATGTTGTGTGTCAAATCCTTGGTCAAATGTCACAAGTCAGAAGACGACTGCACGACCGCACGGCCGCACGACTTCACAACATCAAAATTTACAGGGAAATTAGATGCTAAATGCTGGCTGGTTTCATGGTTTCTTCATGTGCTTTTTCATTTCGCACTGGTGCTGCTGCATTCATTTCGTAACATGGCTGCCCGGCGTACGTTTAGCACCGTGACCAAGGCGGTGGACAATGCTTTGAAGCATCGCCCGGTTATGAATATTAAGGGCGCGGAATCAAAAGTCTGGCTCTCACCCAATGCATTCGTGCCACCGTCTGCTACCGTCATCGGTGACGTCGAAATTATGGGTATGTATGCTCCGCCGCCCCCCACGGAGATTGAGTTTTCCGCGCCTATTGCCGTAGTCGTTCAACTTTCATGGCGTTGCGATTATTGCAGGCTATCGTTGCTCATGATTCTCGTGGAAAACTTTCGATCGAATATGCGGGCGCCACCCTATATGCTAAACCTCACTCTATGCCGACACCGCTTGCTTCATTTGTTTACTCACCGATAATTCACGGTGCACTCTGCCTCACCCTTTCTTTCTTGCACCTGTTCTTGTTTTGCTGGGCGCATACGTATGTCCCTTGCCCTCGGTCTACGGCGACCATCGTCTCTTAACCCTCCCCTATGTAAAGACTCGGTGTGCGTTGGCTACAATGCGGTGGTGCGAGGAGACCGGAACCTGGTCAAAGTAGGGCGCAGCACGGTCGTAGGCGACCGCGTTACCCTGAACACCTGCGCTACCCTCGACACCGGCTTCCCTGCGGTAATTGTGCAGTTTTATCTAGCTTCATTGATTTTTGTTTTGTCGGAGATCTTGGATGAGGCAGAGAATAGTCCATGACACTTCCTCATGAGAGCTCTTCCCAGTACAATTTGAGACCAGCTTCATTGTTAATCTCCGCCACTCTAGTCAGTACCAGCTTACAGAGGTATTGCTATTGTGAGACGAAGAGCAAGCATCATCCCTCAACTTCATCCATCATAGCTCGCGAGTCTAATCTTGCTTGCTGTTGCCGTTCTGTTCTTCGACTTCCCCGTACGTGTGATGGTTGCGTGGTGAAAAACAGGTCATGCAGCTGGAGAAGTTCGTAGTCGTGGGCGCTGGCTCTGCTTTGCGCTCGTGCATCGTGCAAGAAGGCGCGGGCATCGGGGAAAACTGCGTCATTGGCGAGGTGAGATGGCGTAGCCCGTGTGCACGCACCTCATCCCTACTAGGTCCATGCAGTCACTTCAGCCCCTCCTGCGCACATGCCCTGTTTGCTCTTCATACTTTTTCGCCATTGAGAGCATGCGCGTGAAATCAATGAATTGCCTAGGCAAACCCATTCCTTTACACGTCCACATCTTATATGGTTTGTGCCCTCTTAACATCGTACGGTATCAATCCACGCCTGTTCCGCGACAGGGCGCGCTGGTGGAAGCGGGCGCTTACGTCGGCGCCGGCAGCGTGGTGCCTCCCGGGCGCCTGATCCCGGCGGGCGAGCACTGGGCCGGCAACCCGGTGGTGCACGTGGGCAAGGCCAGCGCCGAGGAAATCAGCGCCAAGCGCGAAGCGGCGCGCGGCCTCTACGAGCAGCACATGGACGAATTTCTGGTCTACAACACCATTGCTTTGAAGCAATAAGAAAGTCTCTCTTGTGTTGTATACCTGCCTTATCCCATTACGCTTCTCAGCGGGGCTTAGATTTATACATAGCTCTCAGGAATGCTTCTGTTGAGATACAGCCGAGGGGCCGTATTCATTTATCATTTATGGCATAAATCCGGAAGTCGGAGGTCAAGAGTCTAGATCTAGAGTATGAAGAATAGGGCATAATCGGAATCACGTACCTACCGTACCTACTGAGATGCATTGCGATTTTCTTATAGTAGTTTTTAGTTAAAATTCTCCTTACCGCTAACCGCTCCTCCGTTCGTTTGGATAGGAAATAGATATCGCCTTTGCCAGGGAGAAGGAAGCAGGACACAGGAAGGACCAACGGGCAGCTAGGAGCAGCTAGAGGTCAAATTTGAAATTCAGCAAAAGCAAATTTTTTGAACGTACTTGTTATCCGGCTATTGCGTAGAAAATACCACGGTTATGGCGGGCCATTGGAGTGCTATCGTACCACAAAAAAATGTGACAACCATCCAAGAACGCAAGCACGACTAGCAAAACTCCCATGTGCCAAGCATGGGGTGGTCTTATGTCGTAAACCCATAAAAAAAATTCACGCTGGGTATGAGCCTTTATTTTTGATGTCCCTTTCACGCAGCAATCGCAATCGCAGCTACGCAGCACTCGAAATCTCGAGTTTTTGGGGCCGTTCTATGTTCCGGGCTCTAAATTCAGCAGAATATAGCGGTTCCTAGTATCGGCATTACCCCTCGGTGCGGTCAAGACTCCAGGGCCCGGGGCCATGGCCCTGTAAGCACGGAGCTCGGAGATCCTGTTTCGATTTGCGCATGCAATGGGCAACATAGCGCTATTTCCTGAAGTGGCGAAATGACCAGCCCCTCTAGCTGCCAGATGGTCTGGAAGTTCGCTCCCCGCCTTGTGGCTTGTGCCTTAAGACCCAAGGCCAGACTCGTGTAAAATCCTCCCGAAGAATACGAAAGAAATACTTTGATAGAGATAAAATGAGATATTGCGAGTGAGATCTTGCGAGCTACAACAAATTTCATTTCAAGCAGTGGCTTCATCGATCCTGGTCCAACTTTCGGGATGATGCCTCACCAGTTGGGGACATGCAAATTTTTGCTGTTCTTCTCGCTTCTCGTCTTCATGTAATCTTTTTCGGCTTCCCGACTTCTCGACTTAGCTCAGCAACAAAAGGCTCTTCCCGGCGAATAACACACCTCACGTGGCCCACTTCGCTTCTCCTTCTCTAGCTGCGCCGCAGGGGAAATATCTCCTGACTCTGGACCTTCTTGCTTATTA
>Ga0307931_1000589_pt1 | contig 23149 bp, 19 predicted proteins | sample OrgLakmetageno47_FD_201816 | JGI IMG/M metagenome (GOLD analysis project Ga0307931, IMG submission 201816) | Saline water microbial communities from Organic Lake, Antarctica - #47 | ecosystem: Environmental > Aquatic > Non-marine Saline and Alkaline > Saline | place: Antarctica: Organic Lake...
AGGTTCCGCGCTAGTGATCGGCAAGATCGTGCTGACAATGCTTGTAACCGCCGCCAAAATAAATCAATCCTCCATTGTGCCTGCCTTTGATCAAACGAGAGTCCCACGGATAATTCAAGTACCAAGCTGTGCTGCAAATTCATAACGGAAGGGTTCATCATCTGTCGGTGGCTATTTTACTGCGCTGCGTTATCTTCGGTATATGTCTTCAGCCACAGCCATACGGGCCAACATTTTCATTTTGCGATGTACGCAGTTAGTAAGTATTTGGGCTAGTTTCTGCTACTTAGGAAGAGAGATGAGAGCAAAATAGGAAGTGGCCCAAGGAACCGATATATTCAAACTCCAATGAATACGGCCGGCTTCTGCTTCTTCTAGACTGCGCAATAAAAATTCGCCGGCGCATGAACAGCGCCTTTCTCAGCCACCTCTAATGCCTCTATGTTGATCAAAAAAGATGAACTTTAAATAAAAATCACCCAAACTTTTTCTCTCTTCTCGTTGACACTTGGTTTCCCCTTGCTCTGGGTGATAGCATCGTCGAATAAAACGATAACAACGACGACATAACTGAAGGTTTGTCACGCTTTGAAGAATGTATGGCTGCTTTCGCGCCTGCCAGCGAATTCGATGATGGGCGATCGAAGCTGTGCGGCACGCGAGCAACGCTTGGCACGTCAATTGAATTCGTATTCGGAGTGGGCAAAACCTGAGTGTTCTTTCCTTGATGAAGTGTCGCCTTAAAGGCACTGCATTCCGCATTGAAGTCGTGAAAGAGCACTGTTTTAGATGTGACCGGATTCCAGACTGTGCCCGACAGAGTCTCGATCCGGTAGTCACTCGGAACTCGCCGCATGATCTCATGTTCAGTCAAAAATAGTAAGTAGTTCTCGCACAGCCCAGGTGCCGTGTCGTTCTCTACCTTCGCTTGGCATCCCTGAAGAAGTCTTCTGAGACTGGGAAAGTGCACGAAAGTCGCCCAGTGATATCCCAATTGCCTCAAGGGCTCGAAATGAGTGACATTGACCTCGTCCGTCATCACATACACTGCCGAACCAGGCTCAGCGCCTACTTCGTTCAAGACTTTCGCGATGTGCTCAGGGCTCGTAGCTTTGCGCATTTGCTCCGGGCAGCGCTTCAGAGCTGTCGTAGGAAGAATCTTATCACCGCGGCGCGCGTGCACAACCGCGACTTTCCCGTTCGTGCTGCGCTTCTTCAGCTCGTCAATGACAGGTTGGGCACCTCGAACTGCCTCATCCGAGAACTGTACATCGATTTCTGCCTGATACGCCATCCCCTTCAATCTCCTCAGCAAATTGGCATGATCACGTGTGCCATTCACATCCGGCCCAGGGCCACGCACGAGTAGTCCAGGAGATGCTGCAAGCGCTGACGGCACGCGCCCACTATGATAGGTGACTTTTTCATGAGGCCTACTCAAGAAAACGTTGCTTTCGGATGCTGAGACTTCTGCAACACACGATGAAAGAAAACCCATACATTTGACCTCCTGTCCCTTCATAACTTTGAATCGTGTCCGCTCGAGAGATATGTAATCTGACCATTTAGTGTAGTTCAAAGGGTGATTGAAATTGTGATCCTTAACATCGAGAATTGGCCCCTGAAGCAAAACTGCTCTTCCCATACTGAGGCCTTCTCCGATGATGGCTCGCAGGTTCGAAATTTGGTGGCTTAGGCCGCTGCGGGCAAGGCGTTTGCGGCCTTCGTCAAACATGTAGAGCCGTGGTGTTTCCTTACCACCGGTTCGACCCACGCAGGTACAACTATCGACAATGTGCTGAACTTCAGGTTGTCCACTAGGGAGACTAAAGTTTCCAGCGTTGCTGACAAGGAATTGAAAGGAAAATAAAGCTAGGATGGAAAGAAATGTCCGAAACATTGGGAGAGCTGAGTAAAGTTACGAAACTAGAGTAGCATAGCACGACAACTGATTAGACTAAGAATCTCCTGAAGAGCCGAGAGCCCTGAAACAATCCTTTGACGCTGAGAACCCTGGGCTCTGCTTGGGCTTACTTTGATGGGGTCTCTCTGACCTAACTTCGTTAGCTAGAGGGATGCCAGCCAATCTGTTGTACGCGTGCTGTAGTGCTGTTCACGTTTGCACGCACGTTTCTGAATTTTTTTTAATCTTGCTGGTGCCCTGTACGTAGTAGGTTACAGGGGAGAAGTTTCCATTGAGTTTTCACACCATCCACCATATTTCCCACCAACAACAACCAGCGACCGATAACAGACGACGACGACAGTTCTTGACGACTGACGACTGACGACTGACGACCCCTGCTTACGTTTTAGAACTTCGTCTACACTCAGTTCCCATGCCGCCCTTAGCCCTCAGGGCCTGTGAACTTTACTACAATAGACATAGCCTTGGAAATTAGTGCATCACGAGGCAGGCCTGGACCAGACAGAATAATTTCTCTATGGGTAATACTTACTTCTCGATAATATTTATATCTTGCTTGAGCGCATGCGTTTGTAGAGGCCATGAAGGGAGCCTAAATATCGTACAACCGGAGGTTCAGCACATCATATCAAAATGTAGTTGCACAGATAAAGTTGCAAGGGAGGGTCAGCCGCGTCTCTACATGTTTGACGAAGGCCGCAAACGCCTTGCCCGCAGCGGCCTAAGCCATCAAATTTCGAACCTGCGAGCCATCATAGGAGAAGGCCTCAGTATGGGAAGAGCCGTGTTGCTTCAGGGGCCAATTCTCGAAGTTAAGACGCACAATTTCAATCACCCATTGAACTTCACCAGGTGGTCAGATTATATTTCTCTCGAACGAACACGCTTTAAAGTTAAGAAGGATGATGCGGTTTTATGCAAAGGGTTTCTTTCATCGTGTGTTGCAGAAGTCTCAGCTTCCCAAAATGACATTTTCTTGAGCGGCCCTCACGAAAAAGTCGCTTACCACAGTGGGCGCGTGCCGTCAGCGCTTGCAGCATCTCCTGGACTACTCGTGCGTGGCCCTGGGCCGGATGTGAATGGCACACGTGATAGCGCTAATTTGCTAAAAAGATTAGATGGGATGGCGTATCAGGTAGAGCTCGAAGTCGAGTACTCAGATGAAGTGGTTGGAGGGGCGCAACCTGTCATTGACGAGCTGAAGAAGCGCAGCACGAACGGGAAAGTCGCGGTTGTGCACGCGCGCCGCGGTGATAAGATTCTTCCTACGACAGCTCTGAAGCGCTGCCCGGAGCAAATGCGCAAAGCTACGAGCCCTGAGCACATCGCGAAAGTCTTGAACGAAGTAGGCGCTGAGCCTGGTTCGGCAGTGTATGTGATGACGGACGAGGTCAATGTCACTCATTTCGAGCCCTTGAGGCAGTTGGGATATCACTGGGCGACTTTCGTGCACTTTCCCAGTCTCAGAAGACTTCTTGAGGGATGTCAAATAAAGGCAGAGAACGGCACGACAGCTGGGCTGTGCGAGAACTACTTACTATTTTTGACTGAACACGAGATCATGCGGAGGGTTCCGAGTCACCTTCGGGTCGAAACTCTGGCGGCCACGGTCTGGAATCCCGTGACATCGAAAGCAGTGCTCTTTCACGACTTCAATGCGGAATGCAGTGCCTTGAAGTTGGCTCTTCGTAACGGGGAGAAAGTTCAGGCCTCGCGCCCTTCAAGTGCCAAATCAATCGATGAAGTACTGCCGCGCAAGTTCAAAAAAGCGTCACCACCTCGCTCAAACGAGCATTCTTCATTGAAGAGCAGCCCGTCGTTGGTGTCATCGTTGTGGTCGGTGTACTCGGCAATGTTGTCACCGAGATCCAAGGATGCCCAATGGGTTGTTCGGGAGAAGAAGGCATACGTTTAAACGATTCGTAAGGCACTGCGGAGAATTTCTGATGGCAGTTCTGTCAGAAGTTTCACCTAGTAGAGTTCTCTTGTTCTAAATTACCCTCAAGAGCCAAAGCGCAAATCAAAAAGGCGAATAGCTGGGTTGTTGGATTGTTCGTTGGCGTTCGGCCTTTTTAAGAAAGCTCAGAACTAAGTAGTTCAGGGGGGTAGCAATCTCTACGTACTGGTACTATATAAAAGATAGTGAAGACTAATGGAGGCATTGAATTAGTAGTAAGAAAGAGGCATGCCACGACAAAGACAGTGCAAAGATTCGTGGCGCCGCACCTCCATGGAAAGAAGTCTAAGGGATGGTGACTAAACCAGAGCGACTAAGATAGAATAATGCGGTAAATACTCGCGAGGTAATACTCATGGTGGGGATGGAAACCCCAACCACCAATGCACACAGCGTCCCATGAGGCGGGGCGTGTGCTTAAGGCAGGGCACAGAGACCGTGTCAAAGTAGTCGGTGAATGAGGTTGTGATCTTATGCTTCAAACAGAACAATAATAAGGATTGGGCACGTGCCACGTCAGTACCTCGCGATGTCCGCACGAATGTAGTACACCACTGAAGGTACCCATCGACAGCTAAGTATAAGTAGAGCTCGTAGTGAAGAGGCAGAAGCGCCGGATCGTATCCGCCACTAAATGCGCGTCAACTACCTCGCTTATTCCGACAAGGCCAGGACTGGGCATTGCGTAGCATTGCGAAATACGCTAAATACGGGCCGGCGGGGATGTGGATCGCCTTATATTTATATTCATATATATATATAACCGAGAAAAGTTCATAAGCAGATGTCTTGATTGAAATCAGGTAATAGGCAATGGGATACTTCGGTGCGAACAGTGCGCGAATCAATTCCTCTTTGCAGATGCCGCTCGTATACGCGACATGGTAGCTCTCTCAGACTTTTTTTTGTTTCTCTCACTTCCTGACTTAGTTCCAGGCTTGGAATTCTTCTTCGAGGGTAATCATGGCCTGTTCAAAGCGCTTGGCCTCGAGGGGGCGCATCTTCAGGAGCGAATACTCCGAAGGCTCGAGGTCGAGCAAATCTTGCTGCACGTAAGCGCCAAGCTCGTCCATGATGGGCGCGAGGCGGTACAGGCGCCACGCCTGGAGGAAGCCCACGAAGGTCGCGTCGTCGGCTCTGCCGTCGAGCATGGCTTCCTTGTTGGCTTTCAGGACCTGCAAGAGGCCTTGGTCCCAGTGCTTGCGCTGGAGCTTGTTGAGCTTCAGGGACGCGAGCTCGCGGTCGTCGATGTCCGCCAAGTCGCAGAGCTCTACCACGCCGAGGAGCTGGAGGGGCTCGTCGAGCTCTTCTAGCTTGAGGGACACTAGCCAGGTGGTCAGCGACGGCGCTGAAGCCCGGGTGTTGTCCTTGAAGTCGAAGTTGCGGATTACTTTGAGGAGCTGCGAGGTGGCCTGCTTCCAGCGCCGTTCTTCGAGGAGGCGCATGCCGAGCTTTTGCGCGTCTTCTTCGTCCAAGTCGATGACGTCTTCCTTCACGTCCACGCCCAAGTCGAACAGCGGCTTTTGCAGCCGGTCCAAGCGCCAGGTTTCGAGCCACAGCTGCAGCGGCGACGGCGGGCGGTCGAAGTGAATGTCTTCGAGGTACTTGCTGTGCGCAAGCGCCTTTTGGTAGTGGTGCTCTTGCACTTTCTTCAGCTCCAGCTTAGCCACTTCCTTTTGCTCGAGGAGGCACAAGTCAGATGGAGTCATCACATCAAGCGACTCGAGCAATTCGGTGAGTTCATCAATGCGCCAAAACTCGAGCCAGCCTCGCAGCGATAGCGTGTTGTTGCGCACGGTCACGCAAGTCAAGAATGTCTCCTTGGCCACGGAGCCGCTGCCGCCAGTGATAGTCTGGAGTATAACGTACCAAACCAAACACACACAGGAGGGCACAATTTAAAATGCGAAGCAATCAACATGTACCCTCAAGTAATGAAATACGCACATTATTTTGTTTGTATCCATGTAAATATGCTGAGTATCATTGCGCAGTCATGCAACACGCCCTATAGGTATAATTGGTGACCGGGGTTTGTAAGGAATCTAAATCCATAAAATCTACATGTGGCTGGGCGTGGGTTCGCAAGAATGTACCTCCCAGTCAGCGCGGTCGAAGCATTTCCCAAGGATGCTCTGAGCTGAGGCTTCATCTACAGGGTTTGGGAGGCGGTCCCAGGCGCCAGGTTGACTTGCGGTTGCTCCCATGGTGACCGCGTTAAGAGTTCCCGCAAATTCTACAGATGTAAACCTGTTGTCGCTAATAATGCGCCATATATATATGAGGACAAAAAAATACCGTTGAGATCATTCCGATCGAAACATGTTTTCCTCACTATTTTGACACGCGCAGGCCCCGAGGGGCCGGAAAGCCGGAAAGAACAGGTAGAGATAAGAAGCACAACAGCATGCTTTGACCTCTGCCGAGTGGACTTCGTGTTCCGCATGTCACGAGCTCCTTTGCTCGCGCGTCTTCCTCTTTATTGTTCTGCGGAGTGCGCAACACCCACAAATTCCTCGCTTTTTGCAGATTTTCCGAGGAATTTGGCCAATGCCCCTCTCCCTCCTGAATCATTCCGCACTTGCCTTGTTTGCACAACGCACGCGCATTCCCACTTCTGCCCACAGCATTGGCTTCTGCGCCATTTGGGTTTTGCCATGGAAGTGATGAGTCGGCACGTTCCTCCGTGCTCTGAGAGTGCTTCTCAAAAGAGGAGTTCCCGCCCGCGGAGGAGGGAACTAGGCCTCGAACTAATACTAACATGCAAACCCAAATGCCTGATTAGCTTCCTAGGTTCAGTTTGTGCTGCTTTGTTTTTCTTCTCTGCCTGTTAGCCTTCTAATTCCGGCCCTTCGGGGCCTGTCTCAAATGACACAGAAGCCAATGCTGCGGGTAGAAGTGTAAGCGCGTGCGTTGCGCGCAAGTCAAAATCGTAAAGAGGATATTGTGTAGAGGGCAGGAAGCATAATACTTCCATCCCCTTGAAAGTGGGAACCGTTCATGAAATAATTTTGAAACCAGACTTAAGGATTTCCTGCACGTGTTTCTTCATTGAAGAGAGCACGCCGTTGTTCAGTCTCCTGGGCACGCCGCGCCAGGAACCTTCGCTTCTCCCCTGGTGTAACTCTGGTGTCGCACCGAGGTGGCCACAGCTGCAGTTTCCAGATGTCGAAAGGCGCTTTCGTGACGAGCTGCAGCTAGCCAGCGCAGTCTTGCGCCAGGGTTACCCATTCCGTAAAGGCATTCGGCAGCTTTTCCGCCGTCGTCTACAAGGCCGAAGTACTTCAGATGCCGTTATAGAGATCTGCCAAAAGCCATCTCGACCACCCGCTATCCTCGGCTCATGTACCCACGAAAGCATGAGCCTTTTGGGTAGCCGGCTCCTAGTCATGTGTGCGACGTGGCCAGAAGACAACCGAGCGCTTCTGTAAGCTCGCTGAAGATATTTGGTGGACAAACGATGGCACATCGCCACCCTATACATATCGCGTATGCGCTTGATATGCCAGTTGTGCAAGCGAGAGATGAAGGGAGCTGCGCTACGAAGTCTCTAGGGCGACCAAGAAGAAGTTCGCCCATCCCCGGAAACTTTTGTGACCTCATTTGCGTGCAAGATTTGACCTGGAGTTTTAAAAGTCCTTCAGCTCTTTGTCTCCTTCTGCACGAGCCCCTATTACTGCCAGATATTTGTGTCACTAAGTGCGCAAAGAGCGCGCTGTGCTACGTGCTACAACAAGCAGGCAGGACGTCTGAGGTCTTTGGCGAAGCGCGAATTGCGGCTGTAGACAAATGATGGCTAGTAGAGAAAGAGACAGATAAAGAGATCAGAGAGGGAGGGAGTCGAGCTTATGTTACACCCGGGAATTCCATGTCCATATTTGGGCAAAAAATAACAAAGAAGGGAGCTCACGCGAGTTTAAAATGTATTCGGGCTTATAGAGCTCGTTAGCAATGCACGCGCGCACACTTCTTCCCGCAGCATCTTCAGCTGTGTTAATTGGGTTTGCATTAGCCCGAGTTTAAGTTTGAGTAGTCAGTGAATTCCAGACAGAAATAAAATTTAAAATGGACGTATTAAGGTCACAGGGCTGCAGGGCACGTGAGGCCGAGGCTAAAGGGAATGCCGACTCGCCAAGTCGGCAAAGGAAATGAGATAACTAAGAACTAAGTATCTTCCCGGCTTTAAACACGACTTGACTTAGGTTTATCTATTTCTGTTTAAACCTCAGCCCTCTAAAGTTCTCTGGGGCCTTCGCCATTGAGTATATCATCGTCACCACTGGCATCCGCCGATCCCACTGCTTCGAAAAAAGCTTCCGCCGCTGCTGCAGCTTCTGCCTCCGCGGCGGTGCGCTTCCCTTGGTCGCTACCAAGTAACTCGTTTTGCCGCACGAAGCCCAGAACAAGCGGACGAGAAGCTCCGGCAATTTTGTCGAGGGCTGAATCATACACTTGTGCGCTCGTCGTGCTGCTGCTATCGCCATCTTTCAAGAGGTTTATGCCATTTACGGACGCCAGGCGGTCGCCCACTTTCGGCAAGAACTCAGCAGCTGCTGTTGAGCTGGATGGTCTTTCGCTGCCTTCTTCTCCGACTCTCACAGTTGCAACGTCCACGTCGACAGCAGCTACCATAGGGAGCACGAGGGAGTCATCCGCCAATGGTTCAGCAATGCTCACGCCAAGCGAGTTCCTTAGAAAAGTAACTTCGAACGACGTAACCGAAGGGCCGGACGAAGCTGGCACGTCCTTATCGTTGCTCAAGGCCTCATTTGCATTCGTACTCGCGAACCGGCTCGCCTGTGGCGTTTCCACAGAAGGAGCAACGTGAGTGGGGTCGGACAGGGCGGCTGCGGCGGCCACCGCGGCAGCTTCCTTTTCGGCTTCTGCGATGGCTGCAGCGCTCTTGGCAGCGACTTGACGGTTGGCCCAGGGTGCTGCCACACTGGGTGGTTCACGTGAAGGCACGCAATATCCTGTCGGCCTCCCTGTCGAGGCGGCCACACTGTCACGGTCACTATCTCCTCCTCCAGCACCAGCAGCAGCAGCAGCAGCAGCATCCGACCGGGCCATGGCCCTCTCCAATTGAGCCACCATACGGTCCGCAGGCAACGCTTGCGTGCGCCGCTCCGCTCGATCGACAGCTGCAATGGCGTCGACTGCCGACGCAAATCGAGTGTCCACTTCATCGGTTTCAGAAGGTGGCGGATCGCGGAGCGCTCTAGTGCTGGACCCGCTGGAATTCGAGGCTGAGGTTACGGCATCGATGGGCGAATACGAGTTGCGCCGTGCGTTTCTGGACTGAGAAACGACGGACGCGGCGAACCCTGCTCCAAGTAGGCCCGCAACGGGGTAGTCGACCAAGAATTTGGCGGCAGCAAAAGGCGCAAAGGACGTGATGCCCTGCAGTCGTCATTGAACGACAAAAATTGGCGGTTGAATGAGGAAGGGTTTGCACAGAAGAGAACAATCCATGAATGTGGCGCTCGGCATTAATCGTAGAGGAGATTAAGAAGAGGGTTTACGCTTCATGGTCACTTGTAGGCAAATCACTTGGAAAAAGTTAAGGAATGTTTTTATCAAAAGTTTATGCACGCAACCTCTTACCGGCTGTTGCTGCCCAGCCAGTTCGGCGGCCGCCACCGCTGCAGCGTCCGACTCCTTGCGGCGTTGCACCGCGGCAGCTCTCTGGCGGCCCCGGTCCGCTTCTTGCTGAGTGGCAGCGTCCTGCGCTTCGCTGGCGCGCTCTTGGTTGTAAGCTTCTGTGGTGGCCTCTTCCGCAGCCCGCTGTTGCTCTGCCAGTTTGGCTCGGAGGGCAGCGCGCTCGGAGGCGACTCCTTCAGGCCCCATGCTGGCCAAACGCGCTTCGCCTGTAATACAATATGTGAGCGATGATGAGACAACCATCTGGTGAACATGCCTCATGCAATTTACTGAAAGAACAAGTTGGAAATAGCGATGGTGCTAAGTGCCGCCGTGGCAGTGGGAAGGGTTATCTAGTACAGTCGCACTTGCAGCTGCCAGTTCCTTGGCTTTCGCCATGCGTGCATCCAGCAGAGCTTCCCGCCCCCGCTCACTGGCTTCTGAGTAGCTGACGAGGCTGTTGCTAGTCTTGCTGTTGATGCTGCTACGACTTCCTCGCTTGCTGCTCCTGCTGCTGCTGCTGCTGCCATCTCTTCCACCACCGCTGCTACGACTTCCTCGCTTGCTGCTGCTGCTGCTGCTGCTGCTGCTGCTGCCATCTCTTCCACCACCTTTATCACCGCTTCCTCCATTCCCGTTGCTGGTGGTGGTGCTGCCAGCGGCTAATGGTTGGAGCCCCCCTGCGTGGCTGTAGTCGTAGTCCACTAGCACGAGCGGCGGCGGGCTTCCATTGTTCATGGGGAACTGAACGCGATACTCTAAGGGCCGCACCTAGAGAATAGTGGAACGCAAAAATATGGAGGAAATATAGTTTAAAAAGTATTAGAAATGATTTTGAGCTTTCGTGTAAATTGCTATGTTACTACTTAAATTGTTGCCTTTTCGTGTATGATTGATTGTGTATCTAATGACTCTTGCATTACAGCGGGACACGAATGTTCATGTTCTCTTGACTAGTCTACATGTGATGGCCTCGCACCTCGCCCGGTTCCATCGCAAACGCACGATGGCCGCTCAGGGGCGCGCCCGCAATGGCTGCCTGCCAGCAGCTCAGCAAGTCAGAGTCCGCGCCAACCAACACGATGTCTTCACCGGCCCCAGCTTGCGTCTCCGCTCCGCTTATCATTTGATAGCCGCGGACCAGTAAGTTGGCTAGGGACTCGCCGCCGTTGCCCAAGGTTTCGCCTTCTTCAGTGCCGGGAGGCGCTTCACGAAAATCCCGAGCGTCGATGAGCGCCACAGCTGCTTCGGCCTCTGCCAAAGAAGTGCCGTCGAAACCACCCATGCCGCGGGAGTCCAAAAAAGTAAACTCAGGCAGTTTGCGGTCGTAGCCAACGTCCAATTTCTCGCCGATAATGCTTGCGGTCTGAGAGGATTTCGCCCACGTCGAGTAGTAAATGGTCGGGCAGTCTACTCCAAAAGCCGCGAGAGCTGCCGCAGCTTCTTCAGCCTGCTGCACACCTTTTTCAGTCAAGCCGTTCTCAACAGCCAGCTTAGAGACGGGATTCGTGCAGACGATGTCGGCAGCCTCTGCCATGCTCTCTCCCGCGCGCACGAAGAAGAAACGGTTACTCAGTGGTTCTCGAGGAGGAAAATTGATGAGGCCGCGAGCAAAAGCTGGAGGCAGTGGGCAACCTAGCATTCCAAGTCCAAGGGTTAGCCCAGAGACACTTTCTACGAAGCCACGGCGCGTGCTTGCCGCACTCAGAGGCAAGCTTCGAGCCGCATATATTTGGGCAAGAGACGGCAGATGGAATCCACAGCCACTGTCTGCTAGAGCTAGCAAATGAATGCAGACAGCGCGCTTTTTCCCTAGGCTCTTCATATGAGTTGTGCCAGAACAAGATATGCTACTTCAATAGGATCGTGGTTTGTCAATGCCCTTCCTTGACGCTTGACACCATTGCTATGCAGAGGGCTATCAAATGTGAATGAAAGATTCTTTTTCGATTTCGTTGCTCCAAAAGATCTTATTCTCTTATTCTAATATAATAATATCACAAAATGAAAATGAAATAATCTCGGCTTTGCTTTGTTATATTCCATGCACGGACTTAGTACAGTACTGCTGCTTGCTGCTGGCTTTAGGCCGGTTTACATGCCACATATAAATAGGCCCCTAACGGGGTGGCTACGCCAAATTCTGAGAATTCCTTACCGGGTCAATGCGTGCTTAGTACTCTTTTAACTGTTTAAACTGCCTGTACATAAAGCCGTCTGAAAATAGTCTGACTGAATGAACGACGGCAATTGAAGTGAGTGTGAAGTTATGACAAACATAATTGCTGCTGGCTTTAGGCCGGCTTACATGCCACATATAACTCACCATCACAGCCCTATCATAGAGAGCATCAGCGACATGTCTTAAAAAAAGCCCCGTTTTATTTTGAGCTCACTCACGCCCGGTGTCTTCCTCAATTCAGCCACCAAGCACGAAAGGCATCATAAGACACGCTGCCGCCTCCCGATGGATCTAGCGCTGCCAGTGCTTCTGCAAGCTCATCTTCGTCCCAGTCTGCGCCCAGCTCTGCCATGATGGCACTCAAGCTTGAGGTCTTGGCCACCCCACCCCCTGTAAGGTCATGAGCACGGAAAGCTTCGTAGACCGCGTCCTCGTCGGTCTCCGCCAAGAATTCGCCCACCCCAAGAGGTGGGGGCTCCAGGCAGAACGGGTTGGCCAGGAGCGCTTCCAGGCTCACCTTCTTCAGTTTCTTGGTGTTGATGATGCGTGGGCGCGCCGATGCAATCAGGTGCATGGCCTCCACGTGGGCTTGCATGCGAGCACCCTCCAGAAAGATGCCCACGAGCCGATGGTCCAGCACCCAGACGCACGCGAAAAACTTGGGGTAGCCCGCGGTGTCCCCCACCAGCACACAAGTGGCGTGCCCGCTTCCTCCTCCGCCACCGCCGCCTCCAAGGCTCTGCCCGCTCGCTACACTGCTGCTGCTGCTATTGTTGTTGTTGTCGTAATAGCTCGGGAGGTGAAGGCCAGTCACGCCTGCAAACCGCCAGTTCAACTCGAGCATTTCGCACTGCACCATAGGCACAGGTGCAAAGGCAGCCGGAGAAGACCCTCTCTTATCGACTGAGGAGGACGAAGTGAGGTTGCAGGCATCGCCAAACGCAGGAAGTTGGCTCACTGCTCGGCCAACGGCGACTGTGCTGCCGTCGTCCTTGTTGCTGTTCTTCGTGTTGTTGCTTTCGTTAGATGCTGCCTTGACTTCACGCAACGGCTGATCGCCATCGTTTTGAGGTGCTTCTACCACTGCGGCAGCGGCACTTTCCACCATCGATTGAGCGGCAAAACGAGCCATTTGCGTTGCGAGCTCAAACGAAGCTGCTTGGGCATAGAGCGCAGGTCCTGGGCGATTTTTGGGTTTCTTTTTGCGCCGCCCGTGGCTGCTCCCACCGCCATTGCCACTGCTGTGGCTGCGACTGCTGTCCTGGTGCAGCAACAGGGGCGGCAGGGCAGGCGCGCGCAAAGGGTAGCCATCAGGGGTGAGGCAAGGGTACACCGCGCAGCCCCCACACGCGAACACTTTCCCGCTGCTGTGTGTGGTCACGCAACGCGCATCGACCACGAGGGCTCCCCCGGATGAAGCTACTGCGCTAGCGGCAGCCGGAGGCACCGCCATTTGCGGTGCTTCTGCCTGGTTGTCCAACCAAGGTGCCGTTTCACCGTTGTTGTTGTTGTTGTTGTTGTTGTTGTTGTTGAGCAGTGGAGGTGACGTAGGCAAGAGGTTGACCAGGCAAGGAGGCACGGAAGGCACGGGCTCGGTGCAGATGATCGACAGCCTGGCCGGCAAGAATATCTCATTCGGGGCGGGAACAGCGGAGCCGGCAACGGCAGCAGCGGCAGCAGGCGCGCCTGCGGTAGGTACAAACACCAGGCCCCGGCTCTGCACGAACTGAGTCGGGGCTGGGCCAAACAGGCGAGGCCTTGTAGCTTTCAGGCCGGTAGGTGGCCCGTCGAGGGTTGCCAGGTTCCCTGCCTGTTGCGTCGGCCACAAGCGGCTGACGGTGAAGCCTTTCGCCAACTTCACGCCCCGTTTCACCAGTTGCTGCTCGTAGAAACTGGCCACTTCTTCGCAGGCACCGCCGCCGCCGCCTCCTCCACCCAAACCGCCGCCGCCACCACCGCCAGCATCCGTGCCCTTGGCATCTGACTCCTGTGACTCGAGGGACTCGCGGCGTTGCTCTTCTCCTCCACCACCACCACCACCAGTCATGCTGCCAGCGGAACTGCTCGCCCGCTTTACAAACCCACCGAACAATTCCGGCAAAATGTGTTGGTGCGGCAGCACCAGTACTAGTGGCAAATCGGGAAAACGGTCAAGGAGAGTGGAGATCACTTCGAGCGCGAGGGGCCCACCGCCTACCACAAGGACTGGGTCGAAGCAAATGTCCTGGCCGTCGTCTTCGGGCCGGCTCAGTGCGTGCACGAGCTTGGTGGCGTCGCCGACGTCGCCGCAGTAATGGGCTGAGCCGAACCCGTAACGAGGGTCGTCTTTTGCCAGCGCGAGCCATTTGTTGCCGTTGCCGGTGGCTCCAACAAGAGCAGTAGCTCCTGTAGTTGCTGTGCCTGCTGCTGTTGCTGCCACAACCCCTTCTTGACCCTCGCCATTGTTTTTGGGCGTCTCAGGAGTGGCTTCCACCGCCAAACTTCCCTCAGAAGATGCTGCAACAGCGCTTCCATCCACTTTGCTCGACCGCAGTGCGGCCGCAGCCGCAGCACCACCGCCTGCAGGCGCCACCGCCGCAGCAGCTGCGGAGCTATTGCTCCGATCATCAAAGCTATTGCCGGCTCCGGCGATGTTGGCAGGCGTGGAATTCACAATGGCGTCATCTTTGATGGCTTCATCGCCGCCATTGTTTTTGTCGTCGTTGTCATTGGCTTCAGAGATGATAGCGCAGTCCACGGCCCAACCGGGCTGAGGGCCAGGGCCCGGTACTGCTTGCGGCTGCAGTCCCGTGCCAACGCACACTTGATTGTACCGTAAAGCTACGCGGCCCGGTTGGGCAGGAGAAGTATTAACATCTTTACGTGCACCGGCTTCAACGATGGCATCTGCATCATCCTCTGGCACAACCTCTGGGCTGTTTGCGAATGCTTCCCCTGCAGCGGCGTTGTTGTCTTCAGCGACAGCCAATTTGTCCGTTGCTTCAGACCCAACTTCCTCCAGTGCAGGAGTTGTAGTCTTGTCGCTTGATGAAAGAGACACCGGAGCAAAGAAAAGCGTTTGATTGTCGAGTTGGGCATCTACTAGCGCGAGGCCAGTGAGCAAGGTAATGCCGTTTGCGGCATACCACGCTCGATCCTGCACCACCGAGGGCTCACCAGGCGATAGACCTTTGGGCAACGGCACCTCCACTGGCTCTGCGTCAGAGTCTTCGTCTTCCTCTTCTTCGTCGTCCTCGTTTTCCGATGGTGGCAGCTTTTCCCGCACACGCATATGAACATCCACCGAAACCAAGCCCACGGTCAGTGAGATTTACACGATAAAAAAAGTAGTCTACGTGAAACTCTGAGAATAAAGTACTCCATCTATCATCAATCCATGTTTCCAAGAAAACTACTGGCGAGGTCTATGCCAGTGAGCACTGCAAATTGAACCTTATAATTCAATAACAGATAACTAACCGTATACGAGCAGAAGGGCAGACCATCAAAGCGGCGGCATTTGCTGTTCTGGGGCTCAAGAAGGGCGCGCGTGAAGCCGCGGCTACGGTCGTAGGGAGGCGCATCAGGTGGTTGATCTGACACGATAGCAGCTCCAGCAGCTGCGCCTCGTACGACTAATTCAGCCGCCCACGCTCCAGCCTCAGACCCGCCGCCGATGAACACAGACGTGAAGCTGAGGATGTCACTCATTGTCTCTAGCTAGAAAGGATTGATTCTCTACAAATTCGAGGCACTTAGCATCAATTTAACTGAGAACAACGGATGAATATATGAAGCGTCGCTATACCAAGAGCCTTTTGGCAACTGGTAGCAGCACTAGCTAGTGAGCCGAGCAAGCGTTACAGTGTTGTCACTTTGTCATCCATCATGCGTTGAAAAGTCACCAACTCTGCACCAACAACGCAGCGCAGTTTCCCAGTTCGTTGATTGGTACAAACGCACAAAAATGTCATAAAACTTTCCGTCCCGTTTTTGCTATGACAATGTGATAGCCTCTAGAACCCTACACGTGCCGAGAAATTCTCTTTCAGTGGTAGACGACTCAAATAACAAATAACACTATCAGCGTGACTTAGCCCTCTAGCTAGGCTTTTCCCATAGCGATTTGACAGTATGTTTCGTCACTTGCTAGCGGGCTCCGCTGTGCCGATCAAAGACCGGGAATACGGCGAGGCGCTTCCGGCGCTAGTTACCTATGACAACGGCCGCCCGAGGACGCCAGTGAGCGCGAAAGCGTTGAAAAATCGCCGCCAATCTTTCGTGGCAGCCACGGCAGCTCGCTCACCCTTCATGCGGCTGGCCGATTTAGTGGACGAAACTTCGACAGAGGCCATCCGGAGCAAGTCCGCGGCTGGCGATGAGGACGGCAGCGGTGAAGGTGGCGGACCAAAGAGCGCCCTGCCATCGCTGGCCCAAATGAAAACGAAAGCAGCAGCGGCAGCGAAAGCCGTCGTAGTCGCACACAAATTCGCAAATGCCTCCGGCGCGACAACCTCTGGTTCCTCTTTGGTTGAAGCCGCAACTTCGACGCAGCTGTTGGATAAAACAGAAGCGCTGCCGATTGAAAAGGATATGTGGTGGGCTGAACACTCTGAGGAAGCTCTTGATCAAGTGAGCAACAACCTACCCAATAGTGACGACCTTGGCCGGCCAATCAGCCCCGCGCCGCAACCCGGGCAGCTGCGCCGCTCCGCCAACCACAAGCTCCCTGCGGGGAAAGTTGGGCTCGGGCTGTGGTCCTCCAACCACTGGGGCTCGTCGCGCAATATGGACGATGACGACGAAGATGACGGCGATTTTGCTCTAGACTTGTCGAATCGTGTTGGCGCTTCTGGAAACGATGCCAAGAAGGGTCTTGCCCACGCAGCTGCCAAGAGAACGCCAACGCGGAGTCCCTGGGACGTGTCGGCGCCATCCAAAGCTTATGGGGGCCCGCCTCCGCTTCCAGAGTCGCCGCAACACGTGGCGACGCGGTGCCGGCGCTGGCTGATTCGCAAGGGGGTGGTGCCGCATCAGATGGGCCCTGCGAGCCGGATGCCGGCCTCATGGTCGCCCGCGCTCTTGAAGGTAATGCCGGCGCCACGGACGTATGGAAAAGAAGTGTGGGGGCGTAGGATAGGGCGTGGGATGCAAGTTATAGACGTATAGGAATGGAGGAGAGAACTGCGCGTGCTTTACTTCTTATACAGAGATTCAAATTGCAGGAGCTTACACCATTTACCTTCACCCTTCCATCAAAGCCACCTCCTGTTCTGTTTCTCTCTCTACAGGTCACTGCCTTCCACGAGGCTTGCTACGAAGGCGACCTGGCTATTGCTAAGCACCTCCTGAAGGTGGTTGCTTTGCACTGTCTTTACGCGCAATATTTGTTGCTGATGTTGTTGTTGTGGTCGTCGTTGTCTTGTCTAACATTTCTCGCGGTTTGACGAGAACAAACTACGTATGGCATGCGTTGTGTTGTGGTTATACTTGCGCACTTTTCATTGACGTCTGCAGTCTTCTTTGAATGAGTATTCGTGCTCGTGCCTCACCTCGTGCCTCCCGCGTGTATAAGGACGCCACCGCTCAGGGATTTGGCGCAGTAAGTGATTCCAATGCTCTTCCAATTCAACACAAGAGCAACCACAATGGCAATGCTTTACCTGCGCTGCCTCCGAATCCTCCACCACCACCGGCAGCTCTGCTCAAAAGTGGCCCTTTGGTCAACAACAGCGACAACGCCCTTGGCGACACGCCTCTGCATTTGGCGGCGCACCGAGGCTGGATGCATGTGGTGAGTTTCTTCTGTACGCAATGAATGTTCCTCATTTCTTGGATACTTCACAAAGCTAATCGCTTTTGTCGTTTTTTTTTACATGTTCTGCCTTCTGGGTTTTCTTTCTCCTATTCTTCCTTGTGCGTGCACACACCATGAACAGGTGCAGTGGTTGGTTGACGGGGATGCCTCAGAAGGCCCAACCGGATGTCAGATAGCCCAACGCAACCACCACCAACGGTCCCCCCTCGCCCTCGCCGCTCGACAAGGCCACGCACCCGTGTATCGGTTCCTACTGGTGAGAGTCTGCATGTGCGTGTGCACATGTCACGTTGCCAAATATTCTCTCGTTGAGTGCGCTCTATGGACGATCGAGTTGAAACCACGGTATTTGTTCGTATTTTTCGCTTATTAGCGCGATTCATTTCATCCTTCTCATTGCATTCCAACCCTTTCTCACTATTTTCTCGTACACTTTTATAGGCCCGCGGTGCTTGCAATTACTACCTTGACGAATTGCCAACGCCAGCAACTCTTGGTGGCCTATCGCAACACGGAGGCAGTGCTAGAGGTGGCGGCAGTCGCCATGGCAGCGCCAAAAGCACCCGCAACCCCACAACCGGAACTTCGAGAACTTCTTCAGCTTCCAAAAAACGCACTGCTCATACACCTTCGGCTGGTACCTCCGCTGCTGGTGCAGCCGCTGCCGCTGCTGCTGCGATTGCAGTGCTCGATCCCCACGAGCCTCTGTGGTGGCCGGACAAACTCGACACGGAAGAGCGCGGCTTGATGACCGAAGCGGAAGAAGCAGCCCTGCATCTCGGATGGCAGCGCACTGCCGCGGGCCACGTTAGCAAAGCGGCCTTGAACCGGGACGTGCCGCCGCACTTAAAACTACGGGTAATATATACCTTCACCTTCCCCGCGCTTCTCCTGTTGTTCATTCGATAAATCTGACTGCATTGTGATTGTTTTGGGTTGTAAGTGAGGGGTGTGTGTACGTGAAAGCATTTATTTAACCTTGTATCTTTCTCCATTTCTCTCTCTCTCTCTCTTTCCCCGACAGATGTCGCTCCACCACCATCCTGATACCTCGCCGCGAAACGCTTTACAAGCATGGTGCAAAGAGCAAGTCTACTTGAACGAGGGCATCTGGCAAGGCTTGCTCCTCTTAGCTATGCGTCCGCCTGAGGGGAGGAAACTGCCGCCAGTGACCACCACAAGAGCCAAGAAAAATGGTGGAGCAGGTGCTCGTGGTGGCGCTACGAGCAAATCCGTTGCAGTTGAAGCTAATAGTAGGAGCTCTAGCAGAGACGGTGGAGAGGTGTCGCCACTGCCTCAGCGAAAACAAAAACGGCTACCGGGGCGTTTTCGGTCCGCGCCAGTGAGTGCTCCTCTTCCTTCCGATCCAGCGGCTGCAAGTGCTGCGCCAGAATGGCTGCGCCTCCTCTGCATTCGAGCGGGGCCGCCGCCGAAGAAATGGCCAGGGCCAATGAACCGAACGCGCGGAGCGGGACCGCGGCGCCGAGGAGCCGTCGGAAACGCGGTGATAGTTGCCGGCAATGCCGACAATGCCGACAATGCCGACGACGATGACAATGAGGACGGCAACAATGAAAACGATATAAGCCTTCGCAAAACCATAGGAAAAGGAGGAGGTTTGTCCAAGGTATTCAACGCAGATCATTTTGCGCTCCCGCCCAAGAGCACCAAAAACCATGGCAAGCATTTGAAAGTGCTCATCGCCGAGTTTTTAGGCGTGCCAACAGGCCGCGAGTTGCGCAATCTGAGGGAAGCTTTGGTGATTCTGGAGGCGCCTTGGGAAGACCCAGATGTCAGATGTCGTCCATGTCGACGACCACTGATTCGTTAAGAAGGAAAGATGAATGCCAACAAGATTGCGTCGCAAGTCGCAAAAAATTGGTAATTGTTTTTGGTTCTCTGGTGCTCTGATGTCCATTGGTTTATACTTTGGGTAGTTAACACACGAAGTACAACACAATCCAAACCTTAAGTAGCCCGGCATTTGGCATTATATTGTAGTGAGCTCATCTGAATGCTGGGTGTCAACCGAGATAGAAATTCCGAGTATCTTTTTCTGATTTCCATTCTAGAAGTTCGGAATAAGTTATTGATTAACTACCCTTGGTACTTATGTTTTTGTTTTTGTTAATTATTAATCGTTGTATAATAACAAAGCGAATGCTGAATACAAAGCCGAAAGCCGGACTCCGTTCTTTGACATGAAGAACGAATACCCCAAGGCGACAAGGCAACGGCAACGTCGGACGGCCATAATTTTGATTCGTTTATTGGGCTTTGGCTTTCTTATGAAACCAAACCAAACCAGGTGTCAATTCAAAAATTAGTTTGGAAATAAAAGGTGTTCTCAGGCGGAAGAAGCTGGTTTTAGAGAAGAGATCACTTTCCAGTGCGAAGTGCGAAGCGAAAAATGAGGGCTGGGCGTACTGCTTACTTGTACTTCCCCTTCGCGTACGAGTAGCCAGTGGCGCCGAGAATGGCAATGGCGGACCCAAACATGCCGAGCGCGCTCACTGGAGTGTGGAAAAAGAGAATCGACGCCAAGATTATCACTACGCGCTTCACCGTGTTAGTCACCGCGTGGGTCACAGGCGCAACCTGAGAATGTAATAATGTGATGATAAACAAATAACAAACGAACAAACGTGGATTAGAAATGAAATGAAATGAGTTCGTGTCTTTACTTCCCTCCTCTTTTCTTCGTGTTTGACTTGCACTATTGTTTCTCAAAGCAAAAAGAAACGGCTCTCGATATTTGATGTTTACCTCGCAGAGCGCTAAGAAGGCCACTTCGTTGTACATGTAGTACAGGGCGCCCGAGCAGCTCAGGAGCGTCATCAAGTGGGCAGGAGTGTGCCCTGCGGCAATGGCAGCTGCCCACGCCGTCTGAGAAAGTCGCGTGAGGGGTAAAGAGCGAAAGAGAGAGAAAATGAAAGGACGTTGAATGAATTATTGGTCAATTTCCTCTTCCTAAAAAGAAATTCGAATAGGAAAGGGTTTGCTTTACAAAAAACACACGCACAAAAATAAACTCATGAGAAACACATTTTGTGCTCACCTTCACAGCTGCTGGTCCTTCGATCGCAAGGGACGCTGGCAAGATCATGAAGAAGCCGAGGATGGTTAGCACCGCAAACATGTTGGATGGCGTCAAGTTTTCTCCCAGAGGTTTGCCACTCAACACTTTCTTGCTCAAAATGGCTTTGGCCGCCGACGTCACAGCACTCAGCGTGCCCGCGTAAAACGACAACCACGTGAACGAGAGCTGCGGCAAGAGAAATAAAAAGAGGCATTCGGGAACGAAAAGGAACAAAGTAAAAGAATGACAATTTCAGGTTGGTCAAACCATCGAGGAAACGGGCTTTTAAAACTTCCACCTTTTCCCTTCGCCTCCTCCTTCCATTGTTCCTTCTTTTCGTTTCGCGCTTGTGGCGAATCTCACCTCTTTCATCGACGCTAAGCCCACGCCGCCCATGATGGGCAACAGGCTCAAATACACTGGCAGCGGCAAGAAATCCCGGAAAAACACTGCACCAATTAGCGCGGCCCAAATCGGCTCGGTGGCTTTGAGGATGTGCGTGAAGGAAATGGCGCCGGCGCCGAAAGAAATGACGCCGCACACGTGGGTCGCAGCGAGGAAAAACGCCTAAATTACATGATAAATTTCAACAAGATTGACACAAATTAGGTTGAAATAGAGAGGAGGTAAAATAAAGGCGAAGAAAGATGCAGGAAGCATAGGTAGTGAAGAAAATGATTGAGCTAATGGCAATTTTTCGAATTTGGTAGATGAAGGCTGTGAACCTGACTTTTGAGCAAAAATTCTACCTGGCTAGAGAGCGTTTTAATATTGCCGAACGAAAGCTTTGGGGTTTTGCGAAGTCCAGTGGTCCACAAAAACGCCACCAAAGGAAACCCAAAGAAGAGCTCTACAGTGGCAGCCGTCCATGGAATAGGCAACGCGTTCAGCACTAGCTTGTTGCCAATATTGTAGGCGATGTTGAGAATGTACCTTGCAGTGTAGGGGTTTGATGACAACGAAGTGTATGAGCAACACTTGTGACTTCTAAAGAGGCTAAAGCACTACATACTTCGTAACTAGAAGCATATCCTAATCGCATCACAAATAATTGCTCTGGAAACCTCTGTGGCAAGGATCATGTTGTTCAAATGGGGGAAAAAAGAGAAAAAACTCGAATCACGCAATCTGACATTTCTACTTTTGAAGGGCTTCATTACCAGGCCCCGAAGAGCGTGGTGAGCTTCAAGAAGCGCTTGGCATCAAACTTAGGCTGCGTCTCGGCGGGGATTTCCAGAGGTTCGCAGAACTCGGGATTGAAGGGATCGCATGAGTCCGCCGGGATAAAAGCGCTGCTAGCAACCACTACACTGGATCGCGAGGCGGCAGCTTTCGACCCGACGATCTCGGCAGTTCTAGTATTGAACGAGCGGAGCGGACGCTGCACTGATATTCCCGCATGATGAAAAGATTGCCACGCGTCGACCGCCGTGAGGCACGCGAGCAAGGCGGTGGCGACGGAGCACTTCTTCATCATCTGGCTTGATTTACCGCTTCACTATTTGCGAAGATTCAACAAGGAAAAAGCTGTTGATAGAACGCATGCGTGTTTTGGAACCGCGGCATTTGAGTTCCAGAATTTCGGCGAATCCTTGAAATTCATTGGTGTGCGCCAATCAAGTCAAGGGATAGCCAAAAACCGACAAGCCTCTTTTCTACTTCTTGTAGCGTAGCCGCCTTTGATGAGTGCTCGAGCGCCAAAGAAAGACGTAGCAAATAGAAGGAGAAGTTATATATCTGCTACCTCCGTGAAGCTTACTAAATCCTTCAAGCCTCCATCCAATCATTTAAATTGTCAATAGGCTGTTTATGCATTGAAAATTAGGCTAGACTAGCGTATCTATTGAAGGCACCATCATAGGCATAAGCGCCTCTAGATTCGACTCTTCAACGAAGCGTGCACGAGTGCTTTTTATCCAAACTACTGAGCTTCTTCAGACCATGATGGTGTTGCATTTTGCCCTCGTGTTGGCATCAATACTGATCGCATGCGTAAGCTCAGCTGCGCCACCTGAGGTCTCGTCATCCTGGACACGCCCTCCGGCAGCTCAAAAGGGACCTAATGTGGCTTTTACAGCTGACTTTACTGGCCTTAGTCTCCCAGTCGCAGACGCTGTTGCAAACGCTGCGATTGAAGAGGCCACACGTAGAAATTTCGCCCCTGTCACTGTGGTAGTCGTGGATCCAGCTGGTCGAGTGATCGTGCACAAACGAATGGACCACTGTGCGAACGGGCCTGCGGCATTCGCGCAAGCCAAGGTTGTTAAAGACTCTTTGTCAAAAGTACTACTCTCACATAACTACCTGCTAATCTATTGTTGACTTTATTTGCGGTGTTGGCTGTGCATATTATCGAGCCGGTAAGTATTCCTGATACATGTAGTCTGACCTAACAACTCGCTCCTCCCTGCAGGCTTCTACAGCAGTGTCCGTCAATGGTGGCACGCGTGCCCTGGCTCCGCGGTACGCCGAGCGTGGCAATCAAGTGACGGCTATGGTGAATCTGGCTCCTGGTGGGTTTTGGGTCGGAGCAGGTGGTGTGCTCATGATGGCGCCAGCCGAGAGCA
>Ga0307931_1000591_pt1 | contig 23134 bp, 15 predicted proteins | sample OrgLakmetageno47_FD_201816 | JGI IMG/M metagenome (GOLD analysis project Ga0307931, IMG submission 201816) | Saline water microbial communities from Organic Lake, Antarctica - #47 | ecosystem: Environmental > Aquatic > Non-marine Saline and Alkaline > Saline | place: Antarctica: Organic Lake...
ACAACTACTGTTACTGCGTGATAACACTAAATTTAGATGTTACAGAGTGATAACGCTAAACTACTAAGTTTACAGAGTGATAAATCTAAAAATTCTTGGTTGTGGGTTTTATTTGGGAGGCGCCGCATGGCGGTACGGAACTGAAGCCCTGACTGAAGCAGATACTAGTTCCTAAAAGCGAGATGAGAGTAGACAAGAAGATGTAGCCAACCCAGAAAATTGTTGCCAGTTTGTTTGGTAAAATGGATTTCGACTAGTCAATTGGCTACTGCTGAAATTCCAAATTATTTCCGAACCCTAGTTGCTGGAGACAAGCAGGACTCTCCATATTATTTAGTTAATGCAGCGCAGCAAGGCAGTAAGCTCATATCCATTTTATCAATCACCCAACGGCGCAACCTATCCTAGGTCTTTACCATTGACGCTTATGGCCTTGGAGTCCCTATGCAGGCACTTTGTTATTATCATGCACAACGCAGGCTTAGTATTGGGTTAGTCCGTGCGACCACAATCGAACATCAAGCGCTTTTGCTTGGGGGTTCGCTTTCTTAGTTCAGAAGTGTTCAAGAAGGTTTATGGAGGCGCCAGTTTCTCCGGATTTGATTGGGGAGGAGCTGGGCGAGAGAAATTCGGACCAAGACTTATCGGGTTTCTCTGTTCCTGATGCATTTGACCAGGATTTGATTGTTGATGCCACTGCTGATAAGGACGCAAGCAGCACAATTTCTCCGTTTGCTATGGCAGCAGTTCCACATGCAACGAAAAAAATACAAAGCAACTCTGGCTCCGAATCATCCACTGCAACAGTCGAGATAGCGGAGCAATATCCTTACAGCGCAGTCGCTGCAGACGCTGGTTTCGCAAGCCAAGATTTTCCGAGCGCTGTCGTCACTCAGCAGCAGCGAAATGACCATGGACAAGACGCATACCGAAAACTCCGCGAATTGACTTCCTCGCAACGCCTTGGCGCTCTTCGATCCTATATGACTAGTGCTGTTTCAAAGAGTCGGAGATCCTCTGTCAGCAGTATTTCTCTAGAGAAAGTTGATTGCCTCGAGACAAAAGAATCTCGCTCTCGATTATCTCATTCAACTATAGTTCACGGTAGCCCCCTATCGAGCAGTTCCGCTCATAGTATGCCCATGTCGCCAAAGTCAGCTGATTTGAGGGAACTTGAAGCGCAGTACGAGGAGGCAAAAGCTGCTCCTGGACGTAAGGATACTGCATTGTTGAGATCTCTTCAGGCGGCGATCTCTGAGCAAAGGATGCGCGACGCCCAGGTCGCTCTATTGGAAATGAACCTCGACCGCGCCTCTCAAGAAGAGGACTGGGCGACTTACGAATCGATCGCAAATAAACTAGATACGCTCATGGCTAGTGCGATTACAGCCAAGAAAGGCTCACCCTCTCCACCAGCTGCGGGGGGACAGCGCGTACAGTCGTCACCCCATTCGTTGGTTCGTTCTCCTCGAGCGAGCGCTGCGCGGTCTGCTCGCTCTAAAGCTCTCATGACTCAAGCAAAGCACCACCATCTTACGGTCCCTCGAGTGCCTCCCTCCACAAGCGGTGCAGCACCAAAAAGAGCTTCGCCTCAAGTTTTGTCACCTCAGCAAGGACTACACCAAGGCCCAAGTAGCAAGCATTTCGATGATGCCGCCGCTGCCTTCGATTTCGTTCGGCTTCGGGCGCTATTTGCGCTGGCCTTGGAACAAAAAGCCCCGCCAGCAACCCTCGCGCACGGGTGCCAAGTAGTGGCGTCACTTGCAGCGCAGCCGGGAGGTAAACGTCTAGCAGAGCTCGGCACAGCGAACGTGTGCTCCGCTGTTGTCTCTACGATGACTGCTTTTGGTAATGACGCGCAAGTACAGGAACAAGGGCTAGAGGCTATCTTTTACCTCGGCCATTCCGAAGACAACCAGGACCAGTTAGGAAAGGAGAATACGTGCAAACTGATACTCCAGGCCATGCAAGCATTTTCATCTCGACGCAAGGTTCAAATTTCGGCAGCTAAGGCAATGTGGATTTTGGCAGCAGGACACACCGCCAACGCGAGCGCCCTCGGTTCCGGTGAGGAAATGGGCCAAGGGCGCTTTGGCACCACGTGCTGCACCAATATTCCAAGGCACCTTTTCTTGTCAATTCATTTTATTTACGCCCTTTCTTTCAGGTGGAGGTTCAAGGCTTGTTTGTAGTGCGATGCGAATATTCGCTTCAGACCAGCAAATGCAAGAGTGGAGCTGCAGGGTGCTGATTAATTTGATGGTGGGGTCGCCTGAGAACACGTCAGCATGTGGTGCTGAGGGTGGCTGTAGTGCGGTGGTAGAAGGCATGCGCTCCTTTCGACGGGACCGTGACGTCGTTTATAGCGGCATTCGCGCACTTCTCAACCTCACTTGCAATGATTCTACGAATCGAGCTCGTTGCGGAGCAGCTGGAGCTTGCCGAGTTGTCGTGTGTGCCCTCAAAGATTTCCCGAAAGACCGTGACATGCAATTGTTCTCCAGTGTCGTTGTTGACAATTTATCTCGTGACACAGAAAACCGGTCTAAATTGAGCCTGGAAGGTGCAGTAGGGGCTATTGTGGCAGCAATGCGAGCCTTCACTGAAGACCGTGACATCCAATTTCAAGGCTGCCGGGCGATCTATTTCTTGACAGGCGGAATGTGCGCCTCTGAGGCGCGCGCGGCTGTTCGATCGGCAATGCGACACTTCCCACACGACCGTGGAATTATGGAGGAAGCTGCGGACGCTTTAGGTCTGAGTGTTCAATACACGAGTGCCATTGCCAACAAAGGTAAGAGGTGATAGATTTCATAACCTTGCTTGTAGTCATAAAGAGGCGCACGGCGCAACGGCGCGAAATATGATGACGCAAATATTATGTCTAATCTAGAGTATCAGTTTGGGACTTCTGACCTCACTACGACTAATTAATCACCTCCAGGCTCCATTAGCATAAAGATTAAGAGATTGGGAGTTAAGAAAGGGTAGGGAATTCAAATTCGAGCCCCCCCCCCCCCATTCAGCCACTTGGGCGTGAAGTCCCCGCGACCTCTGAAACCCGAAACCGAAACTCGAAAGCGAACCGTCCGCGAAAGCGGAACATTCAAAATGGCGACCGAAGACGGAAGGCTGCATTTTATTCCGAGATCTAGTCATCATTGTCATCTAATCCGAAGCCGTTGAAGCCGGTATATTAAAAAATACATATCGTATTTCCTCATCCTCAGTTCCTTTACATCTGAACCGAACGAAACGCAACACCCCGCCGGTAGCCCCCGTACCCACAGACCTGTTACTGTTAGTCCCCAGTTTTCCTACTTCCTCGGCTATGCGCTATGCGTTATATATCAAATATCATATATCATAGAGCACCCGCGCACTAGGGTAAGATTTACGCCTGTGATTCCGCGGAAATCACGCGGAAAGTGAATTCTGTACCAATCAGACGTGATTTGCGTCGCGCAAATCCGCTCACAATAGAGTGACGTCACTACAGAGAACCCAAGAGCATATTAGCGTGCCTCAGTTTATCAGCTGATGGGCTCTTTGTAGCTGCATGAATGGCGCTCTAAGACTCACAGAACGGCAAAGGCAAAGGCCACTGCTGCCCTCTGGAGAGAAACGACGGCTAACACCAGGGCTGTGTCTTCTATGACTAAGGGAGCTCTCAAATGGCTTTTGTGAATGATGTGCTTCTTTAGTATGATTCTGGAGTAGTGACTGCGAGTTAACACAACGCACAATGGCTAAATGGCACCAAAAAGATGCAAACACCAAAGCCCAAGTATAAACCGTATATCCCGTATAAAAGGATTGCACCGTATATATGCCGCACGTGAATTCCGCGGAAATACGCGTAAATACCGCGTAAAGTAAAATTTTTAGCCCCTGCTCGTGAATTACGCGGGTACGCGAATCGCACCCTTGCCCGCGCATCTCAGTTGTCAATTGTACATTGTTCATTGCGCTCGTAAATTTGGCTTTGCGTAATTGCATCGCCTTGGATTTTAAGAAGTTATAGTCGGGCGTCGTGAATTTTATTCGCAAATCCCCGTCGCGGAAACCACGTCTGATTGCTGATTGTTGAGAATTTCCCTTTCCACGGGAATTCCGCGGTATTTACCGCGGGAAACCTAATCTAGCATACGGAATAGGAATAGTAGGGCGTTTAATTCCAACTCCCACCAATAGCCCCCTTCATAGCCAAAACGGAAAACAGCAAAACAGAACACCTAAACTAGACCCCGACCCCAACTAGATCCAGCCACAAGCACATGGGCGTATTTAGCACTTGGACTTCAGTTGTTGCTGAATTTCAGCTGAATATAACCTCGACTGTAATCAAACATGGCGCCAAGGCCCAATCACGAGCAAGAAGGCGGACTGTTGCCCAGATTCGATGCTCTCTCGACATCCCTCCTGAGATGCCCCCCAATATCTTTGCATAGATCCTTACTTCTTCTCAGCCTTTTTCTTTCGTGACTTGCCATTCTTGTTCAGGTACTTCCTCAAGTCTCCTTCGGCAAAGCAGTTCTCAGGATCTTCCTTAAACATTTCTTCATCTGCAGAAGAGAAGCAACACAAGAGTTTGAGAACGGAAGCCAGCACACGCCATGCTGAGCACATCTAAGTATACATGCCCATCCCTCCTTTTCACTCACCTGCGATGAAGCATTGTAGAAGCACCGCTGTGCCCATCCCGAAGACTTCGAAGAACATGATGGCGACAGCAGCAGCGAGCAGGGCAACAAGCATTGTAGGAACCACAATCGACGTCACAAGATCGGCGTAAAGGGCGTCCATAACGTAGTAAAAACTGCCAAGAGAAGAAACGAGAGTGAAGACAAGACAGCGCATCGTGAAAGACAGCCAAACACCGAACCCCAAACGAATTTAAAAATAGAAGAAATGAATTAAAATTAGTCTAGATCAAATTTAAAACACCACGAAGCATCTTCGCACCTTCCTGCAGTACCCATCACGACAGAAATTTTGCCAATTAAGCCCAAGAAATGGGTCACGCCCGTCACAGCAGCGATGCGAGCAATATTGCGCATGATGAGCCAAAACGCATTGTACGCCGAAGTGCAGAAGGAGGTGCCCTGAATGCACGTCTGCACATAAGCGTTGAAGTTGATGTACCTGTGAAACACATGCGCACATGCGCACATGACGCACACGTTTTTTTAGGTTCACACAAGAAGAAGCAATAACAACTTTTTCTCCCTAGATACTTTCTACTCATTCCTCAATAAAGCAGCGCAGGAACGACGTAAGATCAGGCATACTCACTTGATGCAACGCTCGATACACGCCATGAAGCACTGGAGGCAGCGTAGAATCAGCTTCTTCAGCTTCGTGTCGCCACCGCCGGCGTATTTTTCCAGGTAAGTGATGTAGGCTCGGATGAGTCGCACGATAGCCACGATGCACGCTCCGAACGCGATGGTGCCCATGTGGTAGCGAATAATCAAACAAATTCCCGTAAATACCGTAGTGTTGCCGATTCTGGACTTGTCTCGCGTGAAATAAAAGCAGCACACACACATGGCAGTGATAATCTGGCCAGCCGCCATGATGAACTCGGCCGACCAAAAGTAGCAGAAAAGCATAAACCACGCCTCTTTCTGCTGCTCCTCCGAGTACCTGTGGAACACGCCACCAGAAGAATGACGTCAGATAAGAGGAGGCGAATGCATCCTTGCATGAACGAGAAATTAAAGAGAGAAATTTCTCGGGTTCGTGCCCCACTTACGACATGGCTTTGTATTGGACTTGTAAGGAGCCATCGTCATCGCTGAGAGCGGTTTGCTGGACCACCACCTCCCCGCTCGACGCCAACATCACGCAGTACAGCACCCAGGGTATCACGAAGAGCACGTAGGCGATCACTTGGATGATGGGCACGATGACCACAATGATGGGCATGGAGACGAGCGCTTTCGCGGTCTGGATGATTAAACCTGAGAACATAACACAGGAGAAAAACAAGAGAGTACAAAATGAGGAACGATTCGATTAAAGCAGACTTTAGGAAGTTTGGTTTAAAACAGAGATCGTCATACACCAAGGTAATTGCCAAGTCAGCGCACCGATAGCAAGCGTGAGGCGATCTTTGAGGTAAAGGATGATGCACAGCCAGGACATGGCGCCGATGAAAAAGGCGTAGCTGAACGTCTGCATGCTGGTGATTTCAGACTCGGACCGAAGCTGTGGCACTTCTGCACGGTAAACCCCCACGGTGTAGTGCGCGTAGCCCGCGAGGCCAAGCGTGAAAAAGAAAACGCTCCAAATTGATCCCCACACCACTGTTTTGGTGATGATGGGGACTCGCATGGCGTACGTGTACAGGTACGCACAAAGCATTGACCCGCCAAACCCAAACATGAGAATATAATAGCGTGCATTCCATACATCTCCAGCCACTGTGGTAACCAATGAGGTCGATTCGAAGACCGCGTCGAGGCTGTAACCATCATCGAGGTCCAGAAATGTGTCAAGGTATGTTGTGAAGACGTTGGTGAGGATGGACATGTCATCAATGACGCAAAAGCCGAGGTAGTCTGTGGACGCGAACTTGAACATGCAGTCACCGTTGATGATCATATAGATGGGAATTGAAGCCCACCAAGCAGTGTCATTCAGTGTGTCTTTGCACACTAGTTGAGTAGACGCAGCGTCCAGGTCATACCAGTCGAAGGTATTCCACGTGCTCACATTCGGGCACTCGGTAATGCACGCTCCTGCACCGTAATAGTTCACAATATTCCACTTGTAATTGTCCTTCACGCTTTTATCATAACCACAGATTCGGCCCTTGTAATCGAGCCCCCCGAGGAGTTGCTGCACATCCGCCTTCCCGAGGTTGTCATATCCAATCATGGTCATGTAAACCCACATGGCAACCTGTATTTGGTGGATTGATTCGTTCATAGGTGAGCTCCAGGCAACCAGTAGTTTCTACAACAGAGCTAGCTAACTAACTCAACGTGCTCGAACTCACTATCAGAATCAAGCAGAGGCAGTCGGTGCAGCGGCGGCTTTTCCCGTTAGGCTTCTTCCCGCTCAAGAAACCGTCGAAACTCTTGGAGTCGGCCTTCTGCTCAACATCGCCAGGTTTAGCGTCACCATCTTTTTTGATATCGGCAGGCGCTACCGCAGGCGCTACCTCAGGCGCCGCATCGGCAGGGGCCGCTTCTGGTTCGTCCGTTTTGCCCATTGGCGCAACCAGTGTAAATTTACCTGCGGAGGGAACAATGTAGGCTTCTCAAAAGTGCACTATACATGCTAATTAAACGGAAAAGGAGAGATCAGGGGGCACCCTGATATTCAAAGATAGATAAGCCTTCATACACTGTGCCAAGAGGCAATTGTATTGGGGAGGGAATTCAGCGACCCTTCCCAAGCTCCAACTCCTCCCTCGACACCGTACGGCCTCAGTTTACAAAAAGAAATGCTCTTCAAGAGCTGCACGGGGCGGAGACGACTACGGCATTCTTAGATTCTTAGTTATGTAAACATTATATTCACGCAGTTGAGTCCAATATTTTTTCACCTGCCGCCCTCAAGCTTCAAAGTGAGAAGGTAATTGATGTCCGACACCGATGGCACGAACTAGCAAAACCGTGCTGAAAAGCACGATTGGATGAGGACACGATAATTGCCGACTCAGCAAGCAGTCCTCCAACCAGCAGTTTCCAGTGCAGTCCAGACCAGAAATTCCAAACCCCAATCTTCAGCCAATCAGATATCATGTTTCACCCAGAGGAAAGTCTAAAACGGATTTTTTTGTTGTTTTTATGACCTCAACAACAACTTTGGCATGAAGACATGAACTCATCTTGACCATGGATGGAGTTGCGTACAATGCGGCGTATGGGATTTACCTCTAATTGAGAAGAAGTTTTCAACTCGGAACTGACATATAAAGAAACTCCTCACTCTCTCGCCGCCTCAAAACCTTTAGATTCGTCATTGTACCGACTTTCAGTTATTTGCATGGTCATCGTTAAGGAATAATACGAAGGCAGAGTTTGCATATCTTCTGATAGATCCAGAACAAGTATGCCACTTTACGAAGATTTTTGGGGCGATTTGGACGGGTATTGGGTAGTATGCCGCCCCAAGCTCAAGAATCGTGACCATTCGGCTATGGACTCCCACTTGAAAGTGGCCGTGCGATGCCGCCCCCTTGACGCACGCGAACGGGCTCTGAAAGACCGCAGCGTTGTGACCCCCCACGCTGACGGCACAGTTACTTTGGACTTAACCCGGATCGCGCAGGGTATGGAATCCGCGACGTTTGCCTACGATCACGTATATGGCCCTGAAGTTAGCCAACGTGAGGTGTTTGAGACCATTGGATACGATGCCGTAGAGCATGCTTTCGTCGGATATAACGTCTCCCTCTTCGCGTACGGACAAACAAGTTCGGGCAAGACATTCTCAATGATGGGTCTGCCTATGTGCGAAGATGTTGGGTTAATTCCTCGTATCTGTCGAACTATTTTTCATTTTGTGGCCCTCGCGAGAGACGAGTACGAACGCTACGAAGCATCCATTGAAGCTAGCTACCTAGAAGTCTACAATGAGAAGCCGCGAGATCTCCTCGTTGACCCTTCGCACTCCCCAGCTTTGCAGGTTCGCGAAAGCCCGGAGGTGGGCGTCTTTGTGGAAGGGCTTTCGCGGCACAAAACGGACACGGCGCACGATGTGGAATTGCTCATTAATTCGGGCACCAAGTATCGCACCATTGCTGCCACCAAATACAACCGTGAGTCGTCCCGTAGCCACGCAGTTTTTGAGCTCACGCTCACTCAGGTCTACAAGGAGCGCAACAGTCAGCTTACCATGCAAAAGCGCAGTAAAGTGAATTTGATTGATCTCGCTGGCAGCGAGCGCACGGGAGCCATCGGCAATAAAGGCGTAGTGTTTGAAGAAGGCGCGAGCATCAACAAGTCCCTTACCGTGCTGGGCCGCTGCATCAAAGCCTTAGCGAAATTGAAGCGAAGCGGCACCGCCAACAAGAGTCTACCAGTGCCTTTTCGGGAGTCAGTGCTCACCTGGTATTTGCGGGAATCGCTTGCTGGAAACGCCAAGACCACCATGCTCGCGAACATTAGCCCAGCGGTCAGCAACGGCACTGAAACGTACGGTACATTGCGATATGCTGCAGAGGCCAAGCGGATTGAAACGTCAGTGCACATGAACGAAGACCCTATCCAACGGCAGTTGCGTCAGCAAGCGGAAGAAATCACGAAGCTGCGGCACCAGCTGGCAGAGCTCGAGCAGGCAAGGCCCGGCATAAGCGGGACCTCGAGCATGGCCGCGATGGAGCGCGAGACCTTGCTCTCTGCGCTCGAGGAGCTTCGGCGGAGCAGTTGGGACGCCGTGCGGTCAAGCGCTCGCTTTAGTGTGGAAGAATTGAAGCCAGGTGGCGCGCAGCAGGACGAGTACCCCCTGCTAGTGGCCCTCACGCCGGACCCCATGCTGTCAGGCAAGCTCAAATACAGCGTGCGGCGCCTCAAGGACGGCGCGCCTGTGCCGTTTGGGATTGGACGCTCGGCGCGAAATAGCCTCGAGCTCGACGGCGTTGGCATTTGCCAGGAGCACTGTGAAATTGCCAAGCTGCCAAAAGGCGCAGAAAGTGAAGGTGGGGCTGAGTTCGGGTTGCGCGTGCTTGCTGATGCAAAAGTCCATCTCAACGGCGAACTTATCGAAGGGGCACCAGGGAAAAGGTCGAAGTTGCGCCGGGCTGCTATGCAGGACTACTCTACTGACATTGCGACGTTGGCGGCGCCGCTGACTCCTCTGCACCACGGGGACCGGCTGATTCTCGGCCCTTGCCGGTTCGTCGCCATTTTCGTGGCCTTCGACCCAGCCAGCAACTCAGACGCGTCCCTGGACGACGAGGAGAACGCGGCAGCGCGGCAGCAGCGGCTTGCGGGAGCTACGGCAAACTGGGAGTACAGCGCTGTGGTAGCTGAAATGATGCGGCGTGTTGGGCGCATTCCTCGCCTGTTTGGGTCCACTGATGCCTCCGCCGAGGGGCGCCTGTGGGAGGATCTGCTTCGAGGTCTGGAATTGGCCAATCAAGCCAATGAAATTGCGGCTGAAATGCTTGTCAATGTCGAATTTTCTGTGACCATGACTACCCCCCTGCCTCCTCACTTTGACGAGACCCGCATGCACGAGCTGCCCGCCCTGGGCGCCCAAGTGGTGATTCACTGCCACACAGTGCTCCCTGCCAACGCGAGTGGCGATCGACGAGGCCGCGCGTCGCCTTCACCGCCGTCTTCACTGCATGGCGCCGACAATAGCGCGTCTTACAACTCGCCTTCAGCGCTTCGACGGAGCGGGTCAGGACGCGCCCAGTCGCGGGATTCCGACGCCGACTTTTGTTCGCTTCCCTCCGAGTCGCAGCCGAGGCTCTTTGACGTGTCTCTAGACGTGTTCGTGGACTTTTTAGCGGGTCTGCACGACCTGTTTGGCACCACCGCGCTGCTGTGCCAGGCCCTTCACGCTGACGAAGATGCGTCTTCCAGCGCCTCTGTGCAAAGCCCAGGGAGCGAAACGGCGCCCTCATCTCCGAAGTTATCGGCTGCATCGCGGGGGCGGTGGCCCTGGCTTTCAGACGGCGATGCTCCGTGGCTTCAAGGCGCAGTCCTTCGAGACGTCTTCGAGGCAGCCGACGTTGACGGGGACGGCTTGATTAGCTTCGCCGAATTGCACGGAGCAATGGTGGGAGCGCTGGGGCTAGATGTCAGAGCGGAAGCTCTGAAACCTGTCTTTGACGCCTTCGAACTTGCAGCCACCACTTTTATGGCCCCCGAGGAGTTCATCGACTTTCTCATTACGTATTTGCGGATTAAGTTTGGCGGCGCCATCGCGCACCTCGTCACCAACGCCAAAGCCTTCGCAGACTACCTCGGGGTTACCGGCGCCCGTGCCGTGAATTTGCAGCGTTGCGCGCTCATTGCGCAGGCCATTGCATCGGACGCATCGACCGAGGACGGAAGGCGGATGCCTCTGGCGGCACTCGCTGCGCACGGCTACTACAGCTCCACAGGCGATGGCCTCGTTCGCGCACACGCCCTGGTCCTGCCCGGCCTTGTTCTGCCGCGGCGAGCGCCCTCCACACACGCCCCGTCCGAAGCACTGGAGATTGACGCAGAGGCACGGCATTTGCTGTCTGTGTCCCTGGCAAGGCTCCTCGACTGCCCGCCTGACACCGTACGCCTGCGCCACGACAGCAGCGACTCGGGGCTGAATGTGGACTCTGAGCCTACTGCTACTGGACCAGCACCGACCGTGACGGCGGCAGTGAGCGGGCTCGGGGATGCGGTGGTTGGAAGAGCGCTAGCAGCACTGGTCAATGGCGACCTTCGCTCAGCTTCAGGCACTGCTAGTGATGAGGCACAACTGGCCGAACGTGATGCCAAAATCAATGAGGTGAAAGCAAAACAAACATCCTTTTATCGTCTTGTACTTCGTGCAGCTTTTACCCTGCAAAGCTTTCCTTGAATTCAATTTGCGCCTTTCCTGCAAGCTCAAATTTACGGATTTGCACAAACATTCTCTTTCTGTTTCTGTCTTTTTAATGGCTTCAGTTGGAGGCATCACTAGCAACGGCAGCCCGAGCGAATGACGGTATGCAGACGAATGAAGACCCAGATTGCCTTGAATGAATTCCCCTAATCCTTCGTACCCATGCTTACTTGAATGTCTCTTTCACTTCCTCCATTCCGTTACGACAGAAGTAGCCGTGCTCCGTAGCCTCGTAGATGCGCTTCAAAACGAGGGCAAGCCAGAAGGCCTCTCTCCCACTGCTGAAAAAGTATGGGCCTCTATGTCGGCCACGGCGCTGCTCTTAGAGCAATTGAGGCAGGACATCAACAAGAAGACGGCTGCCGCTACGTCGGGCACGCCCCCTCCCATGGGCACCGTCAAGTATCCTCGAGCGCCCGACGCCAAGCTGCGCGAAGTGGTGGTGAAGCTCGCGGAGCTGCTGGAAGTGGCCAACGCGCGCGTGGTCCGGGCAATCGACGACGAGGCTCGCATGAAGGAAGCTTCCAAGCGCCTTGAAGTCAAAGTGGCGCAAATTGTGTCGAAGGCCACTTCGAAAACAAGCACGAACTCTTCAGCGGAACACATCGACTGCCTTCGCCAACTGGTATAGGATTGACCTCTTCTGTTTTTCTTCTCTTCGTTCCGAAACATGTTTCATTTTATGCCTTCATATTTCCTGCCTTTGATGTTTTCTCCTTTCTATTTCACCATGTTTGTTCGTAGTGCAGAATATGTCTTGAGTTGTGTGAGTGTGCGCGCTTTTCTAAACGCGCCTTCATTTTTGTTGAAATGCAGGTGGATGCGCGGAAGCAGCTCGCGGCGATGGCGAAGGACAACTCCGCTGGCCGGATGGCGCGCGCTACGGCTCAAGAGCTCTCGCTTGAAGACGACCTGAAGGACACCTTGGTGGAAGTGCAGGAGCTCGAGGCCAAGACCCAGAGAGACGGCGGCTCGGAGTCACCTCGGCTCGCGGCGCAGTTGGATAAAGCTTCTGAGAACGCTGCACGCCTCCGTGAAGAAGTTGGCAAACTTGCCGCGCGCAACAGAAAACTTGCAGAAGCGGTTGAAGAACGACGAGAGGTGCACATTAGATTCTTTAATTGCTGCATGGCCTTTACGAACACCCCTGAACTACTTCCTCTTCTTCTCCTTCATCCTTGCTCCTCGCCAAGGCCATTCAAATATGTATCTGATTTGCACACGCATTCGGTTCGTTTCCGTTCTATAGACCATTGCTCGAGCCATCTCAGACGCCGAAGGGCGCTTGAAAGTGGCCTCGCGGCAGGCTGCCAGCGCAGAGGCAAAGACTGACGAGGGCGACGCTCTTAAGACCGACCTCACCTCTCAGAAGTTGCGGGTGGCGGCACTCAAGGAGCGCGCGTCTCAGGCCGAGAGCTCGTACAGGGGGCTTTTGGAGTCCCTGAGCTCGGGCAAATGGCAGGTGGTGCCCAAGGGCACAGTGACTCCTGAGACGGCGTGGGGGCCTCTGAGTGGGAAGCAATCCCAATTACGAGTTGACACGGGGAGCCCCTCTTTTTCCCATGCAGGCCAATCATCACCAAGTAAGCGCTGTTTGAACCTTTCCTTTTATCCCTCCACTTGTTCATAATTTATTCCTATTGGCATCTTTTTGACTGGCTTCTGGACGAGCAGCAACGGAGGAACGACGACGCGACGATCTCGATGTGTTGGCACAGCAAGAGCGGGAGCAGTCAGTGGAGCGCCGCCTCGGCGAATCTTCGGACCTTCAACACCAAACTCGGCAGCTCATCTCGCAGTCGGAAGTGCGCATCACTCGCATCGGCGAGGTGAGACAATGCTAGCTAGAGGCAAACGTTTTTTTTGTCTTCGTTTGTGGTGCACTTTATGATAAACATTGCCCTGAATACCCCACCTCCCTCCTTTTGCAGATTGTCGAGAGACTGGACGCAAGTTCAGGGATGCTTCAGTCCCTTTCCCCTGATCACCAGAGTGGCGTTGATAAAACCGATTCATTCAGCGACTTACCGACCTCACCGACTTCGCCAACTGGAAGCGCATCCTACTTTATTTTCGAGTAGCAACAAATAAGTTTCAAGTGAAACTGCAATCCGAAGCGATTCACATAGCGAAGTCGTCCTCGAAGCGGGCTTTTTCTGATTTTCTTTTTCGATTCGCCATGGCGTTACAGCAACGATGGCTTTTTTTTAAGAATCGGGCCTGTTTTATGGATTCGAATCCTCGCATACTTCAATTTAGAAGCATCCCGGAAATGGCGACAATGAGCCGGGGAATGGCGACAGGGCAGGGTGCATCAGGTTAGGGAAACAGGGAATAGGAGACAAAAATCAAAGAATAAAATCGAATAAAATTAAAATACTATATTAGTGATTAACGTAAGAAATTGGCGACGCGTCGTGCGTGGTATGTATGCATCGCTATCATCATCCAACTCCTCGCCGATAGCCTCTGCGGCTCTGCGGCTAATGAGCCGCTTGAGTCCTACTAAGCACGAGCCTTCACACTAGCTGACCAAGATTCATCTTTGGAAGCACCTACTAATTTAAAGAAGCTGCTTCTCTACGTACGAAGCATTCGTATACATATTTATCTTCTAGCAGTTTCTAGCACAAAATATTCCACTTCACAAAAGCCTGCGAACGTACAGAGAAATGGCTGCCGCATGAACCTACAAATGCGCAACCTAGACGGCACTGCATTGTTGCTGCTTAGGTGATATCCTGTGTTCAGAATGCTGCCTCGGGTTAAGGTAGCCTTGGAAAAGGCGCTGCCGCGGACTGTTCCATCATTAAATCGCCGCTGTATTGGCGTCACTTCTCGCAGGGCCGGCTCAGGGCGTCTTCAGCACTTTTCGGCCGATTCGGCAGAGCTACTACCTGTAGTCCAGGAGAGCAATCAAGCACTATCATCGACCTGGACTAGCAGTGGCGACAACCATGTGTCACTGCTCTCAGGAGAACCTGACACTGGTCGCGTTTTTCTACGGGCCTTGATAAGCCGTTTATCTCCTCGGGATCTGAATAGAGTGGCTCGCGTCATTGGGAAGAGCGGTTCGGTCAAAAGAACAGGCCGCATTCTTGAGTTCTCGAGACGGTTTCATTTCGCTGTAGGAGGAGATCCAGTTCTTTTATCGCTGCTCGAGCAGTATTTGAAAGGCAGCACGGTGCAAGTAAACAGTGCGTTAGCGAAGGTTGACTCAGCACAACAGCAACTTGACCCTGGCAGCCTATCGAGTTTAGAGGAGCGCCTGCTGCGCCTACGCGAAGAGGCTCCGAGCTTTTTAGGATCGTACACAAAGGCGCCGCTGCACCTCGTTCTCTCTCCGCGTGTGTTCGAGGTCCTCACGCAGGTTCCAGGACCCGACGACAAAACGACTTCGGCTGCTTCAAAGACCCACGACGACAGTCTGGCGTTCATCATAAAGGCTGCGGATGAGGCAAACACTCTCACTGTACCTCTCTCAGACGAAGATTTCGGCGCTGAGAAGAGAAGCGACCTAAGCCTCGCAGCTCGTGTCATTGCGGCAAGGCTGCTCCAGACTTTACCCTCAGCAACACTGGAGGCTTTCCTGAATTTACTTGATGAAGCAGAGGCCCGGATGAAATCTCGCGGTGAACGCTACGAGTCACACTCCAAGTATTTCAATGCTATGACACAGTGCCTAGGCCACCATTGGAAGGGCTTGGGGCCTGACCTTTGTCGCTTTCTGCGCGTTTACGATGCAGCAGCTGCTGCGGTGTGCCCTTTTCAAGCCTCAGCCGAAGAGCACACTGCGCAGTTTGAAGAAAAGCTCTTGTTGCCGCTGGCAGCAATGCGTAGCAAGTATGTTACAACTTTTGTGAAGGATGCTGGGGACCCATCTGCTGACATGCGACATTTGCGAAGCTCTATGAACAACGTCTTCATTGAGTCTCTCTTTGGATCGCCAGACAATGCCAACCTCAGTGCCATCGAAAAGAGCAATAATGGAGCAGCCGGGCAAGATAGTCTAGTGTCCTTACCACTACCGCACGATGACGACAAGGAAGCTTCGAGTACTGACGTGGAGCTTTTGGCGCTCGAGGATGTGGCGGAAAAGCGGCAAATGGTGCACCAGGAGCTGCTGGAAGCGGACGCGAGCGTAGAAGTGCCCCAAACCTCGGAGAAAAGCCCCATGTACACCTCCATCGCGCGCACGATTCTCGTGGCGATGCGGGCAACGGCTGAGCCGTATGCAATAGCAGCCATTGCAGGTGAAAACGAGCGTGACGCAGCTGCAGCCCGGACACCGGTGCTTGAGGCCTGGGATGAGTTGATGCGAGCCCGCAGTCGAAGAAACGCTGAGGCCACCAACGCTGCGCCTAATGTGGAGAAGGACACGGATACCGAAGAAGGTTTAGAGGCAGAAGTTGCCGCAGAGGACGATCGAATAGGAGTAGACGTGTCGGCGTTTGGTCGGGATGCAGGATTGTGGGCCACCGAGTGCACCGTGCTGATCCAAGGCCTCCCGCAGGACATCACCAATCATGAGCTCCAAAGGGCCCTCTATAGGTGCGGCAACGTCGCAGGGTTGTGGGTTTACAACCGTGACGAGAAGGTAAATGAGCTACTTTTAGGAAGTAATTTAGCGGAAGACACCAAAGCTGAAAGCAGCAAAGGCGGAAACACCGACGAGAGTGACTCAGGAAGCGAAGGAGCTCGAAGCGATTGCGACGACGACGACGACAGTATGGGTTGGGTTGAGGATTCCGCTTGGCCAGAAAGAAGCATCACCGTCAGCACCGAGGCTCTTCAGACACATGCAAGAAGAGGCGATGTTGCCTCAGCAGAGACGACAGCAGGAAGTGAAAGTGGCCCCGATGATGCACAACCGTTACACACGGCCGAGGTAGCGGTTGCCAGTCAAAAGAGTGAAGGCCGCGCCCCCCTGGTCAGTGCTGAAGAAGCAAAGGGGCTGTCGCGCAAAGAGTACAACGCCCTTACAGCACAGCGGCGACTAGAAGCAAAGCAAGCGAGAAAAGAGGCGAGAGAAAAAGTGATTGAGGACCGCAAAGCAGCGAAGCTAGCGCGAGCGGAAGCCCGTGCCCTCGCGAAACGAGCTCGCGAGGAAGCGAAAGAAGCGGCCAAAGTAGCCAAGGCGGTGGCGAAGAGCAAGCCCGGGCGAAAGAAAGGCGTTAAGTCGGTGATCGCTGCCAAGACCTTGTTAGGAAGGCGGAAGAGCGACTGCTACGCGTTTGTAGAATTCACAGACCCGAGAGGCGCGCAGCGCGCCACTGCCCAAACTATGCGAACCTTCGGCGTGTGCCTCGAGAGCCAGTCGTGCCGCGCCGGCGAGATGTGCCGCACCATGCCGGCGCTTGATTTGAAGTCGGTGTTCATTTACACACCGAAAGACGAGTCGGTGACATCGGTGGAAGTTGAGCATTGGGTCAATGAGGTGCTTTCGCCGCACTTTTCAGCTCGCATCTTGCGAGGCCGCACCGCCCTGCTGCACGAAGTAACTCCGAGCATTTGCCGCATCGATTTTCCCAGCCACGAGACTGCGGCGTGGGCCTATCGTCAATTGGAGGACAAGCCTTTAAGCCGTGGTGATCACCTTCCCTCGGTCACTTTCCGCATGCAGTGGATGAAAGTGAGCGACTCTCTACAGAAGGCCGAGAAAGCAACTCAAGGAGTCCTCCTGGAAAAGTGAAGAGGCCACAAAAGGACCTTTGGAGCTCACCTTGGTGCACTTTTCGCGCTATTTTCGAAATGAATAACGAGGCTACCACCGCAGTGGGGAGGTCGGGATCCTAGTGCAGTAGTAGTAGTGTGCTATTTCCAGAAGTCGAAGTCGGATCTCCATTGTAAGTTTCTACTTGCGACTATGGCCATAATCCATTTTTCGTAAGTGTAGCTCATAAGCGATATGTCATACGCGAGGAAGCAAAACCCCTGTTTTGGTATCTTGAGATGCCCGTTTGCTTATAAATTCAATTCAGCTGTGTGTTTTGTGAAATAGGCTATTTGTTATTCGTTATTCGACTTGTATTATATTATAATATTAAGAGCTAATACTAATGCCAGTCCCAAATCAGGAGTTTCGACTAAACAACTCGACTGGAATTACGTAAGGCAAAGAAGAGCAGCACCAACACGGGGCTGAAGAAAGAGGAAGGTGGGCGAAATGGACGAAACAGATGCAAGAGGCGTTCGCCCATGCTCCAACAGGCGGCTCAAGATTACCTTTGTCGGCGTTCGTTTTCATCGTGCAACTCCTAAGAAAGCCAGACAGAGATAACCCAGCCGTTAGCATGGAAAAGAAGGTCAAATTGTGGACGCATATATACAATTCCATTTACCTGCATCAGTGCAGTACCAAGCCCAGACTGCCCTTGACCTGGCAAGGATCTCCAGGTGCTCGAATCGTCGTCCTCAACACCATCGGCCTCAGGCTTCAACTCGGACAGAGCATCAAAGGCTTCTTGTAGGTGAAAGGTCGCTTTACTTAATCGAGATTCAATGAGCATATTCAGTTGAGGTGCCTGGTAGATATTACCGTAGAGCAAGTAGAATGCTCGAACTTCGTGGCTGCTGCTCGTCGAAGTTCTAAAATTCTCTTTGATTATCCATAGTTCCGGCGGAGAGCTAGTAGAGGATTCAATAATGTATTCTCGGCCGATCAACGACTTCAGTACATCTAGCCCAAGGTCGTTTAAAGGAATAGCCGGGTTTTCGTTGTTGCACGTTTTTGAATAGAATGGTGATTGCTTGAAAAAAGACAAGCACTCCACTTCGGATCTAACTGAGTCCCAGGGTGCAGGAATGGGATACACGACGTCCGATGCCATGGAGTAGAGAGGATAATCCCGCTGCAATTCAAAGAAGCCTACTTGAAATGACAAGAGCTTTCCTGGCTTTTCGATTTGCTAGAGTGTGGATTGTTCGTCGAAGCAACACTGAAGCAAGCAGCAGCTTTCGATGAGATGGCTAAGAAAAAACAAAGGCCCCAGCTAGCCAGATGTCGCGTCGGAGTAAGTTTTCAGATAAAGATGTATTCCTCTAGGAGTATTTGGGTCATTTGAGTGTCGTATTTCGAATGAGGAAGATGACTCGGAGCTGGAAATGCGTGCAGCAGAGGAATTCTGAGTTCTCCAAATGGCCAGACACGAGTGACTCCACCCAACTCTGGCAACATCAGACACGCTTAGTGCATAACTAAAGTCGTAGTGAAGTCCTGTATGAAGTGCTCACCATGAAACCGTGAAGTGTAGTTAGAGTTGAAAGCCTCGCGAGTTGGTGTAGCCTACGAAGAGTTCGGCTCTCGGAGCGTTTGAGACAAAAGCTTCGCAACCTTCACACTTGTAAAATTTAGAGCTGAGAGCTACGTAGACTCGAAGTGTTTCGAATCGCACACTGTGAAATTTCTTATTAGAGTTGAGAGCTTCTCAAAGTTCGCGTAGCCTCGGAGCATTTGAGACGAATGCTTCGCAACCACGAATTTCACACTCATTAGAGTTAAGAGCCTCGCAAAGTTCACGTAGACCTCGAAGCGTTTGAGTTGATAGCTTCGCAACCTTCTCTTTAGCTTCGCAAAGTTAGCGTACGCCTCGGAGCGTTTGAGACGAATGCTTCGCAAGCACGAATTTCACACTCATTAGAGTTGAGAGCTTCGCAAAGTTCGCGTAGACCTCGAAGCATTTCAGATGAAAGCTTCGCAATCTTCTCTTTAGCTTCGCAAAGTTTGCGTAGAATTCGAAGCGCTTGAGACGAAAGCTTCGCAACCTTCGGACAAACTCTTCGGAATTGTCAATCTCTTGACGACGACAAAAAAAAATCCAACGAATCCAAATTCTGAAGATCAGAATTGTTGACGGAGGACGGACAATTAAATCTTGTAGAGTCCTCCTACGGAGCTGAAGCTCCTAGAGGATATAAATTCGTGAATCAAGGTGACAGATTTGTCCGGTGCCTACTTGAGCACGAGAATCGGGTTTTCTTTAGCCTCTTATATATTATCTTTAGCTCTCCATGGCCGCCTTGTTGGCCGCCTTCGTGTTCATGTACGTGATGTGTGGGTGGGGGTGTTATGTGTTATGTCAATATTTACAGGGAAAATTCATCGTTGACAGATCATCAGGAATTGGAAGATTGAAGATTGAAGGCATCAAAAAGCTGAGAAATGACAATGACAACAACAAGATAAGAAGCTACAGCTACAGTTACAGAAATTAACACCTGGGAGCTCAGTGTCCTCATCCTCAGCCATCCGCCCTGCACCACTACATTGTTGACTTCCATTTTTATCATTACGACAATAGGTATGCATCCATGTAAACAATGCGAAGCCTAGGCTAGAACATTGCAAAAATTAGTCTGGTTGACGGGGGAGATAACAACTACAGTTGAACGGACCTAACTTCGAATCGGCCTTCTGAGGCTAGGGGAAGGCCTGGGAAACATTTGAGTGCGTTCAATGGCCAGCTATTGGAGAGGGCACGCGTATATCTCTGGGCGAACTTCGGGCATCACTGAGGAGAGGCCTCTAGGTGAAGCCGAAGAAGGCTTAGCAGGCGAACATATGCGCTACCTCGACGATAAATATTCTTTGCTTCGAATGAAAGAAGTTGGACTGGTTCGAAACCGCGATGTTGCGCAATCTTGGAGTGAAAAATCATGGCCGTTCGATCCAGTCGCTGTTCTCGGAGGCGCTCAATGGCTTCGGGTTGTCACGGAGCCCAGTGTGCTCCTAGATGGAGCGCGGCCGTCAGGGCGGCGGGTTTCTGAGCTCGCGCTCAACGACTGCCTGCGAGGATCGCTCGACAACTTCGCTCCGCTCGTGATGAAATTGCATAATCTAAGGATATTGCACCTCCATGACAACCCCAACCTTACTGGACTCTTAGAGACTCTGCACTTTTCTTCGCTCGCACTTCTGGAACAGCTGTCTCTTCAACGAACAGATGTAGAGACCAAGAAAGGCCTAGTGGTACTTTCTTCAAACCAGAAGCTAACATACATCGACGTAACAGGTTGCATCAAAATCCGGGGCATTATTCCAGACCAGTTGTTGACTATGCCTGGTCTCCGCATTAATTTGGTGGGGTCTGGAATGGCGGATGAAGATCTGGTTGGAAACGACGTTCGGGAGCGAGCTAGGGGGTCGCACCGGTTGGCTAGAGTACCAGGTGCTCCTTAAGGCCACTACTTGGCTGAAGTGCACAAGTTAAAGTTAAAAGCATGCCTCATCCACGGGTATTCTCTCGGCGCTTACAGCAGTGAAGATTTGGTCGGTCACACGCCACTCGCGGCTCTTCCGTTGGTAATCTAGCCTCATGTAGCCCACATGTAATTACGGGCAATGGGGTTCTTGCCCCCATCCAAAGGAATTCAACTGGAGGTATGCTTCAAGTGGCGATATTTCTGGCGAATGCCCATGGAATGTTTATTAAGCATATCCGGGCTGTTCAATCGACAAACAGCGAATCCGTTATATTTTCATTCTCTGTAGTCCGAATCCAATCGGCCTCATTTGTAAATTATCAATTTCCGAGCTATTGCACAATTGATACATATGCGCTCGAAATCGAGGTAGAGACACCGTTTCTGGCATCCCGCATATTTCCTTATCCCTAAGAGCCTCCTCGCCTCAGCTACTCAGCTATATTGCACTAGCGCTCTAGTTACTAGTTTTTATTACTAGTTAGTAAATGAATGCAGATGCGGATTGGCTGATGGCAGAAAGATATCGGCGTTTGAAATACTGGACAGAAACACTTGAAATTTGCCTTTGAGCTGGTAATATTAATCTTGACTACTTACAATAACAAATGACAAGTAACTCACAGCTCACAACGGCCACGGCAAAGACCAGAAATAACTCAGAAGGCCTAAAGCCAGGAAGGTCAATTAAGGCTCAATCACTTTCATGGCCACTCAGGCAGGTGCGCCTGATTAGCTTCTCAGGTTAAGTTTGCGCTGCTTTGCTTTTTAGCTCTCCCTGTTAGCCCTCTTATTCCGGCCCCTGAGGGCCTGTCTCAAAAGGCGCATGCGTGGATCTTAGAGCTGTTAGAGAGCTGTTTGCTGACGGCGTAGTAAACGTTTTTGGAGTTTTTCTTCTAATATACTAAGAAAAAAATAGAAAAAACAAAATTAAACCATGGCACTTGCAAGGTTCGCAAGCTTGCTAGCTCGAAAGAGCTGCTCATTTGTTGATGTGAGAACAGTGGGGCTTGCAGTCTTCTTTAGGAGCTGCAGAGCTGTACAGGGAGTGTTCCTCTTGTTGGCGATGCTTTGCTCTTACCTCGTTAGCGATACTTGGTCACTTCCCAGTCTTTCCAGATCAACAGGTACGGGCTCGTAGTTACGCACCCTGCAGTGGTGTCATACAAACGGTAGATTACAACGGCGCGTTCGATGGATGAAATATGGTCTAATTTTCAGTCCATTCGATTCGTAAACGAACACGTGAGGAGATGCTTTGCTCCTAAAGGAGACTGCAAACCCCACTGTTCTCACATCAACAACATTCTACATGTCGCACTCTCTTCAAAATCTTCGATCGATGCGATTGACGGAAGCTGCGAGCTGCCAAAGTTCTTGTTGGGGCTTGGTTTGAATACAAGTAAGCCTAATGTTCTGTACTTCCTGGCTTCCTGGCCCTGGCGTATTTCCTGCAACTACACACACTACAGTACACTGTGAACCAAAGAAGTATGAACTCTTCGTATGAACCGCAACTCAGTACGTCAGTGGAAGTACGTCACTGAATGTTCCAATTCGGGTGAGTCAGCTATGGATGATGTCATAGCTTTACCTTTGTAGCTAACGATACAGTCACTATCTCTACAACTTCCTACTCTTCCATTCGGCCAACTTCGGACTCGGAGCTACTTTGTGGCGTTTGTCTTCAAGGAAACAATTGAGCTTTCAACTCACGCAACGTAAGTTGAGATGCGTAATTTATGAGCTTGGGACAATTTCTCTATCTCCATACTCATGAAGGGATCGTATCATGAACAAGTTGAGTCCAAGCTTCTGCCATTCTTTTCTGTGCTTCCTGAATCCTCACCTCTACTTGACTCTTTTACTGCCTCTTTCAGGCCTCATCTCGTTTTGAGAGCATCGTTCAGACACTCTCAAAAGAAAGGAGGAACCAAGTTTTAGACACGAATACTAATGGCATCTTTCAACAAAACTGACTACTCCTCGAGTGACGATGACATGAACCGTGAATGGACACCAAGTTCCGACGACAGCGAGCCAGAAACGGCCCATGACTCTCCAAACCGAGGCAATTCTCGTGATCAAAGTGGCAGCAGTGCAGATGCCACTGACGAAGAGACATCTTCGGAGGTGCTGCCGCCAATGACTGGGCGTCTTGTGTTGGTGACGGGCGGTGCCGGGTTCATTGGGTCACACGTCTCCGAGTTTCTGCTCCGACGAGGGGATGAAGTTGTGGTGGTGGATGAAGTAAATGATTACTACGACACGCGCATTAAACGTGGCAACGTGAAGCTTTTGTCGAAGCTTGGAGGCAAGAAGCGTTTCCACTTCCATGAAGGCAACCTGTGCGACGTGGATTTCATCACAGGGGTTTGGGAGC